>Ga0335085_10005573_pt1 | contig 20136 bp, 20 predicted proteins | sample Lox_Sample_45_FD_206712 | JGI IMG/M metagenome (GOLD analysis project Ga0335085, IMG submission 206712) | Soil microbial communities from Loxahatchee National Wildlife Refuge, Florida, United States - Lox_Sample_4.5 | ecosystem: Environmental > Terrestrial > Soil > Wetlands | place: USA...
CGAAAGCCGTGGCTTTCGCTGCGGATCCTTTGCGTGTGTTCGCGCCGACCGGATCGTTCCTCATCAGAAAATATTATTCTGTGTTATTAACGTGGGCATTCGTTTTACTTTTTGCATTGGGCTTGATTCTCAATCAGCATGTTCCAAATGCGAATCGAGCTTGAAGTTGTATATTTATTTTTGTGCTACCGTCAGTAGATTATGCGGACCGCGACTTGTCGCGGAGCTTTCGACATCGATGCCCGTCGAATTCGAACATAGAGAATAATCACGGGAGAGATTGAGGGAGACTGAATTTGACTAGCTTTGCGCGGGTTCGAGCGGCCGCCCCGAAGGCGCCCACTACTGACATTCGAAGCGATGCGGCTCGGCAACCCTCAGCGTGTAGCGCGTGCCCAGCGTCCTTTTGCTGTTGGGCCTTTGAGTTGGGTTTGTGTGAGGGGGAGATTGCCCCGTCGAATTCGACCGCCGATCACGATTTCGACCATCGTTCGATCATACAGACGATCCCCGCTCGGCGCACAATCTGTCATCCGAACGAATGGTCTGAATACATATCGATCATCTGCAGCGGTTGGGCCACATCCTCGATCGCATTGCCGGACGGCCGCAGGCAAATTCTGTCGTTCCTGCTGCCCGGGGATATCGCTTCGCTGGCCGGTCTATTCGAACCGGTGTGCGGTCCACTCATCGAAGCCGTGACGGACGTGAGCTGCCGGACCTTCAAACGCGGAGAGCTGAAATCCGTCCTGCTCAGCCGTCAGGACCTCCTCGAAAAGGTGACGAGGAATTTGCTCGAGGAGAAGAAGCAGGCCGACGAATTGGCGGTTGATCTCGGCCGCCGCACGGCGGAAGAGCGGCTGTCGCGGCTGATCCTGAAGCTTCAGGAACGGCTCGCCAAACGCGGCATGGTGCGGAACCAGAGTTTTGAGTTCCCACTACGCCAATGGCAAATCGCAGATGCGACGGGATTGACTCCAGTCCACGTCAGCAAAGTGCTGGGTGAGCTGCAGCGAGCCAAGCTGATCGAGATCAAAGAGCGATGGCTTACGATCCTCGATCTGCCGGAACTGCGGCGGGTGGCCGACAGATGCGTCATCAAGGTCCATTTTTCCGGGCCGCGGACGAGCTTGGCCGGTTAGTAGTCCGGCCTGACGAAGCCATCGGGCCTCTTACGCCGCAACAGGATGTCCGGCGCAAGGGGCGGCCCGATTGCCGTCCATGGAATGCGGGCTTTCAAACACGACAAGCGTCAGGCGTTCGAGACCGGCATCCCTCGGCAACGCCTCGAGATGATCGAGACTATTGCGCCCGAAGATTCGCTTCTCGCATTCCGACTGCCGAATTTCGGCGCTCCTCGAGTTGTGGACGAATGCCACATCGCATGAAGAAAAAAACCGCCGAACGCTTGATGTCGGCGAAGACGTGATAGCGCCGCTCAGTTTCGAGCCGCGACAAAGCATCGGCAAAAAACAATTCGCAATCGGCGCGGCGCCGTTCATTTGTTCGGACCCACGATACAAGAAGGGGCCCCGGCAACCGCAATTGCCAGTACGCAGCCTTTGAGCAAAAGCCGGGGCCACTCCACATGTTGCGCCCACAACGACGCCCGACTGATGTTGATCGAATTGCCTTAAGCAAGAATAAAGCACGAAGGACCAAATATTATGCGAGTAATGGCAATGTATATTGTCGAATTATGTTGCGCCTTATCGAAATAGATTCTTTGCAAAGCGACCGGGCAGCACAACCGCGCATCCGCAATTCCGATTAGAGAGGCGCAACCTGGCGCCTGAGTTCCGCGAAAGTGTTTTGTGGAGACGCGAAACAGGGTCTGATCAAGCTCGACCAAAATGTCCCTCTTTTTCCGTAATAAAATATCCGGCCTCATTGTAGGCGTTTGAAAAAACTTTTGGTGGTGGTGCCCAGGGGCGCGGCACCGGAAGGCCGCATGCTCAACGGTTTACGTGTCGGTGGGACAGCGAGATTTCCCCAGGCTTTCTTAAGCTTTTCGGCGCGAGTGTCCCAACGCGCATATGGGCGAACGCTTCCACAACGGTTCGGTATAGTCATATATTCGATCGCCCCTCCGTCGCTACTAGGCCTCCATGGATCTGTATTTTCTTATCAAGACTATTCACATCATCTCAGCGACGATTTTGTTCGGTACCGGGCTCGGGATCGCTTTCTTCATGTTTCGCGGCTGGTATGCGGAAGACCCGCGTGAAAAACTCTTCGCGATCCGGACGACTGTCCTCGCAGACTACGTCTTCACAGCGCCCGCTGCGGTCGTTCAGCCGGCGACGGGCGTCTGGCTGATCTGGACCGGAGGATTTTCCTGGGCGGATCATTGGCTGGTCGTCACTTACGTTCTTTACGTGATCGCCGCGCTTTGCTGGCTTCCCGTCGTTTGGATACAGATCAGGCTCAAACAGATTGTCGCGGCCTGCCTATCTTCTCACGCTCCGTTGCCCGCAGAGTATCATCGGCTATATCGCTTATGGTTTATCCTCGGGTGGCCGGCCTTTGTGGGGCTGATCGCCGTGTTCTTTCTTATGGTCGTGAAACCCACATGAGTGCGGCGATCCAATGACGAAGCGCGTCCTACTCGTCGGAGGATACGGCAACTTCGGCACATTCGTTGCCAGACGGTTGTCCCGCGAAGCTGAATTGACCTTGATCGTGGCAGGGCGTTCTCAATCCAAAGCTCGCGCGCTCGCCGAATTGTTGAACGTCGAGTGGGCTCAGTTCGATATCTTCGAGGATATCGACGATCATCTTAGAAAATTAAAGCCTGATGTCCTCGTCCACACATCAGGCCCTTTTCAAGAGCAAGGGTACGAGCTCGCGGAAGCCTGCATTCGGAATGGCGTTCACTACCTCGACCTCGCCGATGGACGCGAGTTTGTCGCGAATATCGCCCGTCTCGACACGGCAGCGCGGGCGGCTAACGTTCTCGTTGTAAGCGGCGCGAGCACCGTGCCTGGCTTGACGTCCGCAGTTCTGACGAAATACGCGGCCGAGTTCCGAACCCTGGACTCGATCGACTTCGGGATAGCAACGGCGCAGAAAACCAATCGTGGCTTGGCAACGGTGAAGGCCGTGCTGGGATATGCTGGGAAGCCTTTCAAAACGCTGATCGACGGGCAAATGCGCGATGTTTACGGGTGGCAAGGATTTCGGTGGCGGAAATTTCGTGGTCTCGGGTGGCGTCCTTTGGGCAATTGCGACGTGCCGGACCTGCAGCTTTTTCCCGAGCGCTTCCCGACCCTAAGGACGATTCGGTTTCGCGGCGGCCTGGAATTGCCGCTGCTTCACGCCGCGCTTTGGGCCCTGACGTGGTTCGTCCGGGCTGGCATCATACCGAACTTGCGCGTGGCGGCTCCGCTTCTGCTACGCGTATCCCGCTTGTTCGATGTTTTTGGGACGGACGATAGCGGATTTTACATGGGGATGAATGGCCGAGGCGCGGACGGCCAACCGAAGCAGGTCGTCTTTGATCTCACAGCGAAGGCGGCGGATGGGCTGATGATCCCCTGCACCCCTGCGGTAGTCCTGACGCTCGATTTGGTCAAGGGCAACATGGTTCAGCGCGGCGCCATGCCCTGTGTTGGGCTTGTCGGCCTCGACGATATCTTGCGCGAACTCGGCGCGTTACGGATCACATGGAATGTGAGCCGAACGGGCGATGGTGTCCGGGTTCCGGATACCACTCTCTCGGAATCGCAAAAACGTGAGGCGTAGGTGAGACATGTGGTTTGAACGAAAGTGTCGCACCACCACTTCAAGCCGCTGAAATCACTTAGATGTCCTAGGAATGGTGCCCAGGGGCGGAATTGAACCACCGACACCTGCATTTTCAGTGCAGTGCTCTACCAACTGAGCTACCTGGGCCCATTGCGGGCGCTCGCGGAACGCCCGTTGGGCCCCGTGAGAGCGCCGTTTTATAAAGGCTCGATTCCGGACTGTCCAGGATTGGACGTCAACAGGTCAATCGAGCGTCGCGCCGTCGTCGCGCCGCTCATCCTCTTCTTCGTCGTCCGTCGCCGCAATCGCGTAGGAGCCAGTGAGCCAGCGGTGCAAGTCGACGTCGGCACAGCGCCGCGAGCAGAACGGCTTGACGTGCTGCTCGGCGGGCTTGCCGCAAATCGGGCATTTGCCGCGGCTTGTGCTTTCAACCATGCACCAAATATGGGTCGCCGGCGCCGCCGCGCCAAGCTCACACGGCATTAAGCCAGCCGAAATGGATCGGATAGCCCTCGCCGCCGAGCAGCGTCACGGTTTCGTAGAGCGGCAGGCCGACAATGTTGGAATAGGAACCGACGATCTTGACCAAAAAGGTTCCGGCGATCCCCTGCGCCGCATAGCCGCCGGCTTTGCCGCGCCATTCGCCGGACGCCAGATAGGCTTCGATGTCTTCGTCGGAAAGCCGCTTGAAGCGCACGCGCGTTTCGACGTGGCGCTGCCGGAACGTCTCCTTCGGCGTCACCAGGCACACGCCGGTATGGACCCGGTGATTGCGGCCGGACAGGAGCCGCAGGCATTGCGCTGCCTCGTCGAGCATCTCCGCCTTCGGCAGGATGCGCCGGCCGACGGCGACGACGGTATCGGCGGCAAGGATGTAGGAGCCTTTGAGCTCCTCATCGATGCGGATCATGTTGAGCGCCGCTTCGGCCTTGCCGCGGGCGAGACGCGTGGCGCAGGCGCGCGGCAGCTCACCGCGCTTCGGCGTCTCGTCGATGTCGGCCGGGCGCAGTGCGTCAGGCTCGATGCCGGCCTGATTGACCAAAGCGAGCCGGCGCGGCGAGCCGGACGCGAGCACGAATTTGGGACGACCGATCACTTCAGCGCGCTCTTGTCGTCAATTGATCCCGTGGGCGATATTACTTGAAGCGGTAGGTGATGCGACCCTTGGTCAAGTCGTACGGCGTCATTTCCACCAGCACCTTGTCGCCCGCGAGCACGCGGATGCGGTTCTTGCGCATGCGTCCGGCGGTGTGGGCGATGATTTCATGTTCATTCTCAAGCTTGACGCGGAAGGTGGCGTTCGGAAGCAGTTCCGTCACGACACCGGGAAATTCCAGAAGCTCTTCCTTCGCCATTCGCTACCCGGATTGGTGCTGTTCGGCCGCGATCCTGGCCGGAATCGCGGCCAAAATTGGCGCGGAACCTAGCGGATGACAGGCTGTTTCACAACCACCGTGCCGCTTCTTCTGCGCTCGTCTCATTCATTGCCGGTTTTGGCGCTGGCGAAACGCTCCCGCAGCCGTGCCGTGAGTTGATCGCGCAGCTCCCGATAGGCATCGAGTCTCTGCTCACGGCTGCCTTCGACCACTGTCGGATCTGGTGTCGGCCAATATTCGACATCGACGGCGCTGGTGCGGGTGAGCTCGAGCGCCTGATGATGTGCCTCCGGCGCCAGCGTGACGATGAGATCGAAATTGAGCCCCTCCCAGTCCTCAATCTCCTCGAACGTCACCGGCTTGTGGCGCGAAATATCGATGCCGACCTCCGCCATAGCGGCGACCGCGAATGCGTCAAGCTCGCCTTTGCGCACGCCGGCCGAACCGACATAGATCGAGCGGCCGAACATCTGCGAAAACAGGCCCGCGGCGATAGGGGAGCGCACGGAATTGAGGCCGCAGGCGAACAGCACCGCCAGAGGCCGGCTCGATTGCGGCGGCATCGCGCCCTCAGCCCTTCCAGTGCAGCACTGCGATCAGCGTGAACAGCCGACGTGCGGTGTCGAAGTCGACGTCGACCTTTCGCTTGAGCCGCTCCATCAGGATGCGCGAGCCCTCGTCGTGCAAGCCGCGCCGGCCCATATCGAGCGCCTCGATGCGGTCCGGCGTAGCCGTGCGGATCGCCGCGTAGTAGCTGTCGCATACCGTGAAGTAGTCTTTCACGATGCGGCGGAACGGCGCTAGCGACAGCATGTGTGCGATCACCGGCGTGCCGTCGGTCAAACGAATGTCGAAGACCAGGCGACTGCCGTTGACGCCGAGCTGAAGCGCATAGGGTCCGCCGTCGTGGCCGACCGGCGCGAAACTGTTCTCCTCGATCAGATCGTAGATCGCAATCGTGCGCTCGTGCTCGACTTCATCGTTTGAACGGCCGATCGAAGATTCGTCGAGCGTGATGGCCGCAAGCCTGCTCGGCTTTTTCTTTTCACGAGCTGCGCGCGCCATCAGCTGTTAAGCCGTATGGTGACGGAGCGGGCATGGGCGTCGAGGCCTTCCGCCGTTCCAAGCGTCACGGCGGCGGCGCCGAGCGCGCGCAATTGGTCGGGTCCGCATTTGAGGATCGACGTACGCTTCATGAAATCGAGGACGCCGAGGCCGGAGGAAAAACGCGCCGAGCGCGCCGTCGGCAGCACGTGGTTGGATCCGGCTACGTAATCGCCGATCGCTTCCGGCGTGTGTGCGCCGATGAAGATCGCGCCGGCATTGCGGATGCGCTGCGCGAGCTGGTCGGCGTTCTCGGTCTCGAGCTCGAGGTGCTCCGGCGCGATGGCATCAATGAGTGGAACGGCTTCATCGAGATTGCGCACCAGGATCGTGGCGCCGAAGTCGCGCCATGAAGCGGCTGCGACCTTGCCGCGAGGCAATTGCGCAAGCTGGCCGGCAACCGCGCGCTCGACAGCGTCGGTAAGCGCCGCGTCGTCGGTCATCAGGATCGCTTGCGCGCTCTCGTCATGTTCGGCCTGCGCCAGGAGGTCGGCCGCGATCCAATCCGGATTGCCGTTTTTGTCGGCGACGATCAGCACCTCGGACGGCCCGGCAATCATATCGATTCCGACCTTGCCGAACACCATGCGCTTGGCGGCGGCCACGTAGGCGTTGCCCGGGCCGACAATCTTGGCGACCGGCGCGATCGTCTCGGTCCCGTAGCTCAGGGCCGCGATCGCCTGCGCGCCGCCAAGGCGAAAGATTTCGTCGACGCCGGCAAGCTTTGCGGCGGCAAGCACGAGCGGGCTAAGCTTGCCGTCGGGCGCTGGCACCACCATGGCGATGCGCGGCACGCCCGCGACCTTGGCCGGAACGGCGTTCATCAGGACCGACGACGGATAGGCAGCCGTACCGCCCGGCACGTAAAGCCCAACGGCATCGATGGCCGTCCAGCGCGAGCCAAGCTCGACGCCGAGGGTATCGATAAAGCGATCGTCCTGCGGAAGCTGCCGGCGGTGATAGACTTCGATGCGGTCGCGGGCGAATTCCAGTGCGGCCAGCGCGTCCCGGCCGCTCGCCTTCTGCGCTGTGGCGATTTCTTCCGCGGTTACGCGCAACCCGATCCTGTCGAGATCGACGCGATCGAATTTTAACGTGTAATCCTTCAGCGCCCGGTCGCCGCGGGCCGCGACGTCGGCAATAATGGCGCGCACCGCTGCTTCGACATCGGCCGAGGCCTCACGCTTGGTATCGAGAAACGCGCGGAAATTTTGCGCGAAATCGGGAGAGCGGGTGTCGAGGCGGATCGCCATGGTCGTCCTGTGCAGTGCAGCGTCGCGATCACGGGTAGCAGCCCTCTGACATTATAACAATTCTAATATTGGGCTTTTCGATTGACAAAAAGTGCGTTGTTCCCCAACTCCTTAGACAGTCTTTCAACGGATTGCACTAAGCTTTACCGGCTATGGTTGACCGCGTTTCTTCGAGGATCGTCGCGACGCTTTGCGCGTCAGCGCTGCTAGGGGCGGGACTTGTGATTGGCAGCGTCATCGCACGCGCCGATGAGCCGGTCTCACTGTCGATTACCATGAAGGATCACAAGTTCGATCCTCCGGAATTGCACGCGCCGCCGGGCAAGCAGATCGCCATCCACGTCAAGAACCAGAACGATATCGTATCGGAATTTGAAAGCAGCGATCTGCATTTCGAAAAAATCGTACCTGTCGGCAGCGAAGCGGTGGTCTATGTGCGGCCGCAACAGCCCGGGCGTTACAATTTCTTTGACGACTTTCATCACGAGACCCAGGGCTACCTGGTCGTGCCATGATGAAGGCTGCCAAAGAAATTGACATGAAACGAGTGCCGTGAGGTTGCCGTGCTGGCCGCATTGCTGATCGTCTTTCGCGAAGTCTTCGAGGCCGGCCTCATCGTCGGCATCGTGATGGCGGTCACTGCCGGTGTGCCTGGACGCAGCTTCTGGGTTACGGGCGGTGTCATCGCCGGCGTGCTCGGCGCCTGCGTGGTGGCGTTATTCACCGGCGCGCTGTCCAATTTATTCGGTGGCAGCGGTCAGGAAATTTTCAACGCAACCATTCTTGGTTTCGCCGTGCTGATGCTCACCTGGCACAACGTCTGGATGGCCCGCCACGGGCGAGAGATGGCGGCTGAGTTGCGGGCGGCCGGCGAAGCCGTGGCGAAGGGATCGAAGTCGCTCGCCGCGCTCGGCATCGTTGTGGCGATCGCGGTGCTGCGCGAGGGTTCCGAAGTCGTCCTGTTTCTGTATGGCGTCGCGGCAGCGCAGGGCGGCGCCAGTTTCGCCATGGTGGTGGGAGGGTTCATCGGGCTCGTCCTCGGTTCGTTGGTGTGCCTGATGACTTATCTGGGCCTCATCACCATTCCGACCCGCTATCTTTTCACTGTCACCAGCGCGCTGATCGCGCTGCTGGCCGCCGGCATGGCGGCGCAGGCGATCGCGTTCCTCGAGCAAGCCAACATTCTCACCGCCCTCGATGAGACGGTGTGGGATACGTCCTGGATCCTAAGCGATTCAAGCTATCTGGGGCGCGCGCTGCACACGCTGATCGGCTATGTCGATCAACCGACCGCCATGCAACTCATTGTCTATGCGGCCACGCTCGGCGCGATCGTCTTGTTGATGAAGCTCTTTTCCGCGCCGCCGCCACAACGGCCGCGAACCGTCTGAGCGCTTACGCCGTCGCCGACCCGGCGGTGAAGTGATCGGGGCAGATCGTTGCCGCGGACACTTCGCCGAGATCGGCAAGTTCCGCTTCAAGACACTCGACATCAAGGCGAATGACGCCACCGCCCGAGAAGGTCAGCGTAATGACTCCGGCCGGTGCATCGCGCTCGGCAAATTCGACAGCCAGCAGATTGAGCCGCGCCTTCTTGTCGGCAGGATTGAGGTTGCGGCACTTGCAGGCGAGGACGCGCTCGAAGCGCAGCGCGGTCCGGCAGCGGCGGTAATCGGCATTAGCATCGACCGCCGTCATCCAGTCGAAACGATTGAGCGCCATCACGAAGCGATGCTCGCGGGGCTGCCAGAAAATGTCGGCGACATGCACTACGGCGTCCTGCACGTGCGCCGACACTACCCCGATGTCGTCTTTGTCGAGGGCGACGAGCTTGAGTTCTTCCGGGCAGACGCTCATCTCTGGCCGCTTCCCTGCTTTTGGCGTTGTTGTTTGGTCTGGACCAAAAGCTAAGAAGGACTGCTGCCGCCTGCAAGCCCCGAATGAGCGGTCTTGAGGCTTAAATCTAGAACGAGGCGCAAGCCTCGTACACGACGATCCCGACCGAGCGTTGCCGGAATGCCCGTTTGTAGGCGGCGGCAATGGCGTCGAGGCGGGCTTCATCGTCGGCGCGGCCCGGCATGACGATTTCGACGTGTTTCGATGGCTCACGCGCGATCCGGCCGCTCGCGGGATTGCGCCATTGGCCGGTCGCATCGGTGACGGTCAGGCCGTCCGGAAAGCGAGGAGTCACTTCACGGGCGATAAACTGCGCCCATCTGGCTTCGCTGACGCTGACGCGATTGCCGATGTCGCGGCCGAAGAACAGTTCGGCAACTTCCTTTGGCCGCTGCGTGCCGTGACATGAAAGCGCCAGCGCCGGACCACCGGCGTAAATCCAAGCTGCAAGGCAGATGAATAAGGAACGGTCCGCGATCCGCATCACGGACGCGCCACGCTCAGACCTCTTCCGGGGGCAGCGGTTTGCCCGCACGCTGGAGCATGCGCGTCATCTCATCGCGCGTCGCACAAGCCGAGATCGCTGCCCATAGTCCCATCGCGCACACAATGCCGAAAGCGCAACTGACGAAAACGGTCTGCATCAAACAAATTCCTTCGGGATTTTGACGGCAAAATATGCGGCGGACCTTTCTTAATCGTTAGGACCGGAGCCTCCTGAGGCACACAGCCATGCAGGCCGGCGACATCCCCGTCACCGGCCTGCATAGGTCCCTTTTGTTCGCCGATTATTTGCAGCCTTGCGGCGTCATCGTCTTGCCCGGCGGGCACGGCGGTGGGCGCTTTGGCGGCGGGGGCCCGGCCGCAGGTGGAGGCGGCTTGGCTGCCGTTGGCACCGGCGGATGCGGTGGCGGAGGCGCCGGCGGGGGCGGCCCGGGCTTCGCAACGGCTGGAGCGGGGCCCGGATGCGGCGGCAGAGGCGCAGGTTTGAATGTCGTCGGAGTCCTCGGTGCGGGAGGCGGTGGTGAAGGTGGCGCAGGCGCGGGTTTCACCACAGCCGGCGCCGGACCCGTAGGCGCCGGAGGCGGTGGTGCAGGCTTGATCGTCGCTGGCACAGGTCCGGGATGTATGGGTGGGGGCGGTCCGGGCTTCACGGTGGCGGGTGCCGGGCCCGACGGCTGCGTCGGCAGCGGTGAGGGCTTTACAAACGCCGTCGGCGGCGTCGGTTTTGAAGGCGGCGTCGAGGCTCCGGGCGGCGGCGGTGCCGCAATCGGTGCTCCGCCCGGCAGCGCTCGGCGTTCTTCGCGCCCGCCGGGCGGTCCGCCCGGGCCGACGCGTTGCACTGCTCCAGGCAATGAGACGGAAAGCGGCGCCCTGCTTCCGGGCGGCGCTCCGGGTCCGCCCGGTCCAGCAGCTCCCCCGGTCGCCGGCCGCACCACTACGGCGGCCGGTGGTCTGACGAAGGCGGGAATGACAGTCGGCCCCGGTAGCGGTAGGCCGAAACGTCCACTCGGAGGCGGCGGTGGCGGTAGGGTGCCGAACGCCCGCGGGCGCGGCGGCAGGAAGAACAGGGGCGGCCGTGGCGGCGGTGCAAAGCCGGGCCCCGCGAAGATGAAAACCGGTCGGTCGAAGAAAACGAGCTCGGCGGGCGGCGGCGGCGGCACGCCAAAATCGTAGAGGACAAAATTCGGCGGCGGGTCGAATGGCGCGCTGAGCATCGCCAGACGGCGCCGGGCATCCCAGGAGTGCGGCCCGTGCGGATAGCGGCGCAGGTAAGACCAGTAGGCCGGCGGCGTATTGGCCAGCACGCAGCGGCGCCAGACGATCTCTTCACGGCGCACCGCCAGCATCGCGGCGACGCGCTGCGAATATGGACTGTCCGGATAGATCGCGAGGAACTGTTCGTAGGCCTCGATCGTGTCACGATCGAGCGCCGCCGCGTAGGCGTCATCGACGTTCGGGAAGTCGCGCAGCGGCTTGCTGCGAATATCGGCGAGCGGCATCACGTTCGGCGGCGGCGGCGCGCCGGGGGCCAATTCGGTCATGAAGAACGGCCCGTTGATCTGAGAAACCGTCCACGGAATTTCGGCGCCCTGGGTGAGATCGCTGACACGCAGGCGCAGCCGCGCGAAGATATCGTCGAGCGAAAGGCCTCCGGTTGCGATCATCTCGGTCAGCGAGTTCGCATAGGCACCGTAAGGTCCTTGCTCCAGCGGCCCAACGGTACCGGGCGCCGCGTTATAGGCGACGGCCATGCCGCCGATCGGGTCGATCAGCGCTAATCCGCTCGCCAGCGGTTGGCCGCCGATCGTGAACGGATTTTGCCGTGCGGCGTCCAGGATGACGATCTTGACGTGCCCCGGCATGGCCGCGAGTGGCTGGAGGAAATCCGATACGCGGATGGCTTGCAGCGGAACGTCAACGTCGCGCTGCAAATCGGCGTCGACCGGAACGAAATAATTCTCGCCTTCGAACTGCAAGCCGAGGCCGGAGAGATAGACGAGCGCGACCGCATCGGGTCCGGCGGCGGAAACCTGGCCGATAAACTCACGGAATGATTCGCGCAGCGTCTGCTGATCGAGGTTGCGTGCGCCGGTGACGGTGAATCCCGCAGCCTGAAGCGCGTTGGCAACAAGACCAGCATCGTTGGCCGGCGTCGCCAGCCTGCCCGCCTTGTATTCATCGTTGCCGATGACAAGAGCAAACCGTTGCTCTTGTGCATGCCCCACGCTTTGACCGAGCAACAACGCCAGGACGATAGCCGGCCATAACAACGACAGACGTGAAAGCTTCCCCATTGGTGTCCCCGAATCGGCGCGCTATCTGCGCTCTGCGTCGAGCGGAATCCTGCCGATCAATGGGTCCAAATGATGTCGAAACGACCCTCCGTACCGCGAGCGACGACGTGATGAGACGGGTTGTCCGCTCATTTGATGTCGGCTATTCGCTTATTCGGTGATGGCGTGGCAATGAGTGTGTTGCATGGCGGGTCGTTTAATGCGGTGCGTCGTAAAAGTTGGATTTGCGTCCGTCGCCGCAGCACGCTAAAAAGTATCTAACAAACTGTTTCTTAACTTGGCTTGCCGCATGTGCGGTAGCGTCTGCAGGTAGTGGTTTGATTGCAAATCATGGAATCACCATCCGATCTGCCGACTTTTCTTTCTGTTCCGCAAGGGATAGAAGCTGCGTTCATTGGAGAGGGAGGTTTCATGGCTAAGAGAGCAAAGAAAAGGCGCGCTTGGACCACAGTCGAGGTCCGCGATCTGAAATCGATGGCGCGCAAGAAGACACCGGCGGGCAAAATTGCCAAGAAGTTAAGACGGTCTGAGGGCGCAACGCGCCAGAAGGCTTTCAGCATCGGGCTGTCACTCGATTCCCGTTCCTGAACAAAACGCAATCATAAAATTCGCTTTTAACGCGCATCGGCGCCGATCTGGAAACAGGTTCGGCGCCGAGGCGTGACGATTTGTTATTGAAGCTGTGCTCAGTTGCGCGACGGTCATGTCGGCCGAGCGATGGCGGCTGGACGGTTACGATTGGTATCAGCAGGGACGACGTCTGCCGACCAGCGTGTTGCAGGGCCGCCCTGGGGAACGGCCGTAACGGGGAAAGGCCTGACGGAACCGCAATTTAGTCATTAACTGCGGGGTCTGAACCGGCACCCTATTGTGGCGTACTAAGGGTATGATAGTGGGCTCTGGCGTATATTCGGTCGGGTGTTTCGCTATTTCGGCTCTCGGCTCGGCCATTGCTTCCCGGGAGCAGGTTTGGAAGTGATACCGCGCCCGTTACCGTATTAGGCTGCCCCGATGAAACAGGCCCTCGGCCCGCCGCGACAGGCACCTGCGAGTTCCGAACTCGCCGATTCCCTTGGCGCCTGTCGGCGCGCCTTCATCGCCATCGCCATGTTCAGCGGCATGAGCAACTTGCTGATGCTCACCGGCGCGATGTTCATGCTCGAAGTTTATGACCGGGTCTTGCCGAGCCGCAGCGTGCCGACTCTCGTGGCTTTGTTGATCCTGGTAATCGGCCTTTATGCCGCGCAGGGCGTCATCGACACGATCCGCAGCCGCATCCTGGTCCGTATCGGCAACAGCCTCGACGAGGCCATGAGCATGCGGGTCTATGACGCCATCGTCCGTCTGCCGCTCAAAGCGGGCGGCAGGGGCGACGGTGTTCAGCCGATCCGCGATCTCGACACGGTGCGGGGGTTTCTTTCCGGGCTCGGCCCGGTTGCGCTGATGGATCTGCCGTGGATGCCGGTCTATCTGTTCATCTGCTTTTTGTTCCATGTCTATATCGGCCTGACTGCCCTGGTTGGTGCCCTCATCTTGATTACGCTCACCATTTTTACCGAGATGGCGACGCGACGGCCGACCCGCAGCGCGACCCAGTTCGCCGTCGCGCGTAATGCGCTGCTTGAGGCGAGCCGCCGCAACGCCGAAGCAATTACGGCGATGGGCATGGTCGGCCGTATCGCGCGGCGCTGGGACGACCTCAATCGCAAATATGTGGAGTCGAGCCAGCGCGCGAGCGATGTGACCGGCGGCCTGGGCGCGATGTCCAAGGTTCTGCGCCTGCTGTTGCAGTCGACCCTTCTGGGCGTCGGCGCGTGGCTCGTGATTAATCAGCAATCGACCATGGGCATCATCATCGCGGGCTCGATCCTGGGCGGCCGGGCGCTGGCGCCGGTCGATCTTGCCATCGCGAATTGGCGCGGTTTCGTCGGCGCGCGGCAGAGTTGGAGCCGGCTGTCGCGATTGCTCGCGCATTTGCCGGTCCAGACCCTGCCGATGCCGCTCCAGCCGCCGCAGCGCACCCTCGTGGTCCAGAACGGTGCCGTGGCAGCTCCCGGCGGGCAAAAGATCATCTGCCAGGACGTGAATTTCACGCTTACCGGCGGCAAAGCGCTGGGTGTGATCGGTCCCACCGCCTCGGGCAAGTCATCGCTGGCGCGCATGCTGGTCGGCGTCTGGACGCCGGTGCGCGGCACGGTTCGTCTCGACGGCGCCAGCATCGACCAGTGGTCGCCGGAGGCGCTGGGCCGTTACGTCGGCTATCTGCCGCAGGATGTCGAGCTGTTTCCCGGCAATGTGGCGCAGAACATCGCGCGCTTCGAAGATCCGCCGGATTCGGAGGCGGTGCTCGCCGCCGCACGAGCGGCCGGTGTGCACGATCTCATCGTCAACCTGCCGGAAGGTTACGAGACGAATGTCGGCGACAACGGCGGCGCGCTGTCGGCCGGGCAGGCGCAACGCATCGGTCTCGCCCGCGCGCTTTATCGCGATCCGTTCCTGGTCGTGCTTGACGAACCGAATTCCAACCTCGATGCCGAAGGCGATGAAGCCTTGACGCGGGCCATTCTGGGTATCCGCGCGCGGGGTGGCATCGTGGTGGTGGTTGCGCATCGCCCTAGCGCAATCGCTGGCGTCGATTACATTCTGGTGATGGCCAAGGGCCGCCAGCAGCAGTTCGGGCCGAAAGAGGAAGTCCTAAACCGCGTGATTCAGCCGCCACCGCCGCAGCGGGCGCTCAAGGTGGTGCCGGATCAAGGGGGAGCCTGATGGGTGACGCCGCGGCCTCGCAAGCGCTGCAATCGATCCGCAAGCACGTTATCGCGGGGAGCATCCTGGTCTCCGTCTTGGTGTTCGGCCTTGGCGGCTGGGCTTCGACCGCGGAGATTTCCGGGGCGCTGATCGCGCAGGGCTCCGTCGTCGTCGATTCCAACATCAAGAAAGTGCAGCACCCGACCGGCGGCGTGGTCGGTGAGGTGCGCGCCCATGATGGCGATCGGGTCAAGGCCGGCGATATTCTGATCCGGCTCGACGAAACCGTGACACGCGCCAACCTGGCGATCGTGACCAAGGGCCTCACCGAGCTCTACGCGCGGCGGGCGCGGCTCGCGGCTGAGCGCGACGGCGCCGACTCCGTCGCCATGCCGAAGGAGCTTGCAGACCAAGCCGACGATCCCGACGTCAAGGACGCCATGTCGAGCGAGCGCAAGCTGTTCGACCTGCGGCGCAAGGCACGGCTCGGCCAGAAGGATCAACTCCGGCAGCGGATTGCGCAGTTGCAGGAGCAGATCACCGGTCTGTCGGCGCAGCTCGACGCTAAGGACAAGGAGACCAAGCTCATCACCCAGGAATTGCAGGGCGTCCGCGACTTGTGGGCAAAAAACCTGGTTCAGCTCAATCGCCTCACCTCGCTCGAACGCGACGCGGCGAAGATCGAGGGCGAGCGGGGCCAGCTCATTGCGTCTTCCGCGGAGGCGAAGGGTAAGATCGCCGAAACCCAGCTGCAAATCCTCCAGGTCGATCAGGATGCCACCAGCGACGTCGCCAAGGAATTACGCGACATAGACAGCAAGATCGGCGAATTCGTCGAACGCAAGGTGACCGCCGAAGACCAGCTCAAACGTACCGATATTCGCGCCCCGCAGGACGGCGTCGTCTTTCAGTCCACGGCGAACACAGTGGGCGGCGTGATTGCGGCCGGCGATCCGATCATGCTGATCGTTCCCGAGGCTGACAATCTCATGGTCGAGGTCAAGGTCGATCCCAAGGACATCGACCAGGTCCAGTTCGGCCAATCGGTGGTTTTGCGCTTCTCGGCGTTCGACATGCGCACGACGCCCGAGATCAACGGTACCGTTTCGCGCATCGCGGCTGATACCAGCACCGACCAGCGCACCGGCCAGACTTATTATTTGGTGCGTATCGCGATGAGCGCGGACGAGGTTTCGCGCCTCGGCAAGGTCAAGCTTACGCCGGGCATGCCGGTCGAGGCCTTCATCCAGACCGGCGAGCGCACCCTGGTCGCCTATCTGATCAAGCCGCTGCGTGATCAGCTCATGCGGTCGTTCCGGGAAAAATAAGCGGAACGGGGCGGGTGTCGCGGTCCGCTTTTGCTATAATCGCAAAACGCGATCAGGTGTCGCCTGAAACCACGCTTTCGCTGGTGCTGGGAATGTCCGGTTCATGACGAGGATAGCACGCTGGGCGCGACAGTTCGGTCTGGCGCGGGCGGTTTGCATCCTGCTGCTGTTCGCGCTGGTGCCGTTACGCATCCTCGATCCAGGACCGCTCGAAGAGATAAGGCTGCGAACCTTCGATCTGTTCCAGGTGCTGCGTCCGCGCGAGCAGACGATCCGTCCGGTCGTCATCGTCGATATTGATGAGGCGAGCCTCAAGGAAATCGGACAATGGCCCTGGCCGCGGACCATCGTCGCCAATCTGATCACGCGTATAACGCAGGCGGGAGCGGTTGCGACGGGTTTCGACGTCATCTTCGCCGAGCCCGATCGCATGTCACCCGCCGTCGCGGCCGAGAGTTTTCGCGGTCTCGACGAGGAGACTCGTGCGAAACTGAGCAGTTTGCCGAGCAATGATGATGTGCTGGCCGCAGCGATCAAGCAGGGGCGCGTCGTCGTCGGTCAGGTCGGCGCATCGACGCCGCAGCCGCGGACGCAAACCGAAAAGAAGCTTGAGACCGGCTTCGCAATTCTCGGTGCCGATCCGACGCCCTATTTGGTGACGTTCCCGGGCCTCCTGCGCAACATTCTCCCGCTCGAGCAGGCGGCGGCCGGGCGCGGACTGTTTTCAATCGTTCCCGAGAGCGACGGCATTATCCGGCGCGTGCCGATGATCATGGAAGCCCAGGACTCGCTGGTGCCGGCGCTGACGATGGAAATGCTGCGTGTCGTCACCCATGCCGGCGCGATTCAGGTCCGCACGGCGGAGGCTGGCGTGAAATCGGTGCAGGTGCCGGGCCTGGTCGTGCCGACCGATGATCGCGGGCAGATCTGGGTCCACTTCAACAAACACGATCCGGCGCGCTACGTCTCCGCGAAGGACGTGTTGCAAGGCAATCTGCCGCCCGATCGCCTTCGCGGCAAGCTCGTGCTTATTGGTACTTCGGCCACCGGCCTCCTCGACATCAAGACGACACCAGTCGAAGCGGCCATGCCCGGCGTCGAAGTGCACGCGCAAATCCTCGAAAGCGTGCTGACCAAGTCGCCGCTCACTTATCCCGAATATGCCATCGGCGCTGAGATTGTCATTGCGGTACTTTTCGGGCTCGCCATCATTGTCGCGGCGCCGATGTTGTCGGCGTCGACTGTCATTGCGCTCGGTGTCGTCCTGATCGCCTGTTTGATCGGGATGTCATGGTATTTCTTCGTCGAGAACAGCCTGCTGATCGACTTCACCTATCCGCTGATGTCGAGCTGGCTCATCTATCTGGTGCTGACATTCGTGAATTACTTTCGCGAGCAGAAACAACGCCAGCAGATTCGCTCCGCATTCGGCTATTACCTTTCGCCGCATATGGTCGAGCAACTCGCCAAATCGCCGGAGAAGCTGGTGCTCGGCGGCGAAGAGCGTCGCATGACCATCCTGTTCAGCGATGTGCGCGGCTTCACTACGATCTCCGAGCACTACAAGGACGATCCTCAGGGTCTGACCCGCCTGATGAACCGCTTTCTCACGCCGCTCACCAACGCGATCATCGAGCGCAAGGGCACCATCGACAAATATATCGGCGACGCCATCATGGCGTTCTGGAACGCGCCGGTCGACGACGGCGATCAGGAGGCCAATGCCTGCGACGCCGCGCTTGAAATGCAGGCCCGGGCGCAAGCGCTTAACGTCGAGCTCAAGCGCGAAGCGGAAACGAATGGCGGCGTCTATATGCCGCTGCGGATCGGCATCGGTCTCAATACCGGACCGTGCGTGGTCGGCAACATGGGCTCCGACTTCCGATTCAATTATTCGGTGCTGGGCGATACGGTCAACGTCGCCTCGCGTCTTGAGGCGCGCACGAAGGACTATCGGCTGCCGCTCGTCATTGGCTCGCGAACGGCGGAAAAGGCCAAGGAAAAGTTCGCCACCATGGAGATCGATCTCATCCAGGTGAAGGGTAAGAAAGAGCCCGAAGCCGTATTCGCCGTGCTGGGGCGTGCCGGCGCCGAGCAAGAGCCGGGTTGGGCCGAATTGCGCGAGCTTAACGCACGCATGCTGGAGAATTATCGCAAGCAAAATTGGGACGAGGCGCTGTCGCTCATCGCGCGAGCCCGCAAGGTCCGCGACGGCTTCGACGTTTCGGGGCTGTACGACATGTACGTCGAACGCATCGAAGCCTACCGCGCCAATCCGCCGCCGCCCGATTGGGACGGCGTTTACGAAGCCGAATCGAAGTAGAACACGCGAACTTCAGTCGAGAGAGCTCGGCGCGGATGCAATTCCTTGGCGCGGCGCCGCGGCGCGTTGCACGTCGGGCGCGGGCATGCGCAACGCCGCCCGCACGCCGGTCTCGTCGAGCACGAACAGCGGCTGCAACCGTCGCATGTCAGTGTCATCGACCATTGTCAGCCAGCGATTGTCGAGCACGATCCATTCGCCATCGAGGCGAACGGCTGTGACCGCATGATCTTCGCCGACCGCGGCGTCACGCACGATGACGAGCCGCACGTCTTCGGCGGGTATCCCGGCCTCGATCAGCGCGACATATTTGGCGATGGCATAGTCCTCGCAGTCGCCGAGGCCGGTGGTGAATGTGTCGAGCGGCGCGCTCCAGCGATCGACGACGCCCCATTGAGCGAGATCGCTCATGGGTCGAATCGCGAGATTGACGGCGCGGTTGATAGTGCCGATGCGGATGCGGCCGGTTTGGGCGCGGCCTTCCGCGACAATGGCAAGGAATTTTCGCGCCGCCGATGGACATCGGTCGTTGCTCGCGCGGCAGCGCGCGAAGATATCGCTCTCGGCGCGGATGTCGGCCTCTACCCCGGTCCATTTCGCATAGATTCCGCCGCTATAGATCGGCAACGTGGCAAGGCCGAAGGGTTGCGGCACCGGGTGGGCCGCAACAGCAGGTGCCGCAACTGCGGGTGAAAGATTGGTGGGTTCAGCCGGATCGAGCGCGGCGATCTTCACGTGTGCTTGGCCGCCTTCGCGCTGCGGCTCTGCGGGTTGATCCGGCGGCGCTGTTTGTTGCGGCGTCTGAGTTTCAAGCTGGTTTTCCGTCGCTGTCTGCGGCGCCGGCGCTGCCGCGGAAACTGTCGCAGCATCGAGATCGGCGGCTATGTTTGCTTCGCCGTTTGAATCGGTCGGCATGGCAATAAGGAATGCGGCAATGCCGCATGCCGCGACGCGCCCGAACATAATGACGTCCCTGCAAGGCCGGGTGCGGCGCTTGCGCGCTCGGTCCCGGCTTTTTCTTCAGGGAGGCCAATAGCCCCGTCGCTGCTGCCGTCCGGTTAAGGCGGCGGATGCTGGATTGTTTGAACAAAGATAGCGTGCAGGAAGCGTTGCATCGGTCCGGACAATTTTATCGAATGCGTCGTCGGACCATGTACAGCGCCTGAATTCCGCGATTAAATGACGATTGGTAAGACGTTAACAAAACGATCAACGGGAGGATTGCCATGCGCCGGACCGGACCAGTGACTTTCTGCGGCCTTGTGGCGCTAGGGCTCGCGCTGGGGATCGGCAATGCTCTCGCGCAGGATAAGACTTTCGAGCTGAAGCTTTCGCATTGGGTGCCGCCGTCGCATCCGCTCCAGAAGGCGCTGGAGGATTGGGGCGCCTCGATCGAAAAGGATTCCGGCGGCACCATCAAATACAAGGTCTATCCCGCGCAGCAGCTCGGTAAGGCTTTCGATCATTACGACATGGCGCGCGACGGCATCGCCGACGTGACTTATGTGAGTCCCGGCTATCAGCCCGGCCGTTTCCCGATCTTCGATGCCTCGAACTTGCCGT
>Ga0335085_10005575_pt1 | contig 20131 bp, 15 predicted proteins | sample Lox_Sample_45_FD_206712 | JGI IMG/M metagenome (GOLD analysis project Ga0335085, IMG submission 206712) | Soil microbial communities from Loxahatchee National Wildlife Refuge, Florida, United States - Lox_Sample_4.5 | ecosystem: Environmental > Terrestrial > Soil > Wetlands | place: USA...
GTGATCGTGTTCGGCGTCGGGTCGAGATCGACGCCGCCGTTGGCCGTGCCGCCGTCGTCCTGCACCTGGAAGGTGAAGCTGGCATAGCCGCTGCCGTTGGCGTCGGCGTCCGGCGTGAAGGTCAGCTTACCCGCCGCGATGTCCGAAGCCAGCACCGACTCGCCCGCCGTCACCGCCACGCCGCTCAGCAGCAGCTGGCCCGCGCCGGGCAGGCTGTCGATATGCACGGCCAGCAGCGCGTTGGACGGGCTGTCCTTCGCGTCGCTGAAGCCGAAGTCGGCGGTGGTGAAGCTGTAGGCCGTGTCTTCGTTCGTGGCGACCGTCTTGTCGGCGCCCGCCGGCGCGTCGTTGACCGGGTTGATGGTGATGGCGACGGAGTCGACGTCGCTCAGGGCGCCGCCGGCGCCGACGTGGCCCAGGTCGTTCGTCGTGACCAGGAGGTTGGCGGTGCCGTTGAAATCCGCGGCCGGCGCAAACACCAGGCCGTTCAGCGCGGCGTTGATGGCGGCCAGGCTGCCCGTGAGGGTGACGCTGCCCGTCCCGTTGCCGCTGACCGCGAGGCCGCCGGTGCCGGCGAGCGTGAGCGCGCCGTTGGTAACGGCGACAGTAACCTGCAGGTTCGAGCTGCCGGCGTCGACGTCGGCGATGGAGATGGCGTTGCCGTTGCCGGTCGAGAAGGTCAGCGCGCCGTCCTCGTTCACGGTCTGCGCGCCGGGAACGCTGTTCACGGGCGCGTCGTTGACCGCGTTGATCGTGATGGCAACGGAGTCGACGTCGGTCTGCGGGCCGCCGGTGCCGGTATTGCCCTGGTCGTTGGTGGTGATCGTGAGACTGGCGCTGCCGTTGAAGTCGGGCGGCGGCGCGAACACCAGGCCGTTCAGCGCGGCGTTGATGGCGGCGATGCTGCCCGTGAGGGTCACCGTGCCGGTGCCGTTGCCGCTCACGGCGAGGCCGGCCGTGCCGGCCAGGGTGAGCGCGCCGCTGGTGACCGCCAGCGTCACCTGAACGCTGCTGCCCCCGGCATCGACATCGGCGATGGAGATCGCATTGCCGTTGCCGCCCGAGAAGGTCAGCGTGCCGTCCTCGTTCATCGTCTGCGTAGCAAGCGGCACCGTGTTGACGGGCGCATCGTTGACCGCGTTGACGGTGATGGCGATGGAATCGGTGTCGCTGAGCGGGCCGCCGGCGCCGGAGTTGCCCTGGTCGTTGGTGGTGATCGTGAGATTGGCGCTGCCGTTGAAATCGCCCGTCGGCTGGAAGACCAGGCCGTTGAGCGCGTTGTTGATGTTGCTCATCCGGCCGGTGATGACGACCGTATCCGTGCCGTTGCCGGTCACGGTGAGACCGGATGTGCCGGCGAGCGTCAGCGTGCCGTTGGTTGCTGTCAGCGTCACCTGCACGCCGATGCCGACGGCGTCGACGTCGGAGACGGTGATGGCGTTGCCGTTGGCCGTCGAGAAGGTCAGCGGGCTGTCTTCGTTCACCGTCTGCGCGCCCGGCACCGAATTGACGGGCGCATCGTCGATCGAGTTGACGACGATGGTCACGGTGTCGGTGTCGCTCTTGGCGCCGCCGGAGCCGGTGTTGCCCAGGTCGTTGGTGGTGACCGTCAGGCCGGCCGAGCCGTGGAAGTTGGCGTTCGGCGCGAACGTCAGCCCGTTGAGGGCGGTGTTGATGGCGGCGAGGCCGCCGGTCACCGTCACGGTGCCCGTGCCGTTGCCGCTCACGGTTACCCCGGCGGTGCTGCCGAGGGTGAGCGCGCCGTTGCCGACGGTCAGCGTCACCTGGACGTTCGCGCTACCGGCGTCGACATCCGAGATGGAGATGGCGTTGCCGTTTCCGGTCGAGAAGGTGAGGCTGGTGTCCTCGTTCACGCTCTGCCCGCCCGGGACCGCATTCACGGGCGCGTCGTTCACGGCATTGACCAGGATGGTTGCCGTCGCCGGCGTCGTATCGGGGGCGCCGGAATTGTCGACGACCGTGTATTGGAACGTCACCGTGCCGTTGAAGTCGCCGGCCGGCACGAAGTAGAAGACGCGCCCGCTGCCCGATGTCGGGTAGGTCGCACCCACGACCGCCGGCACCGTCAGGGCCGCGTTCGCGAAGAGCGTGCCGTTGCTCGGCAGGCTGGCCAGCTTCACCGACGAGATCAGCCCATCCGCATCCACGCCCATGAGCGTGATCGCAATGGTCGAGCCCTCGTTGCCGGCCTTGGTGACGTTGAGGGCGTCCGGCGGAACGTTGATACCGGGCGGCGGCGGGGGCGGGGGCGGCGGCGGCGGCTCCGGCCTTGGGTCCGTGCCGGCCAGGACGCCGATCGGGATCAGCTCGCCCGGCGACAGGTGGCTCGGCTGGTCCTCATCGAGGCTCGTGTCGTTCAGCTGCAGCTTGCTGTCTGTCGGCGCGAGATCCGGGAGGTTCGGCTGCGGCGCCGGCGCAGCCCGGAGATTCATCAGCTCGAGCAGGCTGAGCTCCGTCAGATCAACGGATTCGGGCTCGTTGTTGACGCCCTGGTCGACCGCTTCGCTGCCCTCGCCGCCCTGTGGCAGCACCAGATCGAGCTGCAGCAGCTCGGCGATCGTCATGCCGCTGAAATTCCCCCCGTCAGCGGGCAGGGCGGCGGCCTGGGTGTCGATGTCGCCCGTGGGATTGTCTCCCGTGGGATCGGTGGCCGCGGCATCGTTCCCTGTGGGATCGGTCTGGGCGAGCACGCCGACGACGGCGTTGCCGCTGTCGGCCGGATTCGCGACGGGCGTATCGCTGGGCGGCAGCTGCGCAACCTGCGCAGACGGCCGCTCGCCGCGGACCCGATCCCCTGCGGAATCTTCCGGCATTAGTCGCAAATCACCCAACTCCAGTCCGATCTGTCCGGCCACGCGCACGGTCTTCTTCCTGCCTGCATAGAAAACAGCAAAGGAGATAAAGGAACCGTTAACCTCGGGTGGTTAACGCGCGCTTTGACACACACCTGAAAGCCAGCTTTTCCGCGACGTTGGACGGTTAAGGCGGGTCGGACACCCTTGACCGTCGCCGAGCGACGGCAATAAATGTCTCTTAACAAACGCATAGCTGTCGGCGGGGAGCGCCGGCGGCAACCAGACGGGAGAAATCAGATGATCGTCAGTCGTCGGGGCCTGCTGCGCACCACTGCACTCGCCTTGGGGGCGCTCGCGGGCCTGTGGGCCGTCACGAGCGCCGGTCCGGCCTCTGCAGCCGGAGAGCTGCATGTGCTGAACTGGCAGGGTTACGGCACCGACGAGGCCTGGGCGCTCAAGATCTTCGAGGAGCGCACCGGCCTGAAGGTCATCCACGACTACTTCAATTCTGAAGAGGAGATGCTGACCAAGCTGCGCACCAGCCCGGGCACCTACGATGTCGTGCTGATCAACAACATCTATACGGCCCAGGCTGCAAAGGAAGGGCTGATCCAGCCGATCGACACCAGCAAGATCACGAACTTCGCCGATCTCACGCCGCAGCTGCGCGATTCCCCGCGCCTCAACGTCGACGGTAAGGTGTACGGCCTCGCCTGGCTGTGGGGCGTCACCTCCTTCGCGTACAACACCGAGGCGATCAAAGACCGGCCGGATTCAATCGAGGTCCTGTGGGACCCGAAGTACGCCGGGCATGTAGGCTGGCGGGACGATGCGCTCGAGTCCGTGCAGATGGCGGCGCTCGCCACCGGCCAGGACATGAACAACCCGGCCGACCTCGACAAGATCAAGGAGAAGCTCCAGGCGCTGAAGCCGCAGATCAAGACCTTCTGGTCCTCCGAGGACGAGTGGAACAAGCACATGGCGGCGCACGACTACGACATCGCCGTGTACTGGAGCGGCTCGGCCGCGCGCAGCAAGAAGGCCTTCCACCTGCCGGTCGACTTCGTGGTGCCGAAGGAAGGCGCGATCGGCTGGTACGACGGGCTGTCGATCGCGGCCAACGCTCCTAATGTCGAGGGCGCCCTCAAGTTCCTCGATTTCATGGTCAGCCCGGAGTTCTACGTGAAGTGGGACACCGACGTCGGCGCGCCGGCCTCGGCCAACGCCAAGGCGAACGCGCAGCTGCCGGAGGACGCGATGAACCGCAAGATCCTGGGTGACCCCGAGGTGGTGAAGCGGCTGCAATGGATGGCGCCGACCACCGACGAGCAGAAGGCCAAGTACCAGGAGCTCTGGGACGAGGCCAAGACCTACTTCGCGCAATAGACGCCCGGGCCCGGCGCCTCGCGCCGGGCCTTCGCGCCTCCTGCTGACGGGAGCTGCCCTTGCGTCGCACGGCCCGCCGGCGCCTCGCCATCGTCGGCCTGACCGCGCCGGCCTATCTGTGGCTGGCTCTCACGATCTTCCTGCCGCTCTCGGCGATGTTCTACTTCAGCTTCCTGAGCGCGCTGCCGTTGCCGGGCCGGACGGTGTCGGTCACGCTCGACAGCTACCGCACGATCCTCACGAAGGAGCTCTATCTCATCAATGCCAAGCGCTCGCTGCTGCTCGGCATCCACGTGACGATCGGCTGCATCGTCATCGGCTTTCCCGCCGCCTTGGCGCTGGCCAAGTATGTGCACGGGCGATGGCGCGAGGCGGTCTTTCTCCTGATCGTGCTGCCCTTCTGGAGCAACGGCCTCGTGCGCACCTTCTCCTGGACGATGGTCCTGCGCCGCGACGGGCTGCTCGATTGGTTCGTCCGGCTCTTCATACCGGATGCGCCGTCATTCGACCTGCTGTTCAGCTACCCCGCGATCATCATCGGGCTGATCCACGCCTACGTCCCCTACATGATCCTGACCTGTTACGTCTCGCTGCAGGCCATCGACGATTCCCTGATCGAGGCGGCGCGCAGCCTGGGTGCTTCGACCCTCACGATCTTTCGCCGCATCATCCTGCCGCTGAGCTTGCCGGGCCTGATCGCCGGGACGATCCTGATCTTCGTGCCGGTCATCGGCTCCTTCATGGAGCCGGCCATCCTCGGCGGCAAGGACGCGATCATGCTCGGCCCGATCATCGAGCGGCAGTTCAGCGCCTCGGCCAACTGGCCGCTCGGCGCGGCGCTGTCCTTCATGCTGCTCGCCATCGTGCTGGCGATTCTGGCCGCCGCCGCGCCGATCCTGCGGCCGCGTCTTCAGGCCACATAGGACGGTCCCCGACATGGGCAAGGCCGGCATCATACTCGTCCGCGGCTATCTCGTGCTGCTGCTGCTGTTCCTGTACCTGCCGATCGCCGTGATGATCGTGATGGCCTTCAACCAGTCGGCGCTCTACCAGCTGCCGTTCGTCTTCGACCTCAAATGGTTCGCGTCGCTGGCCGGGAACCAGAGGCTGCTCGACGCCGGCTTCAACACCATCGAGATCGCGCTGATCAACACCGTCATCGCGACGACGCTCGGCAGCATGGCGGCCGTGGTGTTCGCCCGCTACAGCTTCCGCGGCAAGACGCTGATGCAGCTCCTGCTGTTCCCGCCGATCACCATCCCCTGGCTGATCATCGGCAACTCCATGCTCTTCATGTTCTATTGGATCGGCATTCGCCGCGGCATCGTCGCCATGCTCCTCGGCCATGTCGCGCTGTCGCTGCCCTACGTCATCATCGTCGTCGGCGCGCAGTTCAAGTCCTTCGGCACCACTCTGGAGGAGGCAGCCGCGACCCTCGGCGCCTCGCCCTGGCAGGCCTTCCGGCGCGTCACCTTGCCGATGGTGGCGCCCGGCATGGTGGCGGCCGCCTTGTTCGCCTTCGCCATCTCCTTCGACCAGTTCGTCATCTCCTACTTCCTGGCCGCACCGGGCGTGACCACGCTGCCGGTCGAGATCTACACCGCCATCCGCAAGGGCTACACGCCGGAGATCAACGCCATCTCGACCATCATCATCGTCGTCTCCATGGGCCTGATGCTGCTGGTGGCGCGCTTCTACCGCTTCGGCGGCGAGCGCTGAGGCCGCCGCATGAGCCGGGTCGAGGTCGATCGCGTCAGCAAGCACTACGGTGCGGTGCGCGCGCTCGACGACGTCTCGCTGACCTTCGAGGACGGCGAGTTCTTCGGCTTGCTCGGCCCGAGCGGCAGCGGCAAGACCACGCTGCTGCGCGCCATCGCCGGCTTCGTCGAGCCCGACGCCGGCGACATCCGCTTCGACGGCCGCGCCGTCCGCGACGTCGCCGTGCACCGGCGCGAGATCGGCATGGTGTTCCAGAACTACGCGCTCTTCCCGCATATGAGCGTGTTCGACAACATCGCCTTCGGCCTCTCGGTGCGGCGCGTCGCGGCCGCGGAGATCAGCCGGCGTGTGACGGAGATGCTCGGCCTGGTGCGGCTCGGCGGCTTCGAGCAGCGCCGCCCGCGTCAGCTCTCCGGCGGCCAGCAGCAGCGCGTCGCGCTGGCCCGCGCCCTCGTCACGAAGCCCCGCGTGTTGCTCCTCGACGAGCCCCTGGGCGCGCTCGACAAGCGGCTGCGCCAGCAGATGCAGATCGAGCTGCGCCAGATCCAGCGCGAGGTCGGCATCACCACGATCTTCGTCACCCACGACCAGGAGGAGGCGCTCACCCTCTCCGACCGCATCGCCATCTTCAACGAGGGCAGAGTGGTGCAGCTCGGCGCCCCGCACGCGGTGTACGAACGGCCATCGTCCGCATTTGCAGCCAGCTTCCTCGGCGACGCGAACTTCTTCGCCGGCCGCGTGTCGACGGCGGGCGGGCAGATCGAGACCGACGGCGGCCGTCGCATCGCGACGTTTGATGCATTGCCCCCTGCGGGCGCCCGCATCACCGTCGCCGTCCGTCCCGAGAAGATGCTGCTCGAAGCCGGCACCGCCGGCGAGCGCGACACCCCCAATCGCTGGCCCGGCGTCGTGAAGCAGGCCGTCTATTCCGGCAGCAGTATTTCCTATCGCGTCGACGTCGGCACGGAGATCGTGGTGTTCGCGCAGAACCAGTCGGCCCAGCCGCTCGAGCTCGGCACGGCCGTCGCCGTGAGCTGGAGTCCTCTTCACTCCGTCGTCGTGGAGTCGTCGCCGTGACGTCGGCAGCGCTGCGATCGTTGGGGCCGCGCACGCTCCATGTCGTCGTCGACATGCAGCGCGTCTTCGCGGAGACGACGGACTGGCAGGTGCCCACGATCGGCGACGTCGTGGCGCCGATCGTCGCGATGGTCACGGCGCATCCGTCGCAGGCCCTGTTCACGCGCTTCGTCACCCCGGCGACGGTCGAGAGCGCGCCGGGCGATTGGCAGAGGTTCTACGCCCGCTGGCGCTCGGTGGTGGGAGATCGGATGGACAGTGCCATGTTCGACGTGATCGAGCCGCTCGCGGCCTTCGTGCCGCCGGCGGAGGTCATCGACAAGTCGACCTATTCGTCATTCGCCGACGCCCGCTTCACCGCCTCGCTGGCGCGGCGCGACGTCGACACGCTGGTGCTTTCGGGCGTCGAGACCGACGTGTGCGTGCTGGCGACCGCGCTCGATGCCGTCGACCGCGGCTTCCGCGTCGTCCTGGCCGCGGATGCCGTCACGAGCCTGTCGACGGCCGGCCATCGCGCCGCGCTGGACGCGATCTATCCCCGCTTCGACCAGCAAATCGAGATCGCCACGACGACGGCGATCCTGGCCGCCTGGCCGGCGGAGTAGCGCATGCGCGCATCCGATATCCCCGCGGCGCGCGCCTGGAACAGCTGGGACGCTGTGCACCCGGCCGAGATGTCCTGCCTGCCGCTCGGCCTCCGCCTCACGCCCTGCGCCTACGCCAGCAGCGTCAACCGCTTCACCCGCTTTCCCGCCGGCCAGGGCGTCGTGCTCGGCCCGCGCGTCCTCGACGGCAACGGCGTCAATCTCACGCTCGCACATGCCGGCACCAGCCTCGCGCTCGCCTACGACAAGCCCGATGCGCTCACCTTGCGCGGCCATTGGGAGGCGCAGCATCTGGCGGAGTGGGGCCTGCGCTTCTGGATCGTCCTGGTCCTGCGCTGGACTCCCCCGGACGCGAGCGACCTCGTGGAGTGGCGCTACGATCCCGAGAGCGGCGAGCTCTCCGCGACGGCGGCCGCTCACAGCGTCGTCATCCGCGGCGAGCGCCTGCCGCTGCTGGCGACCTTCCATGACAGCCTCGATGCGCTGCAGCAGGAGTACGAGACCAAGGGCTATTTCTGTCTCGACTCGCGCGGCGAGCGCGGCCGCGTCGCCGTGCTGCGCTACCATCTCGAGGAGATGCCACGCTTCCGCTTCGCCGCCGCCGTCGCCGGCGACCGCAAGAGCGCCTCGGACCGGGCCGTCGCCGCGCTGTCGTCGCAGCCGGCGGCACGCCTGCGACCGCTGCAGACGGGCCGCCACGCCGGCGCCCTTGACGCCGTGCGCGACGTGATCGGCTGGAACACGGTGTGGGACAGCGCCAACCGCCGCCCCTACACCAGCCTCAGCCGCAACTGGGTGGCGCAGAAGTTCGGCGGCTGGGGCGTGTGGCTGAACGACGTGCTCTATCACGGCCTGATGGCCGGCCTGTTCGACCCGGAGGTCGCACGCGAGAACCTCGCCGCCGTGTTCGCCGGCGCCACGCCCGCCGGCAATCTGCCCTGCCTGCTGACCGGCCGCGACTCCTGGGTCGACCGCTCGCAGCCGCCGATCGGCGCATTCATCGTCTGGCTGATTTACCTGCGCAGCCGCGACCCGCGCATCCTGAACGACAGCTACGAGGTGCTGGCCCGCAACCACGACTGGTGGTGGCGGACGCGCGACGGCAACGGCGACGGCCTCGTCGAATACGGCACCTCGCCCGTGGGCGGCGGCCTCTACCGCGGCACCAAGCTCGCGGCCAAGGACGAGTCCAGCATGGACAACTCGCCCACCCATGATGAGGCCACGCTGCGGACCGACGTCTGGACCCTCGACTGCGCCGACGTCGGCCTCAACAGCCTGCTCGCACTCGAGGGAGAGATGCTCGCGCGCATCGCGCGCGCCCTCGGCCGCGACGCCGAGTGCGCGCGGTTCACGGGGCAGTCCGACGCCCTCAAGGCCCGCATCCGCGAGCGCCTGTGGGATGGCGAGCGCCGGGTCTTCGCCAACCGCCTGTGGTCCGGCAAATTCACGCGCAGCCTCGCGCCCACCAGCTTCTATCCGCTCACCGCCGGCGCCGCGAGCCCGGAGCAGGCACGCGAACTCCTGCGCCTGTTGAAGGACGTGACGAAATTCGGCGGCACCTGGCGGCTGCCCTCCTGCACGCGCGACGACCCGGCGTTTCCCGACAACGTCTACTGGCGCGGCCGCGTCTGGCCGCCGCTCAACTTCCTGGTCTGGCATGGCCTGAAGCGCTACGGCTTCGACGCCGAGGCCTCCGCCCTCGCCGACGACAGCTATCGCCTCTTCCAGGGCGAGTGGGCCCGCCGCAACTGCCCGGAGAACTACAACGCCGTGACCGGCGAAGCCCTCGACCAACCCGACACCGACTCGTTCTACGGCTGGGGCGCGCTCATGCCGACCATGGCCGTGGGCGAGATCACCGACGTCAATCCCTGGAACGGCTGGGAGATCACGCACGGCGCCGGCGACAGCTCCGTCGGCCCGCTGCTGACGCCCCTCGGTCCCGCCTTCGTGCAATCCGTCGCGGCCTGGATGAAGGTGATCGTGAGCGGCGACACGGTCGTGCAGGCCACGGTGCCCGGCCGCTACCGCCACATCGAGCTGGGCGAGCGCGGCATGCGCCTTGTGCTCCCGCCGATTCCCGCCGGCGATGACGCGAAGCGCTGGCTGGCCTTCCCGCAGGTGCCGCGCGAGCGCGTCGCCAGCGCATGCCTCGGCGGCCAGTCCCTCACGCCCGAGCTGACGGCGGAGGAGGGCACCGGCAGCTATTTCCGCCTGCCGCCGACCACCGAACCGCAACCCTTCGAGATGCAGCTGTCATGATCGTCGTCTTCGGCTCCATCAACATCGATCTCGTCGTCCCCGTGGAGCGCCTGCCGCGCCCGGGCGAGACCGTGCTCGGCCCGCACTACACGCTCGTGCCCGGCGGCAAGGGCGCCAACCAGGCGCTCGCCGCCGCCCGCGCCGGCGGCGTCGTGCGCATGATCGGCCGCGTCGGCCGCGACGGCTTCGCCGATCTCGCGCTCGCCGAGCTGAAGGCCGCCGGCATCGACCTCTCCGCCGTCGAGCGCGACGACCTGCCGACCGGCTGCGCGCTCATCCCGGTCGACCGGCAAGGCGGCAATCTCATCATCGTCGCATCGGGCGCGAACATGGCGGCCGCGGAGCGCCAGGTCGCCGATGCGCTGCTGGGAGCGCAGACCGTCGTGATGCTGCAGATGGAGGTGCCGCTGGCCGACAACTGGCGGCTCGTGGAGCGCGCCAAGCGCCGCGGCGCGCGCCTCCTGCTGAACTGTGCGCCGGCGGCACCAGTGCCGCAGGCCGCCATGGCCATGATCGACTGGCTGGTCGTGAACGAGAGCGAAGCCGAGCTGTTGGCCCGCAATCTCTCCTTGGGCGCGGCCGATGCGCGCGCTGCCGGCGCCGCCATCGCCAAGGCCGCCGGCACGACGGTCATCGTCACCCTCGGCGGCGACGGCGCCATCGCCTTCGCGGGCGCCGATACTTGGACCATCGGCACCCTGCCGATCACGCCGGTCGACACGACGGCGGCGGGCGACGCGTTCGTCGGCGCCTTCGCCGCCGCGGTCGACGCCCGTGCCGACCTGCCCGCGGCGCTCCATCGCGCCAGCGTCGCCGGCGGTCTCGCCTGCACCATCGCCGGCGCGCAGCCGAGCCTGCCGGCGAAGGCCGCGATCGAGGAGCGCCTCAGCGATCTCGCCCCGGCCCGCCGGGCCTAGCGCTGCCGCTCGGAGAGATTCACCGCCATCGCCAGCGCGTCTGTGCGGACTCCTCGCGCGCGAGTTCGCCGAGGATGATCTGCTGGTGGCTGCGCAGGTCGTCCAGCTCCTGCTGCAGAATCTTCAGCAATTCCTCCGCGGCCGGCAGCTGCGCCTCGTCGCCGCGGTCGCGCAGCTTCTGAATCAGCCTGCGGCAGCGGACGACGCGGTCATAGGCTTCGCCGACGCGCCGCTCGAGTCGTCCAAGATCCCTGCTGGCCCACGACATGCCGACCCATCCTGAAAGGCTGCGTCATGGCGGCACCCACCCGTGCACACAGGACACAACTTCGCGGCCCGTCGAAAGGTTCCAATTCGCCGCGCTAACCTTACTCCTTCACTTACCTTAACGGGAATTTGTCATGCCGGCGTCCGTTGTGAGGACGACACAGGTTGGCGCCCAACGCCATTTACTATTCATCGGTCGGGAGACAACGGACATGATCAAGCGCAAAGACAATCCGCTGATGCAATTCATCGTCGGCGCCGGCAGCCCCGTGACCTGGACGGTCGTCCTGCTCATCGCCGTCTGGCTCTGGAGCTGAAAGCGCGCCTTGGAATAACCCGCATTCTTTTGCGTTGTTGTCCCAGGAGAGCCGGCTTCGTTTCCCCCGCGCGTCCTCGCCGGCTTCGCTAAGGCATAGGAAGGGCCCCGCTGAAACTGGCGGGGTCCTTCTTTCTGTGGGACAGTCGGCCCTCGGTCATTCGATGAGGAGGGCAGGGGAGATGGGTGCACTCGAGGGCAAGGTCGCGATCATCACCGGCGCAACCAGCGGCATCGGCGCCCGCACGGCCGAGCTGTTCGTCGCGGAGGGCGCGAAGGTGGTCGTCGCGGGGCGGCGGCAGGCCGAGGGCGACGCGCTGGCGAAGCAGCTCGGGGCGGCCGCCATCTTCGCGCGCACCGACGTCACCAAGGAAGCCGACGTCAAGGCGCTGATCGAGCAGGCGCTCGCCAAGTTCGGCCGCCTCGACTGCCTCTTCAACAATGCCGGCAATCCCGGCAAGCTCGCGCCCATCGCCGATATCGACATGGCACATTTCGATACGGTCATGGCCACGCACGTCCGCGGCGTCGTGCTCGGCATGAAGCACGCAGCGCCTGCGATGATCCGTCAGGGCTCCGGCAGCATCATCAACACGGGCAGCATCGCCGGCCTGCGCGCCGGCTACTCCGCCCACAGCTACTCCGCCGCCAAGGCGGCGGTGATCCATGTCACGCGCTGCGTCGCCGCCGAGCTCGGCGAGAAGGGCATCCGCGTCAACAGCATCTCGCCGGGCGCCATCGTCACGGGCATCTTCGCCAAAGGCGCCGGCCTGCCCGACGCGGTCGCCGACCGCACCGCCGCAGGTCTGAAGGAGCGCTTCGCCGCCTTCCAGCCCATCCCCCGCGCCGGCCTGCCCGAGGACATCGCGCAGGCGGCACTCTTCCTCGCCAGCGACGCCGGCAGCTTCGTCAATGGCCACGACATCGTGGTCGATGGCGGCGTCGTCATCGGCAGCCGCTGGTCGCAGCTTGTGAAGACTCGCACCGGCCTGGCCGAGGAACTGAAGAGCCGGGCGGGATAGGGATTTTCGCTATCGGCTCGCCGCGTCGTCGCGGCGGCCGACCTATTCCGCAGACTGGCGCTCGCTTTCGGCGCCTGCAGCCGGAATGCTGAAGCGGAATGTCGTGCCGCCGGCGGGGTTGTCTTCCGCCCAGATGCGCCCATGATAGGCGGTGATGATGGATTGAGCGATCGAAAGCCCCAGTCCCATCCCCTCCTTCCGCGTGGTGAAGAACGGCTCGAAGAGACGCTGCAGATCGCCGGCGGGGATGCCGCAGCCGTGATCCGTCACCGCCACCTCGATGCCGCCCCCGTCGTCCCGCTTGGTCAGGACCCTGAGCCGGCGCGACGCCTCCGGCGTGCCCTCCATCGCGTCCATGCCATTGACGATCAGGTTCAACAGGACCTGCTGAAGCTGCGTGCGGTCCGCCAGCACGGGCGGCAGCTCGCCGGCAAGCTCCGCCTGAATCTGCACATGCCGCTGCCGGGCATCGGCGGCGACGAGCCGCAACACGTCCGAGAGCGCGGCATTGAGATCGCACGGCTGCATCTGCGGTTCCCGCTTGCGCAGGAAATCGCGGATGCGGCCGATCACCTCGTCCGCCAGCAAGTCGTCCTTGCGAATATCGGAAACGATCTCGCGAAGCTCGGTCAGCGGCGGGCGCTGGGAGTTCAGCAGCAAGCGGGCGGCATTCGCGTTGCTCAGGATGGCCGTCAGCGGTTGCCTCACCTCGTGCGCGATTGCCGCGCTCAGTTCTCCCATGACGACCAGACGCTGCATGTGCGCAAGCCGCCGGCTGTCTTCTTCGATCTGCTTCCGGTCGGTGATATCGATCCCTGAGCCGATGTAGCCGACGAAGTCGCCATTCGGCCCATAGCGCGGCGTGCCATTCTGCAGGGTCCAGCGGTAGCTCCCGTCCTGGCGACGCAACCGGCACTCGATCTCGAACCGCTCCCTGGCATCGAAGGCGGTGTGGTAAGCCTCGACGCAATGGCGCAGGTCGTCGGGATGCACGCTTTCCTGCCAGCCGGCGCCGATCTCCTGCTCCAGTGAGCGCCCGGTGAAGTCCAGCCAACCCCGGTTGAAGAAGTCGCAGAGCTTGTCGCGGCCGGAGGTCCAGAGCAGCATGGGAGCGGCATTGGCGATGTTGCGAAAACGCTCTTCGCTCTCTCGCAAGCGGCGCTCGGCGCCCCGTCTCTGCTCCGTCAATGCGGCGACGAGGTAGAGAGGCGCCGACCTCAACAACAGAAAGTTCTGCAGGGCGAATGCGACGTTCTCCGGCGACCGGCCGGCAAACGGCCCCTCGCCTTCCAGCGCGGCGTCCACAGCGAGGAATGCGACCATCGTAACGGCGCCCGATGCGCCGAGCATGCCAAATCGAATGGCCGCCCAGAACAGGAATGGGACCGGCGCAAAGAACAGCGATTCCGAGAGGTCGAGCGAGCCGATCGCGGCATGGGAGGCCAGATAGCTGGTGGCGATCAGTCCGAGCGCCAGCAGGCCGCCTTCGATTCCCCGCTTCGCGCTTGGCATTCCGACGTTCCAGGCCCCGAATATCCAATAGAGGATTGCGGGCGTGATGACGAGTTGCGCCAGCGCGTCTCCCAGGAACCATTGGCTCCACGCGAGCCAATACTCGGCGCCGAGAACGCTGCGCACGGACGCGCCGCCGAAGGCGGAGGTCGCGGGAACAAGCAGGACGGCAAACAGAAAGAAGATCCCAAACTCCCGCACCGTCCCGAACCGGATCGGACTGCCGAGAAACCGGCGCAGCAGCAGCGCCGTGACGACGCCCTTTGCGGAATCGAGCGCGAAGGTCGCGAACAGGAACCAGAGCGGAATGCCCGCCGCGACTTCCGAGAACAGGCGAATGGGGAGCGCAGCAAGAACGAAGATCCACCACTTTCGCGGCTTGTTCATCAGGAGGGCGCAGAGCAAAACGGAATCGGGAAACCAGAACGGCGAGGCGGCCGTCTGACTGAAGGACATCGCGTAGCGGTAGGCGAAGTAAAACGCCGCCGCGAACAGGCAAAGCCCTCCGATCTCCTTCGCATGCGGCCAATGCAGGATCAGGTCTCTGATCCGTCCGACGACGCGATACTCCCGCAGGGCTTTCTGAGTGGTGCTCACGTCGAAATCACCGCGCCCACAACGGCTCCAACCCACCGCATAATTCTTACATCGGCAGGATGAAACTAGAAAGAGCGCCGCTACTCCGGCCCCGGTAGCTCGCTCGGCTCCGGGCGCAGCGTCTCGACCAGCGTCTTCCGTCCTTTCTCGATGCGCATCAGCCCGACGGGACGCAGCGCCACGCGGTGGGCGCCGGCCAGCGTAATGCCGCCGCAGGCGATGCCAGGGAAGTCCGCCATGGCGTTCAGCGCATCGCGGATGGCCAGGCCGTCCGTGCCGCCCGCCTTGGCGACCGCCGCACCGATCAGCTTGACGGCCTCGTAGGCGACGGCGGCATAGGGCGCCCCGTCCGCCTGCAGATCGGCGCCGAACTTCGCGCCATAGTCGTGCTCGAACTTGTCCAGCGCGCCGTCCGGTTTCGGGCACGCCGCGCTCGTGTATACGAGCCCCTCGGCGAGGGTGCCGAGCGCCGGCGTGGTCGGCGAATCCACGGCGTCGCCGGCCAGCACGGGCGCGGTCACGCCGGCGTCGCGCAGTTGGCGGAGGAAGATCGGGAATTCCGGCTCGGAGGCCGCGGTCATCACGACGTCGACCGGTGGGGCGATGCTCCTGATCGCGGCGACCGTCGCGTCGAAGTCCTGCTGCGCGAATGCGAAGGAGCCGTTGCCGGCCAAGCTCCCGCCCATCTTCTCGAATGCGGCGGCGAACGTGCGCGGCAGGATCTCCCCGTAGGGCGTCTCGGGCTCCTCGAGGATGTAGGCCGTCCGGTAGCGTTGCGCGCGCGCGAACTTGGCGAGCACCGTCGCCTGCAGCTCATAGGAGGGATAGATCTGGAACATGAAGTCGCCCACGGTCGACGCCAGAGTCGGCGTCCCCACGCAGGGCGCGATCACCGGAACGGCCGCCTCCTGACCAGCCTTGCCGAAGGCAGCGGCGGCCCCGACGTCGCACGGCGCGATCATGACCTTGGCTCCGGCCGCCACGAAATCGCGTCCGGCCGCGGCAGACTCCGAGGGTTCCGACCGCACGTCCTTGACGCGCAGGTCGATCCGGTACGTTCCGCCGATCCCGCCTGCCGCGTTGATCTCGTCGACGGCCAGTCGGGCGCCGTTCCTGACCAGCGTTTCGTAGAAGGCGAGGGGACCCGTGAGGTCGCCGCCGAACCCGATGACGATCGTGTCCTCCGCGTGACCCGCCGGTGTGATCGCAAGCAGGGCGACCACGCACGCGCTCGCCCTCGACAATAACCTCGGAATCATGTTCGCCTCTGCTTCCGGCGCTCGATCTCACAGCGCATGGTAGGGCATTCCTCGAATTGGGAAAGACGGTTGAAGCGACATGGCGGCGATGGAGGAACTGATCTTCCTGGCCTGGAACGATCTGGTCGGCATCACGCGCGGTCGCGGCGTGCCGATGAAGGCCTATGCCGGCCGCAAGAAGACCGGCATCAACTGGGCCATGGCCGGCCACGCCCTGACGCCCTTCGAGGACATCGCCGACAATCCCTGGGGCCCCATGGAGGAGGCGCATATGACTCCCGCCCCGGAGTCGCAGGTGCGCTTCGACCCGGGCGAAGGCGCGCCGCCCCTGAACATGGTGATGTGCGACGGTCTGACCACAGCAGGCGAGGTCTGGGACTCCTGTCCGCGCAGCTTTCTGAAGGCGGCGCTCGCCGATCTCAAGCGCGAGGCGGGCTTGTGTCTCTATGCCTCGCCCGAGCTGGAGTTTCAGCTCATCGGCCCCGACCTGCCGAACGCCACGCCGTTCTCGCTCGAGGCCTTCCGGCTGCTGCCGGCGCTGGGCGCGCGGATGGTCACGGCCCTGCGCGAGGCCGGCGCCGAGCCCGAGACCTTCGAGCCCGAATACGGCGTCGGCCAGTACGAGGTGAGCTGCAAGCCGGCGATCGGCGTCGCCGCCGGCGACCGCATGGTGATCGTGAAGGAGGTGATCCGCGAGGTCGCGCGCCGCGCCGGCTATCGCGCCAGCTTCACGCCCAAGCCCTTCGCCAACCGCCCCGGCAACGGCGCCCACATCCACTTCAGCCTGCAGACGCCCGACGGCAAGCCCGCCACCCACGATCCCAAGCGGGCGGGAGGTCTCACCGAGAAGGCGGCCCAGTTCGCCGCCGGCATCGTGCGGCACATGCCCGCCTTGTGCGCTCTCACGGCCGCGAGCCCACCCTCCTACTTCCGCCTGGGGCCGCACCATTGGAGCGCCGGCTACGCCTGCCTCGGCATCACCAACCGCGAGGCCGCCCTGCGCATCTGCCTGCCGCCCAAGGGCACGGCCGAGGCCACGCGCCGGCTCTACAACCTCGAATACCGCCCCGCCGACGGCACGGCCTCTCCCTACATCGCCCTCGGCGCCCTCGTCCGCGCCGGCCTCGCCGGCATCAAGGAGAAGCTGCCGCTGCCGCCGCTCATCCAGCAGGACCCGCACGACCTGGGCGCCGACAAGCGCCGCTCCCTCGGCATCGAGGCGCTGCCCGCCACGCTCGCGGAGGCGCTCGCGCGCCTGGAGAACGACGCTGTCGTGAAGAGCTGGTTCTCGCCTAACCTCTGGCAGACCTACCTCGCCGTGAAGCGCAAGGAGATCGAGCTTGTGGCGAACCTCGGCCCCGACGAAATCTGCGAACGGTATCGCAACGCCTATTGATGCCGGTGCGCCCCTTTGTCGCTCGCGGCCGGCGCGGGAACGCCGGCGCTGGCGAACGTGTTGCTGTAGCATGCCCTTCCCGAGCGACGAGTCCGGCAGCGACGGGCGCGCGAAGTCGCCCTCGGAGCGCGCGCCATGACGCGACCGCCCGCCAAGCCCGTGATCGCGGTCGTCATGGGCGTCTCCGGCTCCGGCAAGACGACGATCGCGGCCCTGGTCGCCCACGCCCTCGGCTGCCAGTTCCAGGAGGGCGACGATCTGCATCCGCGCGCCAACGTCGAGAAGATGCGCCGCGGCGTCCCGCTCACCGATGCCGACCGCCGGCCCTGGCTGGAGAAGATCGCGCAGGAGATCGACGGCTGGCGCGCCCGCGGCGAGTCCGGCGTGCTCACCTGCTCGGCGCTGAAGCGCGCCTATCGCGACCTCATCATCGGCGGTCGCAGGGACGTCTCGCTCGTCTATCTCCGCGGCTCCTACGATCTGATCCACGACCGCATGGCCGCCCGCCACGAGCACTTCATGCCGGTCGCCCTGCTCGACAGCCAGTTCAAGACGCTGGAGGAGCCCAGGTCCGACGAGCATCCGATCATCGTCGATATCGGCCGCCGCCCGGCCGAGATCGCGGCCGAGGTCGTGACCGCGCTGAAAGAACGGGTGCGATGAGCAAGCGGATCGAAGACTACGGCCTGATCGGCAACATGATCTCCTGCGCGCTCGTCGGTCGCGACGGCTCGATCGACTGGCTCTGCCTGCCGCGCTTCGATTCCGACGCCTGCTTCGCCGCCCTGCTCGGCACGCCCGAGCACGGCCGCTGGCTGATCGCGCCGCAGGGCAAGGCGCAGCATACGACCCGCCGGTATCTCCCTGGCACCGCCATCCTCGAAACCACCTTCGCAACCGCCGAGGGCGCGGCCAGCGTCACCGATTTCATGCCGCTCGCCCCGAGCGAGGAGAACGTCGAGCTGATCCGCATCGTCCATGGGCTCGAGGGCCGCGTGGCGATGGAGATGGAGCTGGCCCTGCGCTTCGGCTACGGCACGACCGTGCCCTGGGTGCGCCGGCGCGACTACGGCCTGCGCGCCGTGGCCGGCCCCGACGCCATCGACCTCGTCACGCCGGTGCCGCTGGTCGGCAAGGACATGAAGACCTCTGCGCGCTTCGCGGTGGAGAAGGGCCAGACCGTCCCCTTCACGCTCGCCTACCACCCGTCGCACCGCGCGCCGCGGTTCGTCGACGATCGGCAGGTCGTCCTGCGCCGCACGACCGATTGGTGGCACGACTGGTCGGGCCGCTGCCGCCTGCCGTCCGAGGCGCCGCCGGCATGGGCGGACGCCGTCATACGCTCCCTAATCACGCTCAAGGCCATGACCTACCAGCCGACGGGCGCGCTGGTGGCCGCGGCCACGACCTCGCTGCCGGAGCAGCTCGGCGGTCCCCGCAACTGGGACTATCGCTACTGCTGGATCCGCGACGCCACGCTCACGCTCTACGCCCTCGTCAACGCCGGCTACTTCGAGGAGGCGGACGCCTTTCGCCAATGGCTGCTGCGCGCCGCCGCCGGCTATCCCGAGCAGATGCAGATCATGTACGGCCTGGCGGGCGAGCGCCGCCTGACCGAGATCGAGCTCCCCTGGCTCCCGGGCTACGAGGGCAGCAAGCCCGTCCGCATCGGCAACGCCGCCCACGGCCAGCTCCAGCTCGACGTCTACGGCGAACTGATGGATTCGCTGCACACCGCCCGCCGCTCGCGCGTCGGCCCGCGCCGCGCCGAGTGGCGGCTGCAGACCGTGCTGCTCAAGAGCCTGGAGCGGCTCTGGCGCCAGCCCGACGAGGGCATCTGGGAGGTGCGCAGCGCGCCGCGCCACTTCACCTACTCGAAGGTGATGGCCTGGGTCGCCTTCGACCGCGGCATCAAGGGCGTGGAGGAGTTCGGGCTGGAAGGCCCGGCCGACCACTGGCGCCGGGTGCGCGACGAGATCCGCGCCGACATCCTGGCCAACGGCTTCGACGCGAAGCGCAACACCTTCGTGCGCCACTATGGCGGCCAAGGCCTCGACGCCGCGCTGCTGCTGATCGCTCAGGTCGGCTTCCTGCCGCCGCACGACCCCCGCTTCCGCGGCACGGTCGAGGCGATCGAGCGCGACCTGCTGGAGGATGGCTTCGTGCTGCGCTATCGCGCCGACAAGGCCAGCGACGGCCTGCCGGGCCCGGAAGCTACCTTCCTGGCCTGCAGCTTCTGGCTGGCCGACGCCTGCTGCCAGCTCGGGCGCTACGACGACGCGGTCGCGCTGTTCGATCGCCTGCTGTCGGTGCGCAACGATCTCGGCCTGCTGGCCGAGCAATACGATCCGCGCGCCCGCCGCCTGCTCGGCAACTTCCCCCAGGCCTTCTCCCACGTCGGCCTGGTCAACACGGCCCACAACCTGCTGGAGGCCCAGGGCCCGGCCGCCCAACGCGCCGATCACGAGAACCTGCCGCAGCAGCACGACGCTGCGAAACAACCGCGGACGTGATTGGCGGGCCCGGCGCGGCTAAGATGCGGTCATCGCAATAGAGAGATCGCATCATGCCGAACTGGACCGTCGTCGCCGAGGGCCTGCTCTTTCCCGAAGGACCGGTCGCCTGCGCGGACTCCTCCGTGCTGGTCGTGGAGATCGAGCGCCGCACCATCAGCCGCATCTCCCCGGACGGCACGGTCGCGGTGGTGGCCGAATTCAAGGGCGGCCCCAACGGCCTCGCCGTGGGGCCGGACGGCGCGCTCTATGTCTGCAACTGCGGCGGCTTCCTGTTCGAGAAGGTCGACGGCCTCAACCGCGTGCGCCCGGGCGTGCCGGAGGGCTATGCGGGCGGCTGGATCGAGCGCATCGATATCCGCACCGGCGAGCGGCAGGTGCTCTACACGCGCTGCGGCGAGCATGCGCTGGTCGGGCCCAACGATCTCGTCTTCGACCGCCACGGCGGCTTCTATTTCACCGAC
>Ga0335085_10005576_pt1 | contig 20122 bp, 17 predicted proteins | sample Lox_Sample_45_FD_206712 | JGI IMG/M metagenome (GOLD analysis project Ga0335085, IMG submission 206712) | Soil microbial communities from Loxahatchee National Wildlife Refuge, Florida, United States - Lox_Sample_4.5 | ecosystem: Environmental > Terrestrial > Soil > Wetlands | place: USA...
TGCCACCAGACACCGGGATAGCGCGACCAGTACGTCTCGATGTAGCGCTGCGGATCGCCGAACAACCCGCGCGTCATACCCGGCCACGGCTTCGTGCACACGAGCTCGCCGACCTCGCCTCGTACCGACTGCCCCGCGTCGTCGAACACGTCGACCGCCATCCCGAGCGCGGGACCACCGAGCGAGCACGGCGACAACGGCTGCACCACGTGAGGAGACAGGAAGCACGCGCCGACCTCAGTGCCGCCGGAGATGTTCACTACGGGGCACCGGCCGCCGCCGATGACCTCGAAGTACCAACGCCACGGCGCCTCGTTCCACGGCTCGCCGGTGGAGGCGAGAACGCGCAACGACGAGAGGTCGTGCGCGCGGACTGGACGATCGCCGTGTGCCATCAGCGCGCGGATCAACGTGGGCGAGACCCCGAGGACATTCACGCGATGCCCCTCTACGAACGACCAGAGTCGCGCCGCGTCGGGGAAATCCGGGGCGCCGTCGTAAAGCAGCAACGTTCCGCCCGCCGCGAGCGTTCCCACGATCTCCCACGGGCCCATGATCCAGCCGATGTCGGTCAGCCAGAAGAGACGCTCCCCCTTCCGCAGGTCGGTCTGGAAGGCAACCTCCTCGGCGACCTTGACGGTGAACCCGGCGTGGACGTGCACCGCGCCCTTCGGGCGTCCAGTCGTGCCGCTCGTATACGCCACGAACAATGGGTGTTCGCTGTCGACGACTCGGGTCTCGAACCGCGCCTCGGGCAGGTCGTCGAGTCGTATGTCGCGCCCGGCGCGCATCGGAGTGTCGTCGCGATCGTTTCCGACCACGAGCACCGTGTGCACGCTCGGCGCCTGCGCGACGGCGGCGTCGGCCGTCTCCTTCATCGCGACGAGCTTGCCGCGCCGGAAGAATCCGTCGGCGGTTACCACGGCGACCGCGCGCGCGTCCTGCAACCGGATCGCGACCGCTTCGGAGCCGTATCCCGAGAAGATCGGGAGGAACACCGCGCCGAGCTTCGCGACTGCGAACAGCGCGGCGACCGTCTCGGGGCGCATCGGCAGGAACAGGCCGACCGCGTCGCCTTCGGTCACTCCGCGCGCGGCCAAGCCGGACGCGATGCGGTCGGTGAGCCCGCGTAGCTCGGCACCGGTCAGCGTCCGCGTCTCGCCGGTCTCGGACTCCCACTCAACGGCAGGACCATCGGCCGCGAGACGTTCGAGGCACATCGTGGCCGCGTTACCTCGGCCGCCGACGAACCACCTAGCCCATTCGATACCCGCGGAGGTGTCGAGCACCCGTTCGTACGGAACGTCGAACGGCAGCCCCAGAAACCTGACCACGGCGTCCCAGAACCATTCCGGCTCGTCGATGGAGCGCCGCAAGAGTGACGGGAAGTCGTCGACGGCTTCGGCTGCCATGAAGCGCGCGACGTTGCTGTCGTGGAGCAAGCTTTCGTCAGGGCGCCAAACGACCGGCGGAGCAACCATCGGTCGTCGAATCTAACCCGTGTGTCGAACGGCGACGGCGGCCCGATAGCGTGCGGCCATGACCATTCGTGCGGACGACGATTGCCTGGTGTGGCTCGATCTGGAGATGACCGGCCTCGACGTCGAACGGCACACGATCGTGGAAGTCGCGTGTGTTGTCACCGATTCGCAACTGACACTCCTCGACGACGGCCTCGACATCGTGGTCCATCAGGACGAGGACGCGCTCGGGCGCATGGACGACTTCGTCCGCAAGATGCACACGAAATCGGGCCTGTTGCCGCTGATACCGGCTTCCGACGTCAGCCTCGGCGCCGCCCAATCGCGGACCCTGGACTACGTCCGTTCCCACGTCTCCGCGCCGGGAACGGCGCCGCTGTGCGGGAACAGCATCGGCACCGACCGCCGCTTCCTCGACAAGTACATGCGCGAGCTCGAGACGTATTTGCACTACCGCAGCGTGGACGTGTCGTCGTTGAAGGAGCTGTGCCGACGCTGGTACCCCGAGGTCTACAGCAAGCGGCCGAACAAGGCCGAACACCACCGTGCGCTCGACGACATCAGGGAGTCGATCGAGGAACTGCGCTTCTATCGCCGGGAGCTCTTCATTCCCGCCGCAGACTCCGCCGAGTCTTCGCCGACCGCGCCGTCAGGTCAGTGACCGCGGGCTCGGCCACGACGACGCCTTCGTGCGTCGAATCCTTGGCGCGATAGAGGGCGATGTCAGCGGCGCGCAGCAACGACTCGGGGTCGAGCGCCGCGTCGGGGTAGACGGCAACGCCGATGGTGGCGGTCAGGCCCCAGCCGGGCGGGAGGAGCGCATTGCACCGTTGCGCGATGTGTTCCCGCATGTCGTCGGCGAGAGTACGCGCGTCCAGGATGTCGGGCACCGGTGCAACCACTACGAACTCGTCACCGCCGAGCCGGACGAGGTCGTCGTACCCGCGGGTCCGTTCCCGCAACGCGTCGGCACAGGCAACGATGACGGCGTCGCCCATCTCGTGACCCAGCTCGTCGTTCACGGCCTTGAACCGGTCGAGGTCCAGCAGGAGCAGCGCGACGCGTTCGCAGTAGCGCTCGGCGCGGCTGAGGTGTTGCTCGAGCGCGCGCTGCAGCCGGCGCCGGTTGCCGAGACCCGTCAGCGGTTCGGTCTCGGCCTGCTCCCGCAACGCTCGCGTTGTCGCGATGCGTTCGAGCGAGGAGGCGAGGTACTCCATGACACCCTGCACCGCGAGCTCATCGGGGGCGGACTCGTCGGCCGAACGGATCCGCGCGGTGAGCCGTCCGACCGCACCGAGGTCGAGCGTGACGCTGTCGACGGAGTGCGGACGGCCGTCGCCGTCCCAGTACCCCGATCGCAGCCGCAACGGAGGCCCGACCGCCGCGTGGTCGACGACCAGCTCGGCCGCGATCACCGAGGGGAACGACGCCAGCGCGAGCGCGAGCTCCTCGAGCCCGTCGACGATGTTCTCGTCGGGAAGCTGGGACGCAAGACGCGACGCGGTGGCAGTGGCGGCCTCGCGCCGCAGCAGCTCGGCATGGGCCACGCTGGCGAACCCCTGCGCGACCTGCGCGGCGACCCGGCAGAAGAAGTCGTCCGCAGGTCCGAGATCCGTCTTCTGCTCGCCGGCCACGAGGACACCGAGGGTTACCCGGTCGGCGACGAGGGGAAAGCGGCGGTCGCCGGCCGGCGGCTCGCCCGAGTGGACGTCGATGGGCGCGGTTCCCGCCGTCGAAACCGTCAGCGCGACGCCGCGCACCGGGTACAGCTGCACGATGACGTCGGCCGCTTGCTGGAGAAAGCTCACGGGATCGACACGGGTCGTTTCGACCTTCGCGAGCTCGAGCAGGCACGCGGACTCCAGCAGCTCTACGAGCAAGGCCCGGTCCGCCCCCGCACTCTGCAACCGCTCGAGGCTCCGCGCCTGGAGCGCCTCGAGGCGCGCGAATGACTCGTCGCGGCCCGTCATGGCTCGACTCCGAGCATGTCGGCGATGCGTTCGAGCTGATCGTCGACCTCGCGTGTGACCACATCGAAATCGTCGGGACGCAGCCGGATCGCAATGAGGAGGCGATCCACGTCGGGGGGCGTCGGGTAGCCGGGCATCGGCACGTGTTCCAGCGCCACCGCCTCGGCAACCCGCAACACACGGCCCAGCGCATGACGGGGCTCTTCGACGCCGTGCTGGTGGAGCGCGACCGCCTCGACGAACGGCGCGGGGAAGCCCCACGCGTCGAGCGCCGCCGCGCCTTCGTCCGCATGGGTCACGCCGAACGCGGCGAGCTCGGCCGCGACCTGATCGGAGACCGTGGGTGACGCGGTCGCCTCCGCGAACGCCTCGGGATCGCGCCGGTGCAACAGCACCGCGCCGAGATCGTGCAGCAGGCCGGCCGAGAACGCGTCGGCCGTGGACAGGCCGACCTTGCGCGCGATCACCGATGCCGCCGAGGCCGTCGTTATCGCGTGACGCCAGAATCCGTCCGGGCCGAGCTCGACCCGGCCGTCGAGCAGGCTGCACGCGGCGCTGACGGCCAGCGCGCGCACCGTGTCGAACCCGAGCATGACCGTTGCGTGCCGCGTGCTCGCAACCTTGCGCGGCAGCCCGTAGTACGAGCTGTTCGCGAGTCGCATCACCCGCGCCGCGAGCGCGGGGTCGGTCTCGATCACCCGCGCGACGTCCACCGCGGCCGTTCTCGGATTCGAGACGATGCGCAGGACCTGCTCCGCCGCCGCCGGTTGGGCCGAGAGCGTCAGCAGCTCTTGTGTGTAGCGACTCACCGACCTGTTTGTCGGCGACCTGCCGCAGCCACCCAAGACCCTCCTACACGAGCGTGCCCAATGCCCCCAACAGCGTGGTCACAGATCGCTCCCGGGCCGAATGCCCCATAAGCCCGATGCGCCAGCCCTTGCCGGCGAGCTCGCCCAGCCCACCGCCCACCTCGATGCCGAAACGGACGCGGAGCTCGCCCCGGACCTTCGCATCGTCGACGCCGTCCGGGAGCCACACCGACGTCAGCTGCGGCAGCGGCCGCTCGAGTGCGAACGGCCGGAACCCCAGCTCGGGAAGTGCTTCCTGCAGGCGGCCACCGGCGTCGCGGTGACGGGCATGCGCCGCGTCGAGCCCTTCGTCGAGCACGACGCCGAGTCCGGCGTGCAGCGCGTACAGCATCGATATGGGTGCGGTGTGGTGGTAGCGCCGGGCGGTTCCGACGTAGTCGGCGAGCAGCGCGATGTCGAGGTACCACGACTGCGCGGGTCGGGTCCGGGCCCGAACCCGCTCGACCGCGCGCGCCGAGAAGCTGACCGGGGCGAGTCCGGGCGGAACCCCGAGACACTTCTGCGTCCCGGAGTAGACGGCGTCGATGCCCCAACCGTCGACGTCGACAGGTATCCCTCCGAGCGAAGTGACGGTGTCGACGAGGAGCAAGGTGTCGGTCTGCTGGAGGACCGAGAGGGGCGCGATCTCGTTCTCGACGCCGGTCGACGTCTCTGCGTGGACGACCGCGAGGAGTCGCGCGGCGGGATGTTGACGCTGAGCGTCGAGGAGGCGCTGGGGATCGATGGCGCGTCCCCACGGCGAGTCGACCCGCACGATCGCCGCGCCGCAACGCCGGGCGACCTCGCACATGCGCTCTCCGAAGACACCGTTCACGCCGATGATCGCGGTGTCGCCCGGTTCGAGCAGGTTGACGAAACAGGCTTCCATCCCCGCCGAGCCGGTCCCGCTGACCGGGAGCGTCAGCGCGTTGCCCGTCCGGAAGACGCGCCGCAGCCGATCCCCGATCTCGTCGAGGACGTCGAGGAAGTCGGGGTCGAGATGCCCGAGCACGGGGCGCTGGAATGCCTCCATCACCTCCGGATACGGGTTGGAAGGTCCCGGGCCGAGCAGCAACCGATCCGCGTGCGCCACGCCGGGAGATTAGCGACGGCGCGCCGGGCACCTACCCGAGTCTCCGGAGGCGGGGCGCCGGGGGTTGTCGTCAGGCAGCTTGGAATTCGGCCAGGCAGGGCAGACGCTGCCAACCCCGGCCGAGCACGTGCAAGGCCTCGTCGACGCCGGGCGCCTCCGCGACCACCATGCCGCGCGCGAGCTGCGCAGCGGCGCGAGCGACGAACGTGACGTCGGCGTCCGGGAGTGCAGCGCCGGACCGCTGCGCGGCGTCCTGGACGCGAGTCGCCGCCGCGAGAGCAGCCGCGGCCGCATCGTGCAAGCGGTGGACGTGGCGCAGTGTCTGCTCGATCATGAGCATCGCACGGGTCGCCGCGATCTCGTCCGCGGTCGACGTGCACACTGCATGCAGATCGACGGCGACGGAGCGGATGTCGTCGAGGCTCAACTTCGCCAGTGCTTGCCCGAAGACCTCGACGTCCACACCCCTATCTCGGCAATTCCGGCGAAGAGTAAAGCGCGGCCTGCGGAGCGCCTCCCACCTGCCTCGCGGGGCGCGCCTCTCAGGTGGAGTCGCGTACGAGGCCGTCGAGGATGTCGGCCTCCGACACGACGAGCGTGTCGAAGCCCCAGTGGCGCATGACGCCTACGACGACGATCGCGCCGCCGACGATCACGTCGACTCGACCCGGATCGAGGCCCGGATTGTGGCGCCGGCGCTCGACGGGTTCGGTCGCGAGCGTCCGGAAGACCTCCTCGGCTGCCGCTCGGCTCAGGTGGAAGTGGTCGATCACTTCGCTGCGCGCCTCGTCGACCCCCAGCTCCACCGCGGCCATCGTCCATACCGTTCCCGCCGTGCCGATGAGCGTCTTCGCATCGCGCGAGCCGGGAAGCGCGCGAGCCACGTCGGCCAGCTGATCGCGCACCACCGAGACCGCCTGGCTCAACTCCTCGGCCGTCGGCGGATCGGAGTGCAGGAACTGCTCGGTGAGCCGAACACACCCGACGTCTATCGAGCGCAGCCCTTCGGGGCTTTCGGAACCGACGATGAGCTCCGTAGAGCCGCCGCCTACGTCGACGACCAGGTACGGGCCCGGTTCCTCGATCTCGGCGGTCGCGCCGAGGTACTCGATGCGAGCTTCCTCTTCGCCGCTGAGCAGCTCGGGGCGAACGCCGAGTACGTCCTGGGTCGGATCGAACAGCGCGTCGCGGTTGGTGGCGTCGCGCGACGCGCTCGTCGCCGTCGCGCGCACCCGTTCGACACGGAGCTCGTCCATGACGCCGCGGTACTCGCGCAGCACCGTCAGCGTGCGCGCGATCGCGTCCGGATGGAGCGCGCGGTCGCGGTCCACACCTTGTCCCAACCGCGTGATCCGGGTCCGCCTGTCGAGCGGTACGAGTTTGGCGTCGCGGCCGCGTCCGTCGATGTCGGCGACGAGGAGCCGCGTCGAGTTGGTGCCCATGTCGATCGCGGCGACGCGACTCATCCGAGATGCTCCTCGACCCAACGGCCCACCGGGTCCTCGCCCCCGGCGAGGTGATACGCGAGGTGGGCGTGCAGGCACTTCACGCCGCGGGCGGTTCCGCCGACGCCCCCGCTCGGGCGCGGGCCTTCGTGATCGGCCGCGAGCGCCGCGTCGCGCTCGCGTGCGTAACGCTCGTGCGCGGCACCGAGCTCGTCGGCGCCGACTGCAGCCTCCGCCGCGCGCACTCCCCCCGAAGACTCCAGCCGGGCAACGCGCAGGGACAGGTCGGGATCGACGAGCCAGTAGCGGGTCGGCATCGGGGTTCCGTCGTCGAGCAGCGGTGCGTTGCGGATCACGACCGGGTCGCCGCCGGCGTTGCGCACGACGACTTCGAAGCCCGCTCTCGGCGCGCGACCAAGCAGGCGTGTCAACGCCGCAACGTCCTGCTCGCTCGAGGAGTCGGCCCGCATCACGGTCCGAGTGTAGGGACGCGGGTCAGGGAACGGTCGTGGTGCTCGTCTGCGCGGGTGCCATCTCGGCGGGGACGACGTCGTACACCTGCTCGCCGGGGAAGACCCGGTGGAACTGCTCGCGGGCCATCTGCTCGATGGCCGACGGCGTCTGCAGCCTGGCCGCCTGCGCCTGCAGCTGGTCGTTCTGCGAGCGCAGCACCTCGAGGTCGTGCTGCGCGGTCGACACCTGGCGGCGCTCGGCGAGGTAGGAGCGCGTCGGGAAGACGAAGACGAAGAGGATCGCAACCACCGCGAGCGCGACAAGCGCCAGGCGGGCGCGGGCGCCGCGACTCATCCGCGCGCCTTGCCCGGAAACGCCTCGTGCCCGAGGTACTCCGCGGACTCGCCGAGATCCTGCTCGATCCGGAGCAGCTGGTTGTACTTCGCGACCCGATCGCTGCGTGCCGGTGCACCGGTCTTGATCTGGCCGGCGTTCGTGGCGACCGCGAGGTCGGCGATCGTTGCGTCTTCGGTCTCGCCGCTGCGGTGCGAGATCACGCACGTGTACGCGTTCCGTCCCGCGAGCGCCATCGTGTCGAGCGTGGCCGTGAGTGAACCAATTTGGTTCACCTTGATGAGGATCGAGTTCGCGACGCCCGCATCGATGCCGTGCCGCAAGCGCTCGGAGTTGGTGACGAACACGTCGTCGCCGACGAGTTGCACCTCGCCCGCGAGCCGGCGCGTGAGCGCGGCCCAGCCGGCCCAGTCGTCTTCGGACATGCCGTCTTCGATCGAGACGATCGGGTACCGGCTGCAGAGGCCGGCGAGATAGTCGGCGAACTCCGCGCCCGTGAAACTGCGCTTCTCGCCCGCGAGCTCATATGTACCGTCGTCGAACAGCTCGGTCGCGGCGATGTCGAGACCGAGTGAGATCTCGGTACCCGGCTGGTAACCGGCACTCTCGATCGCAGTGAGCAACAGCTTCAGGGCATCCTCGTTGGAAGGAAGATCGGGCGCGAAACCGCCTTCGTCACCCAGGCCCGTCGAGAGGCCGCGATCGCGCAGCAACCCGCGCAGCGCGTGGTAGGTCTCGGTGCCCCAGCGCAGTGCCTCCGCGAAGCTCACCGCGCCCACCGGCAACAGCAGGAACTCCTGAATGTCGACATTGCTGTCGGCATGGGCGCCGCCGTTCAACACGTTCATCATGGGAACGGGCAGGACGTGCGCATTCGTGCCGCCGACGTAGCGGTACAAGGGCATGCCGCATTCCTCGGCAACCGCCTTCGCCGCGGCCAGCGACACGCCGAGGATCGCGTTGGCGCCCAGCCGCCCGCAGTTGGCCGTGCCGTCGAGCGCGAAGAGCGTCGTGTCGAGGGAGCGTTGGTCGGCTGCGTCCAGACCGACCACGCAATCGCGGATCTCGCCGTTGACATTGGCGATGGCGTCGAGCACGCCCTTGCCGCCGAAGCGGGAACCGCCGTCGCGCAGCTCGACCGCCTCGTGCGCGCCGGTGCTCGCGCCACTCGGAACCGCGGCGCGACCCCGCGCGCCGGAAATCAGCTCGACTTCGACTTCGACGGTCGGGTTGCCACGGGAATCGAGGATCTCGCGGCCGCCGACCTCGTCAATAATGCTCACCGCAACTCCTGGGGCCAATGTTGCGAATGTATACGTTCTCGCGCTCGTTGTGGCAGCGAACGCACGTTCGGTGCGAACAGCGCGCTCGAGCCCGGCCGACGTCGTGGGTCTGAAACCGGCGCCCGGAACCCTGCTCTTATCCGCAAGCGCGGGCCCACAGGCGGCCGACCGTGCCCGCGTCGGCCGCGGTGAGGTCGACACCTTCGGTCCCGGCGAGCGCCTCCATCCGCACGAAACGGTCGCGGAACCGATTGGCCCACCCGCTCAGCGCCGATTCGCCGTCGATCCCGAGCCCGGCCGCCCGCACGACGAGCGCCGCGAGGGCCTCGGCCAGGGCTGCTTCGTCGGCCGGATCGTCCGACCCGGCGCTCGCGACCGGCCCGGTGCCCGCGAGAACCACGCTCGGGTCGAGCCCGACGGACGACGCCTTGCGGAGGAGTTTCTGCACGAGGATCAGGGCGGGCAGGCCCGGCGTAATGCCCTCGACCAGCGAGGAGTGACCCTTCTCGTCCTTCTTGATCTGCTCCCAATTGCTGACGACCGCGTCGGGCGTAGCCGCTTCGACTTCGCCGAACACGTGCGGGTGGCGGCGGACGAGCTTGTCGTGAACGCCCCGCGCGACGTCGGCGATCGTGAACGCGCCCGCCTCGGCGGCAAGCACCGAATGGATCATGACCTGGAACAGCAGATCGCCGAGCTCGTCCTCGAGCGCGTCGTACGCACCGACCGGTACGTTGCCGCCCGGTGCGTCGACCGGGAGCTCGTCGATCGCGGCCGCGACCTCGTAAGCCTCCTCGAGCACGTGGCGCCGCAACGAGTGGTGGGTCTGCGCGGCGTCCCACGGACAGCCACCCGGCCCGCGCAGACGCTCGGTGAGGGCGTGCAGCCGCGCCAGCTCGCTCGCTACGGACACGTCACCGGTGTCGACGAACACCGAAGTGAGGTGATCGGGTTCGACCGACTGATCGAGATCGGCGAGCGGCACGGGAACGAGCCGCTCCTCCGGCAGCCCGAGCGACTGCAGCACGATCACCTCGTGCTCGGGCGCGAGAACCTCGAGCAACGCGAGCTTGACGTCGGAGAGCACGAATCGCGTGTCGCATTGCGCGAGCAACATCGGGCCCGAGTAGCCCGCGGACTCGACCGCGAAGGTGCGTGCGTCCACGACCCGCGCGCCCGTCATCGGATCGATCCCGAGGCGGTTCCACGCGAGATCTGCGAACGACAGCCCGGGAATGATCTCGATCTCGATCCCCGCGCCGCGCAGCAGCACGACCGTCCGCTCGGCGACCGACGGGCTCCCGGGCACGGCGTACGCGATCTCGCCGTGCTCCTGGGCGGCCGCGACGACGTGCGCCGCGATCGCCGCGTAGACCGCGTCGAGATCGTCGCCGGTGTCGTACAGCAGGTCGAGTGGCTCGAGCTTGATCCCCTCGCGCGCGAGGTCGTCGACTGTGGGATGGCGGGCCGTGCGAACCAAACGGACCGGGACGCGGTCGAGCGCCGTTCGCGCCGCGGGCAGCAGCAGGTCGATTCCGGCCGGTCCGAGACCGACGACGACGACGCGCGGCCGACTCACCCGGCCGCCGGAGCGGTGCTCGGTGTCGTCGTGGTCGGCTCACACTGCGACCCGGTCTCGCGACACACCCGCGGGCTCGGGACGGTCGGCGGGATGACCGCGAGACTGGTGTTCCCCGTGGACGGGTCGGTCTGCGGGCCCCAAGTCCCGTACAACGGATTCACCCACACCTTGATCTTCGCCAACCGTGCCGCGAGCACCGAGCCGTACGCCTGCGAGAGCGCCTGCGCGTACTGCCGCGCGTCGGTCTGCGGATCCCACGGCCGCACCAGGATCAGGTGGTACCCAAACTGCGACTTGACCGGTCCGGTGACTGCTCCGATGGACGCCGCATCCGCGGCGTCTTGGAACGGCGCGACGAACTCGTCAGGGCTGAGGCACCCGAGTGCGCCGCCCTCCTTGCCCGATGCGGTGTCGATCGACTGGGCCTTCGCGATCTGCGTGAAGGTCGCGCCACCCGATCGGATCAGGTCCGCCGCCTTCTTCGCCTCCGCCTCGGTCCGGAGCAGGATGTGCGACACGAAGCGGCCCGAAGGGCAGCTTGCGTAGTAGCGGATCACGGCCGTGAACCTGGCCTCGCGCCCGATAATTCGCGCGGCGAACGCCTTCGGAAGCGTGTTCATCACCCCGGTCGAGAACGTGGCGTTCGCCTCGCTCTGTGCCGTCTTGGTGTCGGCGGTGGACACCGAGAGATGTGCGCTCGCGAACTCCGCGTCGGCGACGGTCTGGCTGATGAGCTCGGTCAGCCAGCGGCTCGACAGCTGCTGGTCTGTCGAAGCATTACCCCCGACCCCCTGGAACCCGCCTTGCTGGAGCGCTTGCGCGAATTGTGGGTTCGTCGACAGCGCGTGCAGGTCGTCGGTGAGCTCGCTACGCGTGATGTGCACGGTGTGGGATCCGGTGCTGTCGGTGTAGCTCACGGTCGCCGCGTCGGAGGAACGATTACTGCAGCCGGACAGCCCGAGTGCGAGGACACCCGTAGCGAGCACGGCCGCGACGGGTCGGAAGCGGCGAGCGATCATCGGGCGGATGGTACCCGGGCCTTCTCCGCATCCTCGGTCGCAGGCTCCTCCGCAACCGGTGGGCTGATGGTGTCGAGCAAACGGACGAGCGCCCCCGCGATCGAGAGGTCGGCGGACGCGGTGACGGGCACCACGACGGCGTCGGGCAGCACCTGCGCTCCCGCGATCATGCGCTTCAGCCGAACCTCCTGCGACTTCAACAAGTGCCAACCGTCGAGGCGCGCCCGGCCCTTCTGCACGGACACTGCTCGGATGCCGAGTCGCAGGCATGCCGCGCGCAGGCGGGCAACCTCGAGCAACGCGATCGCCGGCGGCGGCGGCGGACCGTAACGATCCTCCCATTCGGCGCGCACGTCGTCGACGTCGTCGGCGCTGGTCACCGCGGCCAATCGCCGGTACGCCTCCATGCGCACGTCGTCGCGCCCGATGTAGTCGCTCGGGAGATGCGCGGTGACCGGAAGGTCGATCTGCACCTCGGTCGGATGCTCGGGCACTTCGCCGGTCAACTCACCGACGGCCTCGGTGACCATCTCGACGTAGAGATCGAAACCGACCGCCGCGATGTGGCCCGACTGCTCGGCGCCGAGCAGGTTGCCCGCACCGCGGATCTCGAGATCGCGCATCGCGATCTTGAAACCCGATCCGAGATCGGTGAACTCGCCGATCGTCTTCAAACGCTCGTAGGCCTGCTCGCTGAGCGCGCGGTCGGGCGGATAGAGGAGGTACGCGTACGCGCGCTGCCCGCGGCGACCGACCCGCCCGCGCAGCTGGTAGAGCTGCGAAAGCCCGAGCATGTCGGCCCGGTCGACCACCAGCGTGTTGACGGTCGGCATGTCGAGCCCGCTCTCGACGATGGTCGTGCACACGAGCACGTCGTGCTCGCGGTCCCAGAACTCCTGCACGACCCGCTCGAGCCGGTTCTCGTCAAGCTGCCCGTGCGCGATCGCGACACGCGCTTCGGGCACGAGTCGCTTCACGTCGTCGGCGATGTGCGCAATGTCGTGCACGCGATTGTGCACGTACAGCACCTGGCCTTCCCGCAACAGCTCTCTCCGGATCGCTTCGGAGACCGCGCGCTCGTCGAGCTCACCGACATAGGTCAGGATCGGCTGGCGATCCTCCGGTGGCGTGTTCACCAACGAGAGATCACGGATGCCGGTGAGCGACATCTCGAGCGTGCGCGGAATCGGTGTGGCGGTGAGCGTCAGCACGTCGACGTTCGTGCGCCACTCCTTGATGCGCTCCTTGTGCTGTACGCCGAAACGCTGCTCTTCGTCGACGACGAGCAGACCGACGTCCTTGAACGTGATGTCGGCGCCGAGCAGGCGGTGGGTGCCGATGATGATGTCGACGGTGCCGTCGGCGACACCCTTCACGACATCGGACTGCTCCTTCGCGGTCAGAAAACGCGAGAGCACCTCGACGCGCACCGGGTAGTTGGCGAACCGCTCGCGGAAGGTCTGGCCATGCTGGCTCGCGAGCAATGTGGTCGGCACGAGGATGGCGACCTGCTTGCCGTCGAACACGGCCTTCGCGGCGGCGCGCAGTGCGACCTCGGTCTTGCCGTACCCGACGTCTCCGCACACCAGCCGATCCATCGGCACGGGCCGTTCCATGTCGGCCTTGGTATCGACGATCGCCTTGGCCTGGTCGGGAGTCTCCTCGTAGGGAAACGCCTCTTCGATCTGGTGCTGGAACGGCGTGTCGGGCTGGAACGCGTATCCGGAGGTTGCGAGCCGCCGCCGGTAGAGCACGACGAGCTCACCCGCGATGTCGCGCACGGCCTTACGGACGCGCGCACGGGTCTTGTCCCAATCGGCCCCGCCCATCTTCGAGAGCTTCGGTTCCTCGCCACCCGTGTACTTCCGGATGAGGCCGATGTCCTCCGAGTCGACGTACACGCGGTCGCCGCCCTTGAACTCGACGACGAGCCGGTCGCGCGTAATGCCGAACATCTCCTTCGTCTCCATGCCGTGGTAGCGGCCGACGCCATGCACTCGGTGCACGACGAAATCGCCGACGGTCAGCCCCTCGTAGTGATCGAGGCCTTTGCGCGCGCCGCGAGCACGGCGATGAACACGGCGGCGTCCGGTGAGATCGGCCTCGGCGACGAGCGCGATCTGCTGGGCCGGCAGCACAGCACCGCGATCGAGCGGCGCGACGACGAGGTGGATCCCCGGCGCATCGAGGACGGCACCGTCGTCGGCGATCGCACCGACCCGATCGACGCTGACTCCCTCGTCGGCAAGGATCTGCTCGATCCGATCCGCGCTGCCGCGGCCCTCGGCCGCGATGAACACCCGGAAGCCATCGCGCTTCAGCGCGTTGAGTCGCTGCGCAAGGGCATCGGTGTCGCCGACGACCGGATCGAACGCGCTCGCCGCGAGCGCCGGCGTGTCCGGGGTGTCGGGCACCGCGAGCACCGGTACCGGTTGCGCGCGCGTGTGCGCGAGCAGGCGGTCGAACGGAAGCGACAGCCGCGGCGTATCGGCGGCGTCGACCGGCGCACCCCAGGTACTCGCCAGCGTCCCGGCGAGCGCGGCTTCCTCGTCGAGGAGCTCCTGGGCGCGATCGCGGAGCCGGCGCGGTTCGGCGAGCACGACGAGCGCGGCGGCGGGCAGGAGGTCGGGCAGCAGGTGCTCCTCGGAGGTGAGCCACGGGAGCCACGACTCCATGCCGTCGAACGTGTTGCCTTCTGCGAGCCGTTCCCACTGCTCACGCCCCCAGGGGTGCGTCTCGAGCAGTCCTCGGGCGCGGGCGCGCACCTCGTCGGTGGGGAGCAGCTCGCGCACGGGAAAGATCCACGCGTCGGTGAGCTCCGACGACGACCGCTGATCGGCAACGGAGAAGTGCGAGAGCCGGTCGACCTCGTCACCCCACAGGTCGATCCGTACGGGATGATCTGCCGTCGCCGGGTAGACGTCGACGATCGATCCGCGTACTGCGAGCTCACCGCGCGCCTCGACCTGGTACTCGCGCCGGTACCCGATCGCGACGAGCCGTTCGACCAATTCGTCGCGGTCGATCTGCGCGCCCGCCCGCACGACCACGGGGTCGACGTCTTCGACGTGCGGGCCGAGGCGTTGCACCAGCGCGCGCACCGGCGCGACGATCGCGTGCGGAAGATGCTCGCCACCCGCGCGCAGCCGCCAGATGACCCGTAATCGGCGGCCCATCGTTTCGGTCGCGGGCGACACGCGCTCGAACGGCAGCGTCTCCCACGCCGGGAAGAGCTCGACCGCGTCGGAGCCGAGATACTCACGCAGGTCGCCGGTGATGCGCTCGGCCTCGACGCCAGTCGGTACCGCGACGACGATCGGCCGGCGCGCGGTCGCGCGTGCGAGTGTCGCCACGAACAGTGCGCGTGCGGGTTCGGGAACCGCGACCGGGCGCGCCTGGCCACCGGTCGCGACCGCGACGACCGGGTCGGCTGCGAACAGGGTGGTGAGTCCGGCAAGTGTGGGTGACATCGACTCGGGCATGGCGCGCGTTCAACCCGGGAGCGCGGGCGCCCCCCCGGGGGTCTCGGGTTAGCGTAGACGGTGGCGCGCGGGCGCCTGCGCCCGAGCGCCGAGCGTCACTCGCCGTCGGCGGGCCGGCCGTTGTACTGGTTCATCGCGGCATCGACGCCGTCGGTAGCGATGCGCTCGACCGCGTCGGCCGCCTCCTCGATCGTGACGTCCATCGCCTCGCGCTCGCGTTTCGATACGCGCGACAGCACGTGGTCGGCACCCCGCTCCTTGGACGGTGGTTTGCCGACGCCGATACGCACCCGAAGGAACTCGTCGGAATGAAGATGCTGCTTGATCGAGCGCAAACCGTTGTGACCGGCCAGTCCGCCGCCGACCTTCACGCGCAACACCGCGGGCGGCAGGTCGAGCTCGTCGTGCACGACCACGATCTCCTCCGGGCCAAGGCCATAACGGCGCGCCAACGCACCGACTGCTTCACCGGAGTCGTTCATGTAGGTGAGCGGGATCGCGAGCGCGACGCGCCGATCGCCGATGCGCACCTCGTCGCTGCGCGCGCGACCCTTGGAGCCGCGCAACTTCCCGCCGTGCCGGCGGGCCAGCAGCTCGACGACCTCGGCGCCGACGTTGTGACGCGTGCGCGAGAACTCGTCGCCGGGATTGCCGAGCCCGACCACCAAGAGGTCGACGGGCACGAGTTGCTGCTACTCCGCCGAAGGTGCCTCGGCCGCCGGCGCCGCGCCTTCGCTCGGTGCCACGCCTTCGGCCGCCTCGCCCTCCGCGCCCTCTGCGACCTCAGCCACGCGCGGCGCCGAGACCTGCGCGACGAGATCGTCGCTGCTCTGAAGGACGGTGACGCCGGCGGGCACGCTCAGATCACGGACGAACACCTGGCCGCCGATCTCGAGTGACGCGATGTCGTGCTCGATCGCCTCGGGCAGCTCGGTCGCCTTCGCCTCGACGGTGAGCGTGTGCACGACCTGCTCGAGAATTCCGCCGCGCGCCGCGCCCTCGGCGTCGCCGAGGAGGTGCACCGGTATCTCGGCCTGGATCGTCTGGTCGGCCCGCACGCGTACGAAATCGACGTGCATGATCGAACCGCGCACCGGGTGACGCTGGATCTGCCGCGCGATGGCGAGCTCCTCCCCGCCGTCGACCTTCAGCGTGATCAGCGTGTTCATCCCGCGGCCGCCCGAGAGGATGTGCAACAGCTCTCGCGACGAGACGGATACCGAGACGTTGTCCTCACCGAGGCCGTAGACGACCGCGGGCACGAGACCCTCCCGGCGGACGCGACCGGCCGGACCCTTGCCGGCGGCCGAGCGGCGTTCTGCGATCAGCGTGGCGTCAGCCATGGCGCTTGCATCCTCTCGAGACGGGCGGGGAACAAGAGATTCTCGCGCAGACTCCTGTTCGCGCGGGAATCCCCTTCTAGATCTGGTTCCAGTCGGCCGTATTGGGGATCTGCACCGGCGGCGTCCCGATCACGACGGCGATCTCCTTCAGGTTGCTCAGCGCGATGGTCCGGGGGTCACCGCCGAACTTCGTGCCGTCGACATAGACGGCGATCGGCGTCGCAGGCTCGCAGTAGGTGTCGACACAGGTCGTCGTCAGGGGCACGTTCCACTCGACGAAGAACTGACCGAGCGTGTTGTACTTCCGGGTCGCGGATTCCGTGTGGAGGATGCCCGTCACGTCATGAGTGTGCAGCGGGGAGATGCACGGCTTGTCACACGGGACGACGATCCCGCCCCACGCCGGCAGCCCGTCGGTCGTGAACTGGTGCACGCCGGGATTCGTCGTGTCGATCCCGATTCCGGCGGGGACGAGCACCTTCCGGCCGTTGAGGTACACGTCGAGGTGCGAGTGGACGTGGAACTCGAGCCGCTCCGCGGTCTCGGGTACGAGCCCGGCCGCGCGCGCGCTCACCAGCGGATCGCTCGGTGCCGGCCACGGTGCGTAGGTAGACGGCTCGGGCGGCGCGGCCGTCACCGGCGTCGTGTCACCGGAAGCGGCCGGACCCGAACTGGAACCACCATCACTGCCGCACGCGGTCAGGAGTGCTGCGATCGCGAGTAAGGAAACTACGAAGACGCGTGCAGGTGCCACGGCGCCGACTCTCTCATCACATGTTGTCGCCGCCGAACAGCTCGCTCACCGAGCCGTCCTCGAACACCGCGTCGATCGCCTCTGCGAGGAGCGGCGCGATCGAGAGCACGCGCAGGTTGTCGAAACGTTTCTCGTCCGAGATCGGAACCGTGTTGGTGACGACGACTTCGCGTATCGGACCGTTCTTGAGGCGATCCACCGCGGGACCGGACAGCAGACCGTGCGTCGCGGCGATGTACACGTCGGTCGCGCCACGATCGATGAGCAGGTTCGCGGCGCTGACGACCGTGCCGGCCGTATCGATCATGTCGTCGACGATCACGCAGGTGCGGCCGTCGATATCGCCGACGACCTCGGTCGCCACGGCAACGTTGTGCGTTCCCTTCGGGCGCCGCTTGTCGATGAAGGCGATGTCGGCGCTGAGCCGGTCGGCGAAGCGGCGGGCGAGCTTGCCGCCTCCGGCGTCGGGAGCCACGATCACCGCGTCGCCCTCGACGCTCTTCTTCAGATACTCGGCGATGACCGGCACGGCCGTGAGGTGATCGACCGGAAAGTCGAAGAAGCCCTGGATCTGGCCCGTGTGCAGATCAACCGTTACCACGCGGTCGGCACCCGCCGCGGTGAGGAGGTCGGCCACAAGACGCGCGGTGATCGGTTCGCGACCTTCGGCCTTGCGATCCTGGCGCGCGTAACCGTAGAAGGGGCACACGGCCGTGATGCGTTTCGCCGACGCTCGCTTCGCCGCGTCGATCATGATGAGCTGCTCCATCAACAGGTCGTTGATCGAGCCACCGTGGGTTTGGAAGACGAAGACGTCGGCGCTGCGGATGTTCTCGCCGTACCGGCAGTAGATCTCACCGTTGGCGAAGGTCGACAGGACGCACTCGCTCAGCGGGACCCGAAGGTGCTCGGCGACCTCGGCCGAGAGTTCGGCGTGGCCGCGACCGGCCACGAGGATCAGCCGCTTCTTGGTGAGTACCTCCATCAGCCGCCATCCTCGCGCGTCGGCCGGGTGTCGCGCGCAGGTACCCCGCGCACATGGCGCCCCGGCGCGACGTCGTGGGTGACCACGGAGCCGGCACCGGTGTCGGCGTCGTCGCCGAGCTCGACCGGCGCGACGAGCGACGTGTGCACGCCCGTGTGCACACCATCGCCGACCGTCGTGCGGTGCTTGTTCTCGCCGTCGTAATTCGCGGTGATCGTGCTGGCGCCCAGGTTCGCCCCCGCGCCGACGTCCGCGTCGCCGATGTAGGACAGGTGCGGAACCTTGGTTCCCTCGCCGATCTCGGAGTTCTTGATCTCGACGTAGGTGCCGACCTTCACACCCGCAGCCAGGCGGGTACCGGGGCGCACGAACGCGTACGGCCCGATCTCGCAGTCGTCACCGATCTCGCATTCCCGGGCGACGGTGTTCGACATCCGCACGTTCTCACCGACGACGACGTCGGTCAGGTGACAGTCAGGCCCGACGACGGACCCCGCCCCGACGACCGTCCGGCCCTCGAGCATCGTGCCCGGGAGCAGCCTCACGTCGGTCTCGAGCTCGACGGTCGCGTCGACGTAGGTGCGCGCCGGGTCGACCATCGTCACCCCCGCGCGCATCCACCCACGATTGATCCGGCGTCTCAGCTCCGATTCGGCTTCGGCGAGCTGGACGCGATCGTTCACCATGATCGCCTCGCGCGGATCCTCGGCCTCGAGCGCGATCACGTTGTGACCCGCGTCGCGCAACACGGAGATCGCGTCGGTGAGGTAGTACTCGCCCTGCGCGTTCTCCGGGCTCAGACGCCGGAGCGCAGGCGCGAGCAGTCCGCGCCGGAAGCAGTAGATCGACGTGTTGATCTCGTTGATCTCGCGCTCGTCGGGGGTGGCGTCGGCGTGCTCGACCACCCCGGCGACCCGGCCGTCCTTCCCGCGCACCACCCGCCCGAGGCCGTCGGTTTCGGTGACGGTCGCGGTGAGGATCGCGGCCGCGGCGTCCTGAAGCCGATGCTCGGTCGCGAGTCGCGCGATCGTCTCGGCGCGCACGAGGGGCGCGTCACCCGGCAGCACGAGGATGTCGTCCTCGGCGTCGAGGTCGTCGAAGACGGTCAGCGCGACGCTCACGGCGTCGCCCGTGCCCCGTTGCACGCGCTGTTCGACGAACTCCACCGGCACCTCGGTGACGAGTTGGTCGTGCAGTGTCTTCGTGACGCGCTCCGCGCCGTGACCGACGACGACGACGATCCGCTCGAGGGGCAATTCGGCCAGCGCGTCCACGACGTGCAGGACCATCGGCCGGCCGCAGAGCGGGTGCAGCACCTTCGGCGTCCCCGAACGCATGCGCGTGCCTTCCCCGGCGGCCAGCACCACTGCGCTCAGGGGTCGGTACTGCTTCATGCAAGCTCCCTCTTCATCTACCGATCCGGCGGCACCCGGTGCGCTCGGCTCCTCCGTGCTCGGGGGCGAGGGTTCGAACCTCGACTCAGGACTCCAAAGGACCTTGTGCTGCCGTTACACCACCCCCGAAAACATGACCAATCTACTGACGCCCAGGCCCTTCGCTTGGACGCAATACGCAGACGGCCGGAGCGCACAGACCGCAGCGAACATCGGGGTCGCTCGGAGCCTCGCGAACGGGGTCTGGTAGCGTCGCACCCCGTCATGGGTTCACTCATCAAGAAGCGCCGCAAGCGCATGCGCAAGAAGAAGCACAAGAAGCTGCTGAAGAAGACCCGCTGGCAGCGTCGTCAGCAGGGCAAGTAAGCAGCGGCCGCCCCGAAGGGGCGGCCGTTTCGCATCAGGCGGCGCCCGGGCGATTCGCGATCACGCCGAACCGGCTCGTCGCCGACAGCCATACCGTCCCGTCGACCGCGGCCGCGACGCGGGCGCGGGCGCGGTCCGCGAGCTCGATGTCCTCGAACACGACCGCGTACGACGAGCCGCTCCCGGCGAGGATCGCGGGCGCGCCGGCCGCGGCTTCGACGCGTTCCCGGAACTCGACCAGCCGCGGCTCGACCCGTTCTGCGGCGGGCT
>Ga0335085_10005577_pt1 | contig 20120 bp, 20 predicted proteins | sample Lox_Sample_45_FD_206712 | JGI IMG/M metagenome (GOLD analysis project Ga0335085, IMG submission 206712) | Soil microbial communities from Loxahatchee National Wildlife Refuge, Florida, United States - Lox_Sample_4.5 | ecosystem: Environmental > Terrestrial > Soil > Wetlands | place: USA...
TCCGCCGGCCCTCACGCTCCGCGCGGCGCCTGGCTTTGGCTTCTCTGGTGTTACGCCTGCTCGTCCCCTACCGCCTCCCCACCACTGCGACCAGGGATACCCATATAAACATCCCCAAATTTGGGCGTCATAGCCCCCAAGCTTAAGCCCGGTTCCTATCACCCGATCCCGGCCACCAGCCGGCCGTTCTCCAAGTAGACGCAGCGCCGCCTCCGCACGGCCGCCCGAACGCGCCGCCGTATCGGCCCCCGCAGCAACTCAAACGCCTCATCGAGCGGCGCAAGCCGGTATTCAGAGATCTCCTCCGCCTGCAACGCAATTCCGGCCAGCGCCGCGTCGTCAGCAACCCCGCAGTCGAACAGGAACCGCATCCCGCCCGGCCGCCCCGGTCGCGGCGGCCGGAAATCCACGGCCGCCAGCCGCCCCGAGAGAACCTCCACCCCACACTCCTCGCGGACCTCCCGCTGGCACGCCTCCCACGGCGTCTCCCCGTCCGCCTCCATCACGCCGCCGGGAATCGTCCACCCGGTCTTGTACGTCGGCTTGAGTATCAGCAGCCGCCCGCCACCATCGAAGATCAGCGCACCGACAGAAGCAGGGATCGCGGGCAGTTCGGCACCGACAAGCTCACTCGCCACGAGCCGATCCTACGCAGGCGGCCCGCCGGGCAGGTCTCGCGCGCATACTCGATGGGTGATTACCGGCAGCATCAACCCAGGTCCACTGCGGCATCGTGCTGCGTACCGAAGAGGATGAGTGCCAGGTCGTGACGGACGAAGGCGCGATCACCTCTGTCCGCTACACATCGCGCTTCCCCGGGCCTCGACGCCGTTCGCCTAGCACCCGCTAAACAAAAGCGCGTTGTATGACCTGCCGTCCGACCGCGCTCCGCGCGAGGTACTCGTAGGTCCCGCTGTCGCGCAGCTCGGTCGCCGCCTCAACCAGCGCGCCGAGCGCCGCGAACGCGAACGCGCCCCCTACCGAGACCCGGCTGACGCCGGCCTCGGCGAGCTCCCCGACAGGCGGCGCCCCCGCGAACGCGAGCACGTTCACCGGCCGGTCAAGCTCCCTGACCACCAGCCTGATGTCCGCCAGGCTTTTCAGCCCCGGCGCGTACAGCACGTCGGCCCCCGCCGCCTGGTACGCCTGCAGCCGGACGATCGTGTCCGTCAGGTCCGGGCGTCCGTGCAGGTAGTTCTCGGCCCGGGCGGTCAGCACTAGGCGCACCGGTCCGGCGTGCGCCGCGGCCGCGGCGGCCGCGACGCGCTCGGTCGCCTCGCCGATGTGGTAAATCGGGTCGTCCTCGTTGCCGGTGGAGTCCTCAAGCGAGCACCCAGCCAGCCCGGTCTCCACGGCCAGCTCGACAGTCCGTGCGACGCCCGCCGCATTCTCGGCGAAGCAGTTCTCCAAGTCGGCGGATACCGGCAGCTCGGTCGCCGCGACGACCGCGGCGGCGTGCGCCAGCGCCTCGTCCCGGCTCACCGAGCCGTCAAGCCGCCCCAGCGTCGCGGCATGCCCGGAACTGGTGGTGGCGAGCGCCTGGAATCCCAGCGAGGCGAGCACTCGCGCGGATCCCTGGTCCCATGGGTTGGGCAGCAACAGCGGATTTCCCGGACGGTGCAGTTCGAGGAACAGCGCCGCCTTCTCGCTCTGGCTTGTCATAAGTCAGAACGTACGCCAGCCGCGCCAGAGACGCCGGAGCGGCCGCCAAAGCGGCCGGGTTCGGCGACCGCCGATCAAAGGGCTGCACCGCAAGTGCATTATGATGCACTGATGGACGACACTGCCAGGGCGCTGGCCGAGGCCATCGGCGCCCGGGTGAAGCAGGAGCGGCAGACGCGCCGGTGGACGCTGGACAAGCTGGCCGAGGCGGCCGGGGTCAGCCGGCGCATGCTGGTCAGCGTCGAGCAGGGCGCGGTGAACCCGAGCGTGGGCACCCTGCTGCGGATCAGCGACGCGCTCGGCGTCGGCCTGCCCGCGCTGGTCGAGCCGCCGGCGCGCCGGACGGTCAAGATCACCAGGCGCGGCGAGGGCGCGGTCCTGTGGAGCGGCGACGCCGGCGGGCGCGGCGTGCTTGTCGCCGGCACCGAACCGCCGGACGTGGTCGAGCTGTGGGACTGGACGCTGGCGCCGGGGGACCGGCACGAGAGCGAGGCCCACTCGCCAGGCACCAGGGAACTGCTCCAGGTCCAGGACGGCACGCTCAAGCTCGAGGTCGCCGACCAGAAGTTCACCCTCGACGCGGGCGACGCGGTCGCCTTCCCCGGCGACGCCCCCCACTCCTACGCGAACGCCGGAACCGGGCTGGCCCGGTTCTCTCTCGCCGTCTTTGAGCCGGGCGTCGGCCCGGGAACAGTATTGGAGCCAGCTCATGACTGACCTTGACACCCTCGAGAAGTTCCTGGCCGAAGCCACCATCGATCCGAACGTATCCGCGCTCCGCCCGGACTACCGCGTCCTGCTGCTGGCCGTGGACGGCCTGACCCCGGGCCCGAGCGACGACGCAAGCGACTCGTTCCTCCAGGTGGCCGAGACCAAGGCCCGCGAAGCGCTGGCCGGCCGCGCGCCGGGGGAGCTGCCGCACGTGGCGTCCTGGCGGGAGGCGTACCGGGCGTTCGGCGCGAAGCCGCAGCGCACCCGCAACAGCCTGGAGGCGCTACTGCGCCGCGTGGAGGGCGGCTTGCCCCGGGTCAACCGCCTCACCGACTGCTACAACGCGGTCTCCGTGCTGCACCAGGTCCCGCTCGGCGGCGAGGACCTCGCCCGTTACGCCAGCTCGCCCCGGCTCATCCGCGCCGACGGCACCGAGCCCTTCGACACCGCCGCGGGCGGCGAGACCGTCATCGAGCACCCCGAACCAGGCGAGGTGGTGTGGTGCGACAGCGAGGGCGTGACCTGCCGCCGCTGGAACTGGCGCCAGGGGCGCCGTACCCAACTCCGTGAGGACACCACCACGGCGCTGTTCATCTTCGACGCGCTCGACCCGATGACCGACGAGGCGGTGCATGCCGCCGCCGGCGACCTGGTCGCCCACCTGATCTCGTTCGGTCCCAGCGTGGTGACCACCCGCCGCCTGATCGCGGGCCCGCCGTGACGTCTCGCCTTACCCGTGCCGTCGCCGTCCCGCCCTCGCCGCCGCGACGATGGGCGTGCCGGAGGCGCTCCGCCACCTCTCGTTCGGGACCATCGCTACCACTGCCGGGCTGGCGCTGCTGCTGCCCGTCCTGCCCTATGCCCTGGAAATGCTGGCGCTGCGCCGCATGAAGCCGGCGGCGTTCGGCAGCCGGCTTGCCCCCTGACCTCATGGCCTTTCAGTAATCTGGCTAATCCAGGTGCGCAGCAAAGCCAGGTGCTGAGGGAGTGCCACCTCGGGTTCGGCGATCTCGGGATGCCAGCGCTTCTCCCACTCGACCGACACCCAGCCGCGGTACGAACCCGCGGCCAGCAGCCCGAGCATGTCCCGAACGGGCACCTCGCCCTCACCGAGCAGCACAAGCTGCCAGCCGTCGTCCCGCGCGGGGTCCGGCAGGGCGTCCTTGACCTGGGCGAGCAGGATGCGCGGACCGAGATTGGCCCACACGTCGGCAGGACTCTCGCCCACCCGGTGCGGATGATGACTGTCCCACACGGCCCCGACCGCGGCGGAATCCACCAGCGCGAGCAACTCGGCCACCGTCGCCGAGGCGCAGAACGCGTCGTGCGTCTCCACGCCGATACTGACCCCGAGCCGCTCGGCCACCGGGGCCGCCGCTGCGAGCACCCGTGCTGCCGCCTCAAGCCCGGCGCGCCGCGCCGCATCGTCACCGGGCAGCGGCCCGCCGAAGACCCGGACCAGCGGCGCCTGCCACTCGCTTGCCAGCTCAAGAAACTGGCGCAGCTCGGTCCCTGGATCCTCGCCGGTGAGCTGTATGGAGCTGTCGACCGCCACGACCGGCAGGCCCGCCGCGTCGAGTGTCCGCTTCACCCGCGCGCGGTCCGCGGACCCCATCGCGGGATCGATCAGCTCGCCGTCGATCAGCCGCAGTTCGACGCCGTCATATCCCCAGGAGCGGCCGAGCGATACCACCGTGACCAGGTCGGCATCGGGAAACGCCAGGGTGCTGAAGGCAAGACGCGGACTGTTGATGGCTGCCTCCCGCAACAAGACGCTACGGACAGGTTAATTGGCCGCACCCCCGCGTCGCCTCAGGGCTGGAGGTTCTCCAGGTCCGCGAGCAGGCTGGGGTGCGTCGGCTGCCACCCGAGAACTTCGCGGGTGCGGGCACTGGTCGCCGGCTGGTCCATCGCGAAGATCGGCCCGAACGGGCCGAAGTTCTCCTGCGGCACCGCCTCGACCGGCAGGCCAAGTCGCCGGCCGATGACCGCGGCGATGTCCCGCACCGCGTCGCCCTCGTCGGCGACGGCGTGCCAGGAAGTCCCCGCCGGTGCCGACTCGAGGGCCAGCCGGATCAGGACCGCTGCGTCAAGGGCGTGCACGGCCGGCCAGCGCTGGGTGCCGTCACCCGGGTAGCCGGCTATCCCGGTGCGGCGCGCTTGATCGGCGAGCAGTCCGGCGAATCCGCCCTTGCCCTCGTTGTGCACGGTACGCGGCATGCGGACTGCCGAGCTGCGAAGACCGTGCGACGCCAGCTCAAGCAGCGCACTGACCGATCGGCCGCGACCGCCTACCGGGCCGTCGGTCGGCAGCGAATCGGCCTCGGTGGAGGGGCGGCCAGGCACCCAGGGCGTGCCCGAGACCGTGACGATCGGGCGGTCGCTTCCGATGAGCACCTCGCCAAGCGCGGCGAGGGCGGCGCTCTCCTCGGCGATGGCCTGGGCGAGCGCGTCCGGATCCCGGTAGCCGCGGCTGAAGGCGAGGCTGATCACGCCATCGGCCTGCGCGGCGCCGGCCCGCAGCACGTCGAGCTCCGCGATCTCTCCCCGGAGCGGCTCTGCGCCGGCGTCCTTGAGCGTCTGCGCGGAGTCGTCCGAGCGGGCCAGTGCGAGAACGGAGTGGCCGCTGGCGAGCAGTTCGGCGACGACAGCGGAGCCGATGGTGCCGGTGCCGCCGGTGACGAAGACGTGCATGCGCTTCTCCTGAAGTGATGGGACTATTGTCCCGTCACTGTATCAGGCGACGGGACAAGTGTCCCATCACCTATGATGGCCGCATGGTTCGATGGGAACCCGGGGCGACCCAGCGGCTCGTCGTCGCGGCTGTGGACTTGTTCACCGAGCAGGGATACGACGCCACCACGGTGGCGCAGATCGCCGAGCGCGCAGGGGTCACCAAGAGCACCTTCTTCCGGCACTTCTCGGACAAGCGTGAGCTGCTTGTCGCCGGCCAGGAGACGCTGAGCAGGCTGCTCGCCGAAGGGATCGCCGAAGCGCCCGCGGACGCCAGCCCGCTCGAAGCGGTCGCAGCCGGCCTGGAGCGCGCCTCTAGCGCCATGGGCCCGGCGAACCGCGAGCTCGGGCCCCGCCTCAAGGCGGCCGTTGCGGCAAGCACCGAACTCCAAGAGCGCGATGCCCTGAAGAACGTCGGCCTGGCGGCCGCCATGACAGCCGCACTCGTCGCCAGGGGGGTACCCGACCCGACCGCGCATCTCGCAGCCGAGCTGGGGGTCCTCGCATTCAAGCGCGGCTACATCCAGTGGTCAGAAGGCGACCGCGATGACGCCAGCGGCCTCGCACCGCACGCGCTGGCCGCCCTAGACGATCTGCGCACGGCAGCCGCGACGCTCAGCTGATTCGTCCCCGCCGATAATCCAACCGCGTAATTCGACAATTGTCGCTGCCGCTCGGTGTGTCGCCCCGGAAATGTCAGACCCTCGTAGTAATATTCGATTAGTAACTGAAAGATCATCTTTCCATCGAACGGGGGCGTTCATGGACTGGCAGGCAGCCGACGACTGGCAGGGCGGTACGCCCGGCCAGGACGCCGACCTGCCGGCATTGCTCGCCGCCTTCGAACACGGCGGGGCCTGGGAGGCGGCCGTCCCGTCTGCCGCCCTCGCGGTCGCACTGGAGCGTGCCGCCGGGCCGGGCGGGCTTTACGATGGCGCGGACGTGAACGCGCTGGTCGGGATCGTGCGGCAGTGGGCGGCGGTGGAGTCGTGGGCGGCGGCGGGTCTGATGGGCGCACTGCGGTCGATGATGCGCGAGGACGCCGTCGGCAGCCCGCTGCTGCGCCGCCGTACTGACCTGCCCGACGGCTGGAACGACTCGCTGAACTACGAGATCGCCGCCGCCTTGTCGATGGGGCCGGTGTCTGCCGGGAACCTGGCGGGGCTGGCGTGGACGCTCGGGATGCGGCTGCCCGGCATTGGCCGGCTGCTCGCCGACGGCACCCTCACCCGGTCGAAGGCCAGGCTCGTCGCGCAGGTCTTCGAGCCTCTCGACGAAGACGAGGCCGCGCGGGCTGAGGCGCTGGTGCTCGGGGAACTGGCCGGGAAGACCTGGCCCCAGGTGGAGCGCCTGGCGTGGCGGGCCGCGCTGGCGGTCGCCCCGGACGTGGCGGAGCGGCGGCGGTCGAAGGCGGAGGCCCGGGCGCGAGTCACGGTGTTCCGCGAGGAGGCCGGCACGGCCGGACTGTCCGGCCGTGACCTGCCCGCCGCCGAGGCCCTAGCCGGGCATGCGAATGTGGTGGCGAGGGCCCGCGTGTACGAGGCGTCCGGCGCGTTCCCCGGCCAGGCCACGAGCCGCCTGCAGGCGCAGGCCTATCTCGACCTGCTCAACGGCGTCCCAGCCCGGGACCGAATCGCATTCGCCGCCGCCACCCCGCCGAACCCGCCCGATGAGCCCAGCGCCGATGATGATGATGGCGACAGTCCCGGTTCCGACGACTCCGGCGCCGACGACGATGACGACGGTCCGGGGCCGGACGACGATGACGGCCCGGACGGGCCAGAAACCCCGGAAGGGACAGCCTCGCCGCTTGCCGAGGTAACGGTCCCGCTGGCCACTCTGCAAGGCAGGGCGGCACGGGCTGGGGACAACCGGCTCCTCGGACCGCTCGACCCCGCCCTGGCCCGGCACCTGGCCGCCGCGGCCGCCCGCTGCCCGCATTCCCGCTGGGAAATCACCGTCGTCGACGAACACGGCTACGCCACCGGGCACGGCATCGCCCGCCCCGCACGCAGCACAAAGCCGCCACCGAGCCCGCCGCTGACCGCACTGCCCGCACGGGTCAACATCATCGTCACCGAAACCTTCCTCCGGCAACTCGCGCAGAACGCCCAGCCAAGATCCGGCGCCCCGCCGGGCGACTGGGAACTCACCCGCAGCAAACACGAAACATGGAAACTGACCCTGCCCGGCGGCCGGCACCTGACCGTGCGGTTCGACGTCGTGCCCACCCACGCCTGCGACCACCGGTACCAGACCAGCGCCTACCAGCCAGGCGAAAGGCTGCGCCGCCTGGTCCAGGTCAGAGACCACGAGTGCACGTTCCCGACCTGTTCCCGCGCCGCCCGGGACAGCGATTTCGAGCACGCCGTCCCGTTCGACGAGGGCGGCAAGACCGACGCGTGCAACGCAGGCGCCCGCAGCAGACGCTGCCATCAGGTGAAGCAAAGCCAAGGCTGGACCGTCACCCAGCCCAAGCCCGGCTGGCACCAGTGGACAACACCGACCGGCCGCACCTACACCCAGGAACCCTGGCGCTACACCGCCTGACCACGGCGTGGCGCTGCGGGTAAACCCGGGGTTACAGCGCATTATCGCGGCAGGTCGTGCGACACTACGGCCATGAGCGGTGACATGCCGATCACGCTCGCGGACGATGACCCACGGGCCGCCCGCCTTGTCCTGGCGATCAGAACGGGAAACCTCAAAGCCATCAGCCACCTGCTAAAGGACGATCCGCGGCTGGCGCGAGCGCGGATCGGCGCACGCGGCGGCACGAGAACGCCCCTGCATGTCGTCACCGACTGGCCCGGCTACTTCCCTGAAGGCCCGCGGATGGCCAGGCTGCTGATCGCCGCGGGTGCCGAAGTGGACGCGGTGGACACGCCCGCGCCCCAGGAAACGCCGCTGCACTATGCCGCGAGCAGCGACGATGTCGACGTGGCCGAAGTGCTGATCGACGCGGGCGCCGACCTGGAGAAGCCGGACGGGTCGATCGGCACGCCGCTCGACAACGCCATCGGCTACTCCTGCTGGCACGTCGCCCGCCTGCTGGCGGCCCGCGGCGCCCAGGTCGACAAGCTCTGGCACGCCGCGGCGCTCGGCATGCTCACCCGCCTGGAGGAAATTCTCGCGGAAGAGCCAACCGAGGACGAGATATCCCAGGCGTTCTGGCACGCCTGCGCCGCAGGCCAGCGCCGGGCGGCCGAGCACCTCTTCGCGGAAGGGGCAAGCCTGGACTGGGTGCCCGGCTACGGGAAGGGAACCCCGCTGGACGCTGCCAGATCAACGGGAACCCGCCAGGAAAACGTCATCGCCTGGCTGCGTGACCTCGGCGCCCCTTCGGAAACCCGGTCCGGGCAAGCAAGCCAGCCCGGGCGCCCGGAGGACAGATAGCGCGAGATGGAACGGGCGCTGGTGCTCGACGGGACGCTGTGCACCGCCCGATGATTGACGAGCTCCTGGCCACCCCCCTCCGCGATCAGCTAACGCGGGCGGCGATGGCCTGCGCGCAGGCTAGGGACTCGGCATGAGTCGTGTCCACCTGGAGGTCATAGGACACTCCCTCGTGAACCACGGTCGCCTGCGACGCCGCCATCCCGGAGATGCGGTCGCCGCGGGCGATCTCACGTGCCGCGGCGACCGCACTGTCGCACCTGACGCCGACCCACAGCACGGTCAGACCGGTGACGGCCCGCTCCCACCGCTGCTGGGACGCAGTGCCGCCGAGGAAGACGTCGTCGATGATGACCCTGGCGCCCGCGCGGGCCATCGCCGCCATGCCGTCCATCCAGGCCGCCTCAAGCGCCCGGAAGTCCAGCCCGACCGTCACCTCGCCATCGGCCGCGAGCACGATCCCGCCGCCCGAGGTAGTCATCCTCGTCGGCAGGGCCTCGATGAACGAGTCGATTCCGTACGCCAGCCACGGATCCGCCAGCACATCCTGCAGGTGCCGCGCGATCCTGGACTTCCCGGAGCTGGAACCGCCGTTGAGAATGATCATCTGCGTCGTCACGGCGCCACGATAAATCAAAATGGACATCCCGAACGGGTTCGGCCGCGCCCCCGGCCGCACGGCGATGACTTCACATCTGGAAAACCATTCGGGATTTACCTTGCCGTGGGCGTAGGATTTTCGATCCTATGCGCGCGACGGCCCGGGTGTACTGGCGGCTCCTGGTGGCCGGGTTCCGCCGTCAGTCGGCGTACCGTCTCGCCGCGCTCGGCGGCCTCGTCGCCAACCTGACCTTCGGCCTGCTCAAGGTGGCGATCCTGTTCGCCACCGTCCGGGCCGCGGGCGGCACGCTGCACGGCTATACCACCGAATCGATGAGCACCTACGTCTGGCTCTCCCAAGGGATGCTCGGCTCGGTCAACCTGAACGGCCGCACCGACCTTGCGCTGCGGGTCAAGGACGGCCAGGTCGCGGTCGACTTCCTGCGGCCGGTCGACCTGCAGGCGGCGACTGTCGCCACCGAGTCGGGCATGGCGCTGTTCGCCCTGCTGCCGCGCGGGCTGCCGTCGGTGCTGCTCGGCGCCCTGACCGTCGGCATCGCGATGCCTACGTCTCCGGTGTTCTACCTGCTCGGGGCAGTCAGCATGATCCTTGGCATCGTCATCTCGGCGGCGACGGTCTACCTGATCGCGGTGCTCGGCTTCTGGCTGATCGAGACTCGCGGGCTGCAGATCCTCTACATGCTCGCCTCCGGCTTCCTCGGCGGACTCTACGTGCCGATCGCGCTGTTCCCGCAGTGGCTGCGGATCGTGGCCACGGCGACGCCGTTCCCGTCGATCATGATGTACCCGATCGACGTGCTGTCCGGCTTCGGCGGCGCGGGCAGGGCCGCCGCCCTGGTGCTCGCGCAGGTGGCGTGGCTATCCATGGTGGCGGCCATCGGCCAGGTGCTCACCCGGGCTGGCCGCAGGCGCCTGGAGGTGCAGGGTGGCTAGCACGCGGATGCTTCGCGAACAGCCTGCCGGACTGCGCGAGCGGCTGCGGCCCTACCGCGCGGTGCTGGCCTCGCGCGCCGCTTCGCAGCGTGCCTACCGGACCAGCTTCGCCCTCGACCTGGGCAGCTCCGCGCTTGTCGGCCTGGTCGAGCTCGCCGAGGTGTGGGTGCTGTTCAGCAACGTCACCGCTCTCGGCGGGATGCGCTTCAACCAGATCCTGCTCGTTTTCGGCATGTCCGACATGGCCTTCGCCCTCGCCGACCTGTCCTTCGGGCATCTCGACACGCTGCCCGACTACCTGCGGGCGGGTACGCTCGACGCCTTCTACCTGCGCCCGCAGCCGATCCTCTTGCAGTTGATCACCAGCGACGTCTCGCTGCGCCGCATTGCCAGGGCCGGAGTTGGCGCCGCAGCCATCGGCATTGGCCTCGCCACCTCGGGTGTGCCGTGGGGCCCGCGCACCGTGGCGCTGCTGGTCATCGGGGTGGTCAGCGGGTACGCGACGTTCGCCGGGCTGTTCGTCTGGGCCGCCGGGCTCCAGTTCTTCCTGCTCGACGGCTCGGAGATGACCAACGCCTTCGTGTACGGCGGCCGCTACGCGGCCAGCCAGCCAGCGTCGGTCTGGTCGCGGCCGCTCAAGCTCATGTTCGGTTTCTTCTTCCCCATGGCCTTCACCGCCTACCTGCCGGCGGTGACGATGCTCGGCCTGCCAGGCTCGCAGTGGCTGCCGGCCTGGCTCGGCTGGTGCGCTCCCGTCGCCGCGGTCTGGTCGTGGGCGATGGGGCTGCTGTGCTGGCGCTGGGGAGTGGGTCACTACCAGGGAGGCGGCGGATGAGCGCCATCGATCACGTGCCGATCATCGAGACCGACGGGCTCACCCGCGAGTTCCGCATCCGCGACGGGCGGCGCAAGCGGCTGCTCACCGCGGTCGACGGCTTGAGTGTCACGATCGAGCCGGGCGCGGCCGTCGGCTACATCGGCGCGAACGGGGCGGGGAAATCCACCACGATCAAGATGCTCACCGGCATCCTGGTGCCCACCGCGGGCAGCGTGCGCACCTGCGGGCTGCGCCCGGTCCCGGACAGGCGGCGGCTCGCGCGGCAGGTCGGCGTGGTGTTCGGCCAGCGCTCGCAGCTGTGGTGGGACCTGCCGGTGCGCGAGTCGTTCCGCATCCTGGCCGCGATCCACACGCTGACCAGGGCCGAGGAGACCGAGCGCACCGCCGAGCTGGTCGAGCAACTCGAACTGGGCGGCTTCCTGTCCGTCCCGGTCCGCCAGCTTTCACTGGGCCAGCGGATGCGCGCCGAGGTCGCCGCCGCGCTGCTGCACTCGCCCCGCCTGGTCATCCTCGACGAGCCCACCATCGGGCTCGACGTGCTGTCCAAGCAGCGGCTGCGCGAGTTCCTGATCGGCGAGCGCCAGCTGCACGGCACGACGCTGCTGCTCACCACCCACGACATGGGAGACGTGGAGCGGCTGTGCGACCGGATCCTGGTCATCGACCACGGCAGGCTCGCCTACGACGGTAACCTGATGGGACTGTCACGGACCGTCGGCGCGCAGCGGGTGCTCGTGGTCGACTTGGCCGCACCCGCGCCGGACCTCACCGGCCTGGACGGCGCCATGCATCTGTCGTCGGAAGCCGGCGGACTGCGCCAGCGCCTCGCCTTCGACGCGGAGCAGACCACGGCACTGAAGGTGCTCGCCGCCGTATCAGCAAAGGCCGAGGTCCTCGACCTAACAGTCGAGGAACCCGACATCGAAGACGTCGTGCGCCGCATCTACGCGGAAAGCCGCTAACCCCCCGCGCCTCACCCATGCCTAGCCGACGGTGTAGGAGTACGGCAGTGGGCCCGCGGGCCCGGCGTCGGGGTCGCGGCCGGTGGCGGTGCTCAGGTCGGTCATCGCTGGCACGGTCGATGTCTGCTGCACCGTGACGGATGGAGCTTTTGGGTGCTGCTTCCCCTCACCCGCGACTAGGTTCGCTGCTGTGGCCAATGATCAGATCGAAGTCACAGGTGATGTCCCGGGGACCGATGCTCTCCTCTGACTGGATGCGCTCGATCAGCGCATCGACCGCTGCGTGCGCCATCTGCTCTAGGTCAGGCGCCACCGTGGTGAGCGTCGGCACCCGGTAACGGGCCTCTTCGAGGCCGTCGAAGCCGGCCAGGCCCATGTCGTCGGGCACCCGGAGCCCGGCCGCGTGCAGCGCCGACAAGGCGCCGAACGCCAGCACATCCGCCAGGCAGTAGACGGCGTCCGGCGGCTGGGGCAGTTCGAGCAGCGACGCCATGCACTGGGCGCCGGCCGCCCGGCTGTAGGGAGTCCGCCGCAGCACTGGCGCCAGGCTCGCGTCGGCCTCGATGCCCGCTTCCTTGAGCGCCCGCCGGTAACCATCGATGCGCTGCACCGCGGTCGCATCGGGCACGTCGTCCTGTCGGCCGATAATGGCGATCCGGCGGTAACCCCGGCCGATCAGGTGCGCGGTGACCTGGCGGGATGCTTCCGTGTTGTCCACACTTACCTGGTCACAGGCGAAACCGGGTTCACGCTGACCGAGCAGAACCAGCGGCAGGGGGAGGTCCCTGCCCGCCAGTTGCCGCTGATCGAGAAGCAGCGGCGCGATGATGACGCCCTCGATCATCGGGTCGCTCATGCCCTCGATGGCGTCAAGCTCGGCCTCCGCGCTCCCGCCGGTCTGCTCGATGAACACGGTGTAGCCGCGATCGCGTGCTGCCGTGATCGTCGCCGCGGCCATGTCGGCGAAGTACGGGTTGCGCAGGTCAGGCAGTGCCAGGGCGATCACCCGGCTGTGTCCGCTGCGCAGGCGCCGCGCTGACAGGTTCGGCCGGTAACCGAGCTCCTCGATGGCCCGGCGCACGCGGTCCGCGGTCTCCGGGGAGACCTTCCCCCCGACGTTGTGGACGACGTTCGAGACGGTCTTGATCGAGACGCCAGCCCGGGCGGCGACGTCGCGGAGCGTGACAGTTGGCACTCTGCCTCCGGTGTCAGCAGGTGGATAACAAAGCCTTGACAGGTGAATGGAGCATCAGGTACATACTACAGGTATAACGTTGAACCTCAAGCAAAGGAGAACACAAACCCAGGTTCGCCGAGGCTAACTTCAAAGCTAATTCGGCGGCGCCTTGGCGAGGCGCCAGCATGCCAGTGCATCCATCCAGCCTGGCCTTATACCCCTTTCTTGATGTTACTCAATCGTGGCTGAAACGCGCCCTCAGTCGTTTCCCCATATCTCAGCACGCCGGTGCTGCACGAACAGGAGCCTTTATTATGACCCAGATATTCATCGATCCGCGCCGCGAACTAGGCGCTCTGGATCGAAGAATATTCGGTGGCTTCGTGGAGCACCTGGGACGGTGCATTTACGGTGGCCTCTACGACGAGGGTTCTGCCCTTTCCGACGAGCGCGGATTCCGTACAGACGTCCTCGGGCTCCTGCGCGACCTGCGCCTGAGCGTGCTGCGCTGGCCCGGCGGCAACTTCGTGTCCAATTACCACTGGGAAGACGGAGTCGGCCCGCGCGGCTCACGCCCGGTGCGTTCCGAGCTCGCCTGGAGCGGCACCGAGTCCAACCAGTTCGGTACCGACGAGTTCATGGACTACTGCGCCGCCCTCGGAGCCGAGCCGTACATCTGCTTCAACATGGGAACTGGCGACCTGAAAGAAGCCCTGGCGTGGGTGGAGTACTGCAACGGGCAGCGCGCGACCTACTGGGCGGACCGGCGCCGGGCCAACGGCCGCGAGGAAGCCTACGGCGTTCAGTGGTGGGGCCTGGGCAATGAGGTCTACGGCGAGTGGCAAATCGGCGCGATGTCGTCCGAGGAGTACATCGCCGAGGCCACGCGGTGGGCCCGGGCGATCAGGCTCGTCGACCCGTCGGCCCGGCTCGTCTCCTGCGGTGAGCTCGGCTGGACGGACTGGGACCGGAAGGTCATCGACGCACTCGCGCCGCTCGTCGACCTGCACTCGATCCACCTGTACTCGGGGTCAGAGGACTATTGGCGCAATGTCCTCGCGCCGCATAACGCGGAGCGGGCGATCTCGGTGGCAAGCGGCCTGCTGCGCCGCGCGGCCTACAACCACGGCCTTCCCCGCGCGCCGCGCCTGGTCTACGACGAGTGGAACGTCTGGTACCGGAACATGACCGGCGCGCTGGAGGAACGGTTCAATTTCTCCGACGCGCTGGCGGTCGGAACGTATCTCAACATCTTCGTCCGCAACTGCGAGTGGGTGGCCATGGCCAACCTCGCGCAGATGGTCAACGCGATCGCCCCCGTCGTCACGACCCCGGACGGGGCGGTCGTGCAGCCCATCTACTACCCATTCCTGCTGCACTCGCAGTCCCATCTCGCCGTCGCGCTCGACGCCCTGGTCGTCGGCGAGCAGGTGCCCGCGCCCGCCCCCGCCGGGCGGTGGCCCTACCCCCTCGACGACCTGGGGCCCTTCAACCTGATCGACGCCGCGGTGACCACCGACGAGCCAGGCAGCCGGCTCGCGATGACGGTGGTCAACCGCGCCGAGCACGCCGAGCGGGTCGAAATCCGGCTCAGCGAGCGGAAGTTCACCGGAGCGGCACGGGTGCGGTACCTGACCGCGAGCAGTGACCCCTCGCCCGTTCCCGGGGTGCAGAGCGCGGCGCTGAGTGAGTTCACCGAGTCCCCGGCCGGGGAGATCCTCGTCCTGGACATGCCGCCGAGTTCCTTCGCCTCGGTCGAAGTGCCGGTCGGCGCATGATGGGCCAGAACCGGTCAGCAACGGCGGCACTGGCGGTGGTCGACCCGGCCGTGGAGCTGGGGGAAATCGACCGTCGGCTGTTCGGCAGCTTTGTCGAGCATCTCGGCCGCTGCGTCTATGGCGGCATCTACGAGCCCGGCCACCCGGCGGCGGACGCGGACGGCAACCGCCTCGACGTCGCCGAACTCGTCAGGGAGCTTGGCACCACGGTCGTGCGCTACCCGGGCGGCAATTTCGCCTCGAATTATGACTGGGAGGACGGTGTCGGGCCGGTCGAGGACCGTCCGGCGCGGCTCGATCTCGCCTGGCGGAGCATCGAGCGCAACACCTTCGGCCTCGGCGAGATGGCCCGCTGGCTGGACCTGGTCGGCGCCGAGATGATGTACACCGTCAACCTGGGCACCCGGAGCGTCGCGGACGCCAGGAACCTCATCGAGTACGCCAACTTCGGGTCCGGGACCGCCCTGTCGGACCTGCGGATCAGCCATGGTGCCAAGGAACCGTACGGCATCAAGACCTGGTGCCTGGGCAACGAGATGGACGGACCGTGGCAGGTCGGCCACCGCAGCGCCGGCTCCTACGGCGAACTCGCCGCCCAGGCGGCCACGGTCATGAAGCGGGTGGATCCGAGTATCGAACTCGTCGTCTCCGGCAGCTCGCAGCACAAGATGCCCAGCTTCCCCGCCTGGGACGCCGAAGTGCTCGAAAGCACATACGGCCTGGTCGACTACCTGTCCCTGCATGCCTACTACTGGCAGTACGGTGACGACCTGGCCAGTTACCTGTCGGCCTCGGCTGACCTCGACACATACCTGGATAAGGCGATCGCGGCCTGTGACTTCGTCCAGGCGAAGGCGCGCGGAACCAAGCGGATCGACATCGCGCTCGACGAATGGAACGTCTCGTTCACCGACGACTCCTGGCAGGACAGCGGGAAGTTCTGGACACATGCCCCCGAGCTCATCGAGAACGTCTACTCCGCTACCGACGCCGTTGTCGTCGGCGGCCTGCTCAACTCGATCCTGCGGCACTGCCAGCGGGTCCGCATCGCCTGCATGTCGCTGCTCGCCAACGTGAGCGCCCCGATCATGACCCAGACGGGCGGACCTGCCTGGCGGCAGGCGATCTTCTACCCCATGCGCGATGTCGCGCGGTACGCCGGGGATGTCGTGGTGGCCACGGCCCTGTCGTGCGACACCATTCCCGCCAGCCGCTTCGGCGAAGTCCCGGCCCTGGACATCACGAGCACGGCGAACCGGGAGACCGGTGAGGTCACGCTGTTCGCGGTCAACCGTGACCCGGTCGAAGCCCGCCCGCTCTTCGTCCGGCTGCGCGACATCGCCCCTGGCAGCACCGTGCGGCACCAGGTACTTGGCGGAACTCCCGGCCAGCGTGAGGTCAACACCGCCGCCCAGCCCGGCCGCGTCCTGCCCAGGGAGGCAGAGCCGCCCACCCGAGAGCCAGACGGCTGGAGCTGCCTCCTGCCGCCGCAGTCGTGGAACGTGATCCGTGCCACCACGAGGGCACCAGGCATCGTCGGCTAACCCGGCCGCGGCCTCCAGCGAGACCCCCAAGACCCGTAACCACCCCAAGACCAAGCTCTCCGTTTCCAAACCCAAGGAGGGGTTATGAACAGACACCTACCGAGAAGAAAGCGCGGCTTGTCCACGGCGGTGATCGCCGCAGGGCTCTGCGCCCTGGCGGCCTCCGCCTGCTCCTCGTCGTCATCCACCCAGGCGTCCGCCCCGGCGTCGGGGTCGCAGACCACCGCGGCCGGCAGCGCGGCGACCGCGGCGACGACCGGGTGCAGCTCGTCGGCCACGCAGATCACTTTCTGGGGCTGGGTTCCCGGCTTCGACACGATCGTGAAGGACTTCAACCAGACTCATCCGTCAATCTGCGTCACCCTGCAGAATGTCGGGTCGGGCACGGTCGAGTACAACAAGCTGCTCCTCGACATCCGCGGCAACAAGGGGCTTCCCGACGTGGCCGAGGTCGAGTACTCGGCCCTGCCGGAGCTGGAGATCACCAACTCACTCGCCGATCTGAACCAGTACGGCGCGAAGAGCGTGCAGAGCCAGTTCTCGTCCGGCTTCTGGAGCCTGGTCAGCCACAACGGCGGCGTCTACGCCATCCCCGGCGACGCCGGGCCGATGGGCCTGTACGTCAACACCGCGTTCATGAAGAAGTACAACCTGGCCATCCCGACCACCTGGGCCCAGCTCGCCAGCGAGGCGGTCGCCCTGCACAAGGCGCACCCGGACGTCTACCTGACGAACTTCTCCGCCGTCAACACCGAGGGATATGACGCCCTCCTGTGGCAGGCGGGCGCCCGGCCGTTCTCGTGGTCGGGTACGACCGCGACGTTCGACTACACCTCGCCCGCCGCGAACAAGGTCGCCAGCTACTGGCAGAGCCTGCTCGACTCGCACTCCGTCGACACCCTCGCCTTCGGCCCGGCGCTCTTCAAGGCCATGAACACCGACACCGTCGGCATCGGCGTCTTCCCCGCCTGGGGTCCGTCCTACTTCTCGGGCACCGCGTCCAAGGCGACCCTGGGCAAGTGGGAGTCGGCCGCTCTGCCGCAGTGGACGGCCGGCGCCAACGTCACCGCCGACTGGGGCGGCTCCGCCTACACCGTCTTCAAGTCCTCGGCCCACCCGCAGGCGGCTGCGACCTTCGTCATGTGGATGAACGCCACACTCGCCTCATGGAACAAGCTCAGCCAGGCGCCGAGCAGCCTCTTCCCCGCGTATAAGCCGATGCTGGCCAGCTCGCTCCTGTCCAGCACGACGATCGCGCTCAGCGGGGCATCGAAGTACTTCGTCCCGTTCGCCACGTCGGCCACGGAGATCGGCGCAGGCTGGTCCTGGAGCCCGTTCGAGATCTACGGCACCACCCAGATGGACGACGCGATGCAGAAGGTCGTCTCCGGCTCGAGCACCATCGAGCAGGCGATGGCGGGATTGCAGGCCACGATGGACAGCTACGCGAAATCACAAGGCTTCAGCACCGGCGGGTGACAACCCCGCTGGCCTGCTAGCCACAGTCTGAGATAGCCGGCTGCCCGCCCGGGTGATTCGGACGGGCAGCCGGCAAGGCCCGGGACGATCCGGGCCGCTGAAGGGAGATCCGTTGCAGCAGAGCGCACTTGCGGTGAGACAGCCTGGCAGGGCAGTGCCCACCGCCCGGCGATGGCGGTCCGCCAGGCGATGGCGGTCCGCCGGGGTCCCTTACGTGTTCATCGGCCCGTTCTACCTGCTCTTTGTCTTGTTCACGGTGGGACCACTCGTCTACGCGGCCTACCTCAGTCTCTTCACCCACACCCTGACCGGGGCGAACATGTTCGTCGGGCTGCAGAACTACCGGACGCTGTTCGGGGCGTCGGACTTCTGGACCGGTCTGGTCGGGGTCGTCGTGCTCGGCGTCATCCAGGTCCCGGTGATGCTGGCCATCTCGGTGTTCCTCGCCGTCGTGCTCGACATGGGCCTGGTCCGCTACGGCGCGGTGTTCCGGCTGCTCTATTTTGTGCCGTTCGCGATCCCCGGCGCAGTCGCGGCGATCATGTGGGGTTACCTGCTCGTCCCTGACCTGTCGCCGCTCGACGTCATCTTCGCCCACATCGGGCTTGGCACACCGAACCTCCTCGGTGGCGGCTTCGTATGGCCAGCGCTCGGCAACATCCTGACCTGGGAACTACTCGGCTACAACATGCTGATCATCTACACGGCCCTGCAGGCCGTCCCACGTGAACTCACCGAGGCTGCGGTGATTGACGGCGCCGGCGCGTGGCGGATCGCCCGCTCCGTCAGGATTCCGATGGTGCGCGGCGCCATCGTGCTCGCCGGCCTCTTCTCCGCCATCGGGACTCTCCAGCTGTTCACCGAACCGGAACTGCTGGCGAACCTGACCGGAACGATCAGCTCCCATCTCACGCCGAACCTTTACCTCTACACCCAGGCGTTCTCTGGCCAGGAGGCGAACCTCGCCTCCGCGGGCGCCCTGGTCCTGGCCGTCATCATCGCGATCGCGGCCGGCGTGATCTCGCTGGCACTGCGGCGCTCACAACGGGAGGCCCGGCATGGCTAGCACCGCGCGGTCCGCCGGCTCACGGCCACTGTCGGCCCTGTACGCCTCCCGCCGGTCGCGGTGGGTCGTCACTGCAATCTGCGTGCTCATCGCGCTCTACATCCTGATGCCGATCTACTGGCTGGTGCTGGCGGCCACCAAGTCCGACAGTGCCCTGCTCAACTCCTTCGGCTTCGCTCCGTCCGGCCAGTTCCGGCTTTTCGCCAACATCGGCGGCATTTTTACCTACAACCAAGGGCTCTACGGGCACTGGCTGCTCAATACGGTCCTCTACTCCGTCGCGGCCGGTGTCGGCGCCGCCGTCATTTCCTCGATCGGCGGTTACGCGTTCGCGTGCTATGAGTTCCGTGGCCGCCGGGCCCTGTTCGGCGCCATCCTGGTGACGGTCATGGTCCCGGTGACCGTGCTGGTCATCCCGCTCTACCTGCTGCTCGCCGACGTTAACCTGCTCAACAATCCCTGGGGATTCATCCTCCCGTCCGTGGTGAGCCCGGTGGGGATCTACCTGATGCGGGTATACAGCGAGGCCGCCGTTCCCCGGTCTCTGCTGGAAGCGGCCCGGGTTGACGGCGCGGGCGAAGTGCGGATCTTCCTTTCCATCGCCGCCCGCCTTATCAGTCCAGGTGCCGCAACGGTCTTCCTCTTCTCCGTCGTGGGTACATGGAACAACTACTTCCTGCCGCTCCTGCTGTTCAGCACGGAAGCGCGCATGCCGGCCACGGTCGGGCTCGGCATTCTTCAGTACCAGGCCAGCCAGGGCGGCACGGGAAGTGAAGCGGTCTACACGATGGTGGTGACCGGCGCGCTGGTGGCCGTCATTCCCCTCGTGGCCGTCTTCCTGTTCCTGCAGCGGTACTGGCGCAGCGGCATCGCCCTCGGCTCCGTGACCGGCTGAGCGGCTGGGAGGACAGATGAGTCGAGAGCCGGCCAGCATCCTGGATGTCGCCCGTGCCGCCGGAGTCTCCGGGATGACGGTCTCGCGAGTCCTCAACGGCCAGCCGAACGTCCGCGCCGCCACGAAGGCACGGGTACTCGCCGCGATGGAAGAGCTGCACTTCCGGCCGAGCCGGGCCGCGAGGGCGCTGTCCACCAGGCGGTCGCGGACCATCGGGCTGCTGGTGGCGGCCGGAGCGCAATACGGGCCGGCCAGCTGCGTGAGCGCGGTCGAGGAGGCAGCACGTCAGCGCGGCTACTACACGACCGTCGCCCGTCTCGGCGCG
>Ga0335085_10005578_pt1 | contig 20120 bp, 23 predicted proteins | sample Lox_Sample_45_FD_206712 | JGI IMG/M metagenome (GOLD analysis project Ga0335085, IMG submission 206712) | Soil microbial communities from Loxahatchee National Wildlife Refuge, Florida, United States - Lox_Sample_4.5 | ecosystem: Environmental > Terrestrial > Soil > Wetlands | place: USA...
CGGGCAAGCGCGTGCTCGCATTCGCTGGGATCGGCCGACCGGCAAAGTTCTTCGAAACGTTGAGGGTCTGCGGTGCGGAGGTGATTGAGTCGGTGCCCTTCGCGGATCACTATCGCTATACCCGCGTCGACATCGAGCGCCTGGCGGCCCGCGCGCGCGACGAAAACGCACAGCTTGTCACGACGGAAAAAGACCTCGTGCGCCTGCCGGGCACGCTCGCCGCGGGCATCGCCTCATTGCCGGTGAAAGCAGTAATCACGCCTGCGGCCGAGCTGGAGCACCTGCTTGACAGGCTGTGCGCAGCACGATAGCGCCCGTTTCGATGCAGCCGAACGCACCCTTGTCGCCCCTTCAAACCCTGCGCTATCTCGCGGAATCCGCTTTATTTTTTCCGCTGATGGGTTTCTTCCGGGTACTTGGTATCGACCGCGCTTCGGTCGCCGGAGGCTTCATCGGCCGTCATCTGTTTTACCGTTTGCCGCCCGCGAAGACGGCACGTGCCAACCTGCAGATGTCCTATCCGGACAAGAGCGCGATCGAAATCGAGACCATTGTGCGGGCCGTGTGTGAGAATCTCGGGCGCGTTGTCGCCGAGTACCCGCACCTCGACAAGCTGACGATCGAGCCCGGCGGCCGCATTGAGGTGACCGGCGTCGAGAATATCGAGGCGGCCAAGCGCTCGGGCAAAGGTGTGATGTTCATTTCTGGCCATTTTGCTAATTGGGAGACGATGCCCGTGACTGCGGTGTGCCTTGGTCTGGAGGGTGCGATCGTCTATCGCCCGCCCAACAACCCCTTCGTGGACCGATACATCTCGCGCATGCGCGCGAGAGGCGGGCCCAAGGAACAGATCAGCAAAGGAGCACAAGGAACGCGCCGCATCTTCACGCTGCTCCGCCGTGGCAAATGCATCTTCATGCTGGTGGACCAGAAGACCTGGGAAGGCGTGCCGGCGCCGTTCTTCGGCCGCGACGCCATGACGACGCCCGCTCCCGCTTCGCTCGCCCTGAAACTCGGCGCGATCCTCTTGCCCGCCTCAGCCGAACGGGCGGGTGGCGCACGCTTCAAGGTGAAGATCCACGAGCCGGTCGAGTTCACGCCGACGGGCGACAACGAACGCGACGTGCTCGCGCTCACTGCCAAGATCACAGCCACAATCGAGAAGCTGGTGCGCGAACGACCGTCGCAATGGCTGTGGACTCACCACCGCTGGAACACGCCGCGTGACCTTATCAAGATGAAGCGTCAGGCGTTGGGCGGCTCTGGCGTGCGCGTCGAGCGCGAGGGATCAAGCTTGAGCTGAAACCAGGCGAGCCCCCAATGCGTGTGCGGTCCCGTCGCCCTCCCCGTTTTTCCCACCAGCCCAATAACGTCACCGCGTGCGACCTTGTCGCCGACGGACACTTTGCGCTCGCTCTGGTGCAGGTAACAGGTTGAGACGCCATGGCCGTGATCGAGCATCGTAATCCCGCCCTCGAGAAGGAAATCGCCGACGAGCGACACGGACCCATCTGCCGGCGCATGAATCGGCGTACCTTCCGGCGCGGCAATGTCGATGCCGAGATGCGGGGCGGACGGCTTTCCGTTCAGCACGCGTTGGCTGCCATAAACGCTGGAAATGATGCCCGGGAAGGGCCAATCCAGTGGCTCTGCGAATCCGACGCTGTCCGTTTCCTGCACGCGCGCCCGCCAGACGAGCTCGCGCTCGTGCTCGATGCGCTTCATGTCTTCTTCGGACGGCGATACCAGATTTTCGGGCAGGCCGTTGATCGTCTGCACTTCGTATTGGCGCACCACGGCGGTCACATCGCTGGATTGCGAAGTTCCGTCCGCGAACTGCGCCGTCACGTGAACCGGTTTGCTGCAGTCATAAGACAGGCCAAACGCGAAAATGCCTTCGGGCGATACCAGGACAGCCTTGCCGTCCACCGTCACCCTTGCGCCGGGCAGGGCGTGACCAATCACGAGGCCGCCTTGCTCCAGGGAGCCACGAAATGCGAGCCGCGATCCCTCGCCCGCACGCGAACACGGCACCAGCGCCAACGACGCGCCCGCCGCCAAAAACGCGCGCCGCACGATCATCTCGGCGCCTTCCCCGTCTCCTGGAAGCGCTTTAACGCCGCATCTGCGGTGGCATAGGCCTCCTGCAGCTCGGCGCTCCAATAGCGCAACGACTCGAGCGGTATTTGCAGACCGGTGACCGCGCAGACCACATACGAACCCGGCCTGATGACGCGGTACTCGCCGTCGAGATACTCGAGCTCGGCCAGACCTTCCGGCCGCAGATCCCGTTCCATCTTGTTCATTTTACCGACACGAACGCTAAACTGCCCCGGCAATTTAGGCGAGACCGCGCAATTGTGCCATCAAAACAAATCACCTTGGTTGCCGTCGCTTTTCCTGGATTTAGGCTTGGGATGGGAGCCTTCCGCGGCGACGGCAGGTACGGTCCCGTCGCCAAACGTCAGCGAAAGGGCTTCACCCTGAACCACCTGAGCCGCCCGCCGGCGCAGAGTGTGGTCGGCCCCGCGGACCAGCGCAAATCCCCTTTCCAGCACCGCCCGATAGCTGACGGAATCAAGAACGCGACCGAGACCTTCGAGCCGACCGCGCCCTTCGCTCGCTTGGGCGCGGAAGCGGCGCTCCATCCGCCCCGCCAACATCTGCGCTCGCTCGCCGCATCGTTCCAGTCGCTGCCTGAGACCGGCCGGCCTGAGAAGTGTCGCCGCCGCGATGTAAGCGCGATGATGCGCGTCGATGTTGCGGCGCAAAGCGTTGGTCAGGCGTTCGGCGGTGACATCGAAGCGCTGGCGTGGTTGGGCGAAAAGCTGGTCGCCGCGGGGAAGCTCGCGCGCAAGATGACGTAGCGCGTCGCGCCGGCGCTCCATCCCCGCCGAAAAGCTGCGTCGCAGCCGGCGTTCGAAATCCAGCGTCTGGTCCGCGAGATCGGCTCGGACCGGAACCGCCATCTCCGCCGCCGCCGTGGGCGTGGGCGCGCGGACATCGGCGACGAAGTCGATTAGTGTAGTGTCGGTCTCATGTCCAACCGCCGAAATCACCGGGATGGGACAATCAGCGACCGCACGGATGACGACTTCCTCATTGAACGCCATGAGGTCTTCGATGGAGCCGCCGCCGCGGGCGATGATGAGCAAATCAGGGCGTGGCAGGCCATTTACGGGAAAGACCGCGAAGCCGCGGACAGCCGCTGCCAGATCGGTCGCCGCGCGCTCGCCCTGCACGGCCACCGGCCACAGCAATACACGGCGGGGAAACCGCGCCTCAAGCCGGTGCATGATGTCGCGGATGACGGCGCCGGTCGGCGACGTCACCACCCCGATCACCTCGGGCAGAAATGGCAATTTTCTCTTGCGTGCCGCGTCGAACAAACCCTCAGCCGCGAGTTTTTTCTTGCGCTCCTCCAGCATCGCCATGAGTGCGCCAAGCCCAGCCAGTTCCACCTGCTCGATGATGAGTTGGTAGCGCGACGAACCCGCGTAAGTAGACACCCGCCCAGTGCAGACGACTTCCAAGCCCGCTTCGGGGCGCACCTTCAGGGTGCGCACATTCGGCTTCCACACGACGGCGTTAAGGACGGATTTCTCGTCCTTCAGGTCGAAATACACATGGCCGGAGGAGTGGAACTTCAGCCCGCTGATCTCGCCACGCACCCGCACAAAGGGGAACGCGGTTTCCACGGTACGTTTCAACGCCGCCGAGATCTCGGAGACGCTGTATTCGGGCAGGTTGGCGGGCGGGGCTTCGGACATGATTCACAGATCATATAGGAACTGAGCTTGAATCCACCCTTTCGTTGGGGGACGGTCGTCCTGAAGGGAGCAGCCCGGTCATGAATGTCCTTCTCATCGGGTCCGGCGGCCGCGAGCACGCTCTGGCATGGTCCATTTCGGCAAGCCCGATCCTGTCGAAGCTATATTGCGCGCCCGGCAATCCCGGCATCGAGGCGGTGGCAGAATGCGTGCCGATCCAGCCGGGCGATGCCGATGCGCTTATCGCTTTCGCCCGAGCAAAATCGGTCGATTTTGTGATGATCGGGCCCGAGGCGCCGCTGGTGGCCGGCCTCGCCGACCGCTTCGAAGCCGCTGGCATCAAGACGTTGGGGCCGAGCGCAAAGGGCGCTATCTTGGAGGGCTCCAAGGGCTTCGTGAAAGACCTATGTGACGATTTCGGCGTGCCCACTGGGCGCTATCGCCGCTTCAAGGATGCGATCCGCGCCAAGTCCTTCGCGGCCACAATGGGTTATCCGGTCGTCATCAAGGCCGATGGTCTGGCGGCGGGCAAGGGCGTGATCATCGCCGAAAGCCGCGAGGACGCGAACAAGGCGATTGACTCTATGTTCGATGGCGCCTTCGGGGCGGCGGGCAGCGAAGTCGTGGTCGAGGAATATCTTGACGGTGAAGAAGCGAGCTTCTTTGCGCTGACGGATGGCGAGAATTTGCTGCCACTTATCGGCGCGCAGGACCACAAGCGCGCGTTTGATGGTGACACGGGACCCAACACGGGCGGGATGGGTGCCTACAGTCCGGCGCCCGTGCTGACGCCGGATGTCGTTGGCAAGACGATCGAGAAAATCCTGAAGCCTACGGTGCGCGCAATGGCTGAGCGCGGCCGCCGCTATATGGGCGTGCTGTTCGCGGGCCTTATGATTGAGAACGGCGAGCCCAAGCTGATCGAATTCAACTGCCGCTTCGGCGATCCGGAGACACAGGTGCTGATTATGCGGCTGAAGTCGGATCTGCTCACCGCGTTGGTGGCGGCGCGCGACGGTGTGCTCGACCAGATCGACCTGCGCTGGCAAGACGAAGCGGCGCTGACCGTGGTGATGGCGACCAGAGGCTATCCCAACGACTACGCCAAAGGCTCGGAAATCCGCGGCCTCTACGAAGCGCAGCGCCAAGCGAACGTGCAAGTGTTCCACGCCGGCACGGCGCGCCGGGACAGCAGGATCGTCGCCGCCGGTGGAAGAGTGCTGAATGTCACCGCGACGGGAAACACTGTGCGCGAGGCCCAGCAGCGAGCCTATGCTGCCATCGATCTGATCGACTGGCCGGAAGGCTACTGCCGCCGCGACATCGGTTGGCGCGCCATCGCGCGCGCAGTCTAGCCGCAGACTCCGTTGACCGGCGCCGACACCTTGAGAAGCTCAAGCTCGAACACCAGCGTCTGGTTCGGCGGGATCAGTCCGTTACCTGCGCCCTCCCTACCGTAGGCGAGGCCCGGTGGAATCACTAGCCGCCACTTGTCGCCCGCGTGCATCATCTGTAGCGCCTCGACCCAACCCGGTATCAACCTGCCGGCCGGAAACACGGCGGGCTGGCCCGGATCGGTCTTGTCGAACACCTTTCCGTCGATCAGCGAGCCCTTGTAGTAGACGCTGACGCAATCGCGTTTGGTGGGCTGTGCGCCGGTGCCTTTCTTGAGAACTTCATACTGAATGCCCGGAACCGAAATCACTCCGCTCTTCTTTGCGTTGTCGACGAGGAATCTGTTGTTGGCTTCCGAACTAAGCGGGGCGGGACTCGAATTGGCCTTCGGCGAAGAGGCCACCAGCGCCACCACTCCCGCAGCGAACATCAATAGCGTCGCACGCATCGCAAATCCCCTCCTGAAGCTCTCTGCTGGTTATACACGCCGTCCCGACGCACGCCAGCATTACCACGTTGGCGCTCCGTTCTGTGCCCGTTAAGCGCAGATTAACGGCGGCGCGGCAAGGCTTGATTAACAGGTGTGCACTAATCTTGCGTCAAGCGGGATTACAGCCTCTTTGTGAGGATACCAATGTCGGCCCAACCAGGTTACGAGAAGCGCGAAAACGCGTCGGAAGCCTACCGCCTGCTGGCGGAAGAAGCGGCCGATATCGTCGTCATCTACGAGCCGGACGGGAGCATTTACTTCGCCTCTTCCGCCCTTGGCCGCGTGTTGAACCGGGCAGCCTCCGATTTTGAGCGTCGGACGTTCCTGCATATCGTCCATGCGGAAGATGGCCCCAAGGCGATGATCGTGATGGCTACACCGCTTCCGGACGAAACGCTAAAGGCCACCTTTCGAGTCCGTCACGGCGACGGCCACTATGTGTGGCTCGAAGCGCGCGCACGCGGCATCTATGACAAGCTGACAGGCGCGCTTCGGAACATCATCACCGTTTCGCGCGACGTCACCGACCAAATGCAGCGCGAGATGGAAATCAGGGCGGCGCAGGCGCGCGCCGAATCGGCCAACAGGGCCAAGTCGCGTTTCCTCGCCAACATGAGCCATGAGTTGCGCACGCCGCTCAACGCGGTGATTGGGTTCACCGACATGATGCGTCAGCGCACGTTCGGCCCCCTCGGCCACGAGCGCTATGAGGAATATGCCACGCTGATCTACGACTCCGGACAGCTTCTGCTCGATCTCATCTCCGATATGCTCGACATGGCGAAGATTGAGGCCGGCAAGCTCGAGCTGAACCTGGAAAACGTCGACTTCACCGGCACCGTGGAAGACAGCGTGAGGATGCTGCGCGACCGCGCCGAGAACAGCGGACTGGAACTCAACCTCTCCGTTCCGAAGGAGCCGGTGTTCGCCGTCGCCGACAAGCGCGCGGTCAAGCAGATCATGCTCAACCTGCTCACCAACGCCATCAAGTTCACGCCAGCAGGCGGTCAGGTCAGCGTCAGCGTGCGCAAGGACGGCATTTACGCCACTATTTGTGTCAGCGACACGGGCATCGGTATTCCCGCCGCCGACCTGGAACGCCTGGGCAATCCCTTTGAGCAGGTGAACGGCGACCCAATGCTGGCCAAATCGGGTTCGGGCTTGGGGCTGGCGCTGGTGCGTGCGCTGGTTGAAAAGCACGGCGGATCGCTCAAGATCACCAGCGAAGAGGGGGTCGGCACCGACGTGCGGGTCAGCGTCCCGCTCGAAGCCAAGAACCGCGCCGCCGCCTAGCGACTTCACGCGCATTTGACAGCCGAGCCGGGTCGCGGCAAGCAGTCACGCCATGCTGCTTTGGGCGGGTTTGATCTTCATTGCTACCGGATTTGCCTGCGTGGCGGTCGATCGCCGCGCCGTCCATTTGGTCTACGACAACGTCAGTGCGCGTTTTCACGGGTTCTTGAACGCTACCACACACTTCGCCAAGGCCGCCCATTGGCTCATCGCAGCCGTGCTGGCCTACGCGGTCTGCTGGGTTTGGTTGCGTTGGGGCGGACCCAACGCACCAGTGAAACTGGCGCTGAACTGCGCGCTCGCCTTCATCCTCGCCCTCGGCGCGGGCAGCGCCCTGCTCCATCTCACCAAGTTGATTATCGGGCGGCGGCGGCCGCGCGACGAGATCGAGATGAACCTCTACGGATTCGTGCTGTTCGGTTTCGACCTCAGCATGAACTCGTTTCCCTCCGGGCACGCCCTGACAATCGCCTGCGTGGCCGTGATCACGACCGCGCTTTGGCCGGCTTGGGCGGTCTTGTGGTTTGCCATCGCCTTCTGGCTGGCACTGACGCGCGCCCTTCTCACGGCTCATTTTCCAAGCGACGTGTTCGTCGGGTTCGGCGTGGGCCTGATCAGCGCACGTGAGGTACTTCTGAATCTCTTTCCGCAGATCGCGCCGGCCTGGTTCTAGCGTTGTAGGATCGAGCGGGCGGATTCGACCTGACGCCTGGACTCATCCTCGCTCATCTCGGGCCGCGGTGGCACGTTCATGCCGCGCTGCACCGCCGGGCGAGCGCCGACCTGACCGATCCAGCGCTGCAGGCTGTCGAGGCCGTCGATCGAGATGCCTCCCCAGTCGTGGCCGCGCGCCCAGGACCAGTTCGCGATGTCGGCGATCGAGTAGTCGCCTGCCAAGTATTCGTGATCCTTGAGGCGCTGGTCGAGGATCGCAAGGAGCCGACGCGACTCGTGCTGGTAGCGGTCGATCGCCGGCTGATACTTCTCGTGCCAATAGCGGAAGAAGACGTTGGCCTGCCCCATCATCGGGCCGACGCCGCCCATCTGGAACATCAGCCACTGCATCACGAGCGAACGGCCCTTGATGTCCTTGGGCAGGAGCTTGCCCGTCTTTTCCGCGAGGTAGACAAGGATGGCACCGGACTCGAACACCGGAAAATCGCCGATGTCGCGGTCCACGATGGCAGGGATGCGCCCGTTAGGGTTGATCTTCAGGAACCAGTCCTGCTTCTGCTCATGCTTGGAGAGTTGCAGGGCGTAGACCTCGTAGGGCAGGCCCACCTCCTCCAGCATGATCGAAGCTTTCCAGCCATTGGGTGTGGAGGCAGTGTAGAGATCGATCATTTCTGTGTCAGGCCGCCAGGAGCTGCTTCACGAGCGGCGCTTCCTCCTGAATCAGCAGCTTGATCGCCGGTCGTTGCAGCAGGCGCTCGGCGTATTTGCACAACCTGGGCCAGCGGGCTGGATTCACGTCCTCGCCGGCGTGATCGTAGTTGACCAGCATCGTCGCCACCGAGATGTCGGCTATCGAGAACGTGTTGGCGACGAGATACTCGTTGTCTCCGATCTCCTTGTCGAGATAGTCCCAGAGCGGGGGAAGCTGCTCCTCCAGCGTCTTGCGGCACACTTCCTCGTCGGTTTTCTGGCCAATCAGCTTCTTGACCACGCGCTCGAAGAACAGGCCGCGCGTGATGCACACGCCTACCGCGCTGTCGGCATATTCTTCGAACCACAATGCGCGGGCGCGCAGGTAAGGGTCCTTCGGGTAGAGCGCCGGCTCGGGATATTTGTGCTCCAGGTAGTCGCAAATGACGCTGGAGTCGGCGAGCGTGTTGGGCTCCGGCAGGCTGGTGTCACGGAACGCGGGGATCTTCTTGAGCGGACTGATCTCAGGAAAATCCACCGGCGCGTTCGAAGGCCTAACCGGTTCGATCCTGTATTCAAGACCTTTTTCGGCGAGGGCGACGCAAACTTTGCGCACGAAAGGCGAAAGCGTGCCGCCGTAGACGATGAGTGCCATGCTTCCTCCAGTCCCGTGATAACGCGCGAGACTGTATGTGACAATCTCGATCGATCAAGCCTGCGTCCGCCGCGACTTGAAGAAACTTTTGAGAACGTCGCCGGCTTCCGCAGCGTCTCCCGCGCGCGAGACGATTGGCCGGTGGTGACATGTGGATTGCTCGAAGAAACGCGGACCGTTCAAGACCGCTCCTCCCTTGGGGTCTTCCGCGGCGAACACCAGCCTTGCCACTCGCGCTAGGCTGATCGCCCCCACGCACATCGCGCACGGCTCCAGCGACACATACAGCGTGGTGTCCACCAGGCGCTCGTTGGATAGGCGCTCCGCGGCAGCCCTGAGCACGAGCATCTCTGCGTGCGCCGTGGGGTCGCTGCGTTCCAGGATGCGGTTGCCATTGCGGGCGAGCACTTCGCCCTCGGCCGACAGGAGTACCGCCCCCACCGGCACCTCCCCCCGCGCGGCGGCCGCTTTGGCTTCTGCAAGGGCCAATGCTATGGCTTCGTCGTCGTTCATGGCGGATTCCATCCGTGGCCGATCCTAGCACGCAAGGAGACAGTCAAGGCGAGCGCATCGCCAAAGTGATCGCGCGGGCGGGCATCTGCTCGCGGCGCGATGCCGAGAAGCTCATAGCGGAAGGCCGCGTGGCGCTGGACGGCGACACGGTCACGACGCCCGCCACCAAGGTGGGCGAGAACCAGGTCGTCTCGGTGGACGGCAAGCCGCTCGCCGAACCCGATCCGGCACGGCTGTGGCGCTACTACAAACCGTCCGGTCTGGTGACGACGCACCGCGACCCGAAAGGCCGCCCGACGGTGTTCGCCAGCCTGCCCAAAACCCTGCCGCGCGTGGTTTCCGTCGGACGGCTCGACTTCAATTCCGAAGGCCTGCTGCTGTTGACCAACGACGGCGGCATCGCGCGGCGTCTGGAAATGCCAGCGGGTGGCTGGATGCGCAAGTACCGCGTGCGGCTGTTTGGCAAGGTCAGCCAACAGGATCTCGACAAACTGGCCCAAGGCATCAGTGTGGGCGAAGTCAAATACGGCCCCATTATCGCCGATCTGGAGCGCTCCAAGGGCGTTTATTCCTGGGCCACGGTCACGCTGAAGGAAGGCAAGAACCGCGAGGTCAAGCGGGTGATGGAGAGCCTGGGGCTGAAAGTGGCCCGGCTCATCCGCGTGCAGTTCGGCCCGTTCCATCTGGGCCAGCTTGCCGAGGGCGCTGTGGAAGAGATCCCGGCGAAGATCTGGCGCGAACAGCTCGGCATCGGCCGCAAGAAGCGCGACAGGCAAGCGCAATAAAGCGGGCGGCGCCGGCCTGCGACCTGCCCGCCGACTTGAACCGCGTCCGCGAAGTGGTAGGAGAGCGCGCGAATTTCCGCTTGAGGGCCGGCCGCCATGAAGAAATACACAAAACCTCAAGCCTATGCCGCCCCGACCAAGGACCAGCGCCATGCCGGCACTTTCGAGGTCCTTGTGCCCGTGCCCGACCGCGTCAAGCCCCAGCGCATCGCCGGACAGTTCCCCTCGCTCCAGGCAGCGGAAGGCTGGATCCACAGCGACGAGGGCAAGGACGCCATCGCCGACCTGTTCGCTCAATCATCCAAGCGCACAGGGCGTTAAGCACGCCTTCCTCGATCTGGTATCCACCAAGACCGAACGACGCAGCGACCCACAATTCAGGGTGGTGCGACCTCGAAGCGCGCCCTGCAATTCAATGTGCAGTTGATATTGTCATGGATGTTCCATGACGACACTATTGCCATATTCACAATTCCTGTATCCTACTTCCAGAACTTGCCTGAGGGACATATGCCAAATGATGGTAAGACGCATGTTGAACTGCAGGGCAGACATGGACGGTTCTCTGGACGAACCACCCGTTACGATTCGGCAAAGCCGCCTCAAGCTCGCGCTGCGCTTTGCCTTGTGGCCGCTGCTCGCCGCGAGTCTGGTTGTCCTCTTCGTGCATCGTGACGACGTCGTGCTCGCCGGATTCGATCTGGGCAAGACGGCGACCGCCGCGTTGTACTACGGATCGCTGTTCCTGTTCGCCTTGGCGGCGGCGAGCATCGCCATCGTGCTCATCAACCCCGCCGCGTTGCGCCTCGATCCGGAAGGGTTCACCTACTCCAACCTTTGGGGCGCCAAGCGCCTCAACTGGGACGACGTGGAGAAGTTCGATGTCCGCTCCCGCTCCATGTGGGAGAAAGAGGTGATCTACAACATGTCCCAGTGGTACGTGTGGCTGCATCCGCACGAGATGTTCCCGCTGGGCAGTTTCGGCAACAACTGGCCGATGCGCGCCGAGGAACTTGCCAAGCGCATGAACGACGCCAAGGCGAAGTGGGGACAGAACCGCCTGCCGCGCGGACAGGCCCTGCGCGACGTGGCGTGACGGGGCCGCTTCGCGGTGGCGCAAGCGTCAGCTCTCACCTCGACCGGCACGGCGGGCTATCGTGGCGCGCGAAGGAGCCAGGCATGCCCGAAGCCGCGCCACTCGTGTTCCTGTTCGACGTCGACAACACGCTGCTCGACAACGACCGCGTCACCGCCGACTTGAGCGACCACCTGACCCGCTCGTACGGCCAGCTTGTGCGCGACGGCTATTGGGCGCTGTTCGAGGAGCTGCGCCGCGAGCTGGGCTATGCCGACTACCTTGGCGCGCTGCAGCGCTATCGCGCCAAGAACCTGCACGACCCGCGCATCCTCGCCATGGCGAACTGGCTGATCGATTATCCGTTCACGGAGCGCCTCTACCCCGGCGCGGAAGACGCCGTGCGCCACGCGGGCCGCATGGGCTTGACCGTGGTGCTTTCCGACGGCGACGCCGTGTTCCAGCCGCGCAAGGTCGCCCGTTCCGGCATTTCGGCGCTGTTCGAGCGGCGCGTGCTGATCTATATCCACAAGGAGGCGGAGCTCGCCTACGTCGAGCGCCTGTTCCCCGCGCGCCATTACGTGATGATCGACGACAAGCTGCGCCTGCTCGACGCCATCAAGCGGGTGTGGGGCGCGCGCGTGACGACCGTGTTCCCGCGCCAGGGCCACTACGCCAACGACATGAAGATCCTGACCGAATATCCCGCCGCCGATCTTTCGATCGACGCGATCGGCGAGCTTGCCGGCTATGACGCCGAGACGCTGGTTGGCGCGGCGAGCGCCGGCCTGTCGTCGACGGGGTGAGGTTTTGCGCGGCAAGCGCGGCAAAAAGCGAAAAAAAGACCTTCGCTGAGAATCGAATTCAACCCTGCAAAATCGGGCTAATCCGTTGCGGTACAGCGATTTTCGCTTTGCCGGGCGAAGCGGCTTTGGGGCCATCGAAGCCGGCGTGGCCGATTTGAATTCGAATACCCTTTTTCGGGTTCTATGGTGTTGCACCACAGCGATTTTCGCCTTGCTTCGCTGCGGTGCAACAACCGCCTTTGAGCAGGGGCGCTGCGCGATCCAAACGCACGCGCGATGCTGATGCCGATGATGTCAAAGAACGTGGCACAGACTTCGTTGGCAAATCGGGTGCGGTGCGCGCATTTCAAGAGGGTGCGGCGATTGGGCGGAGGTGGGATGCTCCACCCCAAACTTGGATCGCTGGAGGTTGGATTTTTCCGTTAGCCGTTGGGAGGTTGCCCCGAACGGACGATTGGAGCTCTCATAAGGGCTCTAACCAACCTCTCCCCATACTTCCGTTCCAGGCGTGCAAGAAAATCTGGTTCCACGCTCTTAACATAAGCCAACTGTCCCCGAAGCTGTGCAATTTCTGTGTCGCTGAGTAGACCATGGGCGAAAGAGTAGACCGCTGCACGCAGGTTTCGTTTTTTCTTGCGGCCAAGCGAGACCTTTCCATCGTTTGTCAGCGTTAGGCCCGTCACCGTCCTGCGGTACTTACGCGTAACTAGTACGGTCTTATCATGATTGATGTAGAGAATTGGATAGGGCAGTTGGGAAAGTAACCTCGGCAATTCCGCCCGAACCATGATGAGCGCGTCAATGTTATCTGATGAAAACGTCAGGTCATCGGCGTACCTGGAATAGGTGATTGAGGTATTTGCACAGATGTCGGCGACGAGGTTGTCGAACTGATATACAATGGTGTTCGAGACCATTGGCGAAGATGGTGCTCCGATCGAAAGCTGTAGTGATCCAGAGTGACGCTCTTGCCAAAAGAGTACTTGGCGGCAGAATTCCGTATCCTCTTTATCGAGAAAAATCCCATGCATTGGACAGTGTTTTTCAAAATCGTGAGACTTTATCGAACCGAAGAAGTCTCGAAAATCCACTTTCAGTATCGATGAATGAGGCGCGTGCGGCTCAGCATTATGGCGTATGCTTACTCCTTGCCTATATGCCGTGGCCGCTGTGTGAACAGGAAGCCGAGATAGCAAGTGTTCCATCAGAAAATATTGAAGGTCTTTTAGCTCACGTGCAGGTTGAGCAATAATGCGTTCACCTCCAGAACGCTTAGGGATTGGGAATACCTTGTATCGCAGCGGTGCCGTACGTACGACGCGGACTACGTCGTTCATGCTGAGACCTAACTGCCTCGCAGCCTGTTGAAGAAGATGACCACTCATGCTGGTGCACCCTCTCTAGGCCGATCTAGTAGCAACCGAGCCCTGGCGTGGTCATTCGTCCACCAATATGCGCGGATGGCTGATTTCCAGCGCGCGATGTCTTTCAAGCCGGGTAAGGTTCCATCTTTGAAAGCGATTTCACACGGCTGCGTTCCAAATTGCGGAAGGTAGAACTTGCGATGCCCATATTGTTCACACCGCAGCCATTTTACCGTCGTCGCGCAAAACAGCATTCTATGCACAGAAGCGCTGTTGGCAGTGATCCTCAATGCGTCAAGCGCTGAACAGAATTCTTCAAATGTGGCCGCACCGAAAACGTCAGCCACAAATGCCACAAGGATTATTTGATGGCCAAAGTCATCTTGTGTGAGTGTCGTCGTGTTTGGCATACCATCCAGACGGTCATGGATAGCGCCCCTGATGTCGATTGCGTGCCTGTCAAATGATTCTACGACGAGCTGAGGGGGGCTCTTTTCCGAGTGTACGTGCCAATCAAATACTGCAATCGACTTGGAATCGCGGTCCTGCAGATATCGAATAGGGCCATTGCGGATAAAAGATTTTTCGTTGAAGTGGCACAGCTGGACGATGACCAACATCCGTTCGGCAATGGAGCTTATCTGCGAAAATGCGCCAAGCTCTGCGAGCGACCCAAAGCCCTCGGAGAATAGGACCACGGCATCGGAGATGCGGGCAATGTCGACTTCAAACTCAATCAGGTTCTTGTAGTAGCTTTCGGGGTCGAAGACGTTATCCACATCCTCCGCCAGCAAAATGTCGTGCGTTTCAAACTTTCTTCTATCTGGCAATAGCCTCAAGAACTGTTCGCGCGCGGAGGGTGGGTTCGGTAATTCTGATTTGAGTTTTCCTCCGCATAGCAGGATGAACTTTCGTGGGCGTGTAACGCGAAGCCGTGTTGCATCTAGTATTTCGAAGAATTCGACCGGGCTTTTCACGCTGGTGTCTTTACTATCGGAGGCGGGAACCCGGCCGATCTTTTAGCGGCAGGTCGCCGCTGAAAGAGCGGACGGGTTCCCGCCGATAAAAGTGACCAATCGAACAACGTCTGGCGAAACGCCGGACACGAGCGAAGACGCTCATACACTAAAGACCGCAGGAGGATTCGGCGCCGGAGGCCAGTTGTCAACACTTGGTGCGATGCGAAGTCTGAACAATGGATCCGACTGCGATGACCAACCGCCTGGAATTATTCAAAGGCACCAGACGTTTACTTGCTCATCGAGAGATTGGCCCGGCGGTGTGCGCAACGGCTCTCGTTAAACTGCCCTGCCAATCGCTCGACATGCTTCCTGACTCAAGGGCGACTTCTCACAGCGCTAAGGTTCAATGAGTTCTTGAAGTCGTCGCCACCCTCGGACTCGAGAAGGTTAAGGTTTGAAGGTTCGAAAGGTTTGGCAAGGTATGGGGTCAGGGTAAACACTGGCTCCACGCCATGCGAAAAATGATATCTTTTTGCCATGGCTCGGCTCGGCCGCTATTTCGTTCCCGATCAGCCGCTGCATGTGATACAGCGCGGCAATGACCGCAAGGCCGTGTTTTTTGCCGACGGCGATTATGCGCAATATCGCGAGTGGCTGATCGCGGCGGCGAACGCCAACGGCCTTGCCGTGCACGCTTATGTGCTGATGACCAACCACGTCCATCTGCTGGCCACGCCGGCCACGGCCGAAAGTTTGCCGCGGACCATCCAGACGCTGGGGCGCCGCTGCGTGCGGTGGATCAACGGCCGCTACAGGCGCACCGGAACGCTGTAGGAAGGGCGCTATCGCGCCGCCCCGATCGGCACCGAGGACTATTTCATCGCCTGCTGCCGCTATATCGAGCTCAACCCGGTGCGCGCGCGCATGGTGGGGCACCCGCGCCAATACCGCTGGTCGAGCTATCGCGCACACGCCGAGAGCAAAGAGGACGCGCTGGCGGCGTTTCATCCGATCCTGCGGCGGCTGAGGCGCGATCTCGCCGCGCGGCAACAGGCTTCGGGAACAACCTGTTGAGGCTCCACAGCTAGAGCGGCTTCGGTATCGCTGCCCCTTTCGCGATCCCTTCCCAAAGGCCGTTGATGTACACCGCCCCCAGGGCGCGGTCGTAGAGGCCGTAGCCGGGCTTGCCGGTCTCGCCCCAGATCATGCGGCCGTGGTCGGGGCGGACATAGCCGGTGAAGCCGGTGTCGTAATACGCCTTCACGATCGCCGCGATGTCGAGCGAGCCGCAATCGGACTTGTGCGCCACCTCGTGGAAGTTGCCCGCCGCGTCCACCTTGACGTTGCGAATGTGCGCGAAGTGGATGCGGCCCCTGCCGGAAAATTCCTTCACCAGTTCGACGATGTTGTTCTTGAGGTCGGCGCCGAGCGAGCCCGAGCACAGCGTCAGTCCGTTGGCGGGCGTGTCCACGATGGCGAGCAGCCGGCGCAGGTCGCGCACGTCCTTCACGATGCGCGGCAGGCCGAAGATCGGCCGCGGCGGATCATCGGGATGGATCGCCATCCTGATGCCGGCTTCCTGCGCCGCCGGGATGACGCCCTTGAGGAACGCGGCCAGGTTGGCCCACAGCGTCTCTTCGCCGACCTTTTTGTATTCGTCGAGCAAGGCCTTCAGTTCTTCCGGCTTGTAGCTGGCATCCCAGCCCGGCAGGTTGATGCCCCTGGAGACGTCGATCCTGTTGACGATGTTCACGTCGAAACCGAGCGCGCTGGAGCCGTCATCCAGCTTCATGTCGAGGATGGTGCGCGTCCAGTCGAACACCGGCATGAAGTTGTAGCAGACGACCTTGAGCCCGCATTGGCCGAGGTTGCGCAAGGTCTGCGCGTAGTTGTCGATCAGGCGTCCGGCGCCGGGGCGGCCGAGCTTGATGTCTTCGTGCACCGGCACCGACTCGATGACCTCGAACTTGAGGCCGTGCGCCTCGATCTTGTCCTTCAGCCTGCGGATGTTCTCGATCGGCCAGACATCGCCGACGGCCACGTCGTAGACCGCCGACACGATGCCGTGCATGCCCGGAATCTGGCGGATGTAGGCGAGGCTGACGGGGTCGCCTTCGCCATACCAGCGGAACGTCATCTTCATGGGCCGGTTCCTCGTTCTTGTGTGAGCGGTCCCACTGTGGCGCGGCCGCGATCACTTCTCAAGAGCCCGCGCCAACCGCACGGTTCACGCCTGCCGCGCGATCCTACGACTTGGCCAGCGGTTCGGGCTGCTCGTAGCCTTCGGGGTCTTGGTGGATGATGATCTCGGCGTGCGGAAAGGCGGCGCGAATCTCGGCCTCGACCTCGTCGCTGATGCTGTGGGCGCGGAACAGGCTGAGCGTGGGATCGAGCTCGACATGCACCTGGATGAAGGTGCGCGTGCCGGCCGCCCGCGTCCTCAAGTCGTGCATGTCGAACACCGCGGGATGGCGCATCACGATGGCCTTGATGCGGTCGCGGTCGGCGTCGGGCAGCTCGCGGTCCATGAGCTGGTCGTAGCTCTGGCGGAAGATGTTGAGCACGCCGAACGCGAGAATGCCCGCCACGGCGATGCCGATGACCGGGTCGGCGAGCGGCATGGAAAAGCGCGTCGCCAGCACGATCGCCAGCACGACGCCGATGTTGATCAGGATGTCCGCAAGGTAATGCATGAAATCGGCGTTGATGGCGATCGATCCCGTGCGCTTCACCACATGGTGCTGCAGCAGCACGAGCGCCAGCGCCGCCACGATCGAAACCGCCATGACCGCCAGGCCCAGCGCGCCGTTCTCCACCGGGCGCGGCGTGATCAGCCGCTGCACAGCTTCGACCACGACAAACACGGCCGAGGCCGAGATGAACGCGCCCTGCGCCAGACCGGCCAGCGGCTCGGCCTTGCCGTGCCCGAAGCGGTGCTCGCGATCCGCCGGCGTGAGCGCCTGACGCACCGCGAGCAGGTTGATGAACGAACCGAACACATCAAGCGCCGAATCCGCCATCGAGGCCAACATGGCGATTGAATCCGTCACCACGAACGCGGCCGCCTTGATCACGAGCATGAACAGGCCGGTCGCCACCGCAGCGCGCGCGGCCCGCCGCATCAGGCGTGCATTGTGCTCCAGCTCCGGTTCGCAGGGCACGCCGTCCGGTGTCATGGATAGAGCCGCTCCGTCCGCCAGGGCTCGGCTTCGGATGCGCGCCGGTAAACCAGCCGGTCGTGCAGCCGGAACGGCCGGTCGCGCCAGAACTCGATCTCCAGCGGGGTGACGCGGTAGCCCGACCAGTGCGGCGGGCGCGGCACGCCGGTGATCCCGTATTTGAGCGCGGCCCTGGCGATCTGTTTCTCGAACACCCAGCGGCCCTCCATCGGCCGCGATTGCGCCGAAGCCCAGGCGCCGATCTGACTGTCCCTGGCGCGGCTGGCGAAATAGGCGTCGGCTTCGGCGTCGCTCACCACGCTCACCGGTCCGCGCACGCGCACCTGCTTGCGCAGCGTCTTCCAGTGGAAGTTCAGCGCCGCGAAGGGGTGAACCGCAAGCTCTTCGCCCTTGACGCTCTGCATGTTGGTGTAGAACACGAAGCCGCGACGGTCGACGCCCTTCAACAGCACCATGCGCACGTTCGGGCGGGCCTGCGCATCCACCGTGGCGACCGCCATGGCGTTGGCCTCGTTCGGCTCGGCCTTCTCGGCGTCCTTCATCCAGCCCAGGAACAAATCCAGGGGATCTTGGGCGGCCGCAATTCCGCCGTCGTCAATCGGACCGCCAATTTCGCTCATGGCTGCGGCATACCATCTTCGTTTTGCACGTGCTAGCCTCGGCGCGACATGCGCGCGTGCAGGCCTTTTCTGTTCATCGTTTGCGTCTTGGGCGCAGTTCTGTGCGGCTGCGCCAGCACACCCACCGCCGACCAGATCAAGGCCGCCTTCGATGCCGGTCTCAAGGATTACGATTCCGGCAACTACGAGGCAGCCTATCAGAAATGGAAGACCATCGAAGACGTCGACGTGGCGGCCATGCGCAATATCGCCATCATGCTGAGAAAGGGCGAAGGCGTCGCCAAGAACCCCAAGGCCGCCGAGGCCATGATGGAACAGGCCGCCGACGCCGGGCTGGTCACCGCCCAGGCCGATCTTGGCGAGATGCTGCTCGACGGCGAAGCCGGGACGCCGGACCCGAAAGCCGCCGCCCAATGGCTGGCGGAGGCGGCCCAGGCCGGGCACCCGATCGCCGCGCTGCGGTTGGGGGTTCTTTACGAGCAGGGAAACGGCGTCAAAAAGGACATCGATGCCGCCCGCAAGCTCTACAAGCAGGCCGCCGCCGCCGGGCTCAAAGAAGCCGAAGACCGCCTGAAAACGCTGCCGCCCGAACCCGCGCCGGCCGCCCAGGTGGTCGCCGCCCCGCTTGGCCCGCCGCCCGCGCTCAGGCATTAGCAGGTCTTGAAACCCAACCATATATACTGGGAAAGCTAGACGACTCGGGCCAGGCATGCGCGACCCTTACGAAGTGCTCGGCGTTTCAAGAAACGCCAGCGAAACGGAAATCAAAAAGGCGTTCCGGATCCTGGCCAAGCGCTACCATCCCGACGCCAAGGGCGGCGACAAGAAGCGCTTTCAGGAGATCGGCGCCGCCTACGAAGTGGTCGGCGACAAGGAGAAGCGCGCCAAGTACGACGCGGGCCAGATCGACGAGCAGGGCAACGCCAAAGGTTTCGATCCGCGCACCCACGGATTCGAGGGCGGCTTCCCGTTCGGCGAGGCCCAGCAGGGTCCCGGCGGTTTCCACTTCACCTGGTCGAACAGCGGCGACAAGCCCGGCCAGACCGCCGAAGGATTCCGCGCCGAAGACCTGTTCGCCGACCTTCTGGGCGGTCTCGGCGGCCGGGGCCGCGGGCGCGGCCGGGCGCAGCCGCGCCAGGGCCAGGACTTCGAGGTCCAGACCACCGTGAGCTTCGAGGAAGCCGCAGGCGGCGGCACGCGCCGCGTGGTGCTGCCGAACGGCGAACAGATCGACGTGAAGATCCCGCCCGGATTGAAGGACGGCCAGCAGATCCGGCTCAAGGGCCGCGGCGGCGCGGGCGCAGCGGGCGGACCGCCGGGCGACGTGATGATCCACGTCACCGTCGCGCCGCACCCCTATTTCACGCGCGAAGGCAACGATCTGAAGATCGATCTGCCCATCACGCTCAAGGAAGCCCTGTTGGGCGGCAAGGTGCCGGTGCGGACGCTTTCGGGCACCGTGTCGCTGTCGATCCCGCCCAACGCCAATTCGGGCAAGGTGCTGCGGCTCAAGGGCAAGGGCATTCCCGGCCACGGCACGGAACGCACCGGCGATCTCTACGTCCGGCTGATCGTCACCCTGCCGGACGATGCCGATGCCGATCTCAAGCGGTTCGTGGAGAGCTGGCGCACCAGCTACGACCCGCGCGCAAAGCAGCGCTGAAAAACCGACGCCCACCGCAGCCTTGCGGCCACGGTGGGCGCCAACATCAATGCTCGCCCTGTCAGACCTTGCTGGCGTTCCTGCGCCGGCGCAGCGACGCGAGCCCGGCCAGCCCCATGCCGAACAACGACAGGCTGAGCGGCTCGGGCACGCCCGTGTTCGGCGGCGGCGGCGCAGCACCGGCC
>Ga0335085_10005579_pt1 | contig 20119 bp, 15 predicted proteins | sample Lox_Sample_45_FD_206712 | JGI IMG/M metagenome (GOLD analysis project Ga0335085, IMG submission 206712) | Soil microbial communities from Loxahatchee National Wildlife Refuge, Florida, United States - Lox_Sample_4.5 | ecosystem: Environmental > Terrestrial > Soil > Wetlands | place: USA...
CGACGCTCACGTTAACCGCGGGCCTGCGCTGGCAGAATTACACCTCGCCGTACGAAAAGAACGGCATCCAGTCCGTGCCAAATCTAAACTTCGACCAGTACTTCGGCGCTCGCGTCAAGCAAAGCATGGCTGGGCAATCGGGGAACTCGGCGGTTCCGTTCGTTTCATACAATCTCGGCGGCAAGGCCAACAACGGACCGGCGTACTTCCAGCCCGACTATCAGAACTTCGGCCCCAGGGTCGGCTTCGCCTACTCCCCGGGTGGTGTCAATTCCAAAACGGTCTTCACCGGTGGTGCCGGAATCGTGTACGACTACACCGTTGTGAGCGCCGTTCTGTACCAGTCTGAACAGTACTCCTATCTGTTCCAGTCCAGCGCCACACTTCCGCTCGGGTATGCTTCTGACCCGGTCAAATCACTTCAAAACGATCCTCGATTCGGCGGTTTTAGTTCAGCGCCGCCTCTTCCCACGGCGCCAACGTCCTTGAAGGCTCCCTATACGCCGTTCGTTAGCAATGGAGTGCCTGGCGGCCTTCAAAACGGCCAGGCGTTTAATGAAGCTGCAAGCACGAACCTCAGAACGCCCTACAACATCATGTTCAACTTTGGCGTCCAGCACGAGTTTCCGCAGGGCTTCCAACTCAGGGTGAACTATGTTGGCAGGCTGGGACGCAGGTTGCTGGCTCAGGCCGACGCCAACCAGTTGATCGATTTTCCCGATTCCAAGTCCGGCCAGTTAATGTCCACGGCATTTGCCAACATCTCACAGCAGATGCGCGACACTGGCTCGGTAACACCTCAGCCGTGGTTTGAAAATGTGCTGGCAGCCGGTGTAGGGCCGGCGTTTGGTTTTAACAACAACACCGAACTGGTCGCATACGGATTTGATCCTCTGCCCTACCGCGGCGACTTTGCTGACACCATCCAGGGGCTCGCCTCTCTCAACGTTTACGGCAGCTACTTCCCACCCAACAACTATGTGTTCCCCTCGAATGTCGGCATGGGTTCGCAGTTCTCTGAGTTCACCTACTACACCAACAAGGGATTCTCAAACTATCACGGATTGCTGACGACGCTGCACAAGAACATAGGCCACGGCATCCAGTTCGATCTCAACTACACGTTCTCCCACTCGATTGATAACGTTTCGATCATTGCCAACGCTCCGGCCATCGGTGGATACGGCTTTATCTGCGACGTTCTTCGGCCGCGGAGCTGCCGTGGCAACTCCGACTTTGACGTCACGCACTACCTCAACGGGCAGTTTGTGTGGGAAATTCCGGTTGGCCGCGGAAGGGAATTCGCCGCGACAGCCCCGTTGTGGGTGAATGAGATCATCGGAGGCTGGGACATCAGCGGCATTCCGTCGCTCCACTCCGGAAACGCCACGTTTGCTTCTTCCCTTGCCTTCGTGGCTGGTTACGCAAACGATGCCCCGGCGATTCTGACCGGCAATATTGCGGACTTTGAAAGTCATGTGCACAAAGACAAGACCGGAACCGTCTGGGCATTCAAGAACAGCGACGATTCCTACGTGAGCGACTTCGTAGGACCGATCGGCTTCAATGTCGGCAGCAGAAATAATCTTCGCGGACCGCGTTGGTTCAACATGGATCTTGGGCTGGCGAAGACATTTCCGCTCCTTCCAAGCGAAAGGTTGAATCTCAAGTTCCGTTGCGACGCATTCAACGCCTTCAATCACCCAAGCTTCAGCACGCCGGATGCAATGGACAATCTGGACATTACTGAGACCGCCGGAACCTTCGGCGTAATCACCTCAACGGCAAGCACGGCACGCGTTCTTCAAGGCGCGCTGCGGCTTGAGTTCTGATCCCTCGCAACATTCAACAAAATCAAAAAGCCCCGGTCAATGCCGGGGCTTTTTCTCGTCTTCACGTCTGAAATGCTGGCGAACCTCTGGCCGCCGCCTAGACCTTCATAAAATCCAGCGCGCGGATCAGGTAATTCTTCAAATCGCGGCGATGCACAACCGCGTCGAGGAATCCCTTCTCCAGCAGAAACTCCGAACGCTGAAATCCTTCCGGCAGCTTTTGGCGGATTGTCTGCTCGATGACGCGCGGCCCGGCAAAGCCGATCAGCGCGCCGGGCTCTGCAACGTTCAAGTCGCCGAGCATGGCGAAGCTGGCCGTTACGCCGCCGGTGGTGGGATCTGTGAGTACGCAGATGTAAGGAACCTTCGCCTCGTCAAGCTGCGCCAGCGCGGTGGATATCTTCGCCATCTGCATCAGGCTCACCACGCCTTCCATCATGCGCGCGCCGCCGGATGCGGCCACTACGATCAGCGGCCTCCGCTGCAGCCGTGCGCGATCGACGGCGCGGGCAATGGTCTCGCCGACAACGGCGCCCATCGAGCCCCCGATGAAGCCGTACTCCATGGCGCTCACCACTACGGCATGGCTGCCCATGTTCCCAACCGCGTTAACGATTGCATCGTCGAGCCCGGTGCTTTCGCGGGCCTTGCGCAATCGCTGCTTGTAGGGCTTTACGTCGGTAAAGTTCAGCGGATCGGTGGAGCGCAGGCCCATGTCCACCAGTTCGTAACCCGGCTCCATTAGCAACTGGATTCGCTGCCGCGCGTCCACCTTGAAGTGGTATTGGCATTTAGGGCAGACGTTCAGATTGGCTTCAATCTCCGCCTTCCAGATCACCGCCCGGCAACCAAGGCATTTGGTGAAAACACCCTCGGTGCGGACATTCTTGCCCGCTACATCATTGCCATTATCGGGCTCGGGGCCAGACTTGTAATCGCCGTTCTCGCGCTTGAACCAGGACATACCAGGCACCATTGTAAATGGATTTGCACCAGTAATATCGCCTAACCGCGAACCATACCTTGCCGGGGATACCCCGTATCAATTCGCCTTTTCTCCCAAAGAAACAGATATCCGCGACTCAGTACTCGATTCCACGCTGCGCCAGGATGCCCTTCTGATACGCGTGTTTCACCTCGCGCATTTCAGTAACGGTGTCGGCCAACTCAACCAGCATCGGATGAGCGTTTCGTCCGGTAAGAATCACGTGAACCATCTCCGGCTTGCCGCGCAGAGCTTCGGCCACCACCGCGGGGTCGAGCATCTTGTAGCCGATCGCGTAGTTGATCTCGTCGAGTATCACCATGTCCCAATCGCCGGAGTAGATCGCCTCGCGAGCTTCGGCCCAGGCGGCCTCGACCATGCGAATATCCTCGGGATCGGTCTCCGCGCCGCCCACTTTCACAAACCCTCGCCCCATTTGTTTCAGCTTGAAGTTGCCTTCTAACGCAACCACTGCATCGAGCTCTCCGTAGTGCCACGACCCCTTCAAAAACTGCAGCATCAGGACGCGCATGCCGTTGCCGACGGCGCGCAGTCCCGTGCCCAGCGCGGCGGTCGTCTTGCCCTTGCCGGGCCCGGTGTTGATCAGAATCAATCCACGGCGCGAATCTGTCATGCAGGCGGCTCTCAGTGGCCGGAATGGTATGGGTGGCCAGTGAGAATTGTACATGCGCGGTAGATCTGTTCAGCCATCACTAGCCGCGCCAGCGCATGCGCAATCGTCATCGGCCCAAACGACAACAAGAGCTTCGCACGCTTTCGCGCGCCATCTGACCACCCGCTGGCCGGCCCAACGGCAAATACAACGTGCTGGCTGCCTTCATCGCGACGCTCCCCAATCCACGCTGCGAATGCTTCGGAACTCATTTGCCGGCCGCGGCTATCGAGCAGGACGGCAACCGCCGGCGTTCTGCCCTGTTGCTTGTTCAGCCAGTCAAGGAACGCATCTTCACTTCGAAACGTTTCCGTCCGGCAACGGGAGAGCGCAGAACTCCGCTCCAGGTAGTTCTGTATCGCAACCTCAAAATCGCCTTTTGCACCAGCCCGTCCGCCAATGTCCCCCAGAGTGATTTGCATGAAGACGAGAATACTGCACTACCGGCTGAATACCTTCCTGCCCGGGCTGAGAGGTTCAATATCCTGAACCACTACAACCTGTTCCTGCAGGAATCGCTCAGCAACGTGGCGAGAAATTAGACCACCGACACCGCCGGCAATGTACTTCCTCTGATCGTGGGATCCAAAGGGTGGGATCGGAAACCATCGAGGCACAAACGACGAACGCCGGCTTGGGCAGTCGGCGCTTAAAGCAAACTTCTAATTGGACTTAATGAGTCCAAAAAGCCAATGGAGAGCCGCCGGGCTCACCAATTTTTACCCTGAAAAACACCATTTTGGGGGCATGAAAGATGTCCCATTTTGGGTGGATACTGCCCATTATTGGAATTTCGGGTTTTTTGACTACAGATTTTCATACATTCTTGCCTCAAAAATGCCGTACCGCTTTTGGGTAAGTACCTTAGTTTTCAGCGAAGAGGTCAGTCCTCCTGCGCAACGGCGAGATTGGCATACGTCGTGCTTCTAGACAAGTGCTTCCCGCATAATTTGCCGAAACGGTGCGTCGGGATCTCGTCTCCGACGAGGCGTTTCTATTTTTATTGCGGCGCGTTCGTGTGTTTAGTACATCGGCAAGCCTTTTATTTCGGGTCAGCCAAGGCAGTAGTAGACAAGGGTCGAGGATGCTTCAAGTTAGAAGTTCCCGCCCCATTCAATATTCGGAGGAGTTTATGCCATCATTCAAGTTCTATACCGAATCGTTCGCGCCGAGTTCACATGGTCGTGAATCTCGCGGTCGAATCGGTTCGTTTGCGCTATTCGTAGCGGCTCTCTTCGCGGTGGTCATGCTGGCAATTCCCGCCGGCGCGCAGCTGAATTCAGCCGTGCGCGGCAGTCTTGTCGGCGTAGTGTTTGACTCGACCAATTCCGCTCTTCCAGGTGCCAACGTGACCGTCACCGGTCCGCAGGATACCTACACACTTAAAACCGACGGGCAAGGCCATTTTCAGGTCGGCAACCTTGTCCCCGGCCCGTACAAGGTAAGAGTTGATGCGACTGGCTTCAAGGCCTACATCACGGAGAGGAACCAGGTTGTCGCCGGCGCATCGTCCTCCATCGATATTCATCTCGAAGTGGGCGCGGTAACGGACACAGTCCAAGTTGAAGGTGGCGCGGTCCAGATCGACACCGAAAACACTGCGTTGACCACGCCGTTAACCGACCAGCTTTATCAATCGCTTCCGCTGGCCCGCAACGTGTCCGGCATTTTTGCTCTGGCGCCGGGCGTGGTAAGCGGTGGCGGAACGGACACCAAGAACAACGGCACCAATCCCTCAATTGGCGGCGCATCAGGCCTCGAGAACCTGTATCTGGTTGATGGCGTGAACGTGACCGACCAGGCCTTTGGCGGCTTTGGAACCTACAACCGCTACTGGGGCGCGCTCGGGACGGGCGTGAATCTCGCATTCATCAAGGAAGTTGACATCAAGACAACGGCATTCGAACCGCAGTACGGCAAGGCCGCCGGCGGTATCGTTGAAATCGTCACCAAGTCTGGGTCAACTGACTTCCATGGCGCGCTGGCGGCATACGCGGGTCCCGGAGCATTTTACGCGTCGCGCAATCAAACGTGCTTGCTGGGATATACGACTGTTGCCCCGTCCTGCCTGTTCTCCTCGCCTCAGTACGATATCGCCGGCGAATTCGGCGGTTACATCCCGGGCATGCGGAACAAGATGTTTTTCTTCGGCGCATTTGATCCGGCCGTATCGCAGGATATTCGCCAGGCACAGCCCGGGCAACCGCTCGCATCAAAGGGCTCGTTTACAGAGAGCCTGAATGAACGCAGCTGGGCCGGAAAAATAAGCTGGCAGCCTTGGGAAAAGACGCAGATTGAAGCTTCGTCTTTTGGCGATCCATCATTCAGCAACTCACTGGCGACCACATACAACGCGCAGACCTTCGACAGCGTTGCAGGGCGCTATAACTTCGGCAACACCAATTCAGTCCTGCGGGTCAACCAGACTATCTCTCCGACGTGGGTCCTGAACCTGAGCTACATGTACAACATGGCCAAGTTCAACTACACACCGAAGGTTGATAACTATACCATCCAGGATCGCACCACCAGCCCCTACATTACCTACTACGTGGGTGGTTACGAGCCAACCAAGAACAACGACTACTCGTTCAACATCGATACGCAGAAGATCGTCCCGTTCCTTGGTCAGCACACTTTGTCGGTTGGCTACACCTACGAACACACCAACTTCCTTGACAAGCCACTGCGCACCGGCGCGCTGTACGCAATTCCAGGCACCAATGCGGCAGGACAGCCAGTCAACGTAGGAAGCCACTCGGCCGCCGTCGGTCAGATGACCAACGCGACTTTCCGTCTATACACAGCGAGAGAATCGGATGGCTCACTATCGACTAGCTGTACCTATTGCGCTAATTTGAACGGCCAGCAGGTCTATCTCCAGCAAATCCGCGGTACCTACAAGGGCCTGAGCGTGCTGGCAAAAGATCGGTACCACGTCCTCTGGGGCAACGATACTTATGCAATCAACCGTCACCTTACCGCCGGCCTCGGTCTTCGTTGGGAAGAACAGTGGTACTCGGGTACGGTGATGAACTACCTCTTCAACGACAACTGGTCGCCGCGACTGGGCATCAACTGGGATCCGAAGGGCGATCGCCGTACGAAGCTCTTCTTCAATTGGGCACGCTACCAGTCCGTTCTGCCGCTCGACGCCGCCATCCGGCAGCTCGGCAATGAACAAGACGACACCACGTACTACTTCGCGCCCAAGACCGACGCCAGCGGCAATATGCTTAAGGACGCCAACGGCTCCGCCATCGTGGTTCCCGACGCGGCTCACACTCTGAACGGCACTGCGAAGACGTCAGCTGCCAGCTTCGGCGCACCGAGCTTTGCTTCGTCCACCGGTGAAGGCATCCTTCCCGGAACCAAGATGGAGTATGAGAACGAGTACGCCTTCGGCCTCCAGCGCGAAATCACGCCAGGTACCGTTGTCAGTGTCCGCTACACAGACCGCCGTTTGGGCCGCATCGTCGAGGACATCGGCTCGCAATCGCCTGAAGGATCGCTCATCGACAACTTCTACGCCGGCGGTATCGCCAACGTATCGGCAAGTACTGACGACTTCAAGAACGAGAACGAAGTAACCTACACACCCGCGCAGTGGAAGACGGCCAACGGCTCCCTTACGCCAGGAACCGTAACAAAGGCCAATTATGTTGCACCTGCGCCAGGCTGCACCTATTCCAACGACACTTCAGTTGCCAATGGCGACTTCTTCCGCAAATACGATGGCTCTGCTTACAACGGCGCCTGCGTCACCAACCTATCCACCGCTGGCGACAACGGCACGGATGGCAAGCCGGACGGCTTTGCTGATCCGACTCGCAAGTACCAGGAGTTCGTTGTAGAGTTTGGCCGCAATATGAAGAACAACTGGCAGGCACGCGTCAACTTCCGCTATGCCCGCCTCTTCGGTAACTATGAAGGCTTCTTCCGCAACGACAACGGACAGTCGGACCCTGGCATCAGCTCGTTGTTCGACTTCACCAACGGCGCCATCGCACTTCTCGGCGACCAGACAAGCCCTGGCCTGCTGAACACCGATCGTCGCATGGTCTTCAACGCCAACGCTTCCTACCTCGTAAACGCGGCAACCCCGTTCATTCACGGAGCCAAGGGCCTTACGGTAGGCATGAACCTGCGCGGCATGAGCGGCATTCCGATGAGCGCTTTTGCCAGCCACCCGATCTACCTGAATACAGGCGAAGTTCCGATCGGTGGCCGCGGCACGAAGGGCAATACGCCTTCTACACGCCAGGTTGACATGCACGCCGACTATCCATGGCACATCCATGAAACATATGCGGTTAAGTTCGCGCTCGACGCGTTCAACGTAACGAACACCAGGTTCGTCACCAACCGGAACCAGAATCTGGATACCTCGCCCGGCGTTTCCAACCCGGACTACAACAAGGTGAGCCAGTACCAGGGTCCGTTCTATGCTCGAATGAGCGTCAAGTTCGAGTTCTAGTTCTGGATTCAAAAAACAACTAAACTGGAGAGGAGGGGGGAAGTTGAACCTCTCCTCTCTTTTGTTTTAGGAGCAGCACTTGTCACGTTTTCGCTTAAGTTCTTTCTTTTTGCTGATTTTTCTTCTACTCGGAACCTCATTAAATGTCCAGGCAGCAAAATCAGCCAAGAATCTCCCCCCCGTCTACAAGCACTGGATCGAGGCGGAAGTTCCGTACATCATCAGCGCCGAGGAGAAGAAGGATTTTCTTGCGCTGACTACCGACGCGGAGCGAGACAGCTTTATCGAAAGTTTTTGGAGGATACGCAACCCGCAGCCGGGTGCTGAAACAAATCCGTACAAGCAGGAGCACTATCGCCGCCTAGCTTACGCAAACGAGACTTTCGGCACCCGCAAATTCGAGGATGGATGGCGCACCGATCGTGGAAGAATGTACATCGTTCTCGGCGAGCCCAAGCAGCGCGCACAATACCACGATCCCGCAAACCTCCGTCCAATGGAAATTTGGTTTTACCAGGCCGATACACCCGCGTTGCCGCCGTACTTCTATCTGCTCTTCTACAAGCGCAGCGCAACCGAAGACTTTCAACTGTATTCGCCCACGAATGACGGCCCTGTCCGCTTGTGCTCAACCGGAGAGAGCCGCAACGATCCCGTGATGGCGTTGAGCATCATCCGCAAGTTTGCGGGTGATGAGGTAGCTAAGACGGCGGTTACTCTCTTGCCGAACGAGAACGTCGATTTCCGCTCATTTGAGCCGAGTATGGAGTCGGATTCGTTGCTTAATAAGATCAGCAACCTTCCTGACGATCCGATCACAAAACAACGTCTCGAAGAGAACCGGATACGCGAGAAGGTAACCACAAGCATCTTCCTTGGCGACAATGACTCAACTCTGAGTTACAGCACGTTTCGTGATGATCGTGGCCGAGCGACCCTGAGCTATCTGCTCAATATGAAATTCATTGACGCCCGCCTGGTCGGTACAAGAAAAGACGGCAGCCCCTACTACGATCTGACTCTTCGTTCCGATATCGCTACGCGTGACGGCAAGTTTGTTTATACACAGGAAGATCAGCTCACCGGGAATCTGAACCCGGCACAAGCTGAAGTAGCTCGCAAGAAGCGCTTTGGTGCCGAGGCGCGGTTACCGCTTGCCCCGGGTAACTACAACCTCACGGCGACGCTAACGAATAATGTGAACAAAATCGCGATACGGCAAACTGCAGCTGTAACTGTTCCAGCCATCGCGAACCCCAGTCTGGCTTTATCCCCTTTGCTCGCATATTCAAAACCGGCAGGTATTCCTGATCCTAAAAATCAGCTGCCGTTCAGCGGATCACACTATCGCTTCACGCCCTTAGGCGCGCAGAACGTATACATTCGCCAGGGAGAAAGGCTATCTCTCGTATTCCAGTTGTGGCTCGATCCGAAGACAACCACGGCGGCTGCTCCTGAAAAAATCCACCTGCATTACGTCTTCGGCTCCATCACCGCCTCGCACGATTCGCCTACGCAGGAAGACGAGGATGTCGATGCAAACAATCGAGATCAGGCGGGGAATCTGTTGACGGGTCGCACGCTTGACACATCAAGCTTGCTGCCCGGCGCATACAAGGTCGTTGTGAGCGCAACCCGCGAAGGGGAGCACAAGACCGCCTACGCCACGCTTAACCTGCACGTCGCGCCATATGAAAACTACATCGATACCTGGACGGCGTATGGCCCGACGGATCCGGCTGCAGAAGCGTTAGATGATCTCAAGCGCGGAATGTCAGCGGAAGCGCTACATGCGGACGACGAGGCGACGACGGATTATCGGCGCTCGCTGGCAGCGGGTACTCCCGAGATGCGCACGCTAGACATGTTGACGGCTTTGTTGGCGCGCAAGGGCGACACCGACCAACTCGCGGCGCTCAATCAGTTGCCCATGCTCACCAGGGTTGCAGCGACTCCGTCAACATTGCTTGCCATTGCAGGCGCCCTCAACAAGACCGGAAACCCCAAAGCAGCCGCCCGCATGCTCGAAGCGCAGACTGCCCTTCAACCGCCAAATGTAGAACTCTACAACGCTCTGGCAGATGCTTATATCGCATCGGGCAACACAAACCGAGCGAACGAGGTTCGTGCCCTGGCGACAAACTTGAAAAAGTAAAGAGGCCTGCCCTTCAGGCCTTCTTAACCACCTTTTTTGCCTTCGCGCCGGCAGAAGTTTTCTTCGCGGCGCGTTTGGCCGTCTTGGTGGTTTTCGCAGCCGGTTTTGACGCAGCTTTCCGCTTTGCAGTGGAAACAGTCTTCGGTTCGGCCATCGCTTTCTTGCGGACGGCCCGCGTCTTCTCCGCCAGCGCGGCTTTCAATTCTTCGTCGAACTCGGAGGGAGTGATGGGCCGCGCCGATTTGCGCAATCGCTCAATGTCGTAGAAGGCGCGCCGCTCGGCCAGAAACACGTGCACTACAAAGTCGACGTAGTCGATGAGTATCCATTCGCCCTTGCGTCGCCCTTCGACCGAGTGCGGCATGACGCCAAATTCGCGCTTCAAGCGCTGCTCCACCTCGTCGGCGATCGCCACTGCCTGGCGATCGTTTGTGGCAGAGGTAACCAGAAAGAAATCAGACAATCCCGAGTCGACCGGATCCAGTTCGAGAATTCGAGTTTCGTCTCCCTTTTTGTCTTCGCAGGCAGCGGCTGCGGCCTGAACAAGAATGCGCGTATGTTGGTGCTCTTGCAATGTTGTCATTCGGCAGCAAACTTCTCCAAGCCAATCGTATCGCTTCGCGCAGGCAGCGGCAAACCGGCCTTACCTGTATAACCCATGCGAATTTATGTATGTTGCAACCGCCTTGGGCACCGGCTCCCGGTCCACGGCCTGAGATTTAGCCCCTCCGGGAGCGCCGATAAGCTCCCTGATTTGCGTCGCGCTGATCGGGATATCCAGGTCCGGCAGCAGATAGAACGGCGCACGCCGGCCTGCTTTATCCACCAGCGAATAGCACCGAAGCTCAACCGTCGAGCTCGCAGGTTCCGGCCGAATCTGTTGCCCTTCGCCCTCCGGCTCAAAACTTAATCCCGCTGGAAGCGCTGTCTGCAAATCGTCTAACGGCTGGTCGGGCCGCGACGCGACGATGAGCGGCGCAACAAACGGGATTTCGGCCGCGCAAAACCAATGCTTGAACCCGCTGAATGAGTCTGCGCCCATCAGGCAAAAGAGAGCGCAGTTTTGTGGCAACTCCTTCTTTACAGACAGCAACGACTTAAGCGTGTAGTTGGGCTCACCCCCGGGTAGAGGCGCATCGGCAAGTGAGAGCTCAAAAGCGCGTTCACCTTCGATAGCCAGCCGCGTCATCTCGGTCCTGTCATCAAAGCTGGCGGAAGATCCAGACGGCTTAAGTGGCTGTGCGCCAACCGGCACGAACAGCACGGTGTCCAGTGCGAGTGCGGCCCGGGCGGCATGGGCTACCGCCAGGTGCCCCAGATGCGGTGGATCGAAGCTTCCGCCGAAGAAAGCCACACGCAGCTCACGACTTATCGACTGGCTCATGGGTCCATCCTAACCCCTGCATCCGGTGTCCACGGGCATCGGGCCGGCTGGTTGATAATTGGAGCATGCGCTATCTCATCGCTTTGGTAGCTCTTGCCGGCGCAGTAGTTTCGTCTCTTGCGTTGCAGGTTCACTACTCCACCGCGACCCAGCCTTGCTCGATCAACGAGAAGTGGGACTGCGGGATTGTGAACCACAGCTCCTTTGCCGTCGTCGGGCATGTGCCGGTGGCGGCCGTCGGCATCCTCGGCTACATCGCGCTGGGAATATTGGCGATAATGAGGCAGCGCCTAGCCCTGATGTTGGTAGCGTTTGCCGGATTCTGCTTTGGGTTTCGCCTCACCATGATTGAGCAATACGCTCTTGGCGTGTGGTGTCTCTACTGTGCTTATTCGCAGGCCATCATCTCTGTGCTTTTGTTGCTCGCGATCGGTTGGCACATCGCCGAATACGTGGAACTTAGACGCGCTGTGAAACGGGTGAAAGCGTCAATCAGGCTTTTTAACGAAGACTGAACAGGGCTGCCCAGCTCATGCGCGTTCGATCCAAAGCACTTCCCGCTGTTAAAATTGAACTATATCGATGATTAGAAAATGGTACGCGCGCTGGATGTATGAGTGGGAGACCCGCCTGACCACGCGCGATGAAAACCGCGTTGTGCGCCCCCTGGAATGGGGATTTGAATGGATTGCACCGTTCCTGGAGCAGCACGGCTTTGCCGACTTTATTCCCGCCCCGGAAGTTGAGCGCGACCCCATCGCCGCCGAGGCCGCGATGGCACGCATCAACCAGCTCCTGATTCGCAACAGCGATATCTTCTTTGGCTACGAGCGACCCACGGACTTTCGCCTCGAAGAGCGGCATCCGCAACTCTATCCAACGAATGTTCGGCCGGAGACCCTGGCGCAGGATGCGGAGATCCGCCGCATGGCTAAAGAAGGAAAACTCGCGCCTGCGCAGTTTCTCCGTTTTACTTCGCACGAGAGCACGCCGTATCCGGAAAACGACGTGGTAAACGCGCGCTGGTATCCGGCGCCCAAACACAAAGACCCGGCGCGGCCCAGGCAAGCCATCGTGGTACTGCCGCAGTGGAATTCCGACGGCTTCAGCCACAACTCGCTTTGCAACATCTTCAATCGCATGGGCGTCTCCGCGCTGCGGCTTTCCATGCCTTACCACGACATTCGCCGCCCTTCGGAACTGGAGCGCGCAGATTACGCCGTGAGTGCAAACGTCGGCCGTACGCTCATGGCCTGCCGCCAGGCCGTAATCGATATTCGCTGTTGCCTCGACTGGCTTGAAGAGCAGGGCTACGAGGACTTCGGAGTACTCGGAACCAGCCTCGGCTCCTGTTATGCCTATCTGGCCAGCGCGCACGACAAGCGCATTCGCGTAAACGCCTTCAACCACGCTTCCACAGCTTTCGGAGACGTTGCCTGGGCCGGTCAAAGCACGCGTCACATCAAGCAGGCCCTCGAAGAAGCAGGGCTCACTCAAGACAGAGTGCGTAACCTTTGGGCAGCCATCAGCCCCTGCTATTACTACCCGAAAATGGCCGGCAAGGAAGCCGAAGGGCATCTCAAGAAGATTCTCGTGGTTTATGCCGACTACGATCTCACCTTCCCTCGCGAGTATTCCTTGCAGGTGGTGAAGTCGTTCCGCGAATATGGTCTGAACTTCGAGTCTCGCGTCCTGCCCTGCGGCCATTACACCACCGGCGAAACACCCTACAAATTCATCGACGGTTGGTACTTGGGTTGGTTCGTATATCGGGCGTACAAGGCGCTTCGCGCGGAGAAAGCGGCTGGAATCACCGCGCCGGCAACCATCGCCGATGAAGCGAATGAAGAAGTCGTCACCCGTTAGCTCCTGATCCTGCTTACCGGCTCAGCCAGCCACGCGTCATGACGCGGTGAGCAATGTGGCCGCCACAAAACCAGCAACCAAAACAGCCAAATCAGGCGGGAACATTTCGTTTAACCTCGCTCCCTGTGCGATGCGGAAGATGCATCATTCACGCGCACCATTGGGATATGGACGCGCACGCTTTACAGCATGTAATGTTGATTTCATCTCAACTTTACACGCTGTCAAGTAGAAATTGCACTTTTTCGATCCATTCTTTACAGTGTGTCAAGAAGGATTAATGCGAAGGATTGACGCGGCCATGGCAAAACGAAAAAGCAAAGTTGAAGATTTCGCGACCGATACGCGTTCGAGGATCCTTGAAGCGGCAAGAAACCTGTTGCTTAAGCGCTCCGGCGGCGAGGTCTCAATGGCGGAGATCGCCAAGGCTGCCGGCGTATCCAGGCAGGCGGTCTACTTGCACTTTTCCGACAGGGGCTCGCTGTTCGTTGCCATGGTCGAGCACGCGGACGAAAGGCGCGGCCTGCGGGGGGCAATCGATACCATACGGAATGCGCCCTCAGGCATTGCGGCCCTTCGCGCCATGGCTGCTGCGCAGTCGCGGACGAATCCCGATGTCTGGCCGCTGGCGCGGGCGAGCGAAGCAATCCGCCGCACCGAGGAAGCGATGGAAAAAGCATGGAAGAATCGGCTTCAGGACCGGCATTCGAGGTGCAAGGCAATCGTAAAGCGGCTGGCGAAGGAAGGTACGCTGCGCGAAGGACTGCCGATCGACGTCGCCACCGATCTGCTTTGGACCATCACTTCGATCCACACTTGGGAGGACCTTGCCCTGGAGCGTGAGTGGAAGCGCTCGGAATATGAACAATACATCTCCAATGTTCTTCTGCGGGTTTTGACGTCTAATTCTTAGTCAAATACCGTGTCCGGCGCAATCCTCTCAACGCACAGTATCCAGTTTTAGATGCAGCAACTTAGCGGGATCGAGATACGCTCCTTCCCAGCGCACTGCCCAGTGCAGATGCGGCCCGGTAACGCGGCCCGTCGCGCCGCTCAACCCTAGCTTCTGGCCGGTTGAGACCTGCTCACCCTCTTTCACGTCAATCCGGCTCAAATGCATCGATACGGTGTACAACCCCAGGCCGTGATCGACGATAACGCAATTTCCCTCGTAATAGAGCCGTCGCGCCAGCACCACCATGCCGCTGTTTCCGGCACGCACCGGCGTGCCCGTGTAGGCGCGAAAATCCATTCCCTTGTGAATGCTTGCGAGCTTGCCGTTGTACATGCGCCGTACTCCAAAGCTATCGGTTGACGGAGCAATCACAGGCGTCCGAAAGCTACCCAGCCACAGCGGCTTTGGCGCGCTTGCGGCAAAAACCTGGGCTTTAAGTTGCATGTCGGCCTCAATCTGCTTGAGATCCTCCGGGTTCGGTTCAACAAACCTGGGAGCAACAGAGATGGCTTCGGTGCGATATTTCGCAGAATGGATTTCGACCGGAATGTCGAAGCGCCTGAGTCCCTCGCTGGACTTCAGTTCAACATTCAGGGTGGAGCCGCCGATCGGCGCTTCAACATCGAGACCTGCCAGCGCATACCAGTTCTCATGGTTGCTGCCGCGAAAGAATGTGAGCTTGCGCCCTAGCCACTCTCCCGTGACCTCGTACGCGTCCGGCGCGAAAACGCGAATCAACTCCGGTGACCCTGCCACCGCCACAGCCGGAGTGAGTATGGCTGAAGGCGAATGATCGACCGCTTGCGCGTGGCTGGGTAAAGGACGGCAGAAGGCGGCAAGAAGCAGCAGAATTTGGAATCGTGGAATGCGCGCCCGGATCATGCAATCAGCATACCCGGAGCACTTCCAGCGCAGAAGGAGAAGAAGCCCGATTAAGATCGCTAATTCGTAGCGCAGGCGGTCAGCGCGCGGAATTCCATCAACATGCTCATCCGCCAGCGCACGATCATTCCAAAGGCAAGAACAAAAAATAGCCCGGCAGTCTGGTCTACCGACATAATCGTGTCCAAATATCCGCGAGCTGCGTAACGGATGATAGCCAGCGCAACGACCACCGCGAAGAAAGCGCCGGAGCGCTTCATCATGATGGCGTCGCCCTCGCGTTGCAGCCGCGAGGTCGCGAGCAAGGGATATGCCAGCAGGATCGCACCCACCAGAAATGCCACTATGGCCCAAAGGAAGGGCACGCGAAATGCCGGAACCAGAAACATTGAGAACCCGGTCGCCATGCCCAGGGGCGGCATAACAATTTTTTTCAGCGTAACGGCCGTGCGCCCTTCACGCACGCGCCAGATAAGGACCCCGGTCAACCCCGCCACAGCGGCGACTGCCGACCATCCAATGGGTAGAGACACCTCGAACGACCTCCAACCATAGGATACCTGTAGCCTCGGTTTTGTTTCTACAATTCGATCTCCAGCCGCACCGCCTTTCACGCCTAAGCCATGTTCATAGCGCCATTGTTTTCAAACAGTTGAGCAGAGCCTCAAGCAGGAAACGAGAATTTGTCCGGGAAGAATGCCTTAGAATTCGGGTATGACTGACCGCATGTCGCTGACCCTCGCCCAGGCCGACCCCGACGTAGCTGCCGCTGTTGAACAAGAGACTCTCCGCCAGCACGAAGGGCTGGAGATGATTGCCAGTGAGAATTTTGTCTCGGAGGCGGTTCTTGAGGCCGCCGGTTCGGTTTTTACCAACAAGTACGCCGAGGGCTACCCGGGTCGTCGCTACTATGGCGGCTGCGAGTACGCTGACATTGTAGAGAACCTCGCCCGCGATCGCGCGAAGCAGATCTTTGGCGGGAACCACATCAATGTGCAGCCGCACTCCGGTTCGCAGGCCAACGCCTCGGCGTATGCCGCGGTTCTTCAGCCGGGCGACACGATACTCGGTCTCGACCTGTCACACGGCGGTCACCTTACTCACGGCCACCGGCTCAGCTTCAGCGGCAAGCTCTATCGGACGACGTTCTATCACGTCCGCCGCGACACCGAGACCGTCGACTACGACGAGCTTGAAGCGACCGCCATCAAGGAAAAGCCAAAGGTGATCATTGGCGGAGCCAGCGCATATCCGCGCCTATGGGACTTTGCCCGCATGCGTGAGATTGCCGACAAGGTCGGCGCTTACTTCATCTTCGACATGGCGCACATAGCGGGCCTGGTGGCCGGCAACGCGCATCCTTCGCCGGTGCCGCATACGCACATCACCACCACTACAACGCACAAAACGCTACGCGGGCCGCGCGCCGGTTTGATCATCTGCAACCAGGATCTGGCCCAGGCCGTGGACAAGGCCGTCTTTCCCGGACAGCAAGGCGGACCACTCATGCATATTATTGCGGCCAAGGCCGTGGCATTCGCTGAAGTGCTTCGCCCCGAATTCAAGGCGTACGCTGCGCAGATCGTTGCCAATGCCAAGGCGCTTGCTGAAGGGTTGCAACAGGCTGGCTTCCGCCTCGTATCGGGCGGAACCGACAATCACCTCATGCTCGTCGATGTATTCGAGAAAGGTGTTCTTGGTTCAGAAGCTGAGCTGGCGCTCGGCAAGGCCGGAATCACAGTCAACAAAAATTCCATTCCTTGGGACACGAATCCGCCGCTCAAGCCTTCGGGCATTCGCGTCGGGACACCCGCGCTCACGACGCGCGGAATGAAGGAGCCGGAGATGCGTACCATCGCAGCCTGGATAGCCAAAGCCCTGGAACAGCGCAACGACGATGCCGCTCTCGATCGCATCCGTGGCGAAGTGGCAGAGCTTGCCAACCAATTCCCGCTTTACGCCTGGAAGCGCGCTCCAGAGGCCGTAGCAAGGTAAAGCGGCATTCACCACATACCTCATCTGCCGGCGCGCCAAATGGTGCGCCGGTTTCTTTTCACGAAACTCCAGGACAAATATGGTGTTATAAAAATTGCAGTTGATGATGCCCATCAGGAGGAAATGAGATCGCCAGTTTCCGCTGAGGTCATCAAAAGGAGATCCATGAAAACCATACGTATGGCGATTGCGATTTCTCTTCTATGTGCCGCTCCTGTTATGGCACAACAACACGGCGGTGGTGGCAACCATCAGGCTGGCGCGGTGCATCAGCCTCCTCCCCCGCATGGCCCCGCACCCACAAAAGGCATGCCGCACGCGTATGAGCCGAGCCGTACATACAGCGACCATCCCGGGCATCCTGACGTTCCCCACGTAGACGGCAAAACTTGGGTAGGGCACGACACCGGCCACGATGATGCACGTTACCATCTCGACCACCCATTCGAGCATGGCCAATTTAAAGGTGGATTCGGACCCCATCATGTATGGCATCTGGCTGGAGGAGGCCCTGGCCGGTTCTGGTTCAACGGCTGGTACTGGAGCGTTGCGCAGGCCGACTTTGCCTTCTGTGATGGATGGCTTTGGGACTCCGACAATATCGTGATCTACGCCGATCCGGATCACATTGGCTGGTACCTGGCCTACAACGAGCGCCTGGGAACTTACATTCACGTGCAATATCTCGGCATGTAACTCCATCCGAGCTGTGAACCGAAGCGTTCGGGAAATAGGCAGATAGAATATTTCTCAAATCTCTTGACCTGTCTACAACTCGAGGGTTCACAGTAAAGGTGGACGATGCTTACGGTGACCAAACTCGCCCGGCGGTGCGGCGTAAGCCGCACCACCTTGCTTTACTATGAATCGATTCATCTGATTCCACCGCCACAGCGCAGCGGCAGCAACTATCGCTATTACGACGAGACAGACGTGCAACGTTTGCTCCAGATCCGCTCCTATCGCGACGCAGGCCTGACCATCGATGACATTCGCGCGATTCTGAGCACCAACTCAAAGCACTCGGGAGGCAAAGCCTCAGGAGTGCTCAGGAGACGCCTGCTTGAACTCGACGTAGAGATCGCAACTTTGCGCGGTCATCAGCGGGCGATCCTCAAGTTACTGCAGACCAAAGCTCTCGGAAAGGCAAAAATGATCTCGAAAGAGAAGTGGGTTTCCATCATGAAGGCGTGCGGATTCACTGAAGAGCAGATGAATCACTGGCACGCTGAGTTCGAACGTTCAGCGCCCGCGGAACACCAGGAGTTCCTCGAATTCCTGCACATTCCCGCGGACGAGATCACCAACATTCGCAAGCACAGCCGCGCCAACGCTTAGTGGCTGCATTTAGCGCGGGGCAGGCCCACGACCTTCTCCGCGCATACTTTTCTATCCGATCCCGGTCATTACCAGCATGCGGGGTTCCGTCATCTCTTCCATCGCAGACCGGATTCCCTCGCGCCCCAGCCCCGACTCCTTCACTCCTCCATAGGGCATGGAGTCCATCCGCCAATTCGGTGTGTCGCCCACAATCAGCGCGCCGACTTCGAGCTCTCGATAAGCAGTCAGGATACGGCCGGCGTCGCGGGTCAGCAATCCAGCCTGCAAGCCGTACTTTGAGTGATTTACCTCGGCGAGGGCTTCTTCAAAATCGTCGTAAGGCTCAATCACCACTACCGGGCCAAACACCTCTTCATCGCGAACCTTCATGCCTGGCTTGGTTCCGGTAAGAATGGTGGGCGCGATCATGGAGCCGTTTCGCTCGCCGCCGCCAATCAGCTTGGCGCCGCCTTCAACGGCTTCCTTTATCCACGCTTCAATGCGCTCCGCATCGCTCTCGCGAATCAGCGGACCCAGATCCGTTGCTTCGTCCAGAGGATTGCCGGCGACCAGCGTCTTCGCAAGCTCTGCAATCTTCCACAGAAACGTCTGGAATACCGAGCGATGCACAAAAACGCGCTGCACGCTGATGCACGATTGCCCTGAATATCCAAATGCGCCGTGCGTTGTTTTCACGGCGGCATCCTCCAAGTCCGGCCAGTCGGAGTGGACGATCAGCGCTGCATTTCCTCCAAGCTCCAGCACCACGCGCTTGCGTCCGGAGTGGGCCTTGAGCTCCCAGCCCACCCGGGCTGACCCGGTAAAGCTCACCAGCTTGATGCGTTCCTCTTTTTCTGCCAGCCACGCGGTATCGGCGTTGTTCAGCGTGAGCACGGCGAGCGCCTCTTCAGGCCATCCTGCTTTCAGAATTACTTCGCCCAGCGCCAGTGCGGTAAACGGCGTTTGCGGCGCTGGCTTCAGGATTACCGGGCAACCCGCCGCCAGTGCGGGCGCCAGCTTGTGTGCGATCAGGTTCAACGGAAAGTTGAATGCGGAAATTGCCAGAACCGGACCCACAGGAAAGCGCTGGACAAGCCCCCACCGGCCCTCGCTGCCTTCCGTGATGTCGAGCGGAAGGCTCTCGCCGCCCAGGCGCGCGGCTTCTTCGGCAGCTGTCTTGAAGGTGATGACAGCGCGATCCACTTCAGTGCGAGCGAGCCGGATTGGCTTTCCTGCCTCGGCAACAATCAACTGTGCGAAGCGCTCTTTTTGCTCGATCAGCGCAGCCGCCACATCTTCAAGAATCTCGCGCCGTTTCCAGCGCGGCAGAGCACGAGTGCGGCGAAGGCTGGCCACGGCATGGCTTACAGCCTGGCGCGCATCTGCCCGCGTGGCGATGGTTACCCGCCCCACCAGGCCCTGGTCCCAGGGCGAGCGCACGTCCATCGCTTCACCGTCGATCCACTCTTTACCGCACAGCAGAAAACCAGTTTGCGAACCCGGCCGCATCTTCATGGTCGTTCGACTCCTGTTCCGTCTCTCCCTCAATGGTACTCGCGCGGGGTGCCTGCGATTGCCACTGGGTGTCTCCATCA
>Ga0335085_10005580_pt1 | contig 20118 bp, 17 predicted proteins | sample Lox_Sample_45_FD_206712 | JGI IMG/M metagenome (GOLD analysis project Ga0335085, IMG submission 206712) | Soil microbial communities from Loxahatchee National Wildlife Refuge, Florida, United States - Lox_Sample_4.5 | ecosystem: Environmental > Terrestrial > Soil > Wetlands | place: USA...
CCGGCAGTACCGGGCGCGCTTCGTGGAGCCGCGCCGCGACGAGGCGCGGGCCGTTCTCCGGCGCGCCATCGAGCGCGGCGGGATGCCTGCGGGCACCGACACCGAGCTGGCGCTGGACCTGCTGTACGGGCCGCTCTACCACCGGCTGCTGCATGGCCACGCCCCGCTGGACGACGCGTTCGTCGCCGACGTGGTCGACACGACGCTGGCGGGGCTCAGCCCGGGATCCGGGCCAGCATCACGGTGACGTCGTCGTCGTGATGCAGCGACTCGATGAGCGAGTCGCAGGTATCGGCGAGGGCGCCGTGCTCGCCGGAGATCGCCGCGCGCAGCGCCACGATGCCCCGCTTGAACGACAGGGTCCGGCTCTCCACCAGCCCGTCGGTGTACAGCGCCAGGATGGCACCCGGCGGCAGCTTGATCCGGACCTGGCCGAAGCGGCCGGTGCCCAGGCCGACGGGCAGGCCGGCGGGCAGCTCCGGGACGTACGTCCGGCCGTCCGGCAGGGCCAGCACCGGCGACAGGTGACCGGCCAGGGACATGGTGCAGGACCCGTTCCGGGGATCGACGACCGCGTAGACGCATGTCGCGCACGCGCCGTCGGTCAGCGCCGAGGCGCTGCAATCCAGCCGCCGCATCATCTCCGCGGGATCCAGGTCGAGAGCGGCCAGCGCATGCGCGGCGGTGCGCAGTTGCGCCAGCAGCGACGCGGCCGTGGACCCGTGGCCCATCACGTCCCCGACCACAAGCCCGGTCCGCATCCCCGGCAGCGTGACGATGTCCCACCAGTCCCCGCCGACGATCTGGCCGGGCGCGGGCGTGGAACGCCAGGCGACCTCCACCAGATCGGGGAACGGCGGCAGCGGGGGCGGTCCCGGCCGCAGCGCCGCGCCGCCGGGCCGGTGCCGGGCGAGCTCGGCGGCGTGCGCCATGCCGGCGCCCGCCCGGCTGGCCAGGCCGGCGATGACCGCGACCTCGGCGGCGCTGAACGACCCCCGGGCGGCGCCGCGGGACGTCACGAGCAGCCCGGCCACGGCGCCGTCGGCGGTCACCGGGACCGCGAGGAACGAGGCGTGACGAGACAGGATCTCCCGGCCCGCGGGCCGGATCCGCTGCATCGTCAGGTTGTCCGGGCGGCCGAAGACCTGGGGGCCGGCGCCGGACAGGGCCTCGCCGTAGGGTGAACCCGCCGGGAAGGCGAACACCTCACCCACGGGCAGCACGGTTTCGGCCGGTTGCCCGTGCTCGTCGAGGAAGAGGTTAGCGAGCCTGCGGGTCACCACCTGCCCGCTCTGCCCGCCGTACCCGCCCTCCAGGACGAAGACCGCTCCCCCGTCCGAGAACTTCGGCACGACGATCTCCAGCAGCAGCCGCGCGATGTCGCCGATGTCGAGGCTGGCGCCGGGCCGCAGCCCGGCTGGATCCGGGCCGTTGGCCGTATCCGGGCCGTTGGCCGTATCCGGGCCGTTGGCGCGGTCCGGCCGGCCGGCGATCATGGGCCCCCCGCTTTGCGCGCGACCCCGCCCAGCGTGTCGACGTGGACGGCGGGGAAGGGGGCCGGATCGGGCCGCCACTCCGGCACGGGCACGATGCCCGGGGGGACCAGGTCCAGCCCGCCGAAGAAGCCCGCGATCTCCTCCGGGCTGCGCAGCTGGTACGGCACCGCACCGGTCTCGGCGTAGCTCTCGGCCGCCGCGATGTGGGCGTCGCCCACCCGGACGCTGTCGGCGAGGGCCAGGTAGCTGCCGGGCGCGAACGCGTCCATCAGCCCGCGCACCACCGCCTGGGCTTCGCCGTAGTCGCTGATGTGGCCGAGCACCCCGATCAGCAGGAGCGCCACCGGCCGGGTCAGGTCCAGGGTCCGGCCGGCGACCTTGAGGATGTCGTCCGGATGGCGCATGTCGGCGTCGACGTAGTCACACGCACCCTCGGGGCGGCTGGTGAGCAGGGCGCGGGCGTGCGCGAGTACGAGCGGGTCGTTGTCGACGTAAACGATCCGGCATTCCGGCGCGACCCGCTGGGCGATCTCGTGGGTGTTGTCGACGGCCGGGAGGCCGGTCCCGACATCCAGGAACTGGCGCACCCCCGCTTCGCCGGCCAGGTAGCGGACCGCCCGTGCCATGAAGTACCGCCCGGCCCGCGCGGTGTCCACGATGCCCGGGTAGATCGCGCGGTAGGTGTCCCCCGCTTCGCGGTCGACCGGATAGTGGTCCTTTCCGCCGAGCCAGTAGTTCCAGATCCGGGCCGAATGCGGCACGGTGGCGTCGATCTTCGGGGTGAGCGGCACCTCGCGCGCGGGACGGTCTTCGGTCACGGTAAAACTCCCGATGAGATGACGGTGGCGGTGTTCAGCGGCCCGGCAGAGGGCATACCCGCCCATCAAATTCATGCGCTCATACATCTGGGCAGTGCTCGTCCCGTGTTGCATGCAATCGTAACGGTGAAATCCGGCATGCGCGCACCAGCATATTCCGTCTGCAACCGTTTGCTCCTGGCCCGGATGCCGCCCGACCGCGGGCCACTCCCGGCCAGGCCCGTTCGGCTGCAGGACCTGGCCGGTCTCGGCGGCACGCGGCGCGCGGGACGCACGGCAGGCACGCGGCGCGGCAGGCGCGCTGCCGCCGATCCACAGCGGCGGGTAAGGCTACCGGAGCGGCTTGGGTTCCATCGTCGCTCCCTGCAGCTGCCAGAAGCGGCCGTCCAGGGTAGCGCGCGGGGCCGGGTCCCCCCGGCCCCCGCGACATCAGACGCTCTTCTGGTAGGAGCGGAACGTGGCCACCGAGATGGTCACGCACACCACGGCCAGGGCGAGCAGGCCGGCCCCGCGAAGCGCCACCGCCGCCCAGTCGGTGTTCGCGTTCAGGGCCATCCGGCCGGCCTGCACCGCCCAGTTGAGCGGATTGCACTTCGCGACGGCCTGCATCCAGCCGGGCATCAGCGTGGCGGGCAGGAACGCCGAGGACAGGAAGGTCAGCGGGAGCATGAAGAACACGTTGATGCCGATGATCGCCTCGCGCTGGCGCACCAGCATGCCGACCGTGTTCGACAGCGCGCCGAACACCGCACCGATCAGGATTGATGCGACGAGCACGATCACCGCCCCGGCCACGCCGCCCGGGTAGCGCGCACCGCCGGCCAGGCCCAGCAGCAGGATGATCACCGTCTGCACGGTGGTGGTCACGGCCTGCTCGACCACGTTGGCGTTCATCAGCGCGACCCGGCGGGCGGGCGAGACGAGGAACCGGTTCAGCGTGCCGCGGTCGATCTCTTCCATCGCGTTCATGCCGGCCCACATGTTGCCGTTCATCGCGCTCATCGCGACGATGCCGGGGATCAGGTAGGCCAGGTAGCTGCTGCCGGCGCCGAACCCCGGGATGTCGACCACCTGCCGGAACAACTGGCCGAAGAGGAACAGCCAGATCACCGGCTGGACCAGGCCGACGGCGATGAAGGCCGGCTGGCGCAGCACCGCGTGCAGCTTGCGGCCGGACAGGTACCAGGTGTGCCGCAGGGTGGTGCCGATGTGACCGGCGGGGCTCGGCTGGGTGACGCCGGCCAGGTCCGGCGCGGCGGACAGTTCGGTGGTGGTCATGACGGGTTCGCCTCCGGGTTCGGCTCGCTGGGCGCGCCGGATGAGTAGCGGTGCCCGGTGTGCCGCAGGTACACGTCGTCCAGCGACGGCCGGGCCACGGTCACCGAGGCCGCGGGCGCGCCGGCCCGGTCCAGCGCCGCGAGGATGCCCGGCACGGCGGCCGCGCCGTCGTCGCTCCGGGCGCTGATGTTCCGGCCGGAGATCCGCAGGTCCCGGACGCCCGGCAGCTGCCCGAGCACGCTTTCCGCGCGGGCCGGAGCGGAGCCGGCGGCCAGTTCCAGGTGCACGGCGTCGCCGCGCAGGTCACCCTTGAGCTCGTCCGGCGAGCCCTCGGCCACGACCCGGCCGTGGTCCACGATCGCGAGCCGGCCGGCCAGCCGGTCGGCCTCTTCCATGTAGTGCGTGGTGAGCAGGACGGTCATGCCCTCGCCCCCGGACAGCCGGGCGATCTCCTGCCACATCGCGGCCCGCGCCTCCGGGTCGAGCCCCGCCGTGGGCTCGTCCAGGAACAGGATCTGCGGGCGGTGCACCAGGCCCAGCGCCACGTCCAGGCGCCGCTGCATGCCGCCGGAATACGTCTTGACCAGGCGCCCGGCCGCACCGGCCAGGTCGAAGCGGTCCAGCAGTTCGTCGGCGCGGGCCGTGACGGCCGGGCCGCGCATGCCGAACAGGTGCCCCTGCAGGATGAGGTTCTCCCGGCCGGTGGCCATCGGGTCACTGCCGGACTTCTGCGCGACGACGCCGATCACCCGGCGGACCTGGTCCGGGCGCTTGCGGACGTCGATGCCCTGCACGATGGCCGTGCCCCGGTCGGGCCGGGCCAGCGTGGTCAGGATCTTGATGGTGGTCGATTTGCCCGCGCCGTTCGGGCCGAGCAGGCCGAACACGGAGCCGCGCGGGACGGTGATGCTGAGCCCGTCCAGGGCGCGGACCCCCTCCCGGTGCCCGCGGGACTGGTACGTCTTGACGAGACCGTCCGCCTCGATGGCGGGGGCGGCGTCTGCGTGCGTGCTGAGCGGGCCGGCGTGGTCAGCCACGATAGATGACATGGCGGTACTGCTCCTCCGGTCGTCGGTTCGTGGTGGCGCCCAACCGGCCGGCGGAGGCAGCCCAGGTAGCCTGGCAGATGCCGCATTGCCGGCCAACGGTTCGGCGGTGTCGCGGCCCCGGCCCGGTGCTCCGGATCCTGGCGATGAGGGGGCACCAGCCGGGGTGTCTTCGGTTCAGGTGCTATCCAGGCTCATGGACCTCCCGTTCTGGCTGTCGCGAGTGCTGGGCCTCCCGCTGGGTGAGCACCGCCCGGTCGGCCTGGGCCCAGTCGGTGTCGAGCAGTTCCGGCGGGAACTCCCCCGTCTCGTGCCAGGTGCGCCAGAACTTGATCTCGGGGAAGGTGCCGCCGGCCAGCTCCCGCATCAGGCCGCGCACCCATTCGGCCTCGGCCCGCTTCATGGCCAGCCCGTACTCCGACTCCAGCAGGAAGAGCCGGGGCAGCCGGTGCCCGACGGCGTGGTCGATGATGCCGGTGGTCGCCGCGATCTCGATCTCCAGCGACTGCAGGCGCTCCGCGAGCAGCCCGGCCAGCTCGTCTGGATGGATCACGGCCACCAGCGACAGCACCGAGGTGAAGATCGGGTACTCCTTGACCGGTTCGCTGATCAGCTCACGGAGCCGGTCCTCCAGCTCGGCCCGTCCGTCGTCGGTGAGCCGGTAGACGGTCCGTTCGGGGCGGTGACCGGCGCGCGCCGTGCCCTGCGCGGCAACGAAGCCACGGCTCTCCAGATCCTGCACGACGGTGTAGAGCGAGCCGTAACGGATCTTGATGGAGTCGTCCTTGCCGCGGTGCTTGAGCAGCCGGGCGATCTGGTACGGATGCATCGGACCGCTCATCAGCATGGCCAGCACGGCCAGGGCGAGCGGGTTCGTCAGCTTGCGCCTCCGTGCCATCGCTGTTGCGCCTCGCGTTCCCGCTTGTGTTCTGATACGTATATTCGGTTGCGAGTATACGTAGACGGGTGCCGTGATACAAGTTATATCGCGAGTTTGGTTTGATCGCCAGCCCGTCCGGCCGGTTACCTGCCGGAGGGTGGCAGGCTGTCAGGGTGACGGCGGAACAGGATCGGGTCACGCTGCGGCGGACCTTTGACGGTGTGGCCGCGAGCTACCACGAGGCGCGCCCCGACTACCCGGGGGCATTGTTCGATGATCTGCTGGCGGTCACCGCCCTGCCGCCGGGCGACCTTCTGCTGGAGGTGGGCTGCGCGACCGGTACGGCCACCCTGCCGCTCGCGCGGCGCGGCTTCCGGATCACGTGCGTCGAGCTCGGCGCGGACCTGGCGCGGGCGGCGCGGGCGAACCTGGCGGAGTTCGGCGTGACCGTGACCGAGGGGGCGTTCGAGGACTGGCGGCCGGCAGCGGGCGTCCGGTTCGGGCTGGTCTTCGCGGCGACCGCCTGGCACTGGATCGATCCCGTGCAGCGGTACGTCCGGGCGTGGGAAGCGCTGCGGCCCGGCGGCTACCTGTCTTTCTGGAGCGCGGAGCATGTGTTCCCGGCGGACGGGGACCCGTTCTTCCGGGATCTGCAGGCGGTGTACGACGAGATCGGGGAGGGCGTGCCGCCCGGCGCTCCGCAGCCGCAGCCGCAGCCGGGTGAGCTTCGCACCTACACGGCGGAAATCGCGGCGAGCGGGCTGTTCGACCTGGTGCACCTACGCCATTTCGATTGGGAACGGCGGTACGACGCGGAGCAGTACATCGGCCTGCTGGAAACATTCTCCGGGCATATCGCCATGGCCGGCTGGCAGCGGGATCGGCTGTACGGCGAGATCCGGTCACGGCTGGCGGAACGGCCCGACGGGACACTGCGCCGCCACTGGGGCGCGGTCCTGCATATCGCGCGCCGCCGCGATCAACCGGCCTGACGCGGTTTGGCCCCGGCCGCCGGCCAGCGACAGGAATGCACCACCGCCACCGTCGCCGCCACCGCCACCGTCGCCGTCGCCACCAAACCAGAGACTTTGAGAATCTTTTCGAGCACCATTGCTATATTGCTAGCTGAAGCGATATTATGTTCCATGAGAGTTGGATGGAGATGAACGCGATGGATTTACCGCCGGGTGATTCTTCCCGGGAAGATCATGACGGGGACACCGGGAACGGTGTTGGCGCGCTTTATGACCCGGCTTCCTTCGAGCCCGCGCCGCCGGACTCCGCACCCTTGGACTCCGCACCCCCGGCCCCCGGCTCAGCGGAGGGGGACGGCCTTCCTCAGGGCATGTGGCTGACCGCCACCGCCTGGCTTCCTCCAGGTCTGCTCTCGTCGGTGGCCGGCGGCGGCGCGGATCCCGTGAGACCTGCCGGCTTCTGCCAGGGCAGTGTCCTCGATGAGCTGCCGCCCGGGCCGACTCTGACCACCTTCACCGCCGAGGCGGTCGGTGGCGTGGTCGGCACCGGGTTCTCCGCCCCGGACGCGAAGCGGGACAGCGAATATCAGGCGCCGCGGCTGGCGCAGCTCAGCGACGAGGAGCTGACCGGCATCATCCGGAGTTACCGGAAGCAGGCGTCCTGGGCGCAGGCCGGCGAACTGGCCGCGGTGGCCGAGCTGGCCGCGCGACGTCGCGCCGGGGCCCTCGCGGACGGGGTACGGGATTCGCTCGCCGCCGACGCCGCCACAGACGAGATCGCCGCTGCTCTCACCCTGACCGGCCGGGCCGCTCAGTTGCTGACCGACCGGGCCACCACGCTGAAGGAACTGCCCGGGACGTTCATGGCGCTGGCCACCGGCCGGATCGACATGCCCAGGGCGCTCATTCTGCTCACCGGGCTGGCCGGCCAGGAACCAGATCTGGTCGGCGCGGTTGAGGCCCAGGTCATCGACCGGGCCGCTACCCAGACTACCGGCCAGCTCCGTGCTTCCCTCAACCGGGCTCTGCTGGCCGCCGATCCAGCCGCCGCGGACAGACGGCGCCAGGCCGAAGAAATGTACGCCCGGATCGAGCAGATTCCGGAGCCGGGCGGGGTCACCGCCGCCCTGAACGGCCGGTACCTGCCCGTCACGGCGGCCATCGCCGCCTGGAACCGGGTCAGCGACCTGGCCCGCCAGCTGAAGACCGCTGGCGCCGAGGGCAACCTCGATCAGTTGCGCGTTCAGGTCTATCTCGCACTGCTGAACGGCCAGGCTGTCGGGGCTCCCAGCGGTGGCGAGCCAGCCGAGGGGAACGCGGCACGGGAACAGCGCCGACAGCGCGATGGTGGAGCACCGGACGGGCCGGCAGCGGAGAGGCCAGCAGCGGAGAGGCCAGCAGCGGAGAGGCCAGCAGCGGAGAGGCCAGCAGCGGACGGCCCGGTACCGGACGGCCCGGCAGCGAGCGGGCCAGCACCGGTTAATCCGGCTGGTCCCGCACATTTGACTGGGACCGTGAATGTGACGGTTCCGCTTGCGACGTTGCTGGGGATCACGGAGGCGCCGGGAGAACTTGGCGCGTTCGGGCCCATCACGGCCCACACGACCCGCGAGATCACGTCCGCGGCCCTGGAGAGCCCGTCGATTCGCTGGTGCGTGACGGTCACCGATGACAACAGCGTGCCGGTCGGGCATGGCTGCGCCAGTCGACACCGAAAGCGGAAAGCGAACACCCAACAACCCGAGGAATGGGCTTTCAGGGTTGAGCTCCGCGCGCTTGCGGCGGCTGACTGCCGCCATGAACGGGAAAGCAGCAATTACCGGCCGCCGCCGGCGCTGTGGCACCTCATCCAGATCCGCAGTCAGCGGTGCACGTTTGCCGGGTGCCGGATGCCCGCCGCCAAGTGCGACGACGATCACACAATTCCGTTCGGGAAAGGCGGCCGGACGTGCGAATGCAATCTCGGCCCGCTGTGCCGGCATCACCACAGAATGAAGCAGTTGCAAGGGTGGCGGCTCGAACAGCCCGAACCGGGAGTTCTGGCCTGGGTCACACCGTCGGGCTGGAAATACTGCACCGGCCCCGCCATGTACGCCGCTTGATCGACGCGCATGGCACCCGCTCCCGGAACGCCACTCAGCGACGACGTTAGCGCCGCTCTTCGCCGCGGTCTCGCGTCCCTGCGCTGGATCTGGGTGGCAACGCGTCCGGCGTGCGCGCCGATCAACCGCCGGGAACTGCTGCGCAGAAAGCATTACGCTCACTTCCGTGAGCCAGACGGGTCTCGAACGCAGAGTCGTGGCGGCCGCCGTGGAGGCGCTGGCCCGGCAGAAGTTCGTCACGGTCGTCGACGTGTGCATCGGCATCGGCTGGCTGACTGGCAGCCACGTGGAGGGCTGGCGGCACGGCCGCGTTCCCGAATTGGAGTATTTCCTGCCCGTGCACGACGACAGGCTTGCCCGGATCCCCGTGTACCTTCAGCGCTGGGCAGAAGCCAACGGGCTGAAACCGGTCGAGACCGACTATGTCGCCGCCACCAGAGACCGGCGTCAGCTGCGCTTCACCTCCGACAGCGACCCGGCGACGGAACGGGCCTGGCGGACGCACTGGATCTCGGCTGAGCTGTCAGCTCCGCAGCGGGAACGCATGGCCGCGCCACCCGACCTGGTTGTCGTGCAGCCGGTCAAGGACTGGTCCTGCACCGAGTGCGGCGGCACCGGGGATCTGCTGATCATGGACGATAAGGGCCCGCTCTGCCTGACGTGCGCCGACCTGGACCACCTGGTATTCCTCCCGGCCGGTGACGCGGCGCTCACCCGCAGGGCGAAGAAGGCCAGCCGCCTGTCGGCGGTGGTCGTTCGGTGGAGCCGGACGCGTAAGCGGTATGAGCGGCGGGGCATCCTGGTCGAGGAACCGGCGCTCGAGCAGGCGGAGCAGCAGTGCCTCGCCGACGAGGACGCCAGGATGCGGCGCCGCGAGCGGGACCGGGAGCGCCGGGCTGATTCGGATGCGGAACTGCAGGCCCGCTTCGTGAAAGAGATCGCGCGGCTGTTCCCTGGCTGCCCAGCCGGACGCGCCGACGCGATCGCCCGTCACACCAGCCTCAGGGGCAGCGGGCGGGTGGGGCGTTCGGCGGCGGGGAGGTCGCTGGAGGAGAAGGCGATCACGCGGGCCGTGGTGGCGTCGGTGCGTCACGAGGACACCGATTACGACTCCCTGCTGATGTCTGGCGTCCCGCGTGAAGTCGCCCGCGAGCGGATAAGGGCCGCCATCGAGCGGGTTCTCGCAGCCTGGGCATAGCGGCGCAGCGACAAAACGATCATCGCGCTGCTCGGCGGCTGAGCGCGGCCCGCCGATCCGGCCACAAGGAGCCATCATGCGATGGCATGATAGTTACGCAACACCGACGTCGAACAGGTGTTTGACACGGGAGTCCATATCCGACAGGGTTGGGATTACGTCATCGAACGTAGCCAGACCGGGAGGAGCCGATCGTGGGCCAGAAGACCGTCCGATTCAGCGACCTGAGCGGGCAGCTCATCACCGAGGACGACGCGCTGGCGCGCATCGTCGTGCACGACCATCCTGAACTCGGGGACAGCCCGGTGGAAATCGAGGCGCTGACCGACGAGGCCAGGACCATCGAGAAGGCGGCGCTGCGGGTAGCCATCGTAGAGCTGCATCTCCCGGATGAGGACGAGCCACGCCGGGTCGTCATCGACGTGGAGACGTTTGACCGGCTGGCCACCGACACGCCCATGAACGAGCTGCTCATCAGCGCGCGCCCGGCGCGCCCGGCGCGCCCGGCCCGGCGGGTCGGCCGGGCGCCGGCCACGACCGCCGGCGGCAGCGACGGCGGCGGCGGACGGGTCAGCTACGCGACGCTCGAGCACGCGGGCGAGCCGCACAAGGGCAAGACCACCGACGCGGAGAAGCGGCTCGTCCGCGACCACTTCGAGGAGATCAACGACCGGCTTGTCGCCCAGGGCCTGCGCACCATCAGCCTGGCGGACCCCGAGCACGTCGAGCGTTACGGCCTGCAGGACCTGGCCGACGATCTCGTGGCCGGTCAGGACGCGCTGCCGGTCAAGGAGCTGACGAGCGAGCCCAGCGAGGAACTGCTGACCGACGAGGAGGATGAGACCGAGCCAGCCAGCTAGCTGCGCTGGAGCAGCGGATCTGCCCGCGACGGATCTGATGTCCAGAATCTGCGCACGACGGCCGCGACGACCCGGCCGGGGGTGAGTTCGTGATCGGCACGCCGGATGCGGCGGCCCGTCACTCGATGGCGGCGAGGTCCCTGGCTGACGGCGGCTTTTCCGCGTCGACGGTGGTGACGACGGCGAAGGACTCCGGCGGCATCTTCAGGACGTGCCCCGAGTGGATCACCTCCGCCGAGGCGAGCAGGACGACGCCCACCGGGCGGTCCAGCCGGACGTTGTCGACCTCACCGGCCAGATTGCAGATCACCCGCAGGGTGCCCCGGTGCAGCACCAGCCACCGGCCGCCGGGGCCGGGCTCGACCGTGAACTGATCCAGCCGCGGGTCGGCGAGCTCGGGGTGCGTGTGCCGCAGCGCGATCAGCCCCCGGTACAGCTCCAGCATGAACCGGTGCCGCGGGGCCGACGGCTCCGCCCAGTCCAGCGTGCTCCGCTCGACGGTGGCCGGTGACAGCGGATCCGGGATCTCCTCCTCCCCCCAGCCGTGGGCGGCGAACTCCGAACGCCGCCCGTGGCGGACGGCCTCGGCCAGGCCGGGGTCCGGGAAGGAGGCGAAGAACTGCCACGGGGTGCTCGCGGCCCATTCCTCGCCCATGAAGATCATGGGCGTGTAGGGCGAGCAGAGCACGATGGCCGCGCCGCAGGCGAGCAGGCCGGGACGCACGGTCGCCGACAGCCGGTCGCCCAGGGCCCGGTTACCGACCTGATCATGGTCCTGCAGGTAGCACACGAACCGGCTGCCCGGAATCCGGCGGATGTCCACCGGCCGCCCGTGCGTCCGGCCGCGGAACGATGACCACGTGCCCGCGTGGAAATATGCCGAACGCAGCGTGGCCGCGAGCGCTCCCGGTGCGGCGAAGTCCAGGTAGTAGCCCTGGGTCTCACCGGTCAGCGTCACGTGCAGCGCGTGGTGGATGTCGTCGCACCACTGGGCGGTCAGCCCGTATCCGCCCGCCGCACGGGAGGTGACCAGCCGGGGATCGTTCAGGTCGGATTCGGCGATCATGCTCAGCGGCCGCCGCACGCCGGCCGACAGCGCGTCGGCCGTGGCGGCCAGTTCCTCCAGCAGCGTGGTGGCGCGGCGGTCCACGATCGCGTGCACCGCATCCAGCCGGAGCCCGTCGACGTGGAAATCCCGGAGCCAGCCGGCGGCGTTGTCGATCACGTAGCGGCGGACCTCATCGGAGCCGGGGCCGTCCACGTTGAGCGCGGCACCCCACTGGTTGTAGCCGGCGAAGTACGGGCCGAAGCGATCCAGGAACGCACCCGACGGGCCGATGTGGTTGTAGACCACGTCCAGGACCACGCCCAGGCCGCGGGCGTGGCAGGCGTCCACGAACCGCTTGAACCCGTCCGGGCCGCCGTACGGCTCGTGCACCGCGCCCCACAGCACGCCGTCGTAGCCCCACCCGGCCGTCCCGTCGAACGCGTTGACCGGCATCACCTCGACCAGGTCGACGCCCAGGCCGGCCAGGTGGTCCAGCCGCTCGATGGCCGCGTCGAACGTCCGCCCCGGGGTGAACGTCCCGATGTGCAGCTCATACAGGACCGATCCGGGCAGCGCGCGGCCGGTCCAGCCGGCGTCGGTCCAGCGGAACGCGGAGTGATCGTAGCTCCGCGACGGCCCGAACACCCCGTACGGCTGCCACTGGGAGCGCGGATCGGCCAGCGGCGCGTCGTCATCGTCGAGCAGGTACGCGTAGTCGGTGCCCGGGAGGAGCGGCTCGGGCGCGTGCCACCAGCCGCGCTCGTCCCGCGACAGCTCGAAGGTCTGGCCGGCCGCGCGCATGCGGACCCGCTGACGGTCCGGGGCCCACACGGAACCGGGGATCACTGGGCACCTCCCGCCAGCAGGGCGACGGGATAGCGGCTGAGCAGCTGATCCAGCGGGACGTTCCCGGCCGGGACGGTCTGCCCGGTCAGGACGTCCGTCCACGGCCCCGGGCCATCGGGCAACGGCAGGACGGTCCCCCGCCAGCCGCCGACCCGCTCCAGGCCGAGCGGGAGGCGGGTGGCGACGGCCACCAGGCGGCCGCCGCCCCGGGCGAACGCCACCACGTGGCCGGCGGCCGGGCCCTCGGCCGAGAGCGCGCGGTACCCGCCGAACAGTTCTGGGCGCTCCCGGCGCAGCCGCAGCGTCCGCGTCACCACCAGCAGCTTGGCCGCGCCGGACTCGTCGACGTCGGGCTGCCAGCCGGCGTCGATGCGCGCCAGCAGGTCCCGGCGATGGGCGAAGTCGACCGGACGGCGGTTATCGGGATCGACCAGGGACAGATCCCACAGCTCGCTGCCCTGATAGAGGTCGGGCACGCCGGGCATGGCGAGCTGGACGAGCTTCTGGCCCAGCGAGTTCGACCAGCCGGGTGGGCGCACCAGCGCGACGAAGTCCTCGACGTCGGCGGCCAGGGTGGCGTCGGCGAGAACCGCTTTCGGCCACGCGGCCACGGCCGCGTCGAATTCCGGGTTGGGCTCGATCCAGCTGGTCTCGATCTTGGCCTCCCGCGACGCCTTCTCCAGGTAGCCGCTCAGCCGTTCCGGGGTGATCGGCCACGCGCCGATCAGTGACTGCCACGCGAGCAGGTTGAGCGCGGGCTCCGGGAGGGCGGCGCGGGCCGACCACCGGCGCACCGCGTCCGTGAATTCGCCGGGCACCTCGGACAGCACCGCGAGCCGGGCCCGCACATCCTCCGAGCGCTTGGTGTCGTGCGTGGACAGCGTGGTCATCGAGTCCGGGTGCTGGCCGGCGGCGGCCAGCCGGGCCCGCCGGTGGAACTCCTCCGGCAGCACGCCGAACCGCCCGGGATCGCCGCCGACCTCGTTCAGCGCGATGAAGCGGTTGTAGCGGTAGAAGACCGTGTCCTCCTCGCCCTTGGCCATCACCATCGCCGCGGTCTGCTGGACCCGCTCGGCCAGCTCGCCGTCCGGGTCGGCGCTCATCTGCCGCACCAGGGCCTCGATCGCCCCGGCCACCTCGGGCGACCACCGGGCCGCCTCGGCGGCCGCCGCCAGCAGCGCGTCCGTCTCGCCGTCGGCCAGGTAGGAACGGTAGACGGGGAAGCAGGCGAGCAGCTCGATCACGTCCTGCTCGGTCTGCCCGGGCTCGATCTCCTCGGTGGGGACGACCTGGCAGGCGACCCGCGCGATCCGGCGGACCTCCGCGCGCAGGATGTCCTCGGCCACCCACCACTTGGCGGTGTACTTCATCTCGCGCAGGTCCTGGTCGCCGCATTCCTCGTCGGCGAACGCGGTGAGCATGGGCTCGCCGTCACCGTCGACGAACAGCCCGCAGACCAGCCGGAGGGCATCGTAGCCGGTGGTGCCGGCCACCGGCCACCGGGCCGGCAGCGCCTCGTCCGGGCCGAGGATCTTCTCCACCACCAGCCACGCCGACGGCGCGGCCGCCGCCAGCCGCCGCAGGTAGGCCCCGGGGTCGGCGAGGCCGTCGGGATGATCGACGCGCAGCCCGGTGACCTGCCCCGCCGCCACCCAGCCGAGCGTGGTGGCGTGCGTCGCCGCGAAGACCTCCGGGTCCTCGACCCGGACCGCCGCGAGCGTGGTGATGTCGAAGAACCGGCGGTAGTTCAGCTCGGAGTTCGCGCGGCGCCAGTCCGCGAGCCGGTAGTGCTGCCGCCCGTGCACCTGCTGCGGCGTGCCGCCCTCGGTGCCGGGGGCGAGCGGGAAACGCAGGTCATGGTAGGCGAGCTGGCCGTCGGCGATGGTCAGGTCCGCGACGGCCCGGGCGTTGGCGAGGACCGGCACCATGATGGGCGCGCGGTCCCAGTCGATGTCGAAGAACCGGGCGTACGGTGACGCGCGGCCCAGCCGGAGCACGTCCCACCACGCCGGGTTGGCCGCCGGGATCGCGATGCCCATGTGGTTCGGCACGATGTCGACGACCAGGCCCAGGCCCGCGTCCTTGAGCTCTTGCGCCAGCCGCGCGAACGCCTCGGAGCCACCGAGGGCCGGGCTGGCCATGGTGGGGTCGACCGCGTCGTAGCCGTGGCTGGAACCGGGCGCGGCGGCCAGCACCGGTGAGGTGTACATCGCGCCGACGCCCAGGTCACGCAGGTAACCGATCAGCTCAGTGGCGCCGGAGAAGGTGAGGCTGGGCCCGAGCTGGACACGGTAGGTGGAGACCGGGGGCGTCACTCGGCCGGCTCGCTGCGCTGGAGCACGACCAGGGACCGCCCGGTGACCTTCAGCGTGGCCTTGGCCTCCACGGTCCGGGCCCCCTCCAGCAGGTCGTAGCCGGCGCCGGTCGTCACCGCGCCGAGCGGCTGGGCCAGCGCGCCGGGGCCGCCCAGGCCGGCCGGCACCTCACTGGTCGCCGTGTCCAGCACGACCGCCCACTTCTGCCCGTGGTCGCGGCTGGGCAGCACCATGTCCACGTCCTCGGGGGCGGCGTTGAAGCACAGCAGGAACGAGCCGTCGGTGACGCGCTCCCCCCGCGTATCCACGTCGGTGATGGCCTGCCCGTTGAGGAAGACCATCATGCAGCGGGCGATATCGGTGTCCCAGTCCGTGTCCGACATCTCCGTCCCGCTGGCGCTGAACCAGGCGATGTCACCGAGGCTGTCCTTGTGCCGGCCGGGCGGCCCGGCGAAGAACCGCCGCCGCCGGAACACCGGATGCGCCCGGCGGAACTCCGAAAGCGCCGCGGTGAACGCCGCCAGATCGGCGTTCGGCCCGGCAAGCGACCAGTCGACCCAGGACAGCTCGTTGTCCTGGCAGTAGGCGTTGTTGTTGCCGTGCTGGGTGCGGCCGATCTCGTCGCCGTGCAGGATCATCGGCACGCCCTGGGACAGCAGGAGGGTGCCCATCAGGTTCCGCTGCTGCCGGCGCCGCAGCTCGAGCACGGCCGGGTCGTCGGTGCCGCCGTCGGCGCCGCAGTTCCACGACCGGTTGTCGTCCGCGCCGTCCCGGTTGTCCTCGCCGTTGGCCTTGTTGTGCTTGGCGTTGTAAGAGACGAGGTCATAGAGGGTGAAGCCGTCGTGCGCGGTGACGAAGTTGATCGACGCGTAGGGCCGCCGGCCGTCGTGCTGGTACAGGTCCGAGGAGCCGGTGATACGAGACGCGAACTCACCGAGGGTGGCGGGCTCGCCGCGCCAGAAGTCGCGGACGGTATCGCGGTATTTCCCGTTCCATTCGGTCCACAGCGGCGGGAACTGGCCGACCTGGTAACCGCCGGGGCCGACGTCCCACGGCTCGGCGATGAGCTTGGACTGGCTGATCACCGGATCCTGCTGGACCACGTCGAAGAACGCCGCCAGCCGGTCGACGTCGTAGAACTCCCGGGCCAGGGTCGCGGCGAGGTCGAAGCGGAAGCCGTCGACCCGCATCTCCGTCGCCCAGTAGCGCAGCGAGTCCATGATGAGCTGGAGTGAGTGCGGGTGCCGCACGTTCAGCGAGTTGCCGGTGCCGGTGTAGTCCGTGTAGTACCGCGGGTCGTCGTCTTCCAGCCGGTAGTACGCGGCGTTGTCGATGCCCCGCAGCGACAGGGTGGGCCCCAGGTGGTTGCCCTCGGCCGTGTGGTTGTAGACCACGTCGAGGATCACCTCAATGTCCGCCTCGTGCAGCGCGCGGACCATCGCCTTGAACTCCTGCACCTGGTTCCCGCCGCCGGCGGCGGCATAGGCGGCGTGCGGGGCGAAGAAGCCGATGGTGTTGTAGCCCCAGTAGTTGTGCAGGCCGCGCTCTTCCAGGACCTTGTCGCTGAGGAACTGGTGGACGGGCATCAATTCGACCGCGTTCACGCCCAGCCGGGTCAGGTGCTCGACGATCACGGGGTGGGCGATTCCCGCGTAGGTGCCGCGCAGTTCCTCGGGGACGCCAGGATGGCGGATCGTCAGCCCCTTGACGTGGGCTTCGTAGATCACCGTCTCGTTGTACGGAATGCGCGGCTGCCGGTCGTTGGCCCAGTCGAAGAACGGGTTGACCACGACGCCCTTGCACATGTGCGGCGCGGAGTCGGCGTCGTTCCGCTCGTCCGGCTCACCGAAGCGGTAACCGAAGAGCGATTCGTCCCAGTCCAGCTCGCCGGTGACCGCCTTGGCGTAGGGATCGAGCAGCAGCTTGGCCGGGTTGCAGCGCTGGCCGCGCGCGGGATCGTGCGGGCCGTGCACGCGGTAGCCGTACTGCTGGCCGGGCCCGACGCCGGGCAGGTAGCAGTGGTGCACGAAGCCGTCCACCTCGTTGAGCCGCACCCTGGTCTCCGCGCCGCGGCTGCCGAACAGGCACAGCTCGACGAAGTCGGCCACCTCGGAGAACAGCGCGAAGTTGGTGCCCGCGCCGTCGTAGACGGCTCCGAGGGGATATGCGGTGCCAGGCCACGGCGGCATGGGAAACTCCTTGACGTCAGACCGGACGCGCGGCCGAGCCGGTGTCCTCGGCCACGTCGCCCTCCTGGCCGGCCTGCAGGGAGGGATCGCCGGCCAGAACAGTATCGCCCATGACAGCCGTCTGCCCGGTCACGGCCCGATCATTCCGCCGCTGCGGGAACCGGCGGCAGCGCGGCCCTGATCTTCTCGGCGTAGGCGCTAGCCGGGTGGCCGGCATCGTACGGGTGCCGCGGGCCGAGCCAGAAGCGCAGGCCATCTCTGCGGTTTCGCGGGATGACGTGCAGGTGCAGGTGCGGCACCGACTGGCTGACGACGTTGTTGATGAGGATCATCGACCCGTCGGCGCCCAGGCCTGTCTCCACCGCGCGCTCCAGCCGCTGCGCCTCGGCGAAGAACTCCCCCACCCGGCCGGCCGGAAGATCGCTGAGCAGCCGGACGTGCAGCTTCGGCAGGAGCAGCGTGTGGCCGCGGAACAGCGGGCGGTGGTCGAGGAAGGAGATGAGGTGCTCGGTCTCGTGGATGATCTCCGCCTTCGTCTCACCCCGGATGATGGCGCAGAACACGCACGTCGCACTGTCGTCGGGCACGTGCCCATGCTAGGCGAGGCGACCGGTCCGGGGCGGGTAGGGTAACCGGTGTGCCGAGCCGCAGCGATCTGGAGGCCATGTCCTCCCACGAGCTTCACGATCTGGCCATGCGCCGGGCCAAGCGTCACCTGGACGTCGGGTTCCTGTGGCGGCTGCTGCGCGAGATTCCGGCGGCCGAGGCGATCGAGGGCAACCCGGGGCGCTCCGGCGCCGACATGTACCGCATATCGGCGCTGATCACCGACGCGCTGGGCTCCGGTGAGGGGAAGACCGCGGACGCGCTGCGCCCCCTGTACATCGACTATCTGGAAAAGCACGGCGCGGACACCGGGGAGGCCCCGCCGGTTTCATGAGCATTCCCGCAGAATTAAACCGCCGTGCTGAGCGTGGGATCGAACCGGTAGCCGACCCGGTATTCCGTCGTGAGGCAGGGGCCGTAGACCGGCCCGAGCTTTCGCCGCAGCCGGCTGACGTGCACGTCGACGGTCCGGGTGCGGGACTTCGGCAGCTGGCCCCAGACGCGGTGGAGCAGGTCGGCACGGCTGAAGACCTGCGATGGGTTGGCGCTGAGGAACGCCAGCAACTCGAACTCCTGGTAGGTGAGCTCGACCTCTTCCCCGCTCAGCCAGACGCAGCGCCGCGCGTGGTCGACGACCAGGCCCCCGTCCGGCCGCTGCGGCACGGCGGCGAGGCCGGCGCCGACGTTGCGGTCCGGCGTCGCGGGGACGGCGTAACCGACGATCGCCAGCGAACTGTCCGTGCCGGGGATCGGGACCACCGCCAGCAGCGTGCCCTCCGTGCGGCTGGTCCCGTCCGGCCTGATCAGGCGTTCCATCTCGGCCGGGGACAGCGCTGCCTCGGCGGGAGCCGGGTCCCTGGCCGCCCCGGCCTCCCGGCCGGACAGCGGCTCCGGCAGCAGCTCCGCGGCGGGCCAGTCCGGCTCGGTGGCGGGTCCGCGCTGGGCGGGACCTGGCATCCGGATCACTCGCGCGGAAGCGAGCAGATTGGGCGGCATGTGACTCCTTCGCTTCGAGCGGCCTCTATAGGTACGGGAAGATCCCGGTCCGGGATGCCCCGCAGCCGGCCCAGCACGAGGCGGCCGACGTTAAGCGCGGCAGCCGACACTGGGCGCTGGCGACGCGGACGAAGTCCACGTGGCCGCGCCGCACCAGGCGCATAGAGGTAGCCACGAAGCTATATCCTACTAAATAGGTCTGTTTAATCAAGAAATATGCGGATCCCCAGTGACTTTTTACTGGAAGCCGACGCCAGCGTCTACCCCCGGATCGGGGTGCCGCTACTCGAAGCGGGCGCCGTCCGGAAGCTCGCCGCCGTACCAGGCCTCGATGATCTGGCGCGCGATCGAGACCGGCGGCGGCAGGGCCAGGTTGTGCGCCCGCAGGCTGGCGAGCAGTTGCCCGCGGGTGTACCAGTGCGCCTCGCCGATCTCCTCGGCATCGACGCGGATGTCCTGGCCGCCCTCGGCGAACGCATGGAAGCCGAGCATCAGGCTCCTCGGCATCGGCCACGGCTGGCTGCCGAGATAGGTCACCCGGCCGACCGTGAGGCCGGCTTCCTCGCTGACCTCGCGGGCGACGGCATGCTCCGCCGACTCGCCGGGATCGACGAAACCCGCCAGGATGGACACCCGCCGCTCCGGCCACGCCTTGTTATGGGCCAGCAGGCAGCGGTCGGCGGGGTCGGTGACAAGCATGATGACCGCGGGATCGGTGCGCGGGAAATGCTCGGTGCCGTCGTGCGGGCAGGTGGTCGAGTGCCCGCCGGGATTCACCGTGGTCGGCGTGCCGCAGATCGGGCAGTGCGTGTGCGTGTCGTGCCAGTTGGCGAGCGCGATCGCGTGGGTCGCCAGCCCGGCGTCTCGGTCGCCGAGCAGCGACCCTACCTGGCGCAGCGAGCCCGGGCGCACGCCGGCGCCGTCCGGCGCGCGCCGCCCGCGGGGAGTCCCGCGGTCCAGCGGGGCGTCCACGCCGAAGTACACCACGCCGGCGGCGTCGACCCCGAGCAGGAACCGGACGCCCGGCGGTGCCTCGGCCGGGGAGAGGAACACCAGATCCGCGCCGCCCTCGCTGAACCGCACCAGCGCCTTCCCGCCGTCGACGACCAGCACGCGGGTGCGCGGGTCCGCCCAGGCCGCGGCCAGCCAGGCCGGATCGGCCCGGCGGTCGGTGGCCCGGTCGACGGCCTCGCGGGCAAGCGCCAGACGGCCGAGTTCCGGGTGGCCGGTCACGGACGCGGCTCGGCGCGGGATCCCAGGTCGGCGGCGGCGAGCAACGCCGCAGATTTCCGGACATCATCGCAGCGTGCGGGATCCGCCGAAATCGATGGGATGGCCAGCCACGCCTTGAGATCCTCGAAGCAGCCGCTCACGCTCGCCTGGACGTAGGTACGGGCATCCATGAGGCAACTCTAGCCAGGTCGGCCCGGTCCCCCGCGGCCGCGCCGGCCCGCCGTCAGCGCCGG
>Ga0335085_10005581_pt1 | contig 20118 bp, 13 predicted proteins | sample Lox_Sample_45_FD_206712 | JGI IMG/M metagenome (GOLD analysis project Ga0335085, IMG submission 206712) | Soil microbial communities from Loxahatchee National Wildlife Refuge, Florida, United States - Lox_Sample_4.5 | ecosystem: Environmental > Terrestrial > Soil > Wetlands | place: USA...
TGGAAGCCAACGGCTGGACTAAAACCACGATCAGGCCCGGCGACACGATAACCGGCATCGGCTACCAGTTTGCCGATGGCCAGAAAATCGTCCGCCTTGAACGCGTCATCCTGCCCGACGGCAAAGAACTCAAACTCTACGGCCACTAGCCGTTTTACCCATGCGGCGCGGACGTTCGCTTACCTTCGCCTGCCTTACCCGTGGGCCCGCGCGATAAAATCATTGATTAAACCAGATCGCACGATGCGTAAACACAGTTCCGCCCTCCTCACTCTGCTTCTGCTGATCACTTCGATCCACTTGAGCGCCCAATATCAGAGTGGCCTCAAAGTCACCTGGATCGAGCCGGGCGCCGGCGGCATCCTGCCCGAGTTCGATTCCTTCGACAGCATCGATGGCACTCTCGGCGTCCTGAACGCCAAAGGCGAAGTGAACACCGACCAGCATCCTTTTTTCACTCCGCTCGGCACCAACGGCCGCGCCTGCGTGACCTGCCATCAGCCCTCCTGGGGGATGAGCGTCTCCGCCGACGAACTCCGCAACCGCTGGAACATAACCAGCGGAAAAGATCCGGTCTTCGCCGCCTTCGACGGATCCAACTGCCCGAACCTCCCGCAGGACAAGGAAAGCTCCCATTCGCTCCTGCTGAACCGCGGCCTGTTTCGGATACCGCTGCAGTGGCCGCCGCGCAATGCCGACGGCTCGCCCAAACACGTCGAGTTCACCATCGAAGTCGTTCGCGACCCCACCGGCTGCAACACCAGTGCCGAGTACGGCCTGAAGAGCGCGAATCCAACGGTCTCTGTCTACCGCAGGCCGCGCCCCGTCGCCAACCTGAAATATGTGACGGCGCCCGGCCCTGCCATCGTGCTGAAGACGGGCATGCTGGCAGACGTCGACCCGGAGACCGGCAAGCCCGTGAGCATGAATCTGATGAGCGATGCCCGCGAGGCCACCCTGTCCACTCAGGCCATCAGCGCAATCATGGGCCACGAGCAGGCGCGTGTGGCGCCGCCGCACAACAAACTGGAAAAGATCATCGATTACGAATCCCAGGTCTACGCGGCTCAGGCAGCGCACATTTTCGGTGGACCGCTGGCCGTCCAGGGCGGTCCTCCCGGACTCGGTCCGGCTGCCCTGCGCGACCATAAACCGGGCGTCCTCGGCGATAACGATTACGACCCCGTGTTCGGGAAATTCGATGCCTGGAAAGGCACCGAATTTTACCGATCATCGATCGCCCGCGGCGCGGACATCTTCATGTTCCGGCAGTTCTGGCTGCGCGATGCGGCTCACATCAACTCCATCGGCCTCGGCAATCCTCTCAAGCGCACCTGCGCAACCTGTCACAACGCTCAGATGACGGGACAGGATCTCTCCGCCGGCTGGGTGGATGTCGGTACCACGAATTATCCGACCTGGAACGAGCCCGCGACCTGGCAGGAATCCAGCGAGCTGCCGGTATTCAAAATCACCTGTGCACGCGATGCCAATCCGCACCCCTATCTCGGGCGCGTGATCTACACCACCGACCCCGGCCGCGCTCTGATCTCCGGGCGCTGCGTCGATGTCGGCTCGATCGTGATGCAGCAGCTGCGCGGACTCGCCGCGCGCGCGCCCTATTTCGCCAACGGATCGGCGAAGAGCCTGCGCGAAGTCGTCGATTTCTACGACCGCCGCTTCGACATGAAGCTCAGCGATCAGGAAAAAACCGATCTGATCAATTTCCTCGGGGCACTCTAAGTGCGTGGAACGCTTTTCCTGGCGCTGCTTCTCATCGCGCCAGTTCTGCTGACAGCCCAGCAGCGCAGCTTCGTCGCCTGTCCCATCGTCCGCGACACGAAAACCGTTCCCTGCTTTCTCGCCGAATACAACGGCGAGCTCTACTATCTCGGCATCCAGCAGGACATCACCAGCGAATTTCATCCGCCGCAACTCAAACATGAAGTGCTGGTTGAAGGCCGCGTTGTCGAAGGCCCGCGCGTCTGCGGCGGCATTCCGCTCAAACCGCCGGCAATTTCTGTAATTAAGGAAGTCAACCTCTCGTGCAACACGCTGTTGCCGGCTGAACCCGGAATCGAAGCTCCTCCCGCCGAGCGCCCCGCCGGACCATCGACGCGGCATGCCATCGCGGCCCGAGCGCCCGAAGCACCACTGACTGGCGTTCACGAATTCACCGCGCTCTATGCCTTTGATGACGACTATCTCGACTTTGCCGCCAACCGCATTGTCACCGAAGCAGCGGCCTACGCCAGGCGGATTGCCGCGTCGGGCGTCAAGGTGACCGGTTATCGTGCCACGAGTCTGCTGTCAAACGGCAGTCGCATGGTCGAAAAGCCGGGCCTCGCCGAGAAGCGCGCCCAGGACGTAGCGACTGTCCTCCGCGGCCTGGGCGTGACCAATGTCACGGTCGACTGGAAAACCGAAGCCGAGCCGGCTGACGGCGCCAGCGACCCGGCGCGCCGCCGCGTAACCATCACCATCACCCCATAGAAAATCGCGCCGCCTGACTGATCTGCGCTCAGCGCGTCGCGCAAACGAAATTCCTGGCGTCGTCCGTACTGCCGCTTCCGGTATACTTCGCCATCTGCGGATAAGGGCACAGCGGCCGTGTCATCTCTGTGCGCTGCTGGTTTGCCGCGCGCGCCGCCACGATCTGAGCCGGCGCTTGCCCTTTCTCGCGCCAGCCTTCCATCGCGCCCAAAAAATCCGCCCGATCCGGACCCACCCCACCCGCACAGTGCCCCATTCCGGGCATCAGATACAGGCGCATCCAGTCGCTCTGGTTTCCGCCAAGCTTCTCGGCAACCGCAGTCAGATAATTGATCGTGTTCTGCGGCGCCGGACCCGGGTCCGCCCAGCCGTGATAAAGAAGCAGCTTCCCGCCGCGCGCCCTGAACTTCGCCAGGTCCGGATCGGTGGACTCGATAAACGCGGCGTTCTTCATCGCCAGCGCGAGGTCCGCATCAAGATCGAACGTCATGACGTCCCACTTCGCGTCCTGATGTCCCACGTAGCGCGGCGTGTCCGCAAACAGGGGACTGATCGGCATACCCGGTGTCGGCATGCGGTAACCCATTTCAAAACCCGGTGAACTGCCCGGGTAAACCATAGCGCCGGCTTTCGTCTTAACCGGCTCCCAGGCTCGCTTTGCCGTCTCCACCTGGGCGGAAGTCAGACAATCCGGCGCATCGCCCGCTTTGCACTGCAGCTCCTTCGGATCGAAACGGCACGACTGCGGATCGGAGATGATTCCGTCCTTCACGCCGTCTTTCGCGTCGCATGCCGTCATGACGGCATCAGCCAGCAGCTTAATCTTCTCGCGCGGCAGAATGCTTGCCGGCTCCCGCAGCATATCCACCTGGCGCGATACCGACTGAATGTTCAGATGGACCACGTTATTTACCGGCGCGCCCGCGATGATGGCATCGAAGTCGGTTGGATACCGCTGTGCCTCCATCAGCCCCTGACGCCCGCCGGTTGAGCATCCCTGGTAATACGAGAGCTGCGGGTCGCGGCTGTAAAAGGCATGGATGATCTCTTTCGACTTCATCGCCATCTCGTGCATCGACCGGTAGCCGAAATCGACCAGCTTCTCCGGATGATCCACCACGAACGAAGCGCTGCCGCCTTTGTGTCCGGTGTCGTTGGACGCCGCGGCGTAGCCCTTCGCCAGACCGGTCGCCATAGCGCCTGTCTCGATGTTGCCTGCCCATCCGCCATTACCCACTGCGAGGAATTTGCCGTTCCAGTTTTCCGATGGCATCCACAGTTCCATCTCGATGTGGGAATCGGAAGTTGGAGTGAGAGTCGCCTGCACGCGGCAAAAGGCCGGCAGATTTCGAAACGGGTTTGCGCCCCGGCCTGCGCGGCCGGCCGGCAAATTCAATGCCCCGGCCTCAACGGTCTGCGCTGAAGTGATGGTTACTTTGTCGAGTTTAAGTGAGGCAAGGTCTTCACAGGCGCCGAAGGCATAGGCGGCGGCCGCCACAATAGCGATGGACAAACGAGCGTACATGGAGACTCCTGTCCCGATAAGGTATCAATTATCCGCCTCCCGCGGGGCCCCCTGAAATTCGCTCAGCCCTGAACCGCGCCATTCTTTCTGACTTTCATTACGAAACGAACCCGGGAAGCGTGAGCTGTCAAGGCCTTCACCCGCAACTGACAGCTCTGGCGGCAAATCGCAACCACGTAAAAACTGACGACTTGAGACTGTGGACTGACGACTCCCTTAAACCGCGCTATACTACCTCTTAACCACCCTCAATCCCCACCCGACCTCACCGGTGTAGTAAAATTGAAAGCGGAATTTGTAAACAGTGCCAGTAGTCCCGAGCAGTTCCCCGCCGACGGGCTGCCCGAGGTAGCTTTCCTGGGTCGAAGCAATGTCGGCAAGTCCAGCCTCATAAATGCACTGGCAGGCACACGAGGGCTGGCATTCACAAGTAACACGCCCGGTCGGACTCAGTCGATCAACTTCTATCGCGTAGACGGCAATCTTTACTTTGTTGATCTTCCCGGTTACGGATACGCCCGGGTGCCTCTCGATACCAAGTCCGAGTGGGCGAAGCTCATTGAATTCTATTTACAGGAGAGACGAACTCTTAAACTTTCTTTCTTGATTCTGGACGCGCGGCGCGGCTGGATGGATAAGGACCTCGAACTGAAACATTGGCTCGATTCCCGCAACCATCCGTATGTGGTCGTAGCGTCCAAAATCGACAAACTGAATCAGACAGAGCAACGGCGCGGCCTGGAAGCGATTCGCCAACATGCCGAACCGTTGCCGTTCTCGGCCGTGACAGGCCGTGGAGTGAGGGAAATTTGGCAAGCGATAACGAAAACACACCAATGACAGAAACCACGCCGCCTCCGGAGTCAACGACGCCGGAGAAGACGGCCGACCGTCCCGCTCGGGAAGCCTCGGCCGACACCGATACTGCAGCGAAGCCGCCGCGCGCACCGCGCAAACACGACAAAGCCGCCGAGCAGCCGAAAACCGAAGAGCCTGCCGCGCCCGCCGCGGTTGCAGGAAACGGCGCCACTGCGCCCGCAGCGCCGTCGGATAATGCGACCGTTGCGCCCCCGGCGCCGGAGCAAACCAATGGTCAGCCTGCTGCTGCTCCATCCGGCGTCGACCAAAATCGTCCGCCGCAGGCTCCCCAGCACGGCGGTCATGCACCGCAGGGCCATCCCGGTCAGCAGCGGCGGAGACAGCAGCAGGGCAAGCCCGGCGTGGGTCCCACGCTCGATCTCGTCGAGCTCAAGGACATGAGCATCCAGAACCTGAACAACGTTGCCAAGGAAATGGGTGTTCTCAACGCTGCTGGTCTGCGCAAGCAGGAACTGATCTTCAAGATCCTCCAGACGCAGGCGGAAAAAAGCGGTCTCATTTTCTCCGAAGGCGTGCTCGAATGCCTTCCCGACGGATTCGGATTCCTGCGCGCCCCCGAGTACAACTACCTGCCGGGCCCGGACGACGTTTACGTCTCGCCTTCGCAGATTCGCCGTTTCGATCTGCGCACCGGCGACACCGTTTCCGGCCAGATTCGTCCGCCGAAAGAAGGCGAGCGCTACTTCGCCCTGATCAAGGTTGACGCCATCAATTTCGAGCCGCCGGAAGAAGCCCGCAACAAGATCTTCTTCGACAACCTGACGCCGCTCTATCCGGATGCGCGCTTCAAGCTGGAAACCGTCAAAGACAATTTCTCCGGACGGGTGATGGATCTGGTGACCCCGATCGGCAAAGGCCAACGCGGCCTGATCGTCGCGGCGCCCCGCACCGGCAAAACGATGCTGCTGCAGAGCCTCGCCAATTCGATCACGACGAATCACCCCGAGGTTTCACTGATCGTTCTGCTGATCGACGAGCGCCCCGAAGAAGTCACTGACATGCAGCGCTCAGTGCGCGGCGAGGTCATCAGCTCGACGTTCGATGAACCCGCAACGCGCCACGTACAGGTCGCGGAAATGGTCATCGAAAAGGCCAAGCGGCTGGTCGAGCACAAGAAGGACGTGGTGATTCTTCTCGACTCGATCACGCGGCTTGCGCGCGCCTACAACACGATCGTTCCGCCATCGGGCAAAGTGCTTTCCGGCGGTGTCGATTCCAATGCTCTGCAGCGCCCCAAGCGCTTCTTCGGCGCGGCGCGCAACATCGAAGAGGGCGGTTCGCTGACTATCATCGCGTCGGCTCTGGTCGATACCGGAAGCCGCATGGACGATGTCATCTTTGAAGAATTCAAAGGCACCGGCAACATGGAAATCCACCTCGACCGCAAGCTGATCGAGAAGCGGGTGTTCCCGGCCATCGACATCAACAAGAGCGGCACGCGCAAGGAAGAACTGCTGATGCCGCGCGACGAGCTGAACCGCGTGTACATTCTGCGTCGCGTCCTCAGCCCGCTCTCGCCCGTCGAAACAATGGAACTGCTCCTCGACAAACTGGGCAAGACACGCAACAACAGCGAATTCCTGGCCTCGATGAGCGGTTAATGGCCGACAAGCGCCGGCTGTTCATCGTCAGTCTGCTCGCGCTTTTTACTGCGGGCGTCGGTGCTTCTCTTCGCTCCAACGTTGCGGGCGATATTCAGCGAACCTTCTTCGATCCGATCGACAAGGCCCACTCAGCCGAGATGATCGCATCGGTGCTCGGTGTGCCGTTTCTCGGATACGCCATCACGATCGCGATCGGCAGCTCCCTGCTCGATGTGATCGGCATGGGTATCCTGCTTCCGATGTCCGGTGTGCTGTTTATCATCGGCACGCTGATCATTCTGTTCGCCGGCGGACCCAACGTCTATTGGGTGATGTGGTCCGGTGCGGTTGTGACAGGGGTCGGGTGGGGGCTCGTGGAAACGGTTATCAACCCGTTGACCACGACACTCTACCCCGATGAGAAGACGGCACGGCTGAACACGCTGCACGCCTGGTGGCCCGGCGGACTGATCGCGGGCGGATTATTCGGCGTCGCGATGGGCGGGCTCGGCGTCGCGTGGCAGTGGAAGCTTGCGGCAGTGATGGCGCCGGCGCTGCTGGTTGTGATCCTATGCATTGGCCTGAAGTTTCCGCCAACTGAGCGCGTGGCATCGGGATACTCGACGGGCTCGATGTTTCGCGAGTTGCTGAAGCCGATGTTCATCGTGCTCTTCTGCTCGATGTTCCTGACCGCGGCGTCGGAGCTTGCCCCCGGGCAGTGGATGGATTTCGCGCTGACGCGAACAGTGGGAATGCGCGGCATACTGCTGCTGGTCTACGTGAGCGGACTGATGTTCGTGATGCGGCATTTTGCCGGACCGATGGTACATAAGCTCTCGCCCATCGGCCTGCTTTGGGTTTCCTGTCTGCTTGCCTCGTGCGGCTTGTTTGCGCTGAGCGTCGCGAACTCGCCGATTACGGGGCTGTTGGCGGCGACAGTCTGGGGCACCGGCGTTTGCTACATGTGGCCGACGATGCTGGCAACAGCGGCGGAACGTTTCCCGCGCGGCGGCGCGCTGCTGATCGGCCTGATGGGGACGGCAGGAACGTTGTCGATCAATTTCGTTTTGCCTGCGATGGGCACAATTTTCGATCACAAGAAAATCGAACTCGCGGGCGGCGCGGCGGCGTTCAACGCGCTTCAGCCCGGACCAGAGCTGGAACGAATACTTGGGCTCGCGGCGCAGACATCATTTCGCGCGGTGGCGATTCTGCCCGCGATCCTGCTTATCGTTTTCGCAGCGATCTGGCTTTACGACCGCGCACGGCGAGGTGAATCGGGGTCCCTTCAAAGCCGAAGCGCTTTCGAAGCTGATTGATCAGATAGCGCTCGTGTGAGAAGTGCAGCGGCCCGGATTTATCGGTGAACAGCACGAATGACGGAGGGCGCACGCTCGCCTGCGTGATGTAGAGAACTTTTCGCTCTTCGAAGTGCAGTTGTTCGACGAAGCGGTTGAGCTCTCCGGTGGTGACGCGTTTAAAAGCCGATTCGTTGATGCGTTTGATCAGGTCCAGTAGTTTGGAGACCCCGGTTCCTTTCAGCGCCGACATGAAAACCATCGGCGCGTAATCGAGAAATTTCAGCCGGTCGCGGACGTTCTGTTCGAATTCCTTTCGTTTGGCGGCGGGCGTGAGATCCCACTTGTTGATACAGAGGATCACCGGACGGCCGCCCTCGTGAGCGTATCCGGCGATTGTCGCGTCGAGGGCGACGAAGCCTTCGCTCGCATCCATCACGACAAGGACGATGTCAGCGAGGCGGATGTGGCGGCGCGCCATCACGACGCTGAGTTTCTCGGCCATCTCCTTCGTTTTGCCTTTGCGCCGAATGCCGGCCGTGTCGACGAAAACGAAGCGCGTGCCTTCGTGTTCGACAGCTTCGTCAACCGCATCGCGCGTGGTGCCCGCTACGGGGGAGACTATGGAGCGCTGACTGCCGGTCAGCGCATTCAGGAGCGTTGATTTTCCGACGTTCGGACGGCCAATGATCGCGACTTTGATGCCTTCCCCGGCGACAGAAGCGGCCTCGGCAGGGAAGTCGCGGGTTACGTGGTCGAGCAGCGCGCCGACGCCGAGGCCGTGTTCGGAAGAGACGGGATAAAGGTCTTCGAAGCCAAGCGAATAGAAGTCGTGCGTCAGAGATTCCTTCGAGCCGGTGTCGATCTTGTTGACCGCGACCGTGACGGGCTTGCCGGTCTTGCGGAGCATTAAGGCGAGTTCGCGATCGGAGGCGGTGATTTCGGATCGGCCATCGACCAGGAAGATCACCTGGTCCGCCTGATCGAGTGCGACGCGCGCCTGCGCCAGAATCTGGCCGGGTATGTAATCGGCGTCATTCACGACAATGCCGCCGGTATCGATCAGTTCGAAGCGGCGGCCCTCGTAAGACGCTTCACCGTGGATTCGGTCGCGCGTAATGCCGGGTTCGTCGCCCACGATGGAACGGCGCTGGCCGGTGATGCGATTGAAAAGGGTCGATTTTCCGACGTTGGGCCGGCCGACGATGACGACAGTTTGCAACTGCCATGATAGCTGTATGACCCGGAATGCCGTGCGCCGATTTTTCGGCCGCGATGGAATGCTGGCCACAAAGCATACCGGTTTTGAGCTGCGCAAAGGCCAGATGGAAATGGCCGCGGCGGTGGAAGAAGCGCTTACCGAGAAGCGCAAACTGGTCGTCGAAGCCGGTACGGGCACGGGGAAAACGCTGGCCTATCTGGTTCCGGCGCTGATGTCGGGGCGGCGGGTGGTGATTTCCACAGGCACCAAGGCGCTGCAGGAGCAGCTGTTTTTTCGCGATATTCCGTTTCTCGAAAACGTGCTCGATCGCGAGCTGCGCGTCTGTTATATGAAGGGTCGCGGCAACTATGCCTGCCGGCAGAAGATTTATGACGCCGAAGGTTCGCCGGTTCTGACGGGACTGGAAGAGGTCGCCGATTTTCAGGTGATCCAGGAATGGGAGAAGCACACGAAAACGGGCGATCGAGCCGAGATTCGCACGCTGCCGGAAGAGAGCACGGCATGGGCGAAGATTGATGCGCGGTCGGAACTGTGCGCGGGATCGAAGTGTCCGCAATACGAGCGCTGCTTCATTACGCTGATGCACCAGCGTGCGGCGGAAGCGGACATTGTGATCGTCAATCACCATCTGTTTTTTGCGGATCTTGCCGTGCGGCGGGAAAAAAACGCGAGCATTCTGCCGGATTACAACGCGGTGATCTTCGATGAAGCCCACGAGATCGAAGACACGGCGGGGCAGTATTTCGGATTTTCGCTGAGCAGTTACCGGGTGCAGGAGCTGCGGCGCGATATCGCGGCGCTTTCGCGGGTTCGTCAGTTCGGATCGGAGGAACTGGACCGGATTCTCATCAGGCTGGACGAGATCGCGCTCCACTTTTTCGGATTGCTGCCAGGCGAGGAAGGACGTGCGAGTTTCATCGGCCGGCCCGGATTCCTCGAAGAGCATCACGAGGTTTACCACGATCTGGTCGCCGCGTTCGATCTGCTGGCCAGCCATTTGTCTCTGATCAAAGATGCGCCGCAGGAAGTGATCCCACTGTTCCGGCGCGCCCATGAACTGCGCGGCGCGCTGGAATTTCTCATCGAGGGAGAGGATGCGCGATTCGTGCACTGGATCGAACGGCGTGGGCGCGGCGTATTTCTGCAGGCGACGCCGATCGACGTGGCAGATGTCCTGCGCGAGCATCTGTGGAGCCACGTCGATACAGCGGTTCTGACATCGGCGACGCTCGCGGTGGCGGGGCGTTTCGATTATGTGCAGTCGAGGCTGGGGCTTGAGGGCGCGCGCACGCTGATTGTCGAAAGCCACTTCGATTATCAGTCGCAGGCCCTGCTCTATATTCCGAATCATCTGCCGGCGCCGTCGAGCCCGGCATATGTGAAGGCGGCCGCCGAAGAGATCATTCGGATTCTGAATGCGAGCCGCGGACGAGCGTTCGTGCTGTTCACGAGTTATCAGCAGATGCGGCTGATTTACGACCGCGTCTCATTCGCGATCGAATACCCCGTGCTGGTGCAGGGAACGGGGCCGCGGATGGCGCTGCTGGAGGAGTTTCGCCAGACTCCGAACTGCGTGCTCTTTGCTACCTCGTCGTTCTGGCAGGGGGTGGATGTTCCGGGGGAGCAACTGAGCTGCGTTATCATTGATAAGTTGCCGTTCGCAGTGCCGAACGACCCCGTGGTGGAAGCGCGGATCCGGAATGTGCGCGAGGCCGGGGGCAATCCGTTTTACGATTACCAGATTCCGCAGGCCGCGATTGCGCTGAAACAGGGCTTTGGCCGGCTGATTCGGACGCGTTCGGACCGCGGCGTGCTTTCGCTGCTGGATAACCGGATTACGCAGCAACGCTACGGACAGGTTTTTTTTGACAGTCTGCCGGACTACGCGTTTTCGATGAAGTTCGCGGACGTGGAGAGATTTTTCGATGTTTGAAGTCTGCATAGAGCACACATTCGCGGCTGGACACGCGCTGCGCAACTACCACGGCAAATGCGAAAACGTCCATGGGCATAATTACAAAGTGCAGGTGGTGGTGCGGGGCGAGCGGCTGGACGAGACCGGCATGCTGGCCGATTTCGTGGAGCTGAAGAAACTGCTGCGTGCGGTGTCGGAGCCGCTCGATCACATTTTTCTGAACGACATTGAGCCGTTCACGACGCTGAACCCTTCTGCGGAGAATATGGCCTGGTACATCTGCGAAAAAATGCAGGAAGGCCTGGAGCAGGAAAACCCGGTCGAAGTGGCGGAAGTGAGAGTGTGGGAGACCGATATTCAGTTCGCGACATATCGGCCTCCGATGAAGCTGTTTCCCAACCGGCAGTAAAACGGAACGCGGCGTGCGCCCGCGTGCTAAAAAATCATTCCGTCCACCAGGTGACCAGCAGGCCTTCGCCGGCAACGTCCGCGTCGACCGCATACTGGCTGAGATGGATGGAATCTTCGCCATCCTGAGACTCGATGCAGAAAGTTTCGGAAAACCCGCCCGTGGGGTTCGGCCACAGGACGCGCGCAACACTGGACAGCGTTACCTTGCTCATGGTCGGGCTGCCGACGTACATTTTGCCTGTCAGTCCGGGGATCACCTGGAAGAATAGTTTGGACGCGGTCGCTTTGGGATCGGTCGACAGCTGTACCGGTGTACCTGGAGTGGTGACGTTGACTCGGCCATTGCATTTGATGTTCATGAGAACTCCTCGCCCGCATGTTAGACCCGGAAAATCGGCCCAGGCGGCAGGTGCGCCGTAAGCGATTGATTTCGGGCGTCGAATATTTTTTTTCGATTGTGACCGCCGTTCCGGTCTCCTGATGGCATCAATGTCTGTCGCAATCGCTATATAGTGAAATTTGGATTCCGCCTCAGCACAGTCCGCGGGGCTTAGCGCGCCGGCCGTGGGGAGTTCGGGTCTCGCTTCCAAGCCAGACTTCACGGAGCTCTCGGGACTGACGCTTGACGAGCTGTGTCGGGAAGCGCGCTGCGAAGCGGTGGCTCTGCGACGAGATGAGTTTGCAGAGGCTCTGTTTGCCGTCGGAAACCGCTACAACTTCGGTCTGGCGGCCGGGCTGAGCGCGGGCCGGGCGCAGATCGGTAATTTTCTGCGCGGACTGCAACTGGCGGACCTGGCATTAGCCCAGGCGTGCGCACTGGGGCGCGAGGCGGCATGGCGAGAGTTTATGGCGCGGTTTCGCGAACCTCTGAAGCGGGCAGCGACAGCGATGACCGGATCGGAAACGACCGGCGAGGAACTGGCCGAATCGGTGTGGCCGGAAATGTTTGGCCTGAGCGAGCGCAACGGGCAGAGGGTGTCGCCGCTGGCGGGTTATTCGGGACGGGGATCGCTGATCGGATTTCTTCGGGCCACGCTGGCGCAGAGGAATGTCGACCGGCATCGGCGAACGCATCGGGAGACGGAGTTGCCGTCGAGGGATCTGCCCGCGGCAACGGCGGCGACTGTTCCGGAACCGGCGACGGTATCGACGCTCAAAGCGGCGCTTGAGGAAACGCTTGGCACCCTGGATGGAGAAGAACGGTTTCTGCTGGCGGCGTGGTTTCTCGACGGGCGCACGCTGCTGGAAATTTCGCAGATTGTGGGGGTGCACGAAGCGACGGTGAGCCGGCGGATGCAGAGGCTGACGGCGCGGTTGCGCACCGAACTCCGGGAGAGACTGCAGACGAAGGGAATGAGCCGGGCTGCGGCCGAAGAAGCGCTGGGCATCGATCCGCGCGATGTAGACATCAATCTGCGCAGTCTGCTGCAAGCTTCGCGAACCGAAGCGTTCTCAGAGAAGGGACGAGTGAACCGGGAAGGAAAATGAGCGAAGAATTACATCCCGCACTGCATCCCGATGCCGATGTGCTCAGCGGCTTTCTGGAAGGTGTGCTCCCGGAACACGAGCGGACGGCCTGCCTGAACCATCTGGCGGAATGTGCGCAATGCCGCGAAGTGGTTTATGTCGCGCGGAAAGCTGCTTCCGTGGATGCGGCAGCAGCAGGCGCAGTGACTCGGGTTGCGGAACGGCACTGGTTCCGGCCATTGACTGTGGCGGCTGCGGTGGCAATGGCGATCACGATCGTGTTTTCGATCGGACTTTACCGGATGATCCGGTCTGCGGAACCGCAGGTTCAGGTGACAGCCAGCGCAAAACGGCCGATTGAGACAGTGGCGGAGGCGGAAGCGGTGCACCCCCCTCCGGAAACAAGGCCGGCTCCCGGTAAGGTGAGCCCGCGATCTGTTCCCGTTGGACGAGAGCATGCGCCAACCGTGCCGGCAGCTCCGCCCGTGGGGTCGCCTGCAGAGCCCGCGCCCGGTCCGGCGGCTCCGGAACCGTTAAACGTCGTGAACGGAATTCCCGCTCCCGCGGCTTCACCTCTGGCGCCCGTGGCCGCTCCACGCGCCGCCATCGCGCGTTTTTCCGCGGTTCCGGAGGCCGCGGGAATTGCTGGAAAGGTGTCTGATCCCACTGGTGCGGCAATTGCCAGAGCGCAGATCGAAGTGAAGAACGAAAGCACCGGCGCGACGTATTCGTCGACCAGCGACGCGCGGGGCGAATTCAGCCTCGCGGGCATGTTACCGGGCAAATACGATCTGAGCATCTCCCAACCGGGATTCAAAAAGTTCGTCGAACCCTCCATCGATCTGCAGCCGCAGATGGTGGCCCGGGTGGACTCAATCCTGGAAGTCGGCACTGTGGCCGAAACGGTCACGGTCAATGCGCAGGCGCCGCTGCTGAAAACGGAGAGCGGCGAGTTTGCGCGCGCAGCCGCTCGCGCAGATGCCACGGCACTGCCCCTGAATGGACGCAGGGTGAAGCTACTTCCACTCCGACCGGCATTCACGCTGCCGGACAAATCGAATCCTGTCAGCTTCGCGAATAAAGACAGGATCGTTGTGGCCGTGAATGCGGCGGGCGCGCTTTTCCGCAGTGAAGACGGCGGAGAACGCTGGAAGCAGGTCAGGGGGAAGTGGAGAGGCAGGGTAGTACACGTTGCCGTCAACTCCAAAACCGATTTTGAGCTGACGACCGATCCGGCGTCCACCTGGCTGAGCGCGGACGGCCGTCACTGGTCGAATGCGCCCACGCCGCACTGATCCCGAAAAATAATCCGCAAGATTCCGGATCAGCTCCGTTCTCAGGGATGGAGGTTGGTCATGAAAAGGTCCGCGACGCTGTTTGCTGCCGGTTTGGTGGTACTCTTCTGCGGTTCCGTCGCAGTATTCACGACTTTCGCGCAGTCAGGTGAAGCCGGTCCCGTTCATGCGACCTACGTTCATGGAGTGCTGCATGTGGAGACGCCTTTCGACGCTCCGCGCGCCGGCGACGGGACCCTGAATATCGAATTACTGGATCCGGAAGACCGCGTCGTGGGCGAAGTGAACACGCCGGTGTATGTGCAGGCGCGACGAGGACTGCCACAGCAGTCGATTGCGATTCGCGGCGAGCTGCCGGTTGAGGATCTGGTATGGCACAGGCTGCGGTACAGATTTGCATACAAGGATGAACAGAAGCCGGCACTGGACGGGATCGTTTCGGTGTCGCGCGTACTGCGGCGTCCCGTAGTGCATGTGGTCGATCAGCAGAAGTATGTGAGTGGCGGTGCGGCGGCGGTGCGGCTGGTCGTGACGGAGAGTGGCGGTGAAAGACCGATTCAGTCAGGATCGGTGCACATCGAGATGGAGCCTCGGGGACAGAAGGCGCAGACCCTTTATGCAGGCACTCTCAATGCGCGGGGCACGACGCGCGCGGTTTTCCGTTTTCCGGCGGGAGTGACGGGAAGTTTTCCAGTTCGATACATGGTGGACACGCCCCTGGGAACTGCAGATTTCACGCAGCAGATTCACGTTGAAGAGAAGGCTTCAATTCTGCTGACGACGGAGAAGCCGGTTTATCAGCCGGGGCAGACGATTCATGCGCGCGCATTGGCGCTCGATCAGCCGGATCATCGGGCCGCGGGCGCACACAGGCTGACATTCGAAGTGGACGATTCGCGCGGCAACAAGGTGTTCCGCAAAGTTACGCAGACGGATGAATACGGGATCGCGTCGGCTGAGTTCGCGCTGGCGGATGAAGTGAACCTCGGCACCTACCATTTACGGGCGCTGATGGATAGCAATGCCGGCGCGGAGTCGCAGAACAAAGGGGAGATCGCGCTCGAAGTGCAGAAATACGTACTGCCGCGGTTCAAGGTCGATGTCGACCTGGCCGGGAAGGAGGCAAAGGCAAAGCGCGGCTACAGGCCGGGCGATCACGTGACCGGAACGGTGCGGTCGAACTATTTCTTCGGGAAAGCTGTGGATCGGGCCGATGTGGTGGTTAAGGCGATCGGCCATGATGTGGAGTCGTTCGACGCCGGCCAGGTGAAAGGCACAACAGATGCGGAGGGAGCATTCCACTTCGATATTCGATTGCCGGAATTCCTTGCCGGACATCCCTTGACGCAGGGCGCGGCACTGGTGGCGATCGAAGCAACAGTGAAGGACAATGCCGGGCACAGCGAAACGCATGGCGAAACCGTGAGCGTGAGCCCATCGCCGCTGCTGATTACGGCGATTCCGGCGGGCGGCGCGTTCGCGACATCGTTGCCAAACGAGTTGTTCGTCCTGGCGTCATATCCGGACGGAACGCCGGCGCAGGCGGACGTCAGGGTTCACTCGGAGTTCGGCGATGAAGCGGCTAAAACAGACCGCGGCGGGGTGGCTACCGTGCAGGTGACCGGGGCGGGAATAACTACGCAGCTCAGAATCGATGCAAAGGACAGCGAAGGGAACACCGCTTCGGCGCCGGTCGAGGTCAAATCGCGCTCAGGCTCCGACCAGGTTCTCGTGAGCACCGACAGAGCGCTGTATCGGACGGGCGATCGCATCCGGCTGCATGTGCGGTCGACAAGAGAGCGCGGCGATGCTTATGTCGATGTGGTGAAGGACGGGCAGACCATCGCGACGCACGATCTCGGCATCGACCACGGGCACGCGGAGCTGGATATCGCGGCGACTGCGCAGATGGCGGGCACCCTGGAACTGCACGCGTATTTGTTAGGGCGCGATGCGCGTCCCGTCGGCGACCGGCGGCTGGTGTTTGTGCAGCCCGCGGATGAACTGCGAATTGAAGCGACGGTGGACGCGGGAATTTACAAACCCGGCGGCGAAGCGCGCATCGGCTTTCATGTGACCAACGGCCGCGGCGAAGGCGTGCAGGCGGCGCTGGGGCTGGAGGTGGTGGATCAGGCTGTATTGGCGCTGGCGGAGAAGCAGCCGGGATTCGCGAAGGTGTTTTTCTACCTCGAGCAGGAAATGATGAAGCCGCGGTATGAGATTCATTCGATCGCATTGCCGGAGACGATTTCGTCGGTAAATTCGGTGCAGAATGCGCAGCGGGATCTGGCTGCGCGCGCGCTTTTTTCGGCGATGGAAGTGAACGATATCAATAATGCATCGCTCGATTACCGAAAGGACGTACCGCAGGGGAAAGCGGCGTCCTACATGACGCGATACCAGTCCCGAATAACGACGCAGCTGGACAAGATCGTCGACTCGTTCGATGGCGATGAGGAGAAATTACAGAATGGATGCGGGCAGCACCTGGTGGCGGATTTGCGGATTGTGGATCCGTGGGGCCAGAGGCTGCAGGTCGATCAACCGCGTTACACGGGATTTTTCGTCGCGCGCAGCGCGGGCCCCGACGGGCGCCTCTACACCAGCGACGACCTCGTAATGAATGTTGCGGATCGCTGGTGCTCCGCGGGCTCGATCCGCATCAGCCGGGCGCGCGGCCCGGCGGACGGGACTGCCGCTGTTAATGGGACCGTGACAGACCGGTCTGGTGGAGCGATTCCGCGAGCACAGGTGGAACTGCGGAATGCGGAGACCGGCGCAAGGTATTTGGTCGCAGGCGGGATGCAGGGTGAGATCCACTTTGCCGGGATCGTGCCGGGCCAGTACGCTCTGAGCGTTGTTTCGCCGGGATTCAAGAGGTTCGTACGCCCCGGCATCGAGTTGCAGGCACGAACCATCTCGCGCCTGGACGTGACGCTGGATATCGGAACCGTGAGTGAAATGATCACGGTTGCATCGAACACACCGCTGTTGAAGACTGAAACTGCTCAGTTCGCAGAGGCCGCGACTGTTGTCGCGGCCGTCCCTCCCGGGGCGACAATGGGGCGCGCAATTAACGGTCGGCCGGGAGTAGATGCGATCGTAGCGGTGGCCGCTCCGGCTCAGGAACCGCGCGTTCGCTCGTGGTTTCCGGAATCGCTTTATGTTGCGCCGGAGATTATCACGGATCGCGAGGGCCGCGCCAGCATCACGATACCGATTGCGGACAGCATCACTACCTGGCGCTTGGCGATGCTGGCATCGACAAAGCAGGGCGCGCTGGGCAGTGGAACGTCGAGCCTGAAAGTGTTCCAGGATTTTTTCACGGAAATGGACCTGCCGGTGACGCTCACGCAGGGGGATGAGGTGTCGATTCCCGTTGCGATCTACAACTACTCGGGATCGCGCGGCAATGTGCGTCTGAAGCTGGAGGACGCCGACTGGTTTGCGCTCGAAGGAAACACGGCAGAGAAAACTGTACCTGTCGAATCGGAGCGCGTGGGCGCGGCGGAGTTCCGGGTGGCGGCCAAACGGATCGGCAAATTCAAGCTGACGCTGAAGGCGGAGATGGATGGTCCGGCGAAACGAGCCGACATTGTGGTGCGCGAGATTGAAGTCGTGCCGAACGGGCGCGAGCAAACCATCGTGTTCAACGGGCGTCTCGATTCCTCCGCCCAGCATACGGTGAACTTTCCGGCGAATGCGATTCCGGAATCGGGCACGGTGTTCGTGCGGCTGTATCCGGGGCCGCTCAGCCAGGTGGTGGAGGGGATGGACAGTTTGCTGCGTATGCCGTTCGGATGCTTTGAGCAGACATCGTCGAGCACCTATCCGAATGTGCTGGCGCTCGACTACATGAAGCGCACGAAGAAGGTGACGCCGGAGATCAGCGCTAAGGCGGAAGGTTATATCGCAAGCGGCTATCAGCGGCTGCTGACGTTTGAAGTGCCGGGCGGAGGATTTTCGTGGTTCGGCAATGCGCCGGCGAACAAGATTCTCACCTCGTACGGACTGATGGAGTTCAGCGACATGGCGAAAGTGCACGAGGTAGATGCGCGCGTGATCCAGCGCACGCAGCAATGGCTCGCAGCGCAGCAGCAGCCCGACGGCAGCTGGCGCGCTGACGCGTCATTCATCAACGAAGGCGCTACGAATCGATATAACAGCGACGAGTTGCGGATCACGGCGTACACCGCGTGGGCTCTGGAAGCGACGGGCTATCGTGGGGCGGCCGTCGATAACGCGAAGCGGTATATCGAAGCGCACCTGCCGGCGGCGGCGAAACCGGATCCCTACACGCTGGCCGTTCTGGCAAACTTCGCGGCGGGATATGGCCAGGATGCAGGATTCACAGCGGAGGCGATCCGGCTGCTGATCGACGCGCGCACCGAACAGGGCGATCAGGTGTGGTGGAAGTCTGCGGAAACCGGTATGTATGCCACGGGCGAAAGCGCAGCGGTGGAGACGACAGGGCTCGCCGTGCAGGCGCTGCTGAAGCAGGGAGGAGAGAGCGCCCTTGTGGCGAAGGCGATGAACTACATCGTGGCGAAAAAAGATGCGTCGGGCACATGGGGCAGCACGCAGGCGACGATCATGGCGCTGCGCGCGATGCTGCTGGCCGCGGAAAACGGCGGGGCGACAGCGAAAGGCGCAGTGGAGGTGATGCTGAACGGTAAGGTGGCGGGCCGCGTTACCCTGACGGCGGAGAACAACGATCTGTTGCATCAGTTTGCCTTCAAAGATGTGAACGCGCGCGGCGCGAATGCGGTGGAGATGCGGTTCACGGGCGGAGGGAATCTCGCATATCAGGTTGCGGGGCGCTATTTCACCCCGTGGAATGTAAGGCCGGAGGGCGAACCGCTGTCGATCGAAGTCAGTTATGACCGGACGCACCTGGCGCAGAATCAGATGGCAACGGCGACCGCGGCCGTGCGCAACAATCTTGCGACTGCGGCGAATATGGTGATGGTGGATCTGGGAATTCCGCCGGGGTTCGAACTGCTGAGCGAAGATCTGGACGATTATCGGGCGAAGAGCGCGGGGTTGAAGAGCGGGCGGCTGGAAAAATTCAGTCTTACGCCGACGCAGGCGGTGCTCTATTTCGACTCGATCGGGCCGCGAAGTGAGTTCCGGCTGCAGTTCCGGCTGCGCGCGAAATTTCCGATACGCGCGCAATCGTTCGAGTCAAAGGTGTACGAATACTATTCGCCGGACGTGAATGGGGTGGCGCGGCCGGTGCAGATTGATGTGACGAAGTGATCGCACACGCCCTATTCGTAGATCTGCCAACCCCGGCTGTGGGCCGCATCGCGAAGTTTGCGGAAACTGCCGGATTCGTCGTCGTGGCGGCGAAGCGCGCCCAGCGGGGTTCGGATAGCGAGGGGACTGCTCCCGCTGCCCCCGCTCGGATTTATGCTGCTCGTGCAGATCGACTGCGGTACGACAGGCTGCGGAAGCGGGAGAACGGGCGCCGGCAGCAGTGGGTTGGTCAGATTAATCGCGGAGAGCAGATTACCGACATCGTTCGATGTCTCACGCGCGGCCAGGGGTTTGACGCCAAAGACCGATTCGATCATCTTCAGGACGGATGTGTGGTCGAAAACGGTGTGAGCGACGGTGGGATTTGACGGGTCACTGATTGTCCACGGGGAAGCGATGATGCACGGGCAACGACAGCCGAGCAGAGCTTTGCCGTCGACAAGGTCCGTATCCGTGTTATTGGGGGCGAGGGCGCGTGGCGGCGGGACATGGTCGAAGAAGCCACCCCATTCGTCGTAATTCATCACGAGCACAGTGCTCTCCCATGCCGGGCTGGTGGCGACGGCGTTGTAGACCTCGGCCATGAAGGCGTCGCCGTTGCGGATGTCGGATTCCGGATGGTTGTCGTTGCCGGTGTTGAGCACGAGAGTGAAGCGCGGATCGACGAATGAAACGGCGGGCAGAGTTCCGGCGGCGCAGTCGGCGAGAAATTGGGAGTAGGGCCGGCCGTAGAGCAGGGCATCAATCGGGAAAAGCGCGAGGAAAGGGACG
>Ga0335085_10005582_pt1 | contig 20117 bp, 16 predicted proteins | sample Lox_Sample_45_FD_206712 | JGI IMG/M metagenome (GOLD analysis project Ga0335085, IMG submission 206712) | Soil microbial communities from Loxahatchee National Wildlife Refuge, Florida, United States - Lox_Sample_4.5 | ecosystem: Environmental > Terrestrial > Soil > Wetlands | place: USA...
CGGGCTTTTTCTTGAGCTCGAGTTTGAGCACGCCGGCATTGTAGCTGGCCGCGACGGCTTCGGTGTCGACGGTCGACGGCAGCGTGAACGCGCGATAGAAGCTGCCGTAGCGCCGCTCGATGCGATGGAAGTTCTCTTCCTTCTCTTCCTTCTCGAACTTGCGCTCGCCCTTGACGGTCAGCGTGTTGTTTTCGACGCTCACGTCAAGATCCTTCTCTTCGATGCCCGGCACTTCGAGCTTCAGGACGACCTTTTTCTCGTCCTCGTACACGTCAACGGCCGGCACAAAGCTGGCCGTAGTCAGCGCGCCCTCGCCAGTTTCATTGAAATCGCGAAAAACGGAGTTAAGCCGGTTCTGCAGCGCGACGACTTCACGGAACGGGTCCCAACGAGTGATTGCCATGATGAATTCCTCCAGATGGATCTGAAATTTGTAGGTGGGGCCAAGGCCCTGGGCCTGACCACTCAACCTATCTGATGAGACTATAGCACAAATGATTCATAAAATATGAGTGTAATACGCTAATATATTTGCAAAATGAATAACTGGTTTATTTTCAGCGTATTCTGTAGACTATTCCCGCTTTTTAGCTCAGGCTGTCACCTGCGGCTGCCCGTCCATGTCTTTCTGAACGGGCTGGGGAGGTGAGCGGGGGGAGTTTTGGGGATTGTTTTCCTAAGTCTGAGAGCGGGTCCCGACTCCAGATGTGAGTCGCGCACAGGACGGCGCGCGCGGCCAACTCGAATACAATCCGCTTCATGCACTTTCCAGGATGGGCGGCGACGATAAACTGGCGCTGGGTGTGGCTGGTGGTCGCCACTTTTCTTGCCGGCGTGCTGAACGCAGTGGCTGGGGGTGGGTCGTTCCTGTCGTTTCCTGCGTTGCTGAGCATGAAGATTCTGCCCGTGCAGGCCAATACCACGAACACGGTGGCCATCTGGCCCGGACAATTGACGTCGGTAGCCGCGTACTGGCCCGACGTGCGCAAGAATGCGCGCACCGCCCTTTTGATGGGGTTGGCGGGCCTCATCGGAGGCACAGGAGGGGCGATCGTCCTGATGAACACGCCGCAGATGACGTTTCTGCATCTGGTTCCGTGGCTGCTTCTGGGCGCAGCGTTGATTTTTGCCGTGAGTGGGCCGGTTTCGCACAGGCTGGAGCGGCTGAAGCGCGCCCGCCGCGAACGCGCCGCTCCCGGGCCGGCGCGTGAATCAGGCTCACGCCATATCGCCCTATTTCTCTCCGCCATCGTGGTCAGCTTCTATGTCGGCTACTTCGGCGCCGGCGCGGGCTTTGTCTTTATGACGATGCTGGGGCTTTATGGCTATGAAGACATCCACGTGATCAACGCACTGAAGGTTGTGGCCAACCTGCTGGCGAACGGCATCGCCTTTGTCATCTTTATCGTCGATGGCCAGGTGGTGTGGCGCTATTGCCTGCCGGCGCTGTTGGCCGCAGCCATTGGCGGCTATGTTTCCGCGAGCCTCGCCAGGCGCGTGCCGCAGCCCGTGCTCCGCGGGCTGGTCGTCGTGATCGGGCTGAGCATGGCGGCGTGGTTCTTCTGGAGAAACCACTAATATCAGGGTGCAAGCGAGCGAGGGACCGGGAAGAGAAGTCCCGCAGCAACCGATAAGAAGCGGAACGCCAGAAGTGAGCGCGGGCACATACCATCGCTCGGGGTACGGGTATTTTGAAACTGGCGCGGGCCTGCATTTCCCGTGTCGGAAAGAGCCATTCTGGAATGCCTGCGCGGTGGGTGACGGAGCTGATCGGGTTGCTGGCGGGATTCTGCACGACCTTGTCGCTGGTGCCGCAGCTTCACCGGATGTGGCGATCGAAGAGCGCGCACGATCTTTCACTGGCGATGTTTCTGGTCTTCGGCGTGGGCGTGTTGCTGTGGCTGCTCTATGGCGTCAGCATTCGGTCGCTCGCCGTGATCACCACAAACAGCGTGAGTCTTGTGCTGGTCGTCGTGATCTATTCGCTGGCGGTGCACTACGAGCACATTTCAGTGAAGAAGTGAATGGGTGAAGAAGTGAAGGAGCTTTTTCGCTGACTTTGCCGCGTCACTGTTGAACGGCCCACCGCGTTTGCCTCAGGCGTCCGCTAGTTTTACCGATTGCAAAGGATACAGGGTGTTGCGCCCGGGACGATCGGGATCGTAGAGAGCCGTAGCGGATGATCCCTCGGTGACAGGCTCGCTGCGGAAGACTTTTCCCTGAGACTTGCTTCCGTCGGGCAGTGAGAAATCATAGTGGAGGAAATACCCGGTGCTTCTTCCTCGGGAGCCCGCATTGCAGCGTGTGATAACGGCGCGGGCGGGACGGCCGCCGGCGAGCAGACGGCGCTGAGGCAAAACGGCCGAAAGCTGCCCGTAGGCGAAACCGAACATGAGAAGCATGACGAAAGCCGAAGCGGGCACAACCACGAGCCAATGGGTCTGGGAATTTGGTGGGTCCGATTCGGGGAATGACTTTGCGGGATCGGATGGCAGGTAGCGAATTGCCACGGTCGACCCCACGTGGAGCGCTTGCCAATGCTGCACAGTAATGAAAGCGCCTTTGGAGTAAGTCTGACCGTCGACGGTGAATTGATAACCGACGACATGCCCCAAAGTGGTAGACAGGCGAGTAACGGTGGCCTGGGTTTCGCGTCCTTCCGCGGCCAGGCTGCGCGTCAGGGACTCATTATCGGCCTCGCGGCGCAATTCACTGTGAACCAGGCGATAGGCCAAACTTAGCCCCAGGACGATGGATGCCGCTCCCATAACGCAATAGGCGATTCCCATGCCGCTGAGCCGGACACGGCGCGGCAAGGGTTGCTCCAACTCAGGAGGCATCGTCCAACTTTCGATTTCGCTTTCTACTGTGGGCATATTGCAGACAGCGTAGCACCGGTATTTTTGAGGATCGATCCCTCAATCGTGGGAGCGCGGTACCGCGGTCACTGGCGGCGATCGGCGCGATCTTCGGTGTTGACGATCTCACCTGCTAACTCCCGCAGCCATGCCCTCGCTCCCGCATCTGAACCGGCAGACCCGCTCCCCCTCAACGGTTCACCAAAGCTGGTTGCATACCAAGCCCGAGGCGACGAAGAAGTTCCCCCAGGGGCTAAAGCCCCAACGTTTATGCGGCTTCTGCGGCTGTCGGGGATAAATCCCGACCTACCAGGTTTATGCGGCTTTTGCAGCTGTCGGGGATCAATCCTCGACCTACCAGGTTTATGCGGCTTTTGCGGCTGTCGAGGATAAATCCCCGACCTACCAGTCCTGCCCTTTCAAAGCTCGATTTATGCAACGAACTCTATGCACTGTAAACTTGAGTCATGAGCCACGAAGGCATCCGCTTCGCCACAAAAGACGAGCAGGCACGCGAGAATCAGGCCAACCGGCCATTGCCGCGCGTCGCTATCACGCCAGAGAAAGTGCGCGTGTTGATGACCGAAGGCAAGGGCCTTGAGATCGATTGGGCCGACGGCCACCGGAGCGCCTGGAGCTTTGCATGGCTGCGGGACGCATGTCCCTGCGCCACCTGCGTGGACGAGCGTTTGCACGAAGGCCGCAAGACGGGCCAGCCAAAGCCCAAGCCCGCAGCGCTGCTGCCGATGTATGCGCCGCCGCCCAAGCCCGCGAGCGCGCATCCGGTCGGCCGCTATGCGATCCAGTTCAATTGGGCTGATGGGCATTCGGGCGGGATTTACTCGTGGGAGTATTTGCGGCGCGTCTGTCAGTGCCAGGAGTGCACGTTTGTTGAGGCGCAGACGACGGGCACGCCGAATTGAAGACAGTGGTCAGTGGTCAGAGAACAGAGAACAGAGAACAGAAAACAGAAAACAGAAAACAGAAAACAGAAAACAGAAAACAGAAAACAGAAAACAGAAAGACAGTGGTCAGTGATCGGTGGTCAGAGAAGCTGCCGAACCGCGGCCTTATTGGCCCGGCTAAAGCCGTGCCCTTGTTACAAGGCTCCTTCAATTGAGTTTTTCCGCAAGCTGTGAAGCCCTGACTGATCTTCGAGTGTTTACTGCCCGCGACCCACGCCCTGCGTGAGTTCCCCGAGCCGGGCCCCTTCAAAACTGATTCAGGCTTGCCGACTACTTCGGGCTGGCCGACGACTGACGATCGGCCATCTTTTACAATCACGCCATGAAGATTGGATTTCTTGGATTGGGCAAAATGGGCACGCCGATGGCGCGGCATTTGATTGCGGCCGGCCATGAGTTGCGCGTGTGGAACCGCACGGAGGGCAAGACGGAACCGCTGCTCCGCGAAGGGGCCATCGCGGCAGGAACGCCGGCCGAGGCGGAGCTGGGCGCAGACGCCGTCATCACGATGCTGTTTGACGACGCGGCGAACGAAGAAGTGATCTTTGGCGCCAACGGCCTCATGGACGCGCTGTCGCCGGGCGTGCTTCACATCTCGTGCAGCACCATCAGTGTCGCGTTGAGCGAGCGCCTCACGCTGGAGCACGCGCGCCGCAAGCAAGAGTTCGTGGCCGCGCCGGTCTTTGGCCGCCCCAACATTGCCGAACAGGGCAAACTTTGGGTGGTAATGGCTGGCCTGGAGCATGCAGTCGCAAAGGCTCGTCCGCTGCTTGAGACTTTCTCGCGCGGCATCTCCGTCGTGGGCAGCGAACCGCGCCAGGCGCACGCCGTGAAGCTGGGCGGCAATTTTCTTATCAGCGCGATGCTTTATTCGCTGAGCGAAGCATTCGTTTACGCGGACGGGCAGGGAATCGAGCCCGCGATTTTCTTTGAGGCGGTGAACAGCGCGCTGTTTCAATCGCCGTTTTACGCGGCATACAGCAAGGTGATGCTGAACCCGCCGGAACGGCCTGGAGCGACGGTGCTGCTCGGCGAGAAGGATACGCGGCTGTTGCGCGAGGCCGCTGCCGGCGCGGGGACCCGCGTGAAGCTGGCAGATACGCTCGCAGAGATTTTCGCGCTGGCCAAGGCCGCCGGGATGGCCAATCAGGATTGGGCCGTGGGAATGTACCGTATGTCACAGCGTGGAGCAAGGAGCGGGGATTAAACAGTGGTCAGTGGTCAGAGAACAGAGAACAGAGAACAGAAAGACAGTGGTCAGAGAACAGAGAACAGAGAACAGAGAACAGAGAACAGAGAACAGAGAACAGAGAACAGAGAACAGAAAGACAGTGGTCAGTGATCAGTGGTCAGAGAGCAGAGGACAGAGTAGAGAATAGAGAACTGGGGGAGCAGGGAACATCTGATGAGGCTTAAGGGGAAGATCGTCTTTATTACGGGGGCCAGCGCCGGGATTGGCGCGGCAACTGCACATGCCTTTGCGGCCGAGGGGGCGCGCCTGTTGCTTGCGGCTCGCCGCGCCGGCAAACTCGCCGACGTAGCGTCGAAGGCACTCGCTCAGGGCGCTGAGGCCGTGCATTCCATTGACCTCGATGTGCGCAACCGCAACGCGGTACAGCGTGCCATCGACGATCTCCCTCCGGATTGGGCCGAAATCGATGTCCTGGTGAATAATGCCGGCCTGAGCCGCGGAATGGAGAAGCTCTACACCGGCAAAATCGAAGACTGGGAAGAGATGATCGACACCAACATCAAGGGGATGCTGTACGTGGCGCGGGCAGTCGTCCCTGGAATGGTGGTGCGCAATCGCGGTCACGTGGTCACCCTCGGCTCCATGGCCGGAGAGATCGTTTATCCCAATGGCGCTGTCTATTGCGGGACCAAGGCAGCCGCGCGTGCCATTAACGACGGACTGCGCGAGGACCTGCTCGGCACTCCCGTCCGAGTGACGAGTGTGGATCCCGGCCTGGTCGAGACCGATTTCAGCCTGGTGCGGTTCCACGGTGACGCGGGCCGCGCCGCGAAGGTCTACAAAGGGATTGATCCGCTTACGGCGGAAGACATTGCGGATGTGATTCTGTGGGCCGTCACGCGGCCTGCGCACGTGAACATCGCGCGCGTCTCGCTTACCTCAGTGCATCAGGCCAATACGCTGCTCATCCACCGCGAACCATAGGCTTGCGACTTAGCGGAAGCGCGCGAGGCATAGCCTGCAATCCGAATCGCCGGATTGCCTACCCGATCGACTGAATTTGCGACTCGATGTGAGCCAATGCGGCCTCAAGAGCTGCACGGCGTCCGGCATTCGAAGTCTTTTGCGAAAGGATATTTTCACGTTGCAAATTGAGATCCTGAAGTTGCCGATCTCGCGCGGCGCGCCGCACTTCTGCCGCGCGCCGGGCTTCTTCGCTCACGTGGCCGTCGCCGGCTTTTGCAACGGGGCTTTCTAAGGCGTTTGCCATCTGCTCCTCCACCGATTTACTTTCCCATCCACGGGCCATATCTTCATTCTACGGGCGCTCGGCAGTGTCGCGTCCCGCAGAATGACGAAGATGGAACCAGAAAGACTGAGAGGCCTCGTATGCGTGCCTGGCAACTTTCCGCGTTTGGTATTGATTCTTTGGAGCTTGTGGAGCGCCCTACTCCTGCACCGGGTCCCGGTGAAGTCCTCGTGGGCATTCGCGCAGTTTCGCTCAACTACCGCGACCTGATGGTCGTGAAGGGTTTTTACAACCCCAAAATGAAGCTGCCACGCATTCCGTGTTCCGACGGCGCGGGCGAAGTAGTGGCCATCGGAGCCAACGTGACCGCATGGAAGCCTGGCGACCGCGTGGCCGGCATCTTCATGCAGAACTGGCTTGACGGCACGCTGACGGCGGCCAAGGCGCGCGGCGCACTCGGTGGAGACATCGACGGGATGCTGAGCGATTTTGTCGTGCTCAAGGAGCCTGGGCTGATTGCGATTCCTGATCATCTCAGTTTTCAGGAGGCGGCCACGCTGCCTTGTGCGGCGGTGACGGCATGGAATGCGCTGGCCGCTGGTGACCTCAAGCCTGGGTCGACAGTGCTGGTCCAGGGCACGGGTGGCGTATCGATCTTCGCCCTGCAATTTGCGCGATTAAAAGGCGCGCGGGTTTTGGGCATCAGCTCCAGCTACGAAAAACTTGAGCGTGCCAGCGCCATGGGGCTGGATGCGGGACTGAATTATCGCGACAACCCCGAGTGGGACCGCTGGGCACTTGACCAGACTGGCGGCGAGGGCGTGGACCTGGTGGTTGAGGTGGGCGGCGGAGGCACGCTTGTGCGTTCGCTCAGGTCCGTTCGGCCCGGCGGAACCATCGCCCAGGTCGGAGTGCTCACCCAGGCCACTGACCCATTCCCCATCCCCCTGGTCCTTCACAAAACAGCGCGCATCCACGGCATCTACGTGGGCTCGCGCAGGGATTTTATGGAGATGAACCGCGCCATTGCGCTCGCTGAGTTGCGGCCCATCGGGGAGGAATTCGATTGGCGCCAGGCGCGCGAGGCTCTTGAGCGGATGGAAGAAGCCAGTCACTTCGGCAAGCTGGTGCTCTCCGTCAACTAGCTCGCGCGGCGGCTCCGCTGCGTTAGATTGGATTTGTGACCTTGCACGAAAAGATGCTGGCGGTCGCCATTGAAGAGGCGCGGCTCGGCCTGAATGAGGGTGGTGTACCCGTGGGCGCCGCGATGTTTACGCGCGAGGGCGAGCTGCTCAGCCGGGGCCGCAATCGCCGCGTGCAGCAGGGCGATCCCAGCATTCACGGCGAGACCGACGCATTTCGCCGCGCCGGCCGCCAGAAGAATTACCGCGATCTGGTGATGGTTACAACGCTCGCCCCGTGCTGGTATTGCAGCGGCCTGGTCCGCCAGTTCCGCATTGGCACATTGGTTGTAGGCGAGAGCCGCACTTTTGCCGGCGGGCTCGGTTGGCTGCGCGAGAATGGCGTGAACGTGATCGATCTCGATAATCGCGAGTGCCGAGAGTTGATGGAGACTTTTGTTGCAAGGCATCCAGAGATCTGGAACGAAGACATTGGCGAAGAATGAGAGAGACAGCTATTCGCTCTTAGCTTTTTAGCTCTTTCGGTGCCGATGAAACATCTAAGACTTGGGTCATGCTGCTTCGGGGCTAAAAGTTACGAGCTAACTGCTAAAAGCTGCATTTGAGGGTGAAACATGCTGGGTCAAGAAACGAAATTGAATCTGCGCGGCTACTCGATCATTGATGGCCAGAGCGCTGAAACCGTTGGAGCTGCTTTTAATGGCGTCGATCCCGCAACGGGCGTGAGCCTGGAGCCTGTTTATCACTGCGCCTCGCCTGCCGACGTGGACCGCGCCGCCAATCTGGCAGAGGAGGCGTTTGTCGCCTACCGCAAACTTTCGGGCCGCGAGAAGGCACGCTTCCTGCGCAGCATCGCCGATGGGATTGAGGCCATTGTGCCGGAGATTGTGGAACGCGCCAACCGCGAGACCGCTCTGCCTGAAGCCCGCCTCAAAGGCGAGTCCGCCCGCACCATCAACCAGCTTCGACTGTTTGCGCAAGTCATTGAGGAAGGCTCCTGGGTCAACGCGCGCATCGATCCGGCGCAGCCCGATCGCAAGCCGTTGCCACGCTCCGACATTCGCTCGATGATGACTGGACTCGGGCCCGTTGCGGTCTTTGGCGCGAGCAATTTCCCGCTTGCGTTTTCCGTTGCCGGCGGGGACACAGCTGCCGCCTTCGCGGCCGGAAATCCCGTCATCGTGAAAGCGCACCACGCTCATCCGGGCACCAGCGAGATGGTTGGCCAGGTCATTGCGCGCAGCGTGCGTGAGTGCGGCCTGCCGTCGGGCATGTTTGCGTTGCTGTTCGGCGCCGGCTCTGAGATCGGCGCGGCGCTGGTTGATCACCCCAAAGTGAAAGCCGTCGGATTCACCGGATCGCTCTCCGCAGGCAAAGCGCTCATGCAGCGCGCGGCCGCCCGGCCTGAGCCGATTCCGTGTTTTATGGAGATGAGCAGCGTCAATCCGCTCTTCGTGCTGCCCGAAGCCCTGCGCACGCGCGGCGCGCAGATCGCCGCCGGTCTTTTTGGCTCATTCACGCTTGGTGTTGGCCAGTTCTGCACCAAGCCCGGCCTGGTCTATCTGCCGCGCAACGCCGATGCCGATGCGCTGGTCGCCGAAGTCAAGGCGCTGGTCGAAAAAGCCGCTCCCTCTGCCATGCTCACGGGTGGAATCTCAAAGAGTTATCGTTCCGGCATTGCAAGCCGGCAGGCGCACGCCCAGGTGAGTACCGTCGCCCAGGCCTCAACGAATGGCGCGGGCGATTACTACGCCGCGCCGGTTCTGCTGCAAATCGACGGCGAGGATCTGCTTGCCGCTCCCGAGCTTTCTACTGAAGTCTTCGGCCCCAGTGCTCTCGTCATTCGATACGACAGCCGCGAACAGCTCATTGCGCTGGCCGGCGGCATTGAGGGCCAACTGACCGCAACGCTGCACGGAACGGACGCCGATCTGGCCGCCTCTGCCGATCTCATTGCGGTTCTCGAGCGCAAGGCCGGGCGGCTCATCGTCAACGGATTTCCTACCGGCGTTGAAGTTTGCCACGCCATGGTGCACGGAGGCCCGTATCCGGCCACAAGCGACAGTCGCGCTACTTCGGTGGGCACTTACTCCATCTATCGTTTTGTGCGCCCGGTCTGCTATCAGGATTTTCCGCAGGCTTCGCTGCCCGAAGAACTCAAAGACACGAATCCGCTTGGGATCATGCGTCTCGTCGACGGTCAACTCACGCGGGACGCAGTTTCGCGGCGGCCTTAGACCGGTTCCTCAGTTGATAGATCCGTCACGAACTGCTGTGGAGGTGGTGTTTTCTTTATGAAAACGCCACTAGGCTTTCGTGGTTTCAGGATGCTTCGACTGAGGAACCGGTATCGGCGCGCGCAGGAAGAAAATCATCACTCCGGAAACGATCAGCAGGATCGACATGGCCAGGTAGCCGGAGCGCGCGCTTCCTGTCACGGCTTGCAGCCACCCCACCAGCCACGATCCCGCGAATCCTCCCAGCGCGCCGCAACTATTGACGAGCGCGATTACCTCGCCGGCCACATTCTTTGGCAGCATCTCAGGCATGATGGCAAAAAATGGGCCGTATGGCGCGTACATCGTGCCGCCCGCAACGACCAGACAGAAGTAGGCGAGCCAGAAATTGTGCCCCGCTGTCGCAAAGCTGCAAAACAGCGCGACGCCTGAAAGGATCAGGAACGGCCATACGAACAGCCTGCGATTCTGCGCGCGGTCGGAGAAAGTGGCGACGATGAGCATCAGCACGACGGCAAGGAGAAACGGCGCCGCGCTAAGAAGGCCAACTTGACCGATTCCATGCTCCAGCCCGGAGCGAATCATCGCGGGGATCCAGATCACGAGACCATACACGCCGAAGCTCCAGCAGAAATACTGAAAGCAAAGCACCAGCACACCCGGCACGCGCAGCGACGCGCGAAAATTCGCGTACTGGGGCAGGGAAGTCTGTTCCAGCGCCAACGCCTCAGCCAGATGCTTGCTGCTCTCTTCCGGCAGCCAAGGAACATCCAGAGGCTTATCGCGCGCCACGACAATCCAGACAAAGGCCCACAGCACTGACGGAATGCCTTCGAGAATAAACGTCATCTGCCAGCCGACGGCCCTTATCAGGGGCCAGGTTACGGCGGCCATCCAGGTCACCGTCACCGGGTTGCCCAAAATCAGAATCGCGTTGGCGCGTGAGCGCTCACTCCGCGTGAACCAGTTGGTCAGCAGGATGAGCATCGAAGGAAAGATGAGGCTCTCCGCGACACCGAGCAAAAGCCGGTCCACGACGAGCAACCAGTAGTTGTGAATGATGCCTGTGAGCCCCGAAAAAATTCCCCAGCTTATCAGCGCGAAGAAAACCAGCCGCGTCGCGCTTCTGCGGATGGCATAAGTCGCCGCAGGCACTTGAAAGAGAAAATAGCCGAGAAAAAACACCGAGCCGAGAAAAGCTGCGCGGGATTCTGTGATGTTAAGCGACTTCGCCAGGCCGGCTGCTGCGCCGAATCCAAAATTCGACCGTCCGAGATAGGCGAGGCTATAGGTCACGAAGACCACCGGCATCAGGTAGAGCCAGCGGCGGCGCAGGCCCGCCTGAATTTTCTCGCCATGGGCTTGCGCCGCACTTTGTGAATTGCCTTCGAGCACATCACTTTATAGCACCCCGCTCCGGCGGCGCTCCATCCGGAAACAGCCCCGTGCAAACTATACTGATCTCTCGGAAAGAGGCTTCTCATCGCAACCCTTTCACTCAGCTCCGTACTGGAAACTGGCGACGACAGCCTCAATCGCGTGAACACGCGAGCAGCCGGCCCGTCGGGAGCGCTGCCGCTCTCGCCCGAGATGCTTCTTACAGAGCCCTCCGGCAATCTCTTCGGTCTCACGCAAAATGCCGGAATGGGCTGGGAGCCGAATCGGCTTCTCGATCCTGAGTTCCTGATCCTGAGCACGCACGGCGGCCTGCGCGCCGAAAACGGCGAGGCCATCGCGCTTGGTTTTCACACGGGCCATTGGGAAGTTGGCTTGCTTGTGGCCGAGGCGGCCCGCGAGCTGAAGGCGCTGCGTGCCACCCCGTTCGCGGGAGCCTGCACCGACCCGTGTGACGGCCGCACGCAAGGCACCGCAGGCATGATGGATTCCTTGCCCTACCGTAATGATGCCGCCATTGTGCTGCGCCGCCTGATGCGCTCGCTGCCCACCGGCAAAGGCGTGATGGGGATTGCCACCTGCGACAAGGGCCTGCCGGCGATGATGATGGCGCTTGCATCGTCAGGGAAGAAGCCCGCGGTGCTTGTGCCCGGTGGCGTAACGCTGCTGCCGGAAGCGGGCGAAGACGCAGGCAAAGTTCAGACCATCGGCGCGCGCTTTGCGCAGAACCAGATCACGCTCGAATATGCCGCGGAGGTTGGCTGCCGCGCTTGCGCGTCGCCCGGCGGAGGCTGCCAGTTTCTCGGTACTGCGGCCACATCGCAGGTGGTCGGCGAAGCTCTTGGCCTCTCGCTGCCCCACAGCGCGCTCGCACCTTCCGGTCAACCAATCTGGCTTGATGCTGCCCGGCGATCTTCCCGCGCACTCCTGCGCCTGCATCAACTTGGCATTGGCGCGCGCGACATTCTCACCCCGGCGGCTCTTCGCAATGCCATGGTGCTGCACGCCGCATTCGGCGGATCCACAAATCTTCTTATTCATATTCCCGCCATCGCGCACGCGGCCGGGCTGCCGCGTCCCTCGGTTGCCGACTGGGTTGAGGTCAATCGCCAGGTTCCTCGCCTGGTGGACGCGCTGCCCAACGGTCCGCGTGGCTTTGCCACGGTGCAGGTGTTTCTTGCCGGCGGCGTTCCCGAGGCGATGCTCGAGCTGCGTGCTGCGGGCCTTCTTGACACTACGGTGAAAACCGTCACCGGCGAATCGCTCGATGAGTGTCTCAGCTGGTGGCGAGACAGCTCGCGCCGCAAGGCACTGCGCAAAAGGCTGCAGGAGATCGACGGCATCGATCCCGACGACGTCATCATGTCTCGCGATCGCGCGCGGTCCCGCGGACTCACCTCCACCGTTTGTTTCCCGATGGGCAATCTTGCGCCCGAGGGGTCGGTGATCAAATGCACCGCCATCGACTCATCTCTGGTTGGTGACGATAACATCTATCGACATACTGGCCCGGCGCGCGTCTTCGTCACCGAAGCAGCGGCGATCCAGGCCATCAAGTCCGGCGAAATCTCGCAGGGCGACGTCATGGTGCTCATCTGCAGCGGGCCTGCGGGCGCAGGCATGCAGGAGATTTACCAGATCACCGCGGCGCTTAAGCAGCTGCCGCATTGCAAGCACGTGGCCGTGTTGACCGATGCGCGCTTCAGCGGCGTCTCAACGGGAGCCTGCATCGGCCACGTATCTCCAGAAGCGCTTGCCGGCGGGCCTATCGGCAAGGTTCGCGACGGCGATCAGATTGAAATTGTGATCGATCGCTCGCGGCTGGAAGGGTCTGTGCATTTTGTCGGCGAAGCCGGCGAAACATTCGGCTCCGGCGAAGGCGCCAGTCGCCTAAGCTCTCGCAGCCCTCGTCCCGATCTCGCACCTCACTCTGAATTGCCGGCTGACACGCGCCTATGGGCGGCGCTGGTCACGGCAAGCGGCGGCGTCTGGGGCGGCTGTGTCTACGATGTCGATCAGATTGTGGAAAGATTGGAGAAAAAAGCGTGAAGCTTTACAGGACCGGCAACGGAAACTTCGTAGAAGACGGCGGCAGGCATTTTCGCGTTCCGGAGTCGAACTGGGACACGCTTGTCGCGCACGAAAATCTCAGCGCCTACCTGCGCTCGATCGTCGACGCGGGAAACCCGTCCGGAGATCTTGCGTCCGCGTACCTCGAAGCGCCCATCGGCGCTCAGGAAGTTTGGGCCGCAGGCGTCACCTACTTTCGCAGCCGCAGCGCGCGCATGGCGGAGTCAAAAGATGCCGGTGGCGGCGACTTCTACGATCGCGTTTACAGCGCTGAGCGCCCCGAGCTGTTCTTTAAGGCAACGCCGAGTCGCGTTGCCGGTCCCGGCAGCAATGTGCGGATTCGCACGGACGCCAAGTGGTCGGTTCCAGAGCCGGAGCTCACACTGCTCATTAACCCGCGCGGCCAGATCATCGGCTACACGGTGGGCAACGATATGAGCTCGCGCGACATCGAGGGCGAGAATCCGCTCTATCTGCCTCAGGCCAAGGTCTACGACCGCAGTTGCGCGCTTGGTCCGTGCATCCTGATCAGCAGCGATCCGCTTTCGGCCACAACGCAGATCCAGATCGAAATCCTGCGCGGAGGCGGTGCGGTCTTTTCCGGCGCCACCACGCTTGCGGAGCTCAAGCGGAAACCCGCCGATCTGGCCGCCTACCTTTTCCGAGAAAACACTTTCCCATACGGCGCGTTCCTGATGACTGGAACCGGCATCGTTCCGCCCGATGACTTTACCCTTGCGCCGGCCGACAAGATTCGCATCACCATAGACCCTATCGGCACGCTCGAGAACGACGTGGTGCAAGGAAGACTTGCCCAAGCCGTTTGATCTCGGCAGATCAAAGCCCCGAACCGATCGCAACAAGGAGTCGATTGAACGACCAGGGTCGCGTTCCACAACAGATTTCCTTGCGCAGCGCAGGCCTGCCGCGCCGCCGCTGGCGTATCGCTTGGCTGCTTGGCATCGGCGTACTGGTAAACTTTTTCGACCGCGTCAATCTCTCCGTCTCGCACGATTCGCTGATTGCCGCTTTCGGCATCTCCGACGTTGTCTTCGGCTATCTTTCCAGCTCCTACAACTGGACCTATGCCCTTTGCCAGTTGCCGATCGGAGTCGTGCTCGACAAGCTTGGCGTTCGCCGCGTCGGGCGCATCGGCACATTCATCTGGAGCGCGGCCTCCTTTGCCGCCGCGGTCGCGCCAAATCTCAACGCATTCTTTGGCGCACGCCTTCTGCTTGGGGTTGGCGAATCGCCTACGTTCCCTTCGAACGGCAAAGCGATCGGCTTGTGGTTCCCTGAGCGCGAGCGCAGCCTGGCAACCTCGCTCAACGACGCTGCTGCCAAATTTGCCTCGGCCATCGGGGTTCCGGTCATTGGCATCGTTCTCATCCACGCGGGATGGCGGTGGAGCTTCGCCTTCACCGGCGCGATTAGTTTTGCCTACTTCCTTCTCTTCTGGCGCGTCTACCGCGATCCTGCTGAGGATTCCGATCTGACCGAACGCGAGCGCGTGCACATCGAAGATCAGGCCTCATCTTCCGCCCCATCCAACCTGAGCGAAGAGCACTCGACGCCACTCCTCGGCCTCCTCGCCCAGCGCAAGGTGCTTGGCCTCGCAGTTGGCTTTGGCTCCTATAACTACGTCTTCTTCCTGCTGCTCTATTGGCTGCCGGCGTATCTTTCGTCGGCCCTCCACATCGATCTGCTGCACTCGTTCCTTTACACCAGCTTGCCCTGGCTCCTCGCCACCGGAACCGATCTCGTCATTGGCGGATTTCTGGTCGACTATCTTGTCCAGCGCGGCCTCGGTCAGAGCGCTGTCCGCCGCACCGTCCTGATCGGCGGCACGGCATTTGGCCTTGGCATTCTGGGCGCAGCCCACGCGCACAGTGCCTCGCAGGCACTCATCTGGATCACCGTTTCGCTCAGCGGTCTGGCTGCGGCTGCGCCAGTAGCCTGGTCGCTGCCGTCTTTCATCGCCCGGCGGCCCGACGTGGGCAAGGTGGGCGGGATCATCAACTTCGCCGGCCAGGTCTCCGGAATCGCGGCGTCGATCCTCACCGGCTACCTGGTCACGGCGTTCCACTCCTACGCCGCGGCGTTCGCTGTAGCGGCAGCGTACTTGGCCGTTGGCATCGCGGCATATCTGTTCCTGCTGGGGACAATCGAGCCGCCGGCGCTCGAACCCAAAGCGGCGTGACCGGGTGGGCACGGCCTCATGCGGGCGTCGCTCCTTTCGGCCACCGTGCCTTTTCGGCTCCCAGTCGTCCAACAATCCAGCCATCGTCCCTTTCGGGAACATTACCAATGTGCGTAACAGTTCAGGTGCACCTGCGGAAATTTGTTCTCCTGTAACGTCGCTTGGTGCAAAATAGTCGGATGGGAGATCGAACCTAGTGCCCCGTATTCACTTTCATCAGCAACTCGCAGAGCTCAAAGACAAGCTTCTCGCCATGGCCGCGCTGGCGCAGCAGGCGGTCGAGTCGGCCGTCGAGGCCTACACGCGGCGTGACAAGGGCCTCTGCAAGTTCGTTAAGCAGAACGAGCGCGCCATTGACACCGCGCAGCGCGAGCTCGATGAGATGGCCTATGACCTGCTGGCCAAGCAGCAGCCCATGGCCATCGATCTGCGCTTTATCCTCGCGGTCATCAAGATCAACGGCGACCTGGAGCGCATCGGCGACCAGTCGATGAGCATTTCACGGCGCACCAAGGAAGTTCTCGCCATCGATGACGTGGATCTGCCGGTAGATTTTTCCGCAATGGGCGACTTTGCCGGGCAAATGATTCGCAATGCGTTGCAGGCGCTGCTCGATGGCGACGCGCGCCTTGCCGATTCCGTCCGCGAGATGGACGACGAGATTGACCGCATGAACCGCCGCGCCCACAGCGACCTGCTCAAGCTGATCGAAGAGAAGCCGCAGTATACGCAGCAGGCCATGAACGGGATTCTGGTCGCCAAGAATTTGGAGCGGATCGCCGACCATTCGTCCAACATTGCCACCGACGTGATCTTCTGGATTCGCGGCGCCGATGTGCGCCACCAGCTCAGCATGGCGATGGATTGAGAAACCAGCCGTCAGCCATCAGCCGTCAGCTCACTGTTGCGAAGACAAAGGGTATCGGCCGATTCCGAGCTCCCGCAGAGCTGAAAGCCGACGGCTGACGACTCGCACTTACACGCCAATCACCGCGCAAAGCTCCTTTACCGCTTCCGCGCTCTTTTTAAGCGCTGCGTCTTCTTCGGCAGTGAGCTTGATTTCGATGATCTGTTCCAGGCCCGCCGCGCCCAGCTTGCATGGCACACCAATGTAGTAGCCCTTGATCCCGTACTCGCCATCGAGAAACGCCGCGCAAGGCAGGATCTTCTTCTTGTCCTTCAAAATCGCCTCCACCATCTCGGTTGCGGCCGCCGATGGCGCGTAGTAGGCGCTCCCCGTTTTCAGGTGCTTTACAATCTCGGCCCCGCCGTCGCGCGTGCGCTGCACAAGCTGCTCCAGGCGGTCCGGTGCGATCAGCTCTGTGATGGGAATGCCGGCCACAGTCGAGTAACGCGCCAGAGGAACCATCGTGTCGCCGTGACCGCCCAGCACAAAGGCAGTCACATTTTCCACGCTCACATTCAGCTCGGCGGCAATAAAGCTGCGGAAGCGCGCTGAATCGAGCACTCCCGCCATGCCGATCACGCGCTCGCGATTGAACCCCGCCTGCCGATAGGCTGCCTGGGCCATCGCGTCCAGCGGGTTCGAGACGATGATCAGGATGCACTCCGGCGACTGCGCAACCACCTTCGAAACCACGTCCGACATGATTTTGAAGTTGGTGTTGAGCAAATCGTCGCGGCTCATGCCGGGCTTGCGCGGAATGCCCGCAGTGATGACCACGATGTCGGAGTTCGCGGTGGCGGCATAGTCGTTGGCGCCCACGATGGCCACATCGCGTTTCTCGATCGGCATGGCCTCCAGCAGGTCCAGCGCCTTGCCTTGCGGAACGCCTTCCACCACGTCAATCAGTGCCACATCGGCCAGTTCCTTGGCCGCAATCCAGTGCGCGGTCGTTGCTCCCACGTTCCCCGCGCCCACAATGCTGACTTTTTTACGCATGTTTTCTTACCTCTCTAAGGATTAAAGCCCAAAGGTTCCGCTTTCGTTACATATTTGCGATGATGCGCGTGGCAAACTCGCTGGTTCCCACCTTCGTCGCGCCGGTGAGCTGCCGTTCGAAATCATACGTGACCGATTTCTGCTGGATGGTTTTTTCCATCGCGCTCTCGATCATCTTTGCCGCTTCTTTCCAGCCGATGAATTCGAGCATCATCACGCCCGACAGAATCACCGACCCCGGATTGATCACGTCCTTATCGGCATACTTGGGCGCGGTGCCGTGCGTGGCCTCGAAGACTGCGTAGCCGTCGCCGATATTCGCTCCCGGCGCGATGCCGAGCCCGCCCACCTGCGCCGCCGCCGCGTCGGAGATGTAATCTCCATTCAGATTCGATGTGGCCAGGACGCTATAGTCTGCCGGCCGGATGATGATCTGCTGAAAGATCGAGTCGGCAATGCGGTCATTGACCAGCACCTTCTGCTTCCACGCACCATTCCCGTGGCTCTTGCCGATTGAGTCCAGCACACCTTTGACTTCCGCATACAACGACTCGCGAAAGGCCGGCGAACCGAACTCCAACCCCGGCTCAATCAGCGCGGCATTTTCCTCAATCGAAATCCCGGGCTTCGCTTCCACGTTGCCGAGAATCCAGCTCTCGCGCTCCGTCACGGTCTGCTCGCGGAACTCCTCGGTCGCCACCTCGTAGCCCCACTCCCGAAACGCGCCTTCGGTGAACTTCTGAATGTTTCCTTTATGAACGAGCGTCACCGTTTTACGTCCCGTCTCGAGCGCCTGGCGAATCGCATACCTTACCAGCCTCTTCGTCCCGAAGATCGAGATCGGCTTGATTCCGACGCCCGAATCGGCGCGCACTCTTTTCTTGGTTTTGGACAAGAGGTCGTCATTGAGGAAAGAGATCAGCCGCGCCGCATCCTCCGTGCCCTGCTTGAATTCAACACCGGCATACACGTCTTCGGTATTCTCCCGGTAAATCACGATGTCGAGTTTCTCCGGGTGCTTCACCGGGCTGGGCACGCCCTGGTAATACTTCACCGGCCGCACGCACGCGTAGAGATCGAGAATTTGCCGCAGTGCCACGTTGAGCGATCGAATGCCGCCGCCGACAGGCGTGGTCAGCGGACCCTTGATGGAGACGCGCAAGTCGCGAGCAGCGGCTACGGAGTCGTCAGGCAGCCAATTGTTGAACTGCCGGAAGGCTTTTTCGCCGGCGAAAATCTCAAACCACCGGATCGCCCGCTTGCCGCCATAGGCTTTTTCCACGGCCGCATCGAAAACCCGCTGCGATGCTTTCCAGATGTCGCGCCCTGTGCCATCGCCCTCAATAAAGGGGATAATCGGATGGTCAGGCACGTCAAATTGCCCATCCTTGTAGCCGATTGGCTCGCCCGCCTTGGGCAACTCCAGCCCGTTATACGTGCTTTGCATGATGGTGTGGGAGGTCCCTTCCAGAAGAAATCCAAAATCGGCAAGTCCGAAATTGACAGGTCCAGTTTTGAGGCTACCACTCGCAATTCGGCAGTGGCAATGGCGGCCAGACCTCGACCGCGCATTCGCCGGCCCACTTTGCGCAGCTCAGTGCGCCGGCGTCGGTTTCGACTGGCCGAACATCACGCGCAGCACGTCGATGTTTTTCGCATAGCCGCTGTGCGCCTTTGAGGGCGATTCGATTAGTCCAAACCAGCGCGTCGCGTTCTTCACGTAGAGATTCACAACCTCCACATCGCCAATTCTGGGCACGCGGTAGGTAATCACGTCACTGGGATCGCTCCAGGCCACAACCTGCACCTTCTTCCGGCTCGGCTCATCGCTCGGATGCAGAGCCGCTTGAAAGTTTGTTTGATATCCCTTCCACCTGTTGACCAAGGACCTGAAGTTCTCAGCCGGCGAAGTCGGAACCATCGGCGCTGGCGCCAACCCGCGCGACTTCATTGCGCTCTCCGTGGATTCCGGCGCGCTCTCAAGATTGGTGATCTCCAGCATCTCAAGTTGATTGGCGAAAAAATACATCAGAGATGTTCGTTCAAAGATGTACCGGATCGCGTTCTCTTCAGCTGTTTTCCTCGTCGCGTCCGCAGGCGGCAGATTTTCGTCAGACGTGCTTGAAAACTCAGGGTTGAGCGTATTGAAGAACAGATAGCTGCCCAGGCTGTGCGTCACGCCAACAAATTCCTGATCCAGCACATTGTCCCGGCTCAGTTGCGTTCTCCAATCGTACTTTCCGATTCCGCCGCTTCCGCTGGAATCTGCCTCCGCCGCTTTGGGATCGAACCCCGCCGATTTCGCCATCAACTGCCGCACCCCGTCGCGCAGAATTCCGCCCAGCGGCCCCACGGCCATCAGCACATCTGAAAGTCCCCAGTCGACGAGCCCGGCCTTCAACTCCCTGTTTAGTAGAACGCCGCGTGGTCTGATCTTCTCGAGTTTTGCCGCATCATCGGCTGAAATCCAGGGGTAGAAACGTCCGTTTCCGTCGGGGTCCTGCGCGGAACGATCCGAGCAGACCTGCAGCAGATAGCGGTCGGGTCCAGAGACATGCGCCTCGGGAGCAATCACCCGGCGGCATTTGAGCGCCAGCACGAGCGGCCACCAATTAATCTCATCCACAACGAGTACGGCAGAATGTCCCCGGAGGTGCACAACCCAATGCACCACGAAGGGCGCCGCGGCATGCCACTCTTCTGGGCTGTTCCACACTGGACTGCCAAGGTACTCGATCGTTGGCGGTTCAACGGTGCTTGAGAACTCGCCTTTATCCGCATACTCCGTGCCTGCATTCTTCCAGTCGCTCACGGCGCAGAGCTTCAGTTCGGTGCAGATCGATTCGCGCAACATCTTCGAATCGCCGGCTCCCACCTGATCGATTCCGTGCACATACAGAACATGC
>Ga0335085_10005583_pt1 | contig 20110 bp, 12 predicted proteins | sample Lox_Sample_45_FD_206712 | JGI IMG/M metagenome (GOLD analysis project Ga0335085, IMG submission 206712) | Soil microbial communities from Loxahatchee National Wildlife Refuge, Florida, United States - Lox_Sample_4.5 | ecosystem: Environmental > Terrestrial > Soil > Wetlands | place: USA...
GCTCACGGGGGTGGCGTGGACCAGCGATTACCACATCGGCGGCCGCCCGGCCGATCAGTACGGCACGGAGGTCGCCCATCAGGTCGTGTCACCCGACTACTTCCGGGTGATGCGCGTGCCGATCCTGGCGGGTCGCGCGTTCACGGAGGCGGACCGGAAGGGCGCGCCGCTCGTCGCCATCATCAACGAGACCCTCGCGAAGCGTGAGTTCCCGGGCCAGAGCCCGCTGGGGCAGCTGATCACCGACGCCAAGACCCCCGATTCCACCGCGAAGTGGCTGACCATCGTGGGCGTGGCGGGCGACGAGCACCAGACGGACCTGTCCACGCCGCCGCAGATCGAGATGTTCCAGCCGTTCGCCCAGAAGCCGAACAGCTACATGACGCTCGTGACCCGCACCGCGGCCGATCCCGAGGCCCTGATTCCGGCGGTGCGCCGCGCCATCGCCGACCTGGACCCCAACGTGGCGATCGCGACGCTCAATACGATGGAGCAGCTCCGTTCCGCGGCGCTCGCGCGCCAGCGCTTCCTCACCATGCTCCTCATGACCTTCGCGGGCGCGGGGCTCCTGCTTTCGACGGTCGGGGTGTACGGCGTCATCGCCCAGCTGGCCCGGCGGCGAACCCGGGAGCTGGGCATCCGGATCGCGCTGGGCGCGCCGGTGGGGCGGGTGCGGTGGCTGGTGGTGAACCAGGGACTGCGGCTGGCGGCGCTCGGCGTGACCGTGGGGACGGTCGCCGGCCTCGTGCTGACCCGGACCCTGCGCTCCCTGCTCTTCGGCGTGAGCCCCGTGGACCCCGTGACCTTCGTCCTGGTGTCGCTTTGCCTCGGCGCCGCCGCGCTGATCGCGTCGTGGGTGCCGGCGGCCCGGGCGGCCCGGACGGATCCGGCGAGTACGCTGCGCGTCGAGTAACCAGGGGTCAGGTGCCGGGGTTCCACCCCTGGCCCCTGACCCCTGACCCCTGCTACATCGACTTCTTCGGCTGCGCCGTCGGCGGCAGGATGCCGTTCAGACGGAGATAGTTCGCGAGCTGGCTGTAGTGGTCTTCCCAATCCCCCACCGTGATCAGGATCGTCGCGGCCCGCGTGGCCTTCCCGCCGAACATCGGCACTTCCTCGCCCAGCTTCGAGTCGTCGAGCTTGGCGAGCGCCGACTCGCAGAAGTCGAAGGTCTCCTTGAGCCGCGCGACCAGCTTGTCCTTGCCATCGGCTTCAGTGACCTTGTCGCGGGTCGGGGCGGCCTGGCCGCTGATGCTCGCGCAGAAGTAGTCGTTGCCCTCGGCCAGGTGCGCCGCGATGGCGCCGAAGCTCATCTGCGCCGGCGTGGGCTTGTAGCCATATTTGTCCGCGGGCACCGACTCGAGCGCCGCCACCAGGTTCTTCGCCTGGCGCTGCTCGATATGACGGAGCGCGTCGGCCACGGGCGCCCCCATGTTCATGCCCTGCATCGCCTGCGCGGCGGCGACCCGCGTCAACGCGCCCAGTGCCACCGCCACTACTGCCATCTTTGCCTTCATGACCGTTCGCTCCGACAAGTCGAGGGATAGGAGATTCTAGGCCGCGGAACCGGGGACCGGAAGCCCTCGTAGGGCGAGCTATATTCTCCCGGACCTATGTCGGACATCCCCGCCGACCTCGCCGGAGCCCTGGGGGGCCGGTTCGAGCTGCGCCAGGTGCTGGGGCGCGGCGGGATGGCGACCGTCTATCTGGCGACGGACCGGAAGCATCACCGCGAAGTCGCGCTCAAGGTCCTTTTGCCCGGCCTCTCCGCCTTCCTCGGCACGGAGCGCTTCCTCACCGAAATCCAGATCGCGGCCCGGCTGAACCACCCGCACATCCTCTCCCTGCACGACTCCGGGGAAGCCGGCGGCTTCCTCTACTATGTGATGCCCTACATCGAGGGGGGCTCCCTGCGGCAGCGCATCACTCCCGGTGCCCGGCCCACGCTGCGCGAGGCCCTCGAGATCCTCCAGCCCGTGGCCGACGCGCTCACCTACGCGCACCGGATGGGCGTGCTCCACCGCGACATCAAGCCCGAGAACATCCTGTTCTCCCAGGGGCACCCCATCGTCGCGGACTTCGGGATCGCGCGCGCCGTGACCACGGCGGGCGGCGAGCACCTCACCCGCACCGGCTTCCCCATCGGCACCCCCGGCTACATGAGCCCGGAGCAGGCCGCCGGGCTCACCGATCTCGACTCCCGGGCCGACGTGTATTCCCTCGCCGTGCTGGCCTATGAGCTCCTGGTGGGCGAGCTGCCGGGACGCTGGCCGAGCGAGGGCGCGGTGCGCGCCGGCCGCTTCGCCGACGTGCCCCCGGCGCATCGCGCGCGCCTCGACGCCCTGGGCGCCGCGGTCGAAGCGGCCCTCATCCACGGACTGTCGGTGCGGGCCGACGAGCGCACGCCGACCCCCTCGGACCTGATGCGCGAGCTCACGGGGGAGGCCCCGCGGCGGCGGTTTTCCGAAGGCGAGGTTCGGGAGATCGTGAAGCGGGCCTCCGAACTGGAGGCGACCAACCCGACCCAGGCGGGTGCCCTCACCATCGGAGGCGTCGAGGCCCTGGCGGCCGAGGTGGGGATCGAGCCGGGGCTGGTGCGAAAGGCGGCCGGGTCGCTCGATCCGGTGCGACCGGTGACGCCGCCGGCCGGGCTCGAGACGTCCCCCGTCAACCGGGTCATCGGTGGCCCCACCCGGCTCTTCTTCGAGCGCGAGATCGAGGGAGAGCTGCCCGACGCGGAATTCCCGACGCTGGTCGAAGAGATCCGCCGGATGCTCTCGGACGTTGGTCAGGTGAATCAGCTCGGGCATTCGTTCTCCTGGATCTCGACGCGCGGAAGCGGACGCACGCGCGACCTCGAGATTTCGGTGTCGGTCCGCCAGGGGAAGACCCGCATCCGGGCCCGGGAGAACCTCAACGTCCTGATCGGAGCGACCTTCGGCGCCATCGGCGGCGGGATGGGAGGCGGCGGGATGGGCCCGATCATGGGCACCCTCTTCGGCGGCCTCCACCTCGCCGGCGCCCTGGCGTTCGTCGTGGTTCCGGCCTGGCTCGGCGTCACCTACCTCACCGCCCGCACCGTGTACCGGCGCTCGGTGAAGAGGCGCATCGCGAGCATCGGGCCCCTCGTCGACCGCCTGACCGAGCTGACCCGGGAGCTGATTCCCACCCGGCCCCGGCTGGAGGCGTAGCTGACGACCCGGCTGCTGGACCTGAGCCACACCGTGGAGCACGGGATGATCACCTACCGGGGTCTCCCGGCGCCGCTCATCTGCGACTTCCTGAGCCGGGAGGCGTCGCGGGCCCGGTACGCGCCGGGCACCGAGTTCCAGATCGGCAAGATCGAAATGGTCGCGAACACGGGGACCTATCTCGACAGCCCGTTTCACCGCTACGCGCACGGCACCGATCTCTCGGGACTGCCGCTCGAGTCGCTGGCCGATCTCGACTGCGTCGTGGCCCGGTTTCCCGCGGGGCGGCGCCCCATCGACCGCCTCCCCTTCGAGCGGGCCGACGTCAAGGGGAAAGCGGTGCTGGTGCACACCGGGTGGGACCGCCACTGGCGCACCGACGCCTACTTCGAGGGACATCCGTTCCTGACCGGCGCCCTGGCGGAGTGGCTCGCGGACGCCGGGGTGACGCTGGTGGGCATCGACTCGTACAACATCGACGACACCGACACGGGCGAGCGGCCGGTGCACACGGCCCTGCTCGCGCGGGACATCCCGATCGTGGAGCATATGACCGGGCTGGCCGGGGTCCCCGAGCGCGGCGCGCGGTTCTTCGCCGTGCCGGTCAAGGTGAAGGGGTTCGGGACCTTTCCGGTCCGGGCCTTCGCGAAGTGCTGACTACCAGCCTTCCATCTTCACGTCACCCAGCACCGAGTGCAGATCGTTGAAGGTGACCTTCTTCGCGCCCGCCGGCAGCGGGGGACTGGTGTAGTCGGTCTGGGTGGCCCGGACGCGGATGCGGAAGTGCGCGACCCGGTTCTCCCCCAGATCGGCCGCGACCAGCACGGGCATCTCGAACGCGGAATCCACGTGCTCGGTCCGGATCCGGAACTTGATGACCGCCGTGTTGTTGTCGCCCGGCTGATTGGTCCAGGCCACGTGGAAGGTCGGGATCCCGGTGCCCTTGACCCATTCGTCGAAGAACCAGTCCATCGGCTCGCCCGCGTGGCGCTCCACCACGGACTGGAAGTCGGCGGTGGACCCGGCCCGCCCCTGGAAGGTCTGATAGTAGTCACGCATCGTCTGGGTGAACCGGTCTTCCCGCATCGTCCGGACGTCCAGCATCATGATCCGCAGCATCTGGAAGATCCAGGCGCCCTTCTCGTAGACCATCGTCTGGTAGCCCCACGGCACCTTGAACGTCGACGACCGGAAGCCCACCCAGGTCGGCCCCACGTCGTCCTTTTCCCCCTTGATGTCCGCCGCGTACTGGTCCAGGAACTTGAAGTATTCGTCGTTCCGCTTGCGCTCGGCCTGGAGGTACCAGAGGGCCGAGAACGAGGCCAGCCCCTCGGTGAGCCACTTGTCGCGGTACGAGGCCTGGTCGACGCCGTTCCCCCACCACTGGTGCGCGACTTCGTGGGCGCGGAACCACTCGTCGAAGCCGTCAAAGCTGGTGGTCTGGAAGGTCCCCATGGACAAGTCGATCAACCCGGGGAACGAGACCCCTTCGCCGTAGGGAATCTCGGTGACGTAGAAGTGCGAATAGGGCGGCGGGCCGAACAGGAAGGTGTAGAACTTGAGGCTGTTCGCCACGTCCGTGGCCACCGCTTCGCGCATGTGGCTCTGTTGCGGCAAGTAGTACCCGGCGGCCCGGTACTTCCTCGCCAGCTCGTCGTGCGCGGCCTCGGAAATCATGATGTCGAGCCGGGGCTCTCCGGGCTGCTGGATGCGCTCGTCGTCGAACACGCCCAGGTTGAACGTCGCGAAATCGGAAGGCCGGTTCAGGACCCAGCGGGTCGTGATCACCTTGTCGGCCCGGCTCGAATCCACCCGGTCACCCACGCTGGCCAGCGGATACTGGAACGGCGAGTGGTAGGTCAGATCGAAGGTCGCGAGGCGCCGGCCCTCTTCGTTCACGGGATACCAGCTGGCTCCCGGATCGATGAAGAACCACTCGTTGAAGCGGTCGATCAGGTCCGGATGATTGGCGTGATAGACGAGGGTCAGGCCCAGGGAGTCCCCCGGGGCGAGCCGGCGGGGCGCCCGCACCCAGACCGTGCCGTCGTCCGCGGCCTTGAACGCCGGGGCGTCGCTGCCGTCGGACCAGCGCGCCGAGTCGACCTGGATCTTGTACTGGAGCCCGAGGTGGATCCAGGGACCCACCGGGGCCAAAGCGCGGAGGGTCAGGACGGCGCGCGCCGAGAAATCGAGGTCCGCGGTGAACGTCTCGTGCAAGGTGACGTCCATCCGGTACGCGGGCAGGTCGAGGCGGGGCCGGTAGGTCCACGAACCGCTCGTGTCCGGCACGTCTCCCTGCCGCGCCCACTCCGTCACGAGATCCCAGTGCGCGCCGAACTCCGTGCGCTTGGACGGCCGGAAGAGCTGGACCGCCTCGATGCGCGTGGGAACCACCTCGAACAGCCAGTCGCCGGTGCGGGCCAGCTTCAGCCGCGCCAGGAACAGGCCGTCCCGGTCGCCGTTGAGCATCGGCTCCATCACGTCCGGGTCGAGCGCGCCCTCGTTCTTCCCCTCCAGGCCCTTGCACGTGTTCCGGAAATCGGCGCCGACGTCCGAGGGGACGGGGCGGACGGACGAGCCGAAGTGGAGGAGCTGGTCGGTGGTGCTGTCGCTGAACAGGAGGACCGCGTCCGACACGCTGTCCTCCAGGGAGTCGTCTCCCGCCGCGCGGCGCAGCTCGGCCCGCTCGATGGGCGAGCCCGGCGCGAAGCCGAAGCGGCCGGTGCCGCGATAGACGGCGCCGACGGTGCGCCCACCGACGTCGGCGATCAGGTAGAGCGATCCGTCGCCGAGCGTGAGCGTGCCGGCGTCCCGGGCGAGCACGACGTTGTGGATGGTCATCACCTGGCCCGACGGGACGGCGTCGACCAGATCGTGATACCGGGGGAGGTAGCCGGCGGCGGGAGTCCCGATCACCTGCTGGCCGGAGGCGAGGGCCGGCAAGGTGACGAGCACAGCGGACAGAACACACCAGGAGCGGCGCATGGCGGCTCGCGAATGGGAGACCGCCTAAACTGCGCGGGCGACCGCGAGGGCGCTACCCCTTGTTGGAGCGGCTCGCCGCCGCCGAGAGCAGCTCGCCCTGGGAGTGGGCCCGGAGGAGCGCGGTGATGGCCCACTGGACCTCGGGATCGCGCGCGATGGCGCGGCGCCCCGACGCGCTGTCGCCGAACACTTCCTGCGCCACGTCTCCTTCGATCACGCGGTCGAGGTAGTTCCCGCCCCCGTCCACCAGGTCGGGCGCGACGGTGACGCCGCGAGCCTTGAGGTGCGCGAGCAGCGACGTCCGCCAGGCCTCGGGTTCCCGGAAGTTGGGCTTGATGACGGGGCGCAGCGAATCCACGAGGTCGTGCAGGGACGCGAAGAACTCGCGGCTGTGGAGCGAGAGCGCCTTGAAGAGCGCCTGTTCGCCCGTGGTCAGGGTGTCCTGGGCGAGGGGAACGTCGGGCGTGATGGCGCCGCCCCCCAGCACGAGGCGCCCGCCGTCGGAGCGGAAGGTGGGGCGCGGGGGCGCGTGCGCCGAGTCGCGGGCCGCGCTGTCGGCGGCGAGCGCGGCCCGGCCGACGTCCCGCTCGGGCCGCTGGATCGAACGTCCACTCGGCGTGATCCAGCGGCCGGTGGTCATCACCACGATCCAGCCGTCCGGGAGGGTGCGGGCGGTCTGCACCAGCCCTTTGCCGAAGGAGCGCTCGCCGGCCACGAGGGCGCGGTCGTGGTCCTGGAGCGCGCCGGCGACGATCTCGGAAGCCGAGGCCGTGTAGCGGTCCACGAGCACCACGAGGGGGACGGCGGGGGCCAGGGGCGACGCGGTGGCGTAGTAACGCTCGGTCGAGTCGCGGGTCTGCACGCTGTAGATCTGCTGGCCGCGGTTCAGGAAGTAGTTCGCGATGATCTGCGCCTGGTCGGTGAGGCCGCCGCCGTTACCGCGGAGGTCGAGCACCACGCCGCGCACGTCGTGCTGGGCGAAGTTCACGAGCGCGGCGCCCACTTCGCGGGCGGAGGACTCGCTGAAGCGCTGGAGCGGCAGGTAGCCCACGGAGTCGGCCGTGACGAGGGAGAAGGGCACCGCCGGGATGTGCACCAGGGCGCGGGTCATGCGCAGGTCGAGGGGCTCGCGGACGCCGGGCCGGGCGAAGCGCACCGTGACGGGGGTGCCGGCCAGGCCGCGGGTGGCGCCGGAGACGTCCTGCATCGAGGCGCGCCGCATGTCCTTGCCGTCCACGGCGATGATCCGGTCGCCGGCCATCACGCCGGCCCGCTGGGCGGGGGTATGGGGGTAGACCTTGCTGACCTGGACGCCGGTGTCCGCGTCTTCCAGGAGGAGGCCGATGCCGGCGTATTTGCCCTCGTACTGGACGTCGAAATCCTCGGATTTCTGGGGCGGGAAGATGTTGGCGTAGGGGTCGTGGAGCTGGCCGAGGAGTCCGCGGGCCGCTTTTTCGTAGATATCGGACTGGTCGAGGGAGTCGACGAAATGGGTGGCGACGAGCTCCGAGACCCAGCTGAAGAGGCGCTCGCCGTCTTCGCCCTGCGCCGGGTGGCGGGGCATGGCCCAGCCGAGCGCGGCTCCGGAGACGAGCAGCACGGCGGCGGCGGCGGCGGTGGTGCGGCGCATCGGGGACTCCCGTGACGAGTGAAGAGGCGACGGCCCCAGGAGAACACTCTACCCCGAAGGCGCGGGGGATGCCAGTTGGGGCGGCACGGCGGCTCCGGCAACGCGTTGAAAGGTGCCGGGAGGCGTTGTTTTGCCTATCGGGAGCGCCGAGCTTACCATTAGTGTGGGCGGTCCACCTGGGGAGGATCGATGCCGGTGACCGCCAAGCTGTCGCGCCAATTTTACGACCGGTTCGGAAACGACCTCGCCAACAAGCTGGTGGAGTGGTTCAATCAGGTGGATGCGACGTACCGTGGAGATTTGCGGGAGCTGAACGAGCTCAACTTCGCTCGGTTTGACGCGAAGCTGGAGCAGCGGTTTGCCCAGCAGGACGCCAAGTGGGAGCAGCGGTTCGCGCTCATCGACGTGCGGTTCGCCGCTGTTGAGGCCCGCATCGTTCGGTGGATGTTCCTGTTCTGGGCGACCAACCTGGCCGCGCTGGTGGGTCTGGCCCGACTGAAGCCGTAGTACCGATTCCGGGGGCGGGCGGGTACATTACGGGCCCGTTCTGCGCGCCAGTAGCTCAGCTGGATAGAGCGTCGGCCTCCGGAGCCGAAGGTCGTGGGTTCGAATCCCGCCTGGCGCACTGACTTACGACGTCGATTAGTCCGTGGTCACAGAAGTGGTTGCGAGCGGCCCCTCCGCCCCCGCCCCCGCCCCCGCCCCGCCCCGTGCCTGCCCATGCCCCCGCTCCATGCCGTGCCCCCGCCCCACGCCCTGCCCCCGCCCCCACGCCCTGCCCCCGACGTCGTCGTTCCCGCGCCTTGAAAGGCGCTCTCGGCGCGAGCGCGGCCTGAAGGCCGCAGCGCCTGACCGGCCCGTTTGACATCGCTTGGCGCACGTGACATAGTCCGTCTATGGCAGCAGCTTCCCGCGACGAGATCCCCCCAGGCACGCTCGACATGCTGATCCTCAAGACCCTCGCCGCCGCCGTCGAGCTCCACGGGTTCGCCATCGCCGAAACCATTCGTCGCACCACTACCGACGTCCTCCAGGTCGAAGAAGGCTCCCTTTACCCTGCCCTCCAGCGCATGCTGATCAAAGGGTGGATCGTTGGTGAGTGGGGCAAGACGAAAGACAATCGACGGGCGCGGTACTACAGAGTCACCGCCAGCGGGCGGAAGCAACTCGAGCGTGAGGTCGAGACCTACAGGCGAGTCGCCCGCGCCATCGGCCTGGTCCTTCGGACGGCCCAGTGACACCCAGCGAGCTCTGGCGCCGCCTCACGTTCCTCTTTCACCGCGAGCGCTTCCGGCAAGAGCTCGAGGAGGAGATGCGGTTCCACCGAGAGCTCCGAGGCGGCGGTAATCAGGCGTTCGGTAATCCTGGCCTGATTCAAGAGGCGAGTCGCGATGCCTGGGGAGCCCGGTGGCTCGACTATCTTGGTCAGGACCTTCGCTACGGCGCACGGACGCTCGCGAAGGCGCCCGGGTTCACAGTCGCCGCCGTCATCACGCTCGCACTCGCCATTGGCGCGAACACTGCGGTCTTCTCCGTGGTCAACGGGGTTCTGCTTCGTCCCCTGCCATTCGCGCACCAGGATCGCTTGGTGATGCTCGCCGAGCAGACCCAGTCAGGCGCGATTCGCCCTCCGTCGTATCCCACGTTCCTCGACTGGCAAGCCCAGGCCTCCGCATTCGACGGCATGGCGTTCGCGAGAGGCGGAGGCTGGCGCTGGACCACCCCGGACGGCGTTCAGAATCTCCTCGCTTCCGCGGTGTCACCCGGCTTTTTCGACGTGCTCGGTGAGCGGGCCTACCTGGGCCGGCTGTTCACACCGGATGAGGAACGGACCGGGGCCCACGTCGTCGTCCTCTCGTATGCCTTATGGAAGACCCGGTTCGGAGGCGATACCGCCGTGCTGGGGCGGTCCCTCTCCGTTACTCCAGGCATCTTCACCGTGATTGGCATACTTCCCCACGACGTGTCTTACCCGCCATGGACGGGAGATACCCAACTTCAGCTCTACGCTCCCCTGGCGGCCCTGCCGGACGGCCGGGTGCTGCTGGAGCGGGGATTCCATGCGGACAGCCGGGTCATCGGGCGCCTGAAGCCTGGTGTGACCATGAGTCAGGCTAATACCGATCTGGACGGCGTCGCCCGTCGCGAGGCGGCCGCATATCCGGCCTCCAACGCAGACTGGACATCCACAGACTTCATCCCGATCCAGGACGAATTGATCGGAGATGCCCGGCCGCAGCTCCTGGTGCTGATCGCGGCCGTGGGGTTCGTCCTCCTGATCGCCTGCGTCAACGTCGCGAACCTCACGCTGGCCCGTGCCGGCGCTCGGGGACGCGAAATCGCCATCCGGACGGCGCTGGGAGCGGGCCGGGGACGTGTCGTCCGACAACTTCTCACGGAGTCGCTTCTGGTCGCCGCGCTCGGCGGAGCTATCGGCACCGTGGCCGCCATCTGGGCGATCGGTCTCCTCAAACGGTCGGCTCCGACGCTCTTGCCGCGGCTCGAGACCGTTCGCGTCGATCTTGGTGTGCTGGCGTTCACGGCGGGCGTCACCGTCTTCGCCACCCTGCTCGCGGGCCTGGTCCCTGCTCTGAAATCGGTCGACCTCAGCCTCACCGACGCACTCAAGGACGGACTCGGCGCCGGAGCCCGGCGAGGTCGGCAGCGGTTGCGAGCCGTCCTCGTCACCGGAGAGATCGCGCTGGCGATGATCTTGGTGGTCGGCGCGGGGCTCCTGGTGCGGTCTCTCGTGGCCCTGCGGGCCGTCGACCCCGGATTCAAGCCCGACCACATGATCCTTTTCAACCTTGCTCCGCCCGCCACGGAAGCCGATCCGGCGAACGAGGCAGTCTTCTATCAACAGGTCGCAAACGTTGCTCGCGCGCTTCCCGGGGTGGCGAGCGTGGCGCTGACGAACTTCCCGCCCCTCTCGGACAACGGCGGCCTTCCCTCTCCTGTCGACATCCCGGGCCGCATCCCTGATCCGCAGCACGACCCTCAGGTGCTGTTCGAGACGGTGTCGCCGGGCTATTTCGCGACAATCGGTACTCCGGTTCGGGAAGGGCGGGAATTCGGAGACGCGGACCTGGCAGGGAGCAACGCGGTGGTGGTGAACCAGGCATTCGTCGGGGCCTTCCTACCTGGGCAGGCTCCTATTGGTCACGCAGTGGTGCTTCACAAGGCCGCCCACGGCCGCCCGGATTTTGGTGAGGCCATCCCCGGGCAGATCGTCGGGGTGGTAGGTGACGTTCACCATGTCGGTCTGGACACGCCCCCGGAGCCCCAGGTCTATGTCCCCTTCACGCGGAACGTTTGGGGGCACATGACCCTGGTGGTCAGGACGGCGGTGCCTCCCGAGAACCTGCTGCCGACGCTGCAGCGTGCGGTGCATGCGTTCGATCCGGACCTGACCACCGCGGGCGCAAACGGGCAATCAGTGGTCGGCATCATGAATGCCGGCGCGGGGTTGGCACCACGCCGGTTCGACGCAGCGCTCCTCGGTGGATTTGCCGGGTCAGCGCTCTTGCTTGCCGTGGTCGGGATATACGGGCTGCTCGCCTACTCAGTGGCCCAGCGACGGAGAGAGATCGGCGTCCGGGTGGCCCTGGGTGCGAGCCGCGGGAACGTATTTCGTTTGGTGGTCGGGGACGGAATGCGACTGGTTGGGCTTGGGGTCTTGATCGGTGCGGCGGGAGCACTTGCTGTCACCCGCTTACTCAGTACTCTGCTCTACGACGTCAAACCGACCGATCCCCTTACGTTCGGCTCGGTCGTAGTCGCACTCGCGCTCGCGGCCCTTGCGGCTTGCTCCGTTCCAGCTCGGCGAGCCGCGGCAATCGACCCGATGCTCAGCCTTCGCTCGGAGTGACGAACATCGCCCCCTCGGAGATCTGGCGGCGCCTGCGGGTCATTGAGAGTCGTCGAAGGCGATCGACCGGACTCGCTAACCCGCGATACGGCACGGCCAGCGCTGGAGTGCGTTGGCCGTTACTAATCCGTGGTCACAAAAGTGTTTGCGAGCGGCCCCTCCGCCCCCGCCCCCGCCCCCGCCCCCGCCCTGCCCCGTGCCCTGCCCCCGAGCTCGTCGATCCCGCGCCTTGAAAGGCGCTCTCGGCGCAAGCGCGGCCTGAAGGCCTTCGGGAGGCCGATCCTCTACTCGTACCGCAGCGCGACCATGGGATCGACCCTCGTCGCCCTTCGCGCCGGCACCCAGGCCGCAGCGATAGCCACCACCCCCAGCAATCCGACGACGACCACGAAAGCGCCTGGGTCCCACGGCGACATCCCGTAGAGTGCGCTCCGCATTACTCGAAACGCTGCCACGGACCCCAGGAGACCCAGCAGGAAACCGATAGTGGTTGCTCGGATTCCCCTCCCCACCGCAAGCCGCACTACTCCATTCCGCTCGGCCCCCAGCGCAATGCGAATGCCGATTTCGCGGGTGCGTTGCTGCACCGCATAGCTCAGGACGCCGTAAAGCCCAACGGCCGCGAGCAGGAGCGCCAGAAACCCGAACGCCGTTACCAGGGCCATCGAGAACCGCGGCATCGCTAACGACCCGGCCAGCAGGGCCGACGCCGAAGACACCTTAGTCACGATCAGGTTCTCATCAACGGAGTGAACGAGAGACGTCAGCTGGGACTCGATTGCCTGCGCGTTGGCCAGATTCCCTACCCGCACGACCAGCCAGCGTCCGCGCGGCACGTGGTCCCCCGACGGCGGCTCATACGCGAACCAATTGGTGCTCTTCCCGAGCAGGAGCCCCGCCTCAGCGATGTTCCCGCAGACGCCGACCACGGTCCTCCACGGGCTTGTCGGATCCGTACGCAGGCGGTTGCCGACCGCGGAGGTGCCCGGCCACAAGCTCTTCGCCATCGCCTGGTTGATGACGATGTTGTTGCCACCGCGTTCGTCATCCGCGGTGAACCCGCGGCCCTCGACGATCGGGATCTCGAGCACCGAGAAATAGCTGGGACCCTCCTGCCCCATCGTGTAGGGCGTGCTTCGCACGCCCTCGGACGGATCGGCTCCGGTGACGTCGATCCGGCGTCCAACCACTATGCCAAAATCCGGCGGCAAGTACCCCGCGGTCGTCGCGCCCTCGACGCCTGGCAGGGCGGCCACTCGCGCCACGAGCTCGCGCCACACCTCGGCTCGACCTGCATCGGCCGGATAACGGCTCGCCGGTAGTGTGACTCGGGCGCCGACAAGGCCCGCGGCCTTGAACCCCGGATCCGAGTCCAGCAGACGACGATAGCTCTGCACCAGAAGAGTGGCGGCCACGACGATCACCACGGCAAGTGCCACTTCCCCGGTCACCAGGGCGTAGTGGAACCTGGCCCGGGTCCTGGTGCTCGTGGTGCCCCGTGCTTTCAAGGCATCGTGATGCCGCTCACGCGTGGCGCGAAACGCCGGGAGCACACCGAAGAGCGCTACCGCAGCCATCGTCACCACAGCGGCAGCCCGAAGGGCGGTCCCGTCGACCACCACAAGGCTCAACGAGGATAGGCGACCACCCGGCTGAGTCGAGTGCAGGGCACGCAGCACGGCCTCAGCGACCGGCAAGGCCAGCACGCCCCCCAAGAGTCCCAGCAACGCGTGCTCGACTAGGAGCTGACGCACGAGTCGACCCCTCGAGGCGCCGAGGGTAGCCCGAACGCCCAGCTCGTGCTCTCGACTAATCCCGCGCACCGTTAGGAGGCCCGCCACATTTGCGCACGCGATCAGGAGGACGAGCGCCACGGCACCGGCGATGATCGCCAGGCCGCTCTTGGTAGCGTCGCCGAGAAAGGCGCCCGGGCGCCTGACCTCCGCGCGCATCTTTACCTGACCCGCGTAGCCGGCAACGGCGTCGTCGTAGGCCCGTTGGAGCTCTTGGCGCCCTTGACCTACTGTCGCGCCTGGACGCAGTCGGGCCAGCGCGTCATACATGGTCCCCAGGCCTGCTGAGAAGCCGTCGGGGCCAACCTGCAGCGGAGCCCAGACGTCATCGGTGGCTAAGTACTCGAGCGCGCGCGGCGCCACTCCGACAATTGTGTACGCCGTGTCGTTCAGGGTGAGGGCTCGGCCCATGACATCTGAACGACCGCCGAATTCCCGCTGCCAGTAGCCATAGCCAAGCATCACCACGGGCGCGCTTCCGGGGGCTTCGTCCGACGGCAGGAAGGGACGGCCGAGCGCCGGCGCCAGGCCCAGCGTGGCGAGCAGACTTGACGTGATGACGCCCATGCTGACGTTCGCCGGATTGGGGGGACGTGATTGCAGGTACCGATCCCCGATCATCTCGACGGCGTCGAAAGCGTGTGTGGTTGTCCGAAGGCGGTCAACTACGTCGGACCCCGGCGTCATGTACATGTTGGGTCCCGGCTCGAACTCGTAAAGCAGGACGAGCCGATCCTCGCCCTTGAACGGCAGTGGATGGAGAATGACGTGGTTGAGGATGCTGTAGACCGCTGTGGTCGCGCCGATGCCGAGAGCGAGCGTCACGAGCGCAGCGATGGCAAGCCCGGGGCTCTTCAGCAGACTTCGAATTCCGAATCGTACGTCGGTGAGTAGTTGGTCCATCGCGACCGATACCCTTGGGGGATTGCTCAGTTTACGCACTTCTAGCAATCTCCGCCAACCCAACGGCCTCGGGCCGATTGCTCTGACGCCCCCATGTAAGGTTTTCGGCCCCAGCAGCGTTGGTCTTATGACGCCTTTGAACTGGACCGTCGCGTGCCGTCACCATCGCCTGAGTTGAGAACAGAAAGCGAAGCCGTCATGGTCTCCCGCCTACGCGCGGGCGATACCAGTGCAATCGACGGGCTCTACGCCCTTCATGCCCGCAGACTCTTCGGCCTCGCCTACCGGCTCACAAATTCGAGGCCCGACGCCGAAGAGATCGTTCAAGACGTGTTCGTAGGACTGCCATTGGCCGTGCGCGGCTATGCCGAACAGGGGGCGTTTGGCGCGTGGCTTCGGAGAATTGCGGCCCGCCTCAGCATCGACCGACTCCGGCGAACCTCACGCCGACATGAAGTAGGACTGGACTCCGCGCGTGACGCATCCGTGAAGGGCGGGGCTTCAGGGGTCGACGCTCGCCAAGCCTTAGAGCGCGCCCTCACCACCCTGCCAGATGCCCTCCGGTCGGTCTTCGTGCTGAAAGAGGTCGAAGGCTACTCCCACTCTGAAATCGCTGAACTCCTTGGAATCCGCCGAGGCACGTCGGAAGTCCGACTCCTCCGCGCTATCCGACGACTGCGTCAAGAACTCGAGGAAGACCGATGAAATTCCCCTTGCTCCATCCCTCATTGGGATCGCTGAAGCGGTTCGCTGACGGCGAGGAATCCGCAGACCGCCGGCAGGTCGCCGACCACATCGCGACCTGCAGTAAGTGTCGGGATCAAGTGGCTTCGCTCCGGTCGCTCTCTCAGACGGCGCGTGGTCTCGGTGAACGCGACGTACCCGGAGCGTTGATCGACTCCGTGCGGGCGAGGCTGGCATCAGGGGAGCAAGTGATTCTCCCGGTCACCGATTCTGGCATGAAGCCGGCTCGGCCCCGCTGGGCTTACGCGGCCGCGGCCGCTGTCATGCTCATTGCTGTCGGGGCGTGGTTGTTCTGGCCCAACCCCGACCTCTCGGCCGCTGCCACGACCGGAACGATGTCGCTGACCCCTGAGCATCCGACGCCGGGCGCGTGGATCTCCGTCCAGTACGAGCCGCCGCAGGCACTGGCAGGGAGTAAGACCCTGATCCTGCGAGCCCGATTCCGTACAGACCGGGACCAGGGTTACGACCGGATTACCCGCCAAGTGGTGGCAGCGACGCTCAAACCAGCTGGCCAAGGTCGGTTTGAAGGGCGGTTCAAGCTTCCGGATCAGGCGGTGTACGCGGCATTTGCCGTTGAAGCGCCTGATGCGCATTACGTCGACAGTAACGACCACCGGCTGTGGGACATCCTGGTTTCCACCACCGATGGTCGCCCGCTGCTCTCTGCCTTCGTCGAGCAGATGCGAGACCTGCAGGGGCGGAACTGGCCCGAAGCGCTCGAGGTAGCGCGGCGGATGGTGCAGACCTTTCCACAATCCCCGTACGCCTGGGACTTGCTGCATTTCTACGAAATGGTGCAACTCGGTCACGCGCACAACGACAGCACCGCGACCGCCGATCTCGCGAGACTCCGGGCATTCCACGTGCGCTACGCACATTCGGTGGATCCGGAGATAATCGCCGGGATGCTCGGCTACGCAGTCCAGTTCGACGACACAACCATCACACGGTATTGGCGCTCCAAAGTTCTTCTGGATACGTCTTCGTCCTTCCCCATGCTCGAAGACCATGTGGGTCAGGTTCTCTTCACCAGAGACGCGACCGGAGTGCTGGCCGCCGGTGACTCGATCTGGCGGCGGTACCACCCGATCCTGCCGGGGATGTTCGAGCAGAACATGGTCTTCCAGGCCATGGTGGCCAAGGACACGGCTGCCTTGCTCCTTTGGGTGACTCGCATCGACTCGATGGAGCCGATGACCAGTACCTGGGCCGAAGCCTTGCTCACCAAGTTCCCGTCAGTGCGGGACAGCGGGCTTGCGATGCTCAGGCGGTCCATCAGACGCTTGAGCGAGGGAGATGACGCGTACCGCTCCCTCGAGCTGACGAAAGAAGAACAACGTCATGCCTCCGCCATCGAGGTGAACCGAGGCCTGGTGTTCCTGGGGAACGCGTTGATCGCAGGGGGCGATACCCTCGCCGGCGCTGACACGCTGCGGTTGGCGACGACCGACGGCTGGGATCCCGCGCTCTTCCGCCAGGTGGCCAAGCAGTTCCTGGCGCTGCATGACACCGCCCGCGCGGCGGGTCTATTGGCGCTGGCTGCGGCCGATCCGGCAACCAACGCCGCCGGCGCGGACTCGCTCCGTTCCCAACTCGGCCCCTACGCGACGAAGGACCGCTGGGAGAACATGTTGGAGTCCGCGGGGGCCGAAATGCGGCGTCGTCTGGTCGAGGACGCCGTGTCCAAACGCCTGCGTCCTTCGATCCGCGTGATGGCGCCCGACGGTGAGGCCGTCAACCTCACTTCCTTGCTCCACGGAAACACGTCCTTTGTGGTCTTCTGGTCCCGGAATTGCCCCTATGCCGTGCAGGCGATTCCGCAAATCGAGCAGGTGAGGGGTGTCGTGAAGGACCTGGGGGCACACACCATCGTCGTCACCGACGAGGCTGACTCTCCCGAGCTTCGGAGGTACCTCCAAGACCATGCGTTCACGGCGGACGTCTATCACGACACGGGGCACGAAGCAGGCACGGCGTTCCAGCAGGATGGGACCCCCTACTACTTCGTCGTGGACGCCGACGGCGTGGTGCGGTTCGCATATACCCAGCTGCAACGAGTGCCTGCGGAAGTCGCCGTGCTGCAGCCCGGGCCGGTGAAGGTGAGGACGGTAACGCCCTGAGACCTTCGGCTTTTCGAGCCGCGGTCACAACAATGGTCACGGAAAAGTCGTTGAGAGTCGTCGAAGGCCGTCGACGCGACTCGCCAACCCGCGATACGGCACGGCCAGCGCTGGAGTGCGTTGGCCGTCACTAATCCGTGGTCACAATAGTGGTTCCAAGCGGCCCCCCGCCCCGTGCCCTGCCCATGCCCCCGCTCCATGCCCTGCCCCCGCCCCACGCCCTGCCCCCGACGTCGTCGTTCCCGCGCCTTGAAAGGCGCTCTCGGCGCGAGCGCGGCCTGAAGGCCTCCACGGCCCGGTCACCGCTCTATTCGGACAGCGACGGGGAGGCGGTTGGTACCGCGTCTTTCAAGACGCGAATCGCGCCGAGAGCGCCCTTCAGGGCGCGGGGAGAGACCGCGGCGCCAATCGCCAGAGCACTCAGAGCCCAAGATCTGCGGGCACATGGAGCGAGCTCGAGCTGGCGCGTCTTCGCCTACTCGTATCGCAGCGCGACGATGGGATCGACTCTCGTCGCCCTTCGCGCCGTCGCCGTCCTGCTCGCAGCCATCGCGGCCCTGGCAAGCTACATGCCAAGTGTCCGCGCGACGAAGGGTCGATCCGATGGTGGCCCTGCGGTATGAGTAGTCGTTGTCCGTGCGCTATCGGGACGTGCCGTGCAGCACAGTGGTCGAAACACGTTCGCCAGTGACCGTTGCCACAACCGTGCCGGTCGAATCGTGTATCACTCGCCGGAAACGAACGCGTCTATCCCGGTAGACGATCCAATAGCCTGGCATGTAGTAGAAATCGGAGTCAGCAGGGTCATCGCCCGCAGCCTCGCGAAGAGCTGCACCCACCGGCGCGTGTTGCCAGAGAATCCACGCCGCCAGGGCCGCCTCGGGATCGCCTCTCCACACCGTGCTGTCCGGCGTCGTCATGAATGGGGCAACGGAAACTGAGTGGGAGCACGTAACGACGCCCTGACTCAGACTCCCGTGCGGGTGCGCCGTCAGAATGTCCTCCCGCAGAGCGCAATCGGCCATCAGATCGTAGCCGGTAATCGGAATCCCCTCTTTAGAAACGTCGTGCTCCTTCCATGCCCGAAACGGCCCCATCGGGAAAGTCTCGGTGCGGCTGTACACCGTGACTGATTCTCCATCTGCGAGCGTTACCGTAAACCGGTACGTCCCGGCAATTGGGCTGGGCGTCCGCAACACCACGGAATCCTCACGCGCGATTCGCGCGCGGCGGGCCTGCTCCGCAGGTGGCGGAGTTCCGCAAGTCCAGGTACTGCCAATCAAGATGCCGAAATGGCCCGGAATGATGGTCCACGAGGAATCGTGACCTGCAAGGTGAAACGCGCGGGACTCGGAGCCACCCAAGGTCTCGGTCCGCCGACAATCGGCGGGGTTGACCGCGGATTCGTCGACCGAAACAGACACCGTGTCACCGGCGAGGCGAACGGGGTCGCCCAAGGTCAAGAAGGTCGCAACAGTGGTGTCGGGACACTCGCCGATCTCCCGGGCCGAGCAGGCCTCTCGCACCAAGCCACGTTGAACCAGCGACGACAGCCACCGAGGGTCGTAAGGGCGCAGCGTCGAGTCCCGGCGCGACAGAAGAACGAGGGAGCTTGGCCCGCGACGGGTAGGCCCGGGGTCGTTGTGGAAGTCGCGCTCAACGTTGGACCGTATCTCGGCCTCGCCTCCTGTTTGGCGCGTGCCAAACGAGACGAGGATCGCCTCCCAGACTCGTTCTCGGGCCGCTAGCGGGATCGAATCGCCGCTGCTTTCAGTCCAGTGCGGCAGCTCAAAGCCTGGCGAGGGTGCGGTGACGCGCGGCGACTGGAGTTGCGACGAATGAGCGCAGGCGACGACGCTGATCAACAGTGTCTGCGCCAGCACTTGAGAGGTTCTCCACTGTGGGAATGTCATATCGCTCTATGAAACGTTAGTTCGCCTTTACCATGCTCGTCCAGGGGCTGCCTGGTCACAAGAATGGTCACAGACACTTGTGACCAGTCGACCCCCGTCCCATCAGACCGGCACTTCATGAGTCGCAACTCTCCCGACGTCGTCGTTCCCGCGCCTTGAAAGGCGCTCTCGGCGCGAGCGCGGCCTGAAGGCCTCCACTACCCGGTGATCGCTCGGTCCGGATGTCGCCGGGGCTGCTCCTCGACGTAGCGCACGGCCGCGGCAAGCTGACTCACGCCCACCGAGCGCGCGTCGTACCCCGGCGTCCATTGAAGCGGACGCCGCTCGGCGTGCCCGTCGCGGTTCGCCACACGCGCGCTCGCGCCCTTGAGTCCCTGGACCAGTCTGGGAAGATCGTAAACGGGCGGCAGCTCCACGATCATGTGGACGTGCTCACTCACCATCCCCACGGCGAGCGGCCGGGCCCCATGCCGAAGGGCCTGCTGCCTGAGAAACCGATCGAGGAACTCCCGAACGGAGGTCGTGATCGACGGCACCCGATTCAGCGTGGTCCAGGTGAGATGAGCGTAGAGACGAGTCGCCATCCGGCAGGATGCGATGGGAGACCCGGGGATGCGGTACCAAATCCACGCCGCGGGGATCCATCGAACGCCGTTCGTCGGGAAAGGGCGGCCCTTACGCGTCCTTCAGGACGCGCTTGCGCCGAGAGCGCGCTTCAGCGCGCGGGAACACCCCCCCGTCCTCCATCGATCCCTCACCACATTCCCCGTCGATCACTCACCCCCCCCTCCTCCGTCGATCGCCCACCCCGTCCTCCGTCGATCGCTCACCACATTCCCCTTCGATCACCCCCCCGTCCTCCTTCGATCACCCCTTCGATCGCTCACCACATTCCCCTTCGATCACCCCCCCGTCCTCCTTCGATCACCCCTTCGATCCCTCACCACATTCCCCTTCGAT
>Ga0335085_10005584_pt1 | contig 20110 bp, 20 predicted proteins | sample Lox_Sample_45_FD_206712 | JGI IMG/M metagenome (GOLD analysis project Ga0335085, IMG submission 206712) | Soil microbial communities from Loxahatchee National Wildlife Refuge, Florida, United States - Lox_Sample_4.5 | ecosystem: Environmental > Terrestrial > Soil > Wetlands | place: USA...
CCACCCTCGCCGCGTTTTGGTTCTGCGGATGGGGTGAGAGGAAGCCAACCCAGGTCTCATTCACGAGGCCTGGGTTCGCGGTTTTCATTGACCGGCCTTATTTGATCGTCTCGTCCTTTTCCACCACAAGCGAGGAATTCACAAGATGCAACTCGATGGGCAGGCCGCCCACCGTTGAAGCCACACCACGCACGATGGTTTCAAAGGCGCTCACGTCAGTGGCATTGTTCCATGCGCCGTCCTGAACCACGAACCCAATCACAGTTCCGCCGGTTCCCTTGCTCAGCAGCACCGTTACGCCGCGATCCTGAAGGTAGCCTGCGGCCTTGAGCGCGTTGCCCAGCGCTGTGGCTTCGGCTTCCGTTGCGGTGCCGGAGTAGATCACCTGGTCCTTGGTTCCGATGGTGACCGTACTCTGCCCAATTCCATATTGCGCGCCGAAACTCTGCCATTGTCCCGTGTAGACGAGGTAGCCGATAAACGCCGCGCCAAGAACCACCGCCGTCGCGATCGCAATCCCGAATGCGCGCCCCCTGGAATAGAGTTGGCCGCCCCACGCAACATGCGTCTTGACCGCTTGATCCTGCAGCTGCCTCGCGGCCACCCAGGTACATACAAACAGCACAATCTCGGCGACGCCGGGGCTTGCTGTCGATTTCAAGGACAAATAAATCACGCCGACGGACGCCGCCGCTCCGAGCAACAGTGCGAGCATGCTATTACTGCCCTGGCCAAGCTTGCGATAGTTCGAGGCCATAAGAACGGTTCCGGCAAGCGGACCGCCGAACAAGGCCGCCACGGCTACCGCGTTCGAGTCATAAAGTCGGTAGGCAGGAGGCGCGTATTGCGGGGCGGGATAGCCCCCGACCTGGGGATATGCAGTGGACATAGATCTCCTGATTCCGGGGGGGCTGAAGTAGTGGTGTTGAAAGATTAATGCCTCGGCGGGCCTCGCGCCAACGAAAAACTTCATAGCCACCGTGAAACCTCTGGCGCCAGGCTGCCCGTTCTTCAAGCGCCCACTTCGCGCAAATGCGGCTCCTCGACCCAGCGCCCGGGAATATGATGGTCCACAGGGTTCAAAGGGGAGGGAAGTATGAACGATCCAAAGCAGATTTCCGCGCGCGGGCAAGGGCGCCGCGAATTCCTGAAGGCCGGCGGCGCAGTCACCGCCGCATTGCTGGCGCAAACCGCAATGGCCGAGACAACCAAAACTCTTCCCGCGCTTCCTTCGAATCCTGTGACTCCCAGCGCCATGCCCACGCGCAATCTGGGCAAAACCGGCTACAAGGTGGGAATTTTTTCGCTCGGCGGCCAGGCTTCGCTTGAGAAGCCGAACAACTTCGATGTTGCCGTGCCCATCGTCGAACGCGCTCTCGACCTCGGCGTCAACTACATTGACACTTCGTCAATCTACGGCGGCCCGGAGCGCTGGAGCGAGCAGTATGTGGGCAAGGTGATGGCTCACCGCCGCAATCTGGCCTTCCTCGCGACCAAAACCAAGGAGCGCACGCGCGACGGCTCCATGCGCATGATTGAAAAATCACTTGAGCTGCTGCAAACCGATCATGTTGACCTGTGGCAGTTGCACGACATCGGCACCATGACCGACATCGACGAAGTTTTCGCCAAGGGTGGCGCGATGGAAGCGCTTCTCGAAATGAAGGAGCAGAAGGTCGTCCGCTTCCTCGGCCTGACCGGCCACTACCGGCCCGACGCGCTCATGGAAGGCATCCAGCGCTATCCCTTCGACACAATTCTGATGGCGATGAACGCCGCCGATCCGCATTTCTACAGCTTCAACTCGGGCTTGTTGCCCCTGGCCGTCGAGCGCCAGATGGGCATCATCGGCATGAAAGTCCCTGCCCGCGGACGGCTCTTGTCGACGTGGACCCCAGAACCACTTTCGGTACAGGCGCACATGTGGGAGGGGATGGTGCCTGCTCCCACCTCCGGCACGCTGACCATGCGCGAAGCGATGTACTACACGCTCTCGCGTCCGGTGAGCACCGTGATCATCGGCTGCGACACCATTGCGCAGCTTGAAGAGAACGTGAATCTTGCTCGCGAATTCACGCCGCTCAGCGACACGCAGGCTAGTTCGCTGGTGGCCAGGGCCGAGCCTGTGGCCAAGCCGTCGCTCTTCTTTCGCTTCTACGATCGGCCCTAGCGTTCGGGGCAATCGCCCCTTGGGCACTCGATAAAAAATTCGGTCTTCCGCTCGCCGCGCCGCTTCGTCTTTGGCCGCGCGTTCACCGCAGTTCCCAAAAGCCCTGAGTCCAACCTCGCGCCACGGAGCGGCATCACAGCTTTCGTGGGTTCGCCCGTGTGCGATGCGAACCCGCGTAAAGTCCTGCAGTTTAGAAGCAGATTTTCATAGGAGTGTATATATGAAACACATTCTTGGATTTGTTGGATTGTGCATGAGTCTTACTTTTCCCGCCGGGCTGGCGGCGCAGGCAGCACCCGGAGCCGGCTCTTCGACGTTGAATCACGCGGAAATCGGCATCTACGGCGACTACTTCCGCTTCGCGCCCACAAGCGCCTATCATGCAAATTTTCTCGGTGTGGGCGGTCGCGTGGGGTTCAATATGAATCCGTTTGTCGCGCTTGAAGGCGAGATGAACTACGACTTCGCACAGGACTTTACGACGTCGACAACCAACGGCACAACCACCACCATCGTGACCACCAGCGTGCGTCCGCTCACCGGCTTGTTCGGTCCCAAGCTTCAGTTCGGCGGCGGCGGGCCGTTCCGCGTGTTCGCCACGGGCAAGATCGGGTTCATCGATTTCAGCACGACGAATTCAGGCGTGGTCACGGGCTCGCAGTTTACCGGAGCGATTGCAGGCGTGGGAAATCCGGGCACGCATCTTGCGTTCTATCCCGGCGGCGGATTTGAAGCCTTCGCCGGTCCGATCGGAATCCGTGCGGAAGCCGGCGACGAGATCTACCTGAACGGCGGGACATACAACAACCTGCGCGTGACGTTTGGACCGACGATCCGCTTTTAGCGATAGCCAAACTGGTGCGGCGTCGCGCGCGCTGCGGACGCCGCATCACAGATGGTCGCGTTACAAATGATTGATCAGGGACGCGATGCACGCCGCACCGAATCCGTTGTCGATGTTCACGACAGACACATTCGGTGCGCACGTATTTAGCATTCCCAGCAGTGCGGCGACTCCGCCCAGCGACGCGCCATAACCGATGCTCGTCGGCACCGCGATCACGGGCGCATGCACCAGCCCGCCGACCACTGTCGGTAGCGCGCCCTCCATGCCTGCGCAAACGATGAGCACGCGCGCCGAGTTGAGCGTCTTTTGCTGCGCAAGCAATCGATGAATGCCTGCCACGCCCACGTCGGCCACCAGTTCAACGGTGTTGCCCATCAGCCGCGCCGTTACTGCGGCCTCCTCCGCCACCGGCAGGTCGCTTGTCCCGGCACAAACCACTCCCACGGTTCCTTTGCCGGCCGGCGCGTCGGTTTGCTTGAACGTAATGGCTCGCGCCATTTCGTGAAACTCCGCTCGCGGTTCCGCGCCTTGCACCACCTCGAAGATTTCGCGCGAAGCGCGAGTGGCCAGCACATTTCCGCCCGCAGCGGCCATGCGCGCAAAGATCGTCGCCACCTGCGCGGGCGTTTTGCTTTCAGCAAAGATCACCTCCGGCATTCCGGTGCGCAGCGCGCGATGATGGTCAAGCTTGGCAAAGCCCAAATCCTCGAAAGGAAGGTTGCGCAGGCGCTCCAACGCCTCAGGCACGCTGGTCGATCCCGAGCGCACTTCGTTTAACACGGCCTCAATCTGCGATCGATCCATCAGCGCACCTTTTCCCTGGTCGACGCGCGTTCCGCCTCAGCATATGCACGCATCGCCTCCTGCGTCACTCGCTTCAGCGGAACCCCAAACCGCCGCGCAATGTTGCGGCAGACCTCATACTCCGGCGACGCGTTGGCTACCTCGCCGGAGGGCCAGCGCGCCACCTTGATCCTCACTTTTCCCCATTCCGTCTCGACATCCACAAACTCGCGCGCCAGCGCCAGCTTGTGTTCCAATCGCCAGCGCAATCCAATGGTGGTTGTCTCGCGCAGCAGCAGGTCGCGCAGCGCGGGCATCAAGTCGGGACTCGACAGCACCGTCATCTGCATGCCCGCCCGCCCCTTTTTCATCTGCACCGGCAGCCTGTAAACATCCCACGCGCCCGCCTCCAACAGCAGTTCGCTCACATACGCCAGCAGTTGCGGAGTCGCGTCGTCAATCACCGTCTCAATGACCGCAATCGCCTCGTTGCCCTCCGCTGCTCCCTCTGCCTCGCCGACCAGAATCCTGAGCAGATTTGGCTCGCCCGGCGTTTCGCGTCCTCCGGCTCCGTAGCCACGCGCCTTCACGCACATCGCGGGCAGCGTCCCGTAGGTCACTTCGAGCATGCGCAGAACCGCAGCGCCGGTCGGCGTCACGCGCTCCATGGGCGCGCCCGCAGCGTATACCGGCGCATCGCCCAGCAGCGCCAATGTCGCCGGCGCGGGCACCGGCAGCGTACCGTGCGCGCACTTCACGGTTCCGCTTCCCACGTTGAGCGGCGAAGCCATCCATCGGTCCACGCCCAGCGCATCGCATCCAGCCGCCGCGCACACAATGTCCACAATCGTGTCGACCGCGCCCACTTCGTGAAAGTGGACCTTTTCAATCGGGATGGAGTGGATCGCCGCCTCCGCCTCGCCGAGCAACTGGAAGGCATGCGACGCGCGCTGTTTTACCGTGCCGGCCAGAGGCGCAGCGTCAATAATCGCGAGAATTGTTTTCAGCGACCGATGTGTCGCCTGATCCTGGGCGTGTTCATCGTGACGATGCCCGGAGCTCGCTTCGTGCGTGTGGCCATCATGACTGTGGTGCTCATGGTGGCCGTGTTCGTGCCCGTCATGCGCGTGTTCATGATCGTGCGCTTCACTTGGTTCCTGATCTCGGTTCTCAGATCTCTCCGTGACCACATCTACTTTTACGGCCGCCAATCCGCCGCGGCTCACCTTGCGCATCTCCAGGTGCGCGCCAACATTCAACGCCGCTGTCGTCTCGGCGAGCAGATTGAAAGGCACGCCTGCATCGACAAGCGCGCCCAGCATCATGTCACCGCTAATCCCGGAAAAGCACTCCAGATAGCCGATTTTCATCGCCCTGTGATTCTAAATTGTTTTGGCCTGGATCGTGCCGGACTCATTGTTCCGGACTTAGGAAGGGCATTTGTGCCGGAGAAGGGAAGTGGGGCCGATTTATGCGCCCCGCCGCGCCAGCACTTCCGCAGGCAACACCGCGTTCATCGCCCCCGAGCGGAACCCCTGGCAATCGAGCGTCACGTATTTGAAGCCGGCCTGCTTCAGCGCCGCGGTGATCGCGTCCATCATCTCCATCGTCAGCGCCCGCGGCAGCTCATTGCGCGCAATCTCCACGCGTGCCAGTTCACCGTGATGGCGTACGCGCATCTCTCTGAAGCCCAATTCCCGCAGGCTTGCCTCGCCGCGCTCGACTTGCTGAAGCACTTCGCGCGTCACGGTGCGGCCGTACTCCACCCGCGAGCTTAGGCACGGCGCAGCGGGCCTGTCCCATACGGGGTAGCCGGCCGCCTTGGCGAGTGATCGCACTTCCAATTTTGTTAGGCCGGCTTCAGCCAGCGGCGCCAGCACCGCATGGTTCTCGGCGGCGCGCTGGCCGGGGCGAAAATCCCGCGTGTCGTCGGCATTCATTCCGTATGCAATCTTCTCGAACCGCAGCTTCGCCCCAAGCTGCTCCATCACACGAAACAGCTCATCTTTGCAGTGGAAGCAGCGGTTCGCATCGTTGCGCGCGTACTCCACGCGATCCAGCTCTTCGGTGGCGATCACCTGCAACGGCATCCCAATCGAACGCGCAAAGGCGCAAGCCTGTTCCATGTCGCGCCGAGCCAGCGAAGGCGAATCGGCCAGCACCGCCAGCATGCGCTCGCCCAGCACGCGATGCGCCGTGGCCGCCAGAAACGCGGAATCCACTCCGCCCGAGTAGGCCACCATCAGGCTCTCGAGTTGTTCGAGGCGCGCCTCTAACGCGTGCAGCTTTTCCGCCGCGTCGGCCTCGGCAATCCTCGTCTCTGCGCTTGCCGCCATGCGTCCGATTATACCCTCGGCAGTTTTCTTCAACTGCCGCCGCGCCCGCAGCCACTGCTCACTGCCGGCTTTGTGTTTGACGGCTCAGGCTCCGCGCAATAGCTTTGAAGAGAGCGATCAACCGTCAAACCAGTTTCCAGGATCGAGGAGTTTGGATGCGGCACAGAGGTTTCCGGAGCTTTTCAACCGGCTTTTGCGTACTTGTCCTGCTGCTGATCTCGTCCGCGGCATCGGCGCAGGATTTGCAAAGCTTTGAAAAGCGGATCACCGTCAAAGTGCTCCCCAACGGCCTCATTTGTGAGCGGCATGACGCGCCCGTTTTCAGCTACACCACCTTCGTCGACGCCGGCGACGTCGACGATCCTTCGGGCGAAAGCGGCCTGGCCCACATGTTTGAGCATCTCGCCTTCAAGGGCACAAGCCAGATTGGCACCACCGACTACGCTCAGGAGAAGATCGCCCTCGCAAAAGTTGAGACGGCCAACGATGCCTATGAGGCCGAATACCTCAAGCAAGTCGGGCGCGACGATGCGAAGCTTAAGGTTCTCAAGGATGCTTTTCTCGCCGCGCAGGCGGAAGCGGAAAAATATGTCATTCCCAACCAGTTCACCGAAGTTGCTGAAGCCAACGGCGCCAACGACTTGAATGCGGGCACGGGTCTAGACGACACGCAGTATTTCTGGTCGATGCCCGAGAATCGGCTTGAGCTTTGGGCGTGGATGGAGTCCAGCCGCCTGGCCGATGTTGTTCCGCGCGAGTTCTACAAGGAGCGCGATGTGGTGATGGAAGAGCGCCGCATGCGCGTCGATTCCGATCCCATCGGCCGTCTTGAGGAGCAGCTGCTCGCAACAGCCTACGTCGCGCATAACTATGGCCGCAGCGACATCGGCTGGCCCAGTGAGGTGAGCCAGATTACGGCCACGGAGGCCATGGCTTTTCATCGGAAATATTACGTTGGAGGCAATATCGTCATCGCCATCGTCGGTGACGTCGATCCCAAGGCCGATCTGCCCATGCTGGAGAAATATTTCAGCCGCGTTCCCGCCGGCCCCAAGCCCGAGGACATGACCACCGTCGAGCCGCCGCAGTTCGCTGAGAAGTCCGTCGTCATCCGCGACCAGACCCAGCCCATCTATTTGGAGGGTTACCACCGCCCCAGCTACCGCGACCCTGATAATGCCGTCTACGACGCCATCAGCGACATCTTCTCGAACGGCCGCGTGTCGCGCCTCTATCGCAGTCTCGTGGAGCAGCAGCAGATTGCCGCTGAGGCTCAAGGCTTCAGCCCCTTTCCCGGCGAAAAGTATCCCAGCCTTTTTGCGTTTTACGCTGAACCGCTCCCCGGCCACACTCCCGCGGAGATGCGCGACGCGATTCATAAGGAGATCGAAAAGCTCAAAACCTCCGACGTGACCGACGCTGAGCTCGAGATGTACAAGACACGCGCGCGCGCCGACCTGCTGCGCGGCCTCGCAGACAATCAGGGCCTCGCCAATTCGCTCGCCGAGTACCAGACGCGCTACGGAGACTGGCGTGAGTTATTCCTGCAGCTGAATGAGATCGACAAAGTTACAAAGGCCGACATTCGCCGCGTCGCAAACAAGGTCTTTGTGGCTACGAATCGAACCAGCGCGGAGATTGACACTGAGCCGCCTGCCGCCGCCGCGAAAGATGGAGGCGCGCAATGACGGTAAACAGTGGTCAGTGGTCAGTGGTCAGTGATCAGACCGCCCGCAAACCTTGTCATCCTGAGCGAGTCCCGCCTCGGCGGAACGAGTCGAAGGATCTGCGGTTGCCTTTCGCGACCAATGCGCGCGCACGGGCTTCTGCCTTGTACACTTCACCGGCTTTTTTTCGAAGGGTTCGAATCGCTGCGATCGCATTCTTTGCTGCAATCGTACCTGTAATTCTGTCGGCGCAGCAATCCAAACCATGGGAGAAGATTCCCATCCCTCCGCTTCACGCCTTTCATCCGCGGCAGCCGAAACGCATCGAATTGAAGAACGGCATCGTCATCTTCCTGCAGGAAGATCATGAATTGCCTTTTGTTTACGGCTCCGTTCTCGTTCCCGGTGGATCGGAAGATGAAGATTCAGCCAAAGCCGGGCTCGTCGGTCTCTACGCGCAGGCATGGCGCACCAGCGGCACGGCGAGCATCAGCGGCGACGCCATGGACGACCTGCTCGAAGCGAAGGCCGCGCACATTGAAACCAACGGCGACGAGGACTCCACCGCAATCTCATGGGACTCGCTCGAGGGTGACGCCGACCAGGTTTTTTCGCTGGCCATGGACCTTTTCTTCCATCCAAAATTCAGCGCGGAGAAGCTTGAGCTGGCAAAGCAGCAGGAGGCCACCGCGATTGTCCGCCGTAACGACGATGAGGATGCGATCGCCGGCCGCGAGTCGGCCAAGCTGGTCTACGGTGCGAACAGCCCTTACACGCGCCAGCCTGAGCTGGCGACCATCGGCGCCATTACGCTCGGCGATCTCGAAGCGTGGCACGAGCGCACGCTCAAGGGAAAACTGATCGTCGGCATCTACGGCGACTTCGATCCCGCGGCCATGGAGGCCAAGGTGCGCGCGGCTTTTGAAGGCCTTCCGCCGGTTACGCCCACGCCGCTTCGCCACGATGAATTTCCCGGCCCCAAACCCGGCGTGTACTTCATCGACAAACAAGACGTGAACCAGTCCAACGTGCAGATCGTCGGCATTGGCATCGACCGGCGCAATCCAGACACGGCCGCGATCGCGGTCATGAACGAAATCCTCGGCGGCGGTTTTGGCAGCCGTCTCTTCGTAAAAATCCGCACGCAGCAGGCTCTGGCATACGACGTCGGCGGTGGCTTCGGCCTCACCTACGACCATCCCGGCGCCTTCCAGGTTGAAGTCCTCACCCGGAGCGAAAAAACCGTGGACGCCACCAAACTTGCGCTCGCTGAAATCGCCGCGCTCAACAGCCAGCCTTTCACCGCGGACGAGCTGAAGCGCGCCAAGGACGACATTCTCAATTCTTTCCTCTTTCGCTACGACACCAAAGACAAAGTCCTCAACGAAAGCGAAGAGCTTGAGTTCTACGGCTATCCGGCGGACTATCTTGAAACTTACCGGGCAGCTCTCGAAAAAGTTACGCTCGCCGATCTCGCCGGCGCCGCCAAAAAGTACGTTCACCCAGACAAGCTCGCCATCCTCGTCGTCGGCAACGGTCCGGAGATCAAACCGCCTCTCGCCGATCTCGGCATGGGCGCGCCGACTCCAATCGACATCGCAATTCCGCAACCCTCCGGCCCACGGGCATCGGAAAGCCCCACGGCCCCATGAACAGTCGCAGCCAATTTCGTCGCGGGCATTTTTGAACCGTGCCTCACTTCGGCCCGCGGCACCTCAGGAGAAAGTGAAATGAACCCAACCTCGAGTCAATCGGCAACCCCGCCCAACTCTCCCGGCCACGCCTCGCAACTTGCTGCGCAGCAGGCAGCGGTCGCGCGCCTCGCCGCGGCAGGTGTCATCATCGACCGACCCGACACCTGCGTCATCGATCCCGAGGTTGAGGTCGCTTCCGGCACGGTTATCGAGCCTTTCGCGCAGTTGCTCGGCCGAACGCGCGTCGGCGCAGGTTGCCGCATCCGCTCTTTCTCCGTGATTGAAAACTGCATCCTCGGCGATCGCGTGCAGATTCTGCAGAGCTGCGTGCTTGAAGACTCCACCATTGCCGACGGCGCGCGCATCGGCCCCTTCACACACATGCGTCCCGGCAACGAAGTTGGAGAAAACGCTCACGTGGGCAACTTTGTTGAATTGAAAAAAACCCGCCTCGGCAAAGGCGCAAAGGCCAATCACCTCACCTATCTCGGCGACGCTGAAATCGGCGAAGCGACCAACATCGGCGCCGGAACCATCACTTGCAACTACGACGGAGTCAACAAGCACGTGACGCGCATCGGCAAAGGCGCGTTCGTCGGCAGCGACAGCACTCTCGTCGCGCCTGTCTCCATCGGCGACGGAGCTTACATCGGCGCCGGCTCGTGCATCACCAAGGATGTGCCCGCCGATGCACTTGCGGTAAGCCGCAGTCGACAAATTACCAAGGAAGGCTGGGCCGGTGCACGCCGCGCCAAACGCGCGCCCAACCAATCCTGAGCCGCCAAAAACGATCGGTATAGGCCGCCGATGAGACTTTTCCCCGGCCATGGCCCGCCAAGGCCAGTGACCCTACAGGTTCGTCCGAACACGGTGCCACGTTCGGGTGATTGAGACGGGGTAACCCGGATGATACTCTCACGAAAAGACTTGCCCCCCGTCCGTTTTGTCAGCGCTGCGGCGGCCGGCAAGCTAAAGCGATATCTCGTTAGTTTTGTGGACCTTTCAGCGTACGGCGGCGTCAAAAGATTGTGGCGGTGCCGGCGTGTAGAGCCCGAGGCCTTTACGAACGTTTCTGCAAGCTGGTTCGAACGCGCGGAACTCAAAGGAAGCGCGGCGCGCAACCAGCGCTGAAGCAGCTTCGTTCAGCAGTTTCGAAAGTTGACGTTGTCGCAACGCACGAACGGTTCGAACCAGGCAAGCTTGCGATTAGGGCACTCTGAGATTCATCAAGCTTCACGGGCCGCGCGGGCATAATCAGACGGAGGCTGCCGATCTTGGCGTTATCTCTGGCAGACGTAAAAGCGATGGGCACAGCGAGGAGCTCGCGAAACGAAGGCGACGCGCGCGCGCGTAGGCCTGCTCGCGTTCTCGTTGTCGACGATGAAGCTTCCGTTCGCACCATGGTTGCCGCCGCACTCGAGCGCCAGGGCTACACCGTTGAACAGGCTTGCGACGGCCGCGATGCGCTCGACGTTCTGGAGATGAACACCTTCAACCTGGTGCTCACTGACATTGTGATGAACGACGTCAACGGCATCACGCTGCTCGAGCGCATTCACGCCCTGCAGCCCAATCTTCCCGTCGTCATGGTGACCGCCGTGCACGACATCAGCGTGGCCATTGATTCCATGCGCCGCGGCGCCTACGACTACCTCCTCAAGCCCTTTGAGCGCGACCAGCTTCTCAACACCGTCGAGCGCGCCCTCAATCATCGCCAGGCGCTTGAAGAAACGCAGAACTACCACCAGAGCCTTGAAGAAATGGTGCGCGCTCGCACCGAGATGCTGCGCCATGCCATGGAGGATCTCGAGCACTCTTACGACGTGACGCTTGAGGCCCTGGGCGACGCGCTCGACTTGAAGGACTCTGAAACCGAGGGCCACTCCAAGCGCGTGACCGCTTACGCCATCGCGCTCGCCCGCGCCATGGGCATTCCTCCCGAAGAAATCAAGATCATTGCGCGCGGCGCCTTCCTGCACGACATCGGCAAGATGGCCATCCCCGACGACATCCTGCGCAAGCCCGGCAAGCTCACCGAAGAAGAGCAGGCGCTGATGCGCGAGCACTGCGCGCGCGGCTACAACATGCTGCGCAAGATTCCGTTCCTCGCCGGCGCGGCCGAAATCGTCTTCTGCCATCAGGAGCACTACGACGGCAACGGCTATCCGAATCGGCTCGCCGGCCGCGAAATCCCCATCGGCGCGCGCATTTTTGCCGTGGCCGATACGCTCGACGCCATCACCAGCGATCGCCCCTACCGCAAGGCTCGCGGCTTCGACTCCGCGCGCGAAGAAATTCTGCGCTGCTCTGGCACGCAATTCGATCCTGCTGTCGTGGAAGTTTTCCTGAAGATTCCCAATGAGCTCTGGCAGGAGCTTCGCTCGGAGATCAGCGGCCAGCACATGCGCTTCTCGACCTTCGAGCTTGCCCGCACGCAGGCCGCCTCGTAAACTTCCCCTGTTCTCTGCGCTCTAGTCTCTGCTCTCTGTTCTCTGAATCGGGCGTAGAATACTCCCATCATGTTCAGGGCCGCGATCATCCCCGTCGCGCAACCTGCGCACGCCTTTGATCAACGTGGCGGCGCCCACGCCAAGCCCAAGAATCAATAATCGTTAACCACTGATTTTCGGAGCTTCCCCATGCCCACCCTGTCCCCCGGATCCGCTCAATCCCGCCTTGCCCAGCTCCCCGGCTGGGCCATCGAATCCGGCGAGCTCGTTCGCATGTTCGAGTTTGCTGACTTCGTTGCCTCCCTGGCCTTCGTCAACCAGGTGGGCCATCTTGCCGAAATGGCCGGCCACCATCCCGACATCGACATTCGCTACAACCGCGTCCGCCTCGCACTCGTCACACACTCCGCCGGCGGACTTACCGAGAAGGACTTCGACCTCGCCGCACAGATCCAGACCCTGACCGCGTAGAAAAGATTTGCGGGTTTCCGCCGCCGCCCTTCTGATAAAGTTGAAGCGGAATTCTGCCGTTTCGGGGGTGATATGTCCCGTAACCTGCTTCCCCTTCTGGGCGCTCTGGCCCTGTCATCCTGCATACCGTTCGCGCCCAGCGCGGCTGCTGCGCCGCCGTCAGGCTCGCCGGCGCTGCCTCCATCGCAAACGCAACAGTTCCAGGCGCAGCCTTCTCAGGCTCTCGCCGGCACGTGGTCTGCGACAGTGAACTGGAACCTGCCGTCAGGAATCATGATCACAACCACGTTCATGGCCGACGGCCGCGTCGAATCGACGACCCAAAATCGCATGGGAATGAGCTTCACGCTCGTGGGCACCTATCAGTTCAACGCCGCGCAGGGCGCGCTCAGCTACAAGTGGTCAGACTACTCGCCGAAACAGATCTGCGTGGGCGGCAACTGCACGCCGGCCCCGGTTCCGGCGCCGATGGGCGTGGTCAACACCAGCAGCATCCGGTTCCTGAGCGCCACCCAGTTTGTGGCTACCTCAGGCGGCGAGTCCACAACCTACGTCCGCACCAACGCGACAGGTTTTCCGACGCCTTGAGCCATGCGCCGCTCGCCCTACGGCAGCCTGTTGGCGCGAACTTCATGCCTGATCCAGGCCCGCGCTGCGTCTTCGTCGGCGAAGTCGTTTACCAATTCGTCCTGGACGCCCGCGGGCATGGTCCGCACAATCTCCACGCGGCCCGATTGCGGATTGAAGTTTAGATAACAGTTCAGCGGCGCGCCGTCGGCAAACAGCTCCTCGCAATGCGGGCCGGCTCCTGGCCTGTCTTTTCTACCTGCTGCGTCCGTCATGGGGGGACCCTCCTTGTTTCGGGACGACAGTACGGATTTGGGGTCATTTATATCCCAGGAGATGGGTGACCTCGGCCCCATTCCCCGCGAATAGGCACACTCAGGTAATAGATGCGGGATTTGGGTAGTGGCTGAAAAGTGCCATGGTCGTTTTTCCTCATTTAGCGACCTCTTCGGTACGCTCCTTTTAAGTGCGCATAGGCGTAAAGTTGGTTCGTGGGCGAGTCAAATTTGACTGTCCACAGAAAGAGGACAATATGGACGGTTTTTGGCTAGTCCAATTCCAAGGCGTCCAAGGCTTCGGCGGTGGAGCAGTTTCGCTAGTCCACGGCAAAGTCTTCGGAGGAGATAGCGGCTTTTTGTATACCGGCACCTACACTGAACAGGGTGGCAGCTTGAATGCCAAAATTCACGTAAAGAAGTATTTTGGCGGCGCACAAAGCGTGATGGGACGAGATGAGTTCGATTTGGCGCTTGCCGGAACGCTACAAGGGAACACGATTGCGGCGAAGGGGACAATTCCTGGAACGCCTCTTGCATTCGAAGCAAAGCTGACAAAACAGGGCGACATTTAGCAATCCGGACGCATGGCGATGGACTCGCAGTTATGAGTTCATCGCCATCCTGACATCGGGCGGCTAAACGGAATGGGCGGATGGCCGGATTGACAAACGCCTGCAGCAAGCGGTGGGAGAACCTGGAGGCCGGATACAGCCTTTGGTTCGCGCTCTGCAACTTCTGTAGGGTTCACAAGACTCTGCGCATAACCCCAGCGATGGAGGCTGGAATTGCTGGGTTTACTTGGTCTAATTCCGATCTACTGTCATCTTAAGTTATTGAAAGTGGATGATTTCCGTATCCATTGGCATTCGCGTCCTGCCCAGAATGGTAATATTTTAATAGTGGGGTGTTGCAATTGGTACCGGAACTGTTGAACAATGATTGTCCCCATTTGCAACGGAGTCGTGGCGCGCTATAACGATGAGGCTACCAGTCTGAAAGCACATACGTACTGTCGTCCCATCGGAAAGTGAAGATCAAATCATCAGTTGTGCCGTCCACAAACCAAAAGCGTGTGATTCGAGCGATTTCATCACCGGCACCGTCGTAATGGATGAAATTTTGCATTTTGGTGGCAAATTTGCCTCGGATCATGCAAGCGATTTCTTCTTCGTCCGAAGGACAGCACGTCCCGAATGTGCTGCTCCCATATCGGCTCCAGAGCGCCCGCATTTGGTCATAGGTGCGCGCAATTTGTTTAGTGCGAGGTTTGGTGGTCATGGTATCCGTCACTGATTTCCAAAAAATCGTTTTCGAGTACCTTAGTCTTTCGATTGACCGCAAGGAGTTCACGTTGCGGTTTGCTGCGCTACTCTCGGGCATTGAAAAGCATGGTGAACCGTCCGCTATCAAGCTCGGCAACGCCATTTATTTTCATCTGGTACTGGCGATTGCCGGTGGGATCTCTGAACTCGAACTTCGTGATCGACTAGCTGAGCAGTTCCGCACTGTCGAGGTACTGCCCAAATATCGAGTTAAGAAGCCGGCCTCGGTGTTGAAGGGGGCTCCTGCTTCGATCCCCAGCCCTGCCGAATTGGTTTTCGATCACTAGAACTTGAATATTCCTGGCGGCATACCTCCAATTGGGGGAATTGCGACGTGCGCTATTGCGAACTCGGTCAGGAATGGCTCGTTCTGTCCTTCGATCTCAAGGGACCAAGCATAGGAACCGAAAGACTTGAATTGAAGGTTATGCATTGCGATTGGGAGGATAATCGGGGCAACCAGCCCAACGTTGATAATCCCTTGCGCTTGCGCTAACTTTTCTCCTGTTGCAAGGACGCTCAGAGTGCCTGTGAACTTATACGCGCCAATTGAGTCCGCGCGAAGCACATTAAAGAAAGTGAGGACTGGGAGCGGAAACGGAATTTGCGGTGTACCAATCCCGTTTGGGAACAGACCAATAATCGTGAATTTTCCGCCTAGCTCTGGACGCGCCATCTCACAAAGGATTGTGTAATCATGAGTTATTGCCATTTCTGATCTCCCGACTGTATAGACGGTACTCCCCAGCACCACTTTTCCACTTGTGTTTTATCTGGAGCTCAAATAGGCTGGAGGGGTTCAGGGCTCCAGCGCTCACAAGCGCAAATGATGAGACCTAGCGAACCCGCTTGCAGGCGGGTTTTCGCACGTCTGCGGCCTACTTCGCCGATGCCTGATTATACTCGATTGTCGATGAAGAAAATCTGATGAGAAATCACTCAGACGACAGACGCTAATCATGAACTTTCAAAACCACAAGATGTTGCGGTGCGATCACATTTGCAAGCGGAGTTATTGCGTTTTCCCGAATTGAAACTGCGTCAGTTGTGCCCCTGTTTTCCACGTATCGACTCACTTGTTCGCGATCGGCAATTCGGCCATGCGGGGCCAAATGGATTTTCTGCTCGGGAATATAATCCGTGCGGGAGGACTCACAATGGCACTGATTACCCTTTACAGGCCGGACGGTGAAGTAATCGAGTTCGACGGCGCTATCGTCGAGGAAATCGAAACTGGCGTACTGACCTTCAAGCAACAGCCCGATTCGAGTTCAATGCACGCTAAATCCGTCAAGACTTCTCTGCCGTTCCTAATCGCGGAGCAAATCCAGGCATAAGCGAAGCGCAGAGCTATCGAGGTCCACTTTTTCGCTCCGCAATTCGGGATTCTGGGGCATTTTTCCCATTTGGCGGTACGGGGCGGAGGCGTTTTGGGGTGCCGATGCCCCGTCCATCGAGGCGCGCATGCGCCGAGGGCAGGGAATTGCGGCTTGATCGATCTGCCTGCTCGAAGGCGCTCTGACGTGTCCCCAGAATGCTCCGTCCGCTGAAGAGGCTTATTCTAAAGATGTTTTCTTCCGTCCAGGAATCCGTCCTGGCGCGGCAGCCCAATCCTTAGCCCTCCGGTTTGGCCGCCGATCGGCTCCGTTTCGAGCCGCAATTAGATGCTCGTTTGCAATTCGGGTTTACAGGACGAACCAGAAATAAATTTTGATTTTTGTATTTGCAATTACCCTGATCTATGCTATCGTGTATTTATTCCGGTTGTGAGGCGGTCAGATCCCCTCCAGCCGGGAGTAGTTTGCGTCACTGGCCTCCCGGCACGAACAGAAAACGTTCGTGCCGTCTTTTTTTGCGCGCGGCAACCCAGGCCCCCCTTGCATGGCTCCCCCGTTTCGAGTCTTTCCGCTCCCGGCTCCCTATTCCCTTGCCACGACTCACGCCCCACGCAGATTTCGAGACTTCAACTCTGTCTTAAGATAGGAGTCGAGGCACCTTTATGACGCATTTCTTCAAGACCCGTTGGATCTGGACGCTTGCCGTCTTCGCGCTCACAGCGGCCAGCTATGCGCAGTGGACGAATCCGGCCGACGATGTTCCCGCATACCATCCTTCCGCTCCGCTCAACATCCACACCCTGCCGCCCATTCTGCACGGAGCCCAGTTGACCGGGCCGAACTTCCGCTACCACTGGCAGGTGCGTGCATACCAGTTGGCCGCGCAGATTCCCGGCGTCATCTATCAGCTGCCGTGCAACTGCCGCTGCGATCGCGCCCTGGGCCACACCAGCCTGCATAGCTGCTATGAGACCACGCACTCCACCGAGTGCGACGTGTGCGCGGCGGAAGGCTTTTACGCCTATTACAAAACCAAGGCCGGCTGGACGCCCGCGCAGATTCGCGCCGGCATCGCCCGCCACGAATACGAATCCATCGACCTGAGCAAGCAATAGCCGCATCCTGGCCCCAGCCGCCCGGCCCGCCTCCGATTCGAGGCCGATAAGCTGCATCTAAACTCACGACGGACGTTCCGGATGCGACCACGGAGGAAACCATGAAGCTGCGCATTCTTGCCGCGTCACTCGCGGCGTTTCTGCTGTTGCTCGTCCCTGCGGCACAGGCCCGCGCGGCAGACAAAGCGGATGTCTACTTCGGCTACAGCCGCGTCGGCGCCAACTTGTATGCGCCCAACACCTCTGGCATGAATGGCTGGCAGGCCGCAGCGCACGTGAAGATGATGCCCTTTGTTGGCGTTGAAGGCGATGTTTCGCACTACGGGCAGAGCCAGCCCGGATTCTCAGAGCAGGTGACGCTGGTGATGTTCGGTCCCCGGGTAACGGCTCACGCCGCGGGATTCAGCGTCTTTGCTCATGGCCTCGCGGGACTTGCCCATCAGAGCGCCACCGTGACGACGTTTCCGTCGAGCTCATATAACGCCGCCAGCTACGCTCTCGGCGCGGGCGCGGATTTGCCCATCTTTCTCTGGCTGAAGCTGCGCGTTACGGGCGATTACCTGGGCAATACGAGCGCGCCTTCGGGTGGGTCCGCGGCGCCGCAGCACTATCGCATTGGCGCCGGCCTCGCCTTGCACTTCTAGGCTGGGTCCAATCCAGCCGCTCAGCGGTTCAACAGGTCCTTTTCGGCGTAAAATGGAAGGATGCAGCACGAGCCAATCGGCCCTTGCTCGCACCTGTCCACGGCCCTTGAGCATCGAACAAGGAGCCGCGGAAGTCCGGAGTCCCCGACGGCAGGTCTTCGTCGTTGGGGTGGATAGATGGGGGCGTCACGGTTTCGACGGGATCGATTGCGGCATGGGAGGCATGTCGGGGTGTGGGCACCCGTAATCGCCTGCAAAACTAAAGTTGCCAACGATAATCTGGCACTTGCTGCTTAATTAATTAAGCAGCCGTCTTTCGCGGCCTCGCCTATGGGCTGCGAGCAAGACGTCATTCAGTAGGCTGGTGGTTGCAGCTCGGTCCGTGTTGCAGCCATAAGATCATCGGACTAGTTCTCGTCGCATCTTGTCCGTTCTTAAGCGCCGTGAGCGAATCCAATCGAATCGGACACAGCATGGACTCTCCCGGCTGACAGCGATTTCGGACGCGGGTTCGACTCCCGCCGCCTCCACCATACCTAAGCTGCTTATTTTCAGCAGCTTGTAGATTCAGACGGAAAAACTCGGGCTAAACTGTACAGTCACTGTACAGTCGTGCTCCAGAGTTTGCCCCAATTTGGCGATTCGAGCAGAATCTCGCTGAAGTCGGGGTGCTCATGCTTTCCGTCTATACCCGCCACCATCCAGACTGCAAAAACGCCAGCGACAAGGACTGGCGCCGCTGCAACTGCCCAAAGTGGATCTGGGGATCCGTCAACGGCAACTTCATCCGCCGCAGCGCCAAGACGCATAACTGGGACGAAGCCGAGGAATTGCGTCTTCGCCTTATGCAGGCTGTGACCGCGCCGGCACTTCAAGCGCCGCAATCCGCCCAGTCCTCTCCACCGGTAGCGCCTCCCGTTCTCTCGACCGGCCAAACGCCGACCGCCGGCGAGGTCCTGCCCCCTGCACCGAAAAGACCACGCGTCACCGTCAAGAAGGCCGTAGAAGCCTACCTTGCGGACGCCGTCGGCCGCAACGTCTCCGAGGCCACGCTGGAAAAGCTCACGACGATCTTCGAGAAGCAGTTCCTCCCCTGGACTGTCGCGCAGGGATTCGAATTCATCGATGAAGTCGAACTTGACGCCCTGCTCAACTTCCGCAGCACCTGGAAAGATGGCGCGCTGGCCAAACAGAAGAAACAGAGCCGTGTCATCGGATTCTTCTGGGCCTGCGTGCGCCGCCGCTACCTGATCGAAAATCCCGCGCTTGGGCTAGGTCGGGTCAAGGTCATCCAGATTCCGACCGACTATTTCCCTCCCGACGAGTTCCAGAGAATTCTCGATGCCACCGAAACCTATGGAGACCCGCGCGGCGGTTTCATACCAATTGAGGACCTTCGGATACGGCTGCGCGCGATGACGCTCCTGATGCGTTGGAGCGGCCTGCGCATTCGCGACGCCATCATTCTCGAGCGGCACCGCCTTCACGAAGACAGCCTTCTTCTTTACCAGGCGAAAACCGGAACACCCGTCTATGTCCCCCTTCCTCCGCATGTCGTCGCAGCGCTCGAAAACCTGCCGCCCGGCCCGAAACCCAATCCACGTTACTTCTTTTGGAGCGGCAACGGAAAACCCAAGAGCGCCGTCGCCAACTGGCAGCGCGCCTATCGTCGCCTCTTCGAACTGGCGGACATCCGGAGACAGGACGGCGAACTCAAGCGTTGTCATCCTCACATGTTCCGCGACACCTTCGCGGTCGAGATGCTGCTTGCCGGCGTCCCTATCGATCAGGTCTCGCTCCTGCTTGGTCACGCTTCTGTGAAGATCACCGAGAAGAGCTATTCCCCGTTCGTAAAGGCCAGGCAGGTCCAACTGCAGGAAAGTGTCCGCAGCGCATGGAAACTGGGTCAGCCCACTGGAGGCGGTCCGGGGACCGGCCCGTCTGCGTCCGCGGCGTCGCAAAAGAAGAGTGCAGGCTGGCAGGTGATTCACTCGCGAAAGAAGACCGGGACCGGCTAGTCGTTATTCAAACAGCAGGCCGGAATATCGGGCCATGAGCCTTCTAGCGACCTCTGTGCGAGCGACATTGTCTAGGGACTGGCCGCTCTGCTCGGATTCAACAGCGTCGATTGAAGCGGACACTGGAAACTTCTCTTCGCATGCACGCTTGGATTTGGCTAAATTCCGTTCGCCGCTCAGCTTCCTCATGGAGCACTACTTCACGTCGGTCGAATCCCCTTTTCACGCCGCCGGGCTGGTGAGCCGAAGGGGCTGCTTGACCGAATGCTAGACCCACGCTAAATCTGGGCCGTTCGATCTCGCAGCCCGCGGTCTGCTCGGACGCATCGGGCGGTGTTCGCTGTGCGCCGCAAATCCTGATTTTGAGAGGTGATCAATGGAAACCCCACAACAGCAGATGAATGTTCAGTC
>Ga0335085_10005585_pt1 | contig 20109 bp, 24 predicted proteins | sample Lox_Sample_45_FD_206712 | JGI IMG/M metagenome (GOLD analysis project Ga0335085, IMG submission 206712) | Soil microbial communities from Loxahatchee National Wildlife Refuge, Florida, United States - Lox_Sample_4.5 | ecosystem: Environmental > Terrestrial > Soil > Wetlands | place: USA...
TCGAGGCCGAGGCGGCGCACGGCACGGTGACGCGCCATTACCGCCTCCACCAGCAGGGCAAGCCCACGTCCACGAACCCGATCGCGTCGATCTACGCGTGGACGCGCGGGCTGATCTACCGCGGCAAGATGGACGGCACGCCCGAGGTCGTGAAGTTCGCCGAGACGCTCGAGAAGGTGTGCGTCGACACCGTCGAATCGGGAAAGATGACGAAGGACCTCGCGATCCTCATCCGCCCCGACCATCCGTTCCTCACCACGGAGGAGTACATGGACGCGGTGGACGCGGAGCTCGGCAAGCGCATGCGCCGATAAGGGGCGCGGGCACCAATAAAAAGCCCCTGCGGCTCGCGCCGCAGGGGCTTCTTGCTGCTAAATGGGGCTCCCTATGCCGCCTGAATGTTCGACGCCTGCTTGCCTTTCGGGCCTTGCGTGACGTCGAAAGAAACCTTCTGGCCTTCCTTCAGGGTCTTGAAGCCCTGCATTTGGATGGCCGAGAAGTGCGCGAAGAGGTCTTCGCTGCCGTCGTCGGGCGTGATGAACCCGTAACCCTTCGCGTCGTTGAACCACTTCACAGTTCCGGTTGCCATGCGATTGCTTGCCTCTTGGTAAACGGGTGGAGTCCCGCACATTGTTCGGATCGAGGCCCCGCACGTCACTGAAGGCGTTGCAGAATCCTTGAAACCAAACTCCAAGGCGCTTTTTACGCGCCGTCCCCCGGAGTGTCAATAGAGGCAAATTCGGGGCCGTGGAGCGCCCCGGCGCCTCGAACCCGGCCTCAAATGTCGCGCCCAAGCGTTTGAAGGGCTTGAAAAACCCCGCCTGCTTGTCCATATTAGGCTCTAGGTCGTTCCACCGGAGATACCATCCTCCAGCCCGAGTACACATGGCCGAAAAACCCGACGGCTCAACGCTTCTCAAGCCGAGCGAGACGCAGGTCAAACCTCCGCCGATGTTCCAGGTCGTCATGTACAACGACGACTACACGCCCATGGAATTCGTGGTCGAGGTGCTGCAACTCTTCTTCGCGCTGCCGCGGGAACGGGCTACCCAGATCATGCTCAAAGTTCATACGGAGGGAAGGGGAGTCTGCGGGATCTATCCCAAGGACGTCGCTTCGAGCAAGGTGGAGCAAGTGACGGCATATTCGCGCGAGCACCAGCATCCGCTACAGTGCGCGATGGAGGAAACATGATCGCCCAGGAGTTGGAAGTCAGCCTGCACATGGCCTTCGTCGAGGCCCGGCAGAAGCGACACGAGTTCATCACCGTGGAGCATCTGCTGCTCGCGCTCTGCGACAACCCGTCGGCCTCGGAGGTGCTGAAGGCCTGCGCCGCCAAGATCGACGAGCTGAAGAAGGCGCTGTCGGATTTCGTGATGCAGCACACGCCCACCGTCGCCGGCACCGGCGAGGTGGACACGCAGCCCACGCTCGGCTTTCAGCGCGTGATCCAGCGGGCGATCCTGCACGTCCAGTCTTCCGGCAAGAAGGAGGTCACGGGCGCCAACGTCTTGGTGGCGATCTACGGCGAGAAGGATTCCCACGCGGTGTACTTCCTGCACCAGCAGGGCGTCTCGCGGCTGGACGTCGTGAACTACATCTCGCACGGCATCACCAAGGCGCCGCAGGCGCCCGGTTCGCGCGAGGAAGGCGAGAACGAGACCGAGGCGCCCGAGGCCCAGGCCGGCGGGGCGCTCGAGAGCTTCACGCAGAACCTGAACCAGCTCGCCATCGACGGCAAGATCGACCCGCTCATCGGGCGCGAGGCCGAGCTCGAGCGCGTGGTGCAGATCCTTTGCCGGCGCCGCAAGAACAACCCGCTGCTGGTGGGCGAGGCCGGAGTGGGCAAGACCGCCATCGCCGAGGGGCTCGCCAAGCGCGTGATCGACGGCCAGGTGCCCGAGATCCTGTCCAAGGCGCAGGTGTACGCGCTCGACATGGGCGCGCTCCTCGCGGGGACGAAGTACCGCGGCGACTTCGAGCAGCGCCTGAAGGCGGTGTTGAAGCAGCTCGTCGACAACCCCAACGCGATCCTCTTCATCGACGAGATCCACACGCTGATCGGCGCGGGCAGCGCCTCGGGCGGCACGCTGGACGCGTCGAACCTGCTCAAGCCCGCCCTTTCGACGGGCGCGCTGAAGTGCATCGGGGCCACGACCTACCAGGAGTTCCGCGGCATCTTCGAGAAGGACCACGCGCTCTCCCGCCGCTTCCAGAAGGTGGACGTGAACGAGCCGTCGATCCAGGAGACTGTCGAGATCCTGAGGGGGCTCAAGTCGCGCTTCGAGCTGCACCATGGCGTGAAGTACACGGCCAACGCGCTCACCACCGCGGCGGAGCTCTCGGCGCGTTACATCAACGACCGGCACCTGCCCGACAAGGCGATCGACGTGATCGACGAGGCGGGCGCATTGCAGCGCATCCTGCCCAAGTCGAAGCAGAAGAAGGTGATCGGCAAGCCCGAGATCGAGGAGATCGTCTCCAAGATCGCGCGCGTGCCGGCGCGCAACGTCTCGAACGACGATCGCTCGGCGCTGAAGAACCTCGATCGCGACCTGAAGGCCACCGTGTTCGGCCAGGACAAGGCGATCGACGCGCTCTCCGCGGCCATCAAGATGGCGCGAAGCGGCCTGGGCAATCCGCAGAAGCCGGTGGGAAGCTTCCTCTTCTCGGGGCCCACGGGCGTGGGCAAGACCGAGGTCGCGCGCCAGCTCGCGTTCATCATGGGCGTGGAGCTGATCCGCTTCGACATGTCGGAATACATGGAGCGCCATGCCGTCTCGCGCCTCATCGGCGCGCCCCCGGGCTACGTGGGATTCGACCAGGGGGGGCTGCTCACGGAGGCCATCACCAAGCATCCGTATTCGGTCCTGCTGCTCGACGAGATCGAGAAAGCGCACCCGGACATCTTCAACATCCTGCTGCAGGTGATGGACCATGGCACGCTCACGGACAACAACGGGCGCAAGGCCGACTTCCGCAATGTGGTGATCGTGATGACGACCAACGCGGGCGCCGAGGGCCTTTCGAAGAACGCCATGGGCTTCACGCAGCAGAAGGTGGCGGGCGACGAGATGGCTGAGATCAAGCGGCTCTTCACCCCCGAATTCCGCAACCGCCTGGACGCCGTCGTGTCGTTCGCCGCGCTCGACGAGGAGATCATCCTGCGCGTGGTCGACAAGTTCCTCATGCAGCTCGAGGCGCAGCTGTCGGAGAAGAAGGTCGATGCGCTCTTCACCGAGGACCTCAAGAAATACCTCGCGAAGAACGGGTTCGACCCGCAGATGGGCGCTCGCCCCATGGCGCGCCTCATCCAGGACACGATCCGCCGAGCGCTCGCCGACGAGCTGCTCTTCGGCAAGCTCGCGAGCGGCGGCCGCGTCACGATCGACGTGGACGACAACGGGCAGGTGAAGCTCGACATCGCCCAGTCGGCGCCGCAACCGCCCGAGCCCGTCGAGTCCACCTGAAGGCCTTGAGCGTCCGCGCGGCCTCGCTTTGCGCGGCGCTCGGGGCCTGCGCAGGCCTCGCCTTCGCGCAGCAGCCCTCGTTCGCGCCGCCCAACCTCTCCGCGGCGGGCGCGCGCGACATGGCCGCCAACTGTGCCGCCTGCCATGGCACCGAGGGGCGCGCCGTGCCCGGCTCGCACCTGGCGGCGCTCGCGGGCCGCACGGACGTCGCACAGCTCCTGCGGGAGTTCCGCGAAGGCAAGCGGGAGTCGACCGTGATGCGGCAGATCGCCCGGGGCTACGGCGACGCCGAGATCGACGCGATCGGCGCGTACTTCGCGCGTCGGCCCGCCGGGCGATGAGGCGATCGCGAAGGCATTTCCTCGCGGGCGGCCTGGCGGCCGCTTCCACGCTCGCATTCGGGTCGAGTGCCCGCGCTGCATCGAGGGCCCGGGTCGCGGTCGTGGGTGGCGGCTATGGCGGCGCAACCGCGGCCCGCTACATTCGCCTGCTCGATCCGTCAATCGAGGTGGTGCTCGTCGAGGCCAACGAAGCTTTCGTCTCGTGCCCGCTCTCGAACATGGTGCTCGCGGGATTCAAGGCGATGTCCGACATCACGAGGCCCTACGACGGGCTCTCCGCGAGCGGCATTCGCGTCGTTCGGGACGTGGCGACGGCCGTCGATCCGGAGAAGGGGCAGGTGCGCCTCGCGCGCGGCGATCCCATTGCATTCGATCGAGCCGTGATCGCCCCGGGCGTGGATTTCATGTGGAGCGAGCTTCCGGCGATGAACGACGAGCGCGCGCAGGCGGCCGTGCTGCACGCCTGGAAGGCGGGGCCCCAGACGGCGGCGCTGCGGCGCCAGCTCGAGGAGATGCGCGACGGGGGCCTGTTCGTGATCTCGATTCCCGAGGCGCCGTTCCGCTGCCCGCCCGGCCCGTACGAGCGTGCATGCCAGGTCGCCGCGTACTTCAAGCGGGCCAAACCCCGCTCCAAGGTGCTCATCGTCGATGCGAACGAGGACGTCCTTTCGAAGGGGGCGCTCTTCAAGCGCGCCTGGGCCGAGCTCTATCCGGGCCTCATCGAATACCAGCCCAACAGCAAGGCGGTCGACGTGGACGTCGCCACGCGCACCGTGAAGCTCGAGTTCGGCGACGTGAAGGGTGACGTCCTCAATGTCTTGCCGCCGATGAAGGCGGGCAACGCCGCGGCGCCGTTCATCACCGCCAACGGCCGCTGGTGCGAGGTGGACTGGCTCACGTACGAATCGAAGGCGGCGCGCCGGGTCCACGTGCTCGGCGACTCCCTGCAGATCGCGCCCCTGATGCCCAAGTCGGCCACGATGGCCAACGGGCACGGGAAGGTCTGTGCCTCCGCGCTTGTTGACCTCTTCAATGACCGCGAGCCGAATCCGTCGCCCACGCTCGTCAACACGTGCTACAGCATGGTCTCGGAGCGCCTCTCGATCCACGTGGCATCGGTCCACAAGTACGACGCGAAGGAGCGCACGATGAAGCCGGTGCCGGGAGCCGGGGGCCTGTCGCCGGCGATGAGCGAAGCCGAGGGCGAATACGCCATGGGCTGGGCCCGCAATATCTGGTCGGACGCGCTGGGCGCGTGAATCCGCGGACGGCGCGCCTGCGTAGAATCGGACGATGACAAGGCGAATCCTCTTCCTCTTTCCCGACGAGTGGGACCAGGCGGTCGCGCGCGACCCGCGCTATCGCGGGCGCGTCGAGTTCCATTTCGAGGGATTCGACCTCTTCAGCTTCCCCGACAACGTCCGCCTCTTCACCTTCGACGCGCTCTCCTTTGTGGAGCGCATGGTCGCGCGCTATCGAGGCATGGGCATCGACGCGGTGGTGACCTCCGACGAGCAGTTCGGGCCCTTCCTCGCGTCGCTCGTCGCGAGCCGCCTGGGGCTTGCGCATGCGCCGCTCGCGTCGATCCTCGCGATCCAGCACAAGTACTACGCGCGCAAGGCCTTCGAGGCGATCGCTCCCGAGAGCAACGTGCGCTTCGGATTGCTGCGCCGCGGCTTCTCGCGCGCCGACGAGGTGCCCATGGCGTATCCGTTCTACGTGAAGCCCGCGAAGGCGGCCTTCTCCGTGCTCGCGCGAAAGGTCGAGGGATTCGACGAGCTCTACCGGCACACGCGCTTCGGCTGGCTCGAGCACGCGATCATCGAGAAACTGGTGAGGCCGTTCGCCGACGTGATGGCCGCCCACTCGGATCTCGCGGAGGATCCCTACAGCATGGTGTGCGAGGAGATCGCGCGCGGCCGCCAGGTCACGGCCAACGGGTACGCCAGGGAAGGGCGCGTGACCATGCTGGGAACGGTGGATTCCATCATGTACCCGGGAACGGACCAGTTCCAGCGCTTCCAGTATCCGTCCTCGCTTTCGTCGCGCGACCTCGAGCGCGTGGACGCGCTCGCGGTGAAGTTGATCGGGGGCATCGGCTTCCGGCACGGGGTGTTCAACATCGAGATGCGCGTCGACCCTGCCGACGGCGCCATCCGTGTCATCGAGATCAACCCGCGCGCCGCGGGGCAGTTCTACGACCTGTTCGAGCGGGTCGACGGCTACAACCTCTTCGACGCGCTGATCGAGCTCGAATGCGGCGGTGAGCCCGTGACCCGTTTCCGCGAAGGACGCGAGAAGCATGCGGCGAGCTTCGTCCTGCGCGACCTCACGGGCGAAGGGCTGTCGCGATGGCCCTCGCGCGCCGAACTCGCGGCGCTCAAGGCGCGCCACTCCGACGCCCACGTCATGTTCTACCCGAAGCGCGGCGCGGACCTCGCGCGCGAGATGAAGTGGCTCGGCAGCTATCGATACGGCGTGTTCAACCTGGGCGGCGAGACGCTCGAGCAGATGTTCACGCGCTTCCGGCGCATCTGCGCCGACATCACGTTCCACCCGGCGAGCCACCGAGTGCCCGAGCTCGCGCTGCTCGAGACGGGGCAGGACTAGCTAGCGGCCCGCGGGCTCGATCCACGCGGGATCGAACGCGGGATGGGTGAGCGCGGTGAGCACGTGGTCGCGCCACGCCCCGTCGATGAAGAGGTAGTTGCGCGCGAGACCCTCCTTCGCGAACCCGAGGCGCTCCAGCAGCCTCGCGCTGCGCGCGTTCTCGGGGCGGTAGTTCGCCATGATGCGATGCACGCGCATCACGTTGAACATGAACTCGTTGGTGGCGCCGAGCGCTTCGGCCATGAGCCCGCTGCCCTCGCGATCCCGCGCGACCTGGTAGCCGAGGTAGCAGGCGAGGAACGGGCCGCGCACGATGTTGGTGTAGTTGCAGGTGCCGAGGATCGGGCCTTCCGGCGGGCCTTGTTGCAGCACGAAGCGGGCGGCACGCCCGGCGTGGAACTCCTCGACGGCGATCTCCAGGCGCTCGCGCCAGAACGACTCGGTGAAGAAGCCCGGCGCCGCGGGCGGCGACCAGCGATCGAGGTGGCCGTCGAAGTTGTCGCGGAGGAACCTCGCCATCGGCGCCTCCATGCCGGGGCGGGCGAGGCGGATGTCGAGGCGTGCGGTCCGGATCTCCGGAAGCGGCGCGGGCATCGCGGCCGCTAGGCGGCGAACACCCGCCACTGCTGCGGCCAGCCTTCCATGGGCGCGCGTTTGAAGCCGCTCTTCGCGTACTGGTGCCAACGCCCGATCACGAAGGCGATGGCCGCGTTGGCATACGCGTTCACGTCCCAATCGGAGGGCAGCCCCCCCGCGGTGACCGCGAGGCGCGCGCTTTGCCTCAGGCTCGCCTCCAGGCGGTCCATCAGCTGGTTCACGCGCGCCTGCAGGCGCTCGTCCTCGTTCACCAGCGCGTCGCCGATGAGCACGCGCGTCATGCCGGGATTCTTCTGCGCGAAGCCCAGGAGCGTGGCGATGGTGGACTCGATCTGCTTCATCGCGTCCTTTTCCTCCGCCTGGATCTTGTTCACCAGCGTGAATACAGTCTGCTCGATGAACTCGATCAGGCCCTCGAACATCTGGGCCTTGCTCGAAAAATGCCGGTAGAGCGCGGCCTCGGAGACGTCGAGCCGCGCCGCGAGGAGCGCGGTGGTGATGCGTTCTCCCTTGGGATTCTCCAGCATGGCTGCGAGCGTCTGCAGGATCTGCGCCTTGCGCTCTCCGGTCTTCGCCATAAAGCCGTTCGCTCTGGAGAAAAGGGGCGGGAGGCGAATGTTACCATTACGTTTTCCCTCACGTTTTCGACGCAGCAGAAAATCACGAGACCCATATGGCAGGACACAGCAAGTGGGCGAACATCCAGCATCGCAAGGGCCGCCAGGACGCCAAGCGCGGCAAGATCTTCACCCGCCTCATCAAGGAGATCACGGTGGCCGCGCGCATGGGCGGCGGCGACCCCGACATGAACCCGCGACTTCGGCTCGCCGTGGACAAGGCGACGGACCAGAACATGCCGAAGGACAACATCGAGCGCGCGATCAAGCGCGGCACGGGCGGCCTGGACGGCGCGAACTACGAGCAGATCCGCTACGAGGGTTACGGGACGAACGGCGCCGCGGTGATCGTCGATACCCTCACCGACAATCGCACCCGCACCGTGGCGGAAGTCCGGCACGCGTTCACCAAGTACGGCGGCAACATGGGCGCGGAAGGGGCGGTCGCGTTCCTCTTCAAGCACGTGGGCCAGCTCGTCTACGCGCCCGGCACCGATGAGGACAAGCTCATGGAAGCGGCCCTCGAGGCGGGCGCCGATGACGTGGTGGCGAACGACGACGGATCGCTCGAGGTGGTCACGGCACCCTACGAGTTCTCGAAGGTGAAGGCGGGTCTCGAGAAGGCGGGCTTCAAGGCCGAGCTCGCCGAGGTGACGATGAAGCCCGTGAACGAGACGGAGATGGCGGGCGAGGATGCCGACAGGATGCAGAAGCTCCTCGACGCGCTGGAATCGCTCGACGACGTGCAGGACGTCTATACCACCGCGTCCTTCGCCGAGAGCTGAGTGACGATCCGCATCCTAGGAATCGACCCGGGGCTCGCCTGCACGGGCTATGGAGTGCTCGAAAGGAACCGGTCGGCGCTCGCGTACGTTGCGAGCGGGCGCATCCGTTCCGATGGCAGGATGCCGCTCGCCGAGCGCCTCTCGGCGATCCTCGCGGGGCTGGCCGAGGTGATCGAGAGCTATCACCCCGCCGAGGTCGCCGTGGAGAAGGTCTTCGTCAACGTGAACCCGCAGTCCACGTTGCTCCTGGGGCAGGCGCGCGGCGCGGCCATATGCGCGGCCGTGCTGGCGCGATTGCCCGTTTCGGAGTACACGGCTTTGCAGGTGAAGCAGTCGGTTGTCGGGCAGGGCCACGCGCGAAAGGAGCAGGTGCAGGAGATGGTGAAGCGGCTTCTCGGGCTTCCGGGGCATCCGAGCGCGGACGCGGCCGATGCCCTCGCCTGCGCCATCTGCCACGCCCATGGCGGCATGGGCCTGGGCGCCATCCCCACACGGGGCAGGCGCGTGCGCGCGGGCCGCATCGCATGATCGGGCGCGGCCGATGATCGGGCGAATCCAGGGCATCCTCGTCGAGAAGAGCTTTCCCCAGGTGATCGTTTCCTGCGCGGGCGTGGGTTACGAGATCGACGTGCCCATGAGCACGTTCTACCCGCTGCCTCGCACGGGCGAGGAGGTAACGCTGCTCACGCACCTTGTGGTCCGGGAGGATGCGCACCTGCTTTTCGGATTCCTCACCGCGGCCGAGCGTGGCGCGTTCCGCCAGCTGCTGAAGATCAGCGGCGTCGGTCCCAAGGTCGCGCTCTCAGTGCTCTCGGGCCTGTCGGTGGAGGACCTCGCGGCGACGGTCTCGTCCGAGGACGCGGCGCGCCTCACGAAGATTCCCGGCATCGGCAAGAAGACCGCGGAGCGGCTCGTGCTGGAGCTTCGCGACAAGCTGCCGCGCGCGGCGGTTCCGCTGCGTCCCGGGGCTTCGGGCGCCAGCGCGGACGTCCTCAATGCGCTGCTGGGCCTTGGCTACAATGAGCGCGAGGCGTCTGCGGCGGTGAAGCAGCTGCCGGCGGACCTGCCGCTCGCCGATGCGATCCGCCAGGCCCTCAAGCAGCTCGCGAAGACATGATCGAAGCCGACCGGTTGATCTCGAGTGCCCCGGCCTCGCCGCAGGAAGACGGCGAGGAACGGGCGCTTCGCCCGCGCCAGCTCGCCGAGTACGTGGGGCAGGCGAAGATCCGCGAGCAGCTCGCGATCTTCATCGAGGCCGCGCGCAACCGCAAGGAAGCGCTGGACCACGCGCTGCTTTTCGGCCCGCCGGGCCTGGGCAAGACCACGCTCGCGCACATCATCGCGCGCGAGATGGGCGTGAGCCTTCGCCAGACCTCCGGCCCGGTGCTCGAGCGCGCGGGCGACCTCGCCGCGATCCTCACCAACCTCGAGCCCAACGACGTGCTCTTCATCGACGAGATCCACCGCCTGAGCCCGGTCGTGGAGGAGATCCTCTATCCGGCTCTCGAGGACTACCAGATCGACATCATGATCGGAGAGGGGCCCGCGGCGCGTTCGGTGAAGCTGGACCTGCCGCCCTTCACGCTCGTCGGCGCCACCACGCGTGCCGGCATGCTCACCAATCCGCTGCGCGACCGTTTCGGGATCGTGGCGCGCCTGGAGTTCTACACGCCCGACGAGCTCAAGACCATCGTGCTTCGCTCCGCGCGGCTGCTCGCCGTGCAGATCGACGAACGTGGGGCCATCGAGGTGGCGAAGCGCTCGCGCGGGACGCCGCGCATCGCCAACCGCCTGCTGCGGCGCGTTCGCGACTATGCGGAAGTGAAGGCCACGGGCACGGTGACGGCGGAAGTGGCCGACATGGCGCTGCGCATGCTCGAAGTGGACACGGTGGGCCTCGACCTCATGGACCGCAAGCTCCTGTCGGCGGTGATCGAGAAGTTCGCCGGCGGTCCCGTCGGCGTCGAGAACCTCGCCGCGGCGATCGGGGAGGAGCGCGACACCATCGAGGACGTGCTCGAGCCCTTCCTCATCCAGCAGGGCTACCTGCAGCGCACGCCCCGCGGGCGCATCGCGACGCCGCTCGCCTACCGGCACCTGGGGCTCGTGCAGGACGCGCCGGGCAAGGCGGGAGACTTGTTCGCATGAGCCGCATCGCGACCAAGCCCACGCTGCAGCCGGAGCTCTTCGTGTATTCGTTCCCGGTCCGCGTGTATTTCGAGAACACGGACGCGGGCGGCGTTGTCTACCACTCCGAGTACCTCAAGTTCCTGGAGCGCGCGCGCACCGAATGGCTGAGGCACCTGGGCTTCGATCACCAGGCCATGGCGCGCACGCACAAGGCGCAGTTCGTGGTGACCGCGCTCGCCGTCGACTTCATGAAGGCGGCGCGCCTCGACGACAGCGTGGCCGTGAGCGTGCACCTGGAGTCCCTGGGCAAGGTGCGCTGCGTCTTCGCGCAGGAGATCCGCCGCGAGGACGAACTGCTGGTGAAAGCGAAGGTGACCGTGGCCTGCGTCGCGGGCGAAAGCTTCAGGCCGTGCGAGATTCCCGAGGGACTGCGAAAGAAGATGGAGGCCGCGCTTTGATCGTGACCAATGACGTGACTGTCATCTCGATGATCGTGAACGCGAGCATCGTCGTGAAGGTGGTGATGGCGATCCTCGCCTGCGCGTCGATGCTGTCGTGGACCTACATCTTCATGAAGCTCTTCTCGATCCGGCGCGCGCGCCGCGACGCGGACGACTTCGAGCGCGACTTCTGGGGCGGCACCGACCTCGTGGGCCTCTACCAGCGCGCCGCGAGCGGCCGCTACGTGACCGAGGGCCTCGAGCGCATCTTCGAGGCGGGCTTCAAGGAGTTCCTGAAGCTCAAGGGCCGCGCGGGCGCGGACCTCGCGACGCTCCTGGACGGCACGCGCCGGGCGATGAAGGCCACCTACCAGCGCGAGATCGACGTGCTCGAGTCGCACCTGTCGTTCCTGGCCACCGTAGGCTCCGTGAGCCCGTACATCGGGCTCTTCGGCACCGTGTGGGGAATCATGAACGCGTTCCGCGGCCTGTCGAACGTCGCGCAGGCGACGCTCGCGCACGTGGCCCCCGGCATCGCGGAGGCGCTCGTCGCCACGGCCATGGGCCTCTTCGCCGCGATTCCCGCCGTCATCGCCTACAACCGATTCAGCCACGACATCGACCGCCTCGCCACGCGCTACGAGAGCTTCATGGAGGAGCTGCAGAACATCCTCCAGCGCCAGGCGCACCTGCCCGACCGCGAGGACACGGTGATCCAGAGGCCGCGCTAGATGCGCACTCGCCGCGCCATCGCCGAGATCAACGTCGTGCCCTACATCGACGTGATGCTGGTGCTGCTCATCATCTTCATGGTGGCCGCGCCGCTCATCAACCCGGGACAGATCGACCTTCCGCAGGCGGGAGCGAAGTTGAACCCCGCCGTCGCGCCGCTCGAAGTCCGCGTGCGCGAGAACGGGGACCTCGCCGTCGTCGATCGCAATCGCTCCACCGACGAGCTGCGCATCGATCGCGCGGGGCTCCTCGACTACGTGCGCAACGCGCAGAAGGAGCATCCCGACCAGGCCGTGGTCATCGCCGGCGACCGCTCGGTGAAGTACGAGGAAGTGCTGGGAGTGCTCGACCTCCTGCAGCGAAGCCAGGTGAAGCGCGTGGGGTTGCTCGCCCGCCCCGCCCAGTGAAGGCGCAGCCCCAGGCCGCGCCCGGCGCCCACGAGCGACCGCCCCAGCCGGGTCGCGTCCGCTCCGTCTTCCTCGCGGTCCTCGTCCACGCGGTCTTCTTCGCGCTGATCGTCTTCGGCGTCACGTGGCAAAGCCACGAGGAGGTGCCGTTCCAGGCCGAGATCTGGGAGAAGATCCCGCGCACCCAACAGCCGCCCAGGCAGCCCGCACCCGAGCCCGTGAAGCCGCCCGAGCCGGTGAAGCCGCCCGAGCCCGCGAAGCCGCCTCCGGAACCCCCGAAGGAAGAGGTGAAGCCCGAGCCGCCGAAGCCCGATCCGGAGATCGCACGCAAGCTCGAGCGCGAGAAGGCCGAGAAGGAGAAGAAGGAGAAGGAGCGGCAGGAGAAGGAGCGAAAGGAGAGGGCCGAGCGCGACAAGCAGAAAGCCGAGGAAGCGCGCAAGAAGCGCGAGGAAGAGGCGCGCCGGAAGGAAGAGGAACGCGTGCGCCAGGAGATGCAGCAGGCGCGCGAGGCCGCCGCCGCGCAGCGCCAGAAGGAGTTCAACGAGTGGGTGGGCAAGATCCGCGATAAAATCCGCGGCAGGGCCAACGTGCCGGACACGGTCGTGGGCCATCCCGAAGTGCTGCTGCACCTGAGAATCCTGCCCGGCGGAGAGGTCTTCGACATCCAGATCACCAAGCCCAGCGGCAATCCCACGTACGATGCCGCGATCGAAAGGGCCGCGCGCAGCGCTTCCCCGCTTCCGGTTCCGCCGGCCGATTCGGAACTTTTCTCCCAATTCCGCGACCTTAACCTCAAGATCACGCATGACCGCTGAAAGCGGCACCCTTTTGTCCCGAAAGAGACGCATCGCCCTTGGGCTGGGGCTCCTGCTCGCTTCGTGCGTGGCCTGGGGCCAGCTCACCATCGACATCACCACCACGGGCGGCCGCCAGGTGCCGATCGCCATCGCGCCGATGGCCGGGGAGAACCTGCAGCCCCAGGCCGTGAGCGAGGTGGTCGCCGCCGATCTCGCGCGCACGGGACTGTTCAGGCTCGTGAATACCTCCGGAGTGTCGCCGCTGCCGACGGAGCCGTCGGAAGTGAACTTCGACGACTGGAACGCGAGGAGCGCCGAGGCGCTCGTGATCGGCAAGATCGAGCCTTCGGGCGAAGGCCGCGTCGAGGTGCGCTTCCGCCTCTTCGACGTGCAGAAGCAATCGCAGCTCGCGAGCTTTTCCTACGTCGTGGCGCCCGCGCAGCTGCGCGCCACCGCCCATCGCATCGCCGACGTGATCTACGAGAAGCTCACCGGCGACAAGGGCGTGTTCTCCACGAAGATCACCTACGTCGTGAAGCGCGGCACGCGCTACGAGCTGCAGGTCTCGGACGCCGACGGCTTCAACGCGCAATCGGTGCTCGCTTCCAACGAGCCGATCATGTCGCCCGCGTGGTCGCCCGACGGCAGCCGGCTCGCCTACGTCTCCTTCGACCAGAAGAAGCCCATCGTCGTGGTGCAGAACCTCGCGCAGGGAACCACGCGGGTGGTCGCGAACTATCGCGGCAACAATAGCGCGCCCGCATGGTCGCCGGACAGCCGCTTCCTGCTGGTGGCCCTCTCGAAGGACGGCCTCACCCAGATCTACCGCATTCCCGCCAACGGGGGCGAGGCCGAGCGCCTCACCGATTCTCCGGGGATCGATACCCAGCCCGCGTACTCCCCCGACGGGCAATGGATCGCGTTCACCTCCGACCGCGGCGGTTCCCCGCAGATCTACAAGATGCCGGCCAACGGCGGGCCCGCGCAGCGACTCACGTTCGACGGAAGCTACAACGTGGGCCCGCGCTACAGCCCCGACGGCAAGACGATCGCGTTCGTGCAACGCGGCGACAGCGGGCGATACCGAATCGCCTCGCTCGAGCTCGCGACCGGCCAGGTCACGACGCTCACCGACGGCATCCTCGACGATTCACCCACCTACGCGCCCAACGGTAAGATGGTCCTCTACGAGGCCCAGGTCGGGGGGCGCGGACAGCTCGCCGCGGTTTCAGGCGACGGGCGAGTCCGCCAGCGGCTCACGTCCGCTGCGGGCGACGTACAGGATCCCGCATGGGGTCCACTGCCAACCAACTAACGGGACAGCGATCCCGCCCTGCAATCCCATACGAAGACTCGCAACAGGAGACCAAGATGAAGAAACTCGCTCTGTACGTCGCCATCGCCGTGGTGGCAGCGGCGTGCGCCAGCAAGGAGACGAACACCCAGGCCCCGGTGGCCGAGAGCAAGCCCATCCCGTCGACGGCCGCGGGCGGCGGCACCAGCACCACCACGGGAGTCACCCCGTCCAACGTGAAGGCCTCGGGGCTCAATGACCCGCTGCTCGCGAAGCGCGGCGTCTATTTCGACTTCGACTCGAACGCCGTGAAGGACGAGTACCGGGGCATGATCCAGGCGCACTCGCGCTATCTCGCCGACAACCAGGACAAGAAGGTTCGCATCGAGGGCAACTGCGACGAGCGCGGCAGCCGCGAGTACAACCTCGCGTTGGGCCAGCGGCGCGCCGAGGCCGTGAAGAAGATCATGGTCGTCCTGGGCGTGACCGACGGCCGCATCGAGACCATCAGCTACGGCGAGGAGAAGCCGGTGGCGATGGGCCATGACGAAGCCGCGTGGGCGCAGAACCGCCGCGCGGACATCAAGTACTAGGGTGGCGAAGGCAGTGATCGCCGCGGCGCGCCGGCTCGCCTGGGCGGGCGCGCTCGCCGCATCGCTCGCCGCGGTGTTCCCCGCGCGCGCCGGCCTCTTCGACGACGACGAGGCCCGCCGCCGGATCGACTCGCTGCGCAAGGAGCTCGCGCAGCAGGGCAAGGACAACGAAGTCCGCATCCAGAAGCTCGAGGACACCATTCGCAACATAGGCGTCGTGGAGCTCGTGCGCCAGAACGAGGAGCTGCAGGCCGAGCTCGCGCGCCTTCGCGGGCAGATCGAGGTCCTCAACAACGACAACCAGCAGCTTCAGAAACGCCAGCGCGACTTCTACCTCGACATCGACTCGCGGCTCAAGCGCCTGGAAGGCGTTCCACCGGCTCCCACGACGAGCGCACCGGCCGATTCCGGCGCGGCGAGCGCCGCGTCCGCCGTGCCGCCCACGCCCGCGCGCGTTCCCACGAAGGAAGACCAGGCGCGGGAGGTGAAGGCCTACGATGCGGCCTCCAACCTGTTCCGCCGCAACGACTTCGCCTCGGCGATCGATGCGTTCCGCGGATTCGTTCGGGACTTTCCCGACAGCCCGCTCGCGGCGAACGCGGGCTACTGGATCGGCATCAGCTACGCCAACATGCACGACTACAAGAATGCGCTCGCGGCCCAGGAGGCGCTGATCGCGAAGTACCCGCAGTCGCCCAAGGCACCCGACGCGCTGCTCGCGATCGCCGCGATCCAGGCCGAGCAAGGCGATGTCGGCAGCGCGCGCAACACGCTCGAGGACGTCGTGGCGCGGTATCCCGCCTCGGAGGCGGCGGGCAAGGCGCGCACGCGTCTCGCCTCGCTCAAGCGCTAGCGGCACGGCCGCCTGCGGCGTGAAGACGGCGATCGTCCTCCTGTCGGGTGGGCTCGACTCGGCCACGGTGCTCGCCATGGCGCGGCGCGACGGCTGGAAGTGCCACGCTCTCTCGATCGACTATGGGCAACGCCACCGCGCGGAGCTCTCGGCCGCGCAGCGCGTGGCGCAAGCCTTGGGTGCGGTCGAGCATCGTGTCGTGGCCCTCGACCTTCGAGTCTTCGGGGGCTCGGCGCTCACCGACGCTTCCATTCCCGTTCCGACGTCGCCATCGCCCGGTATTCCCGTCACCTACGTGCCGGCGCGCAACACCATCTTCCTTTCGCTGGCCCTGGCCTATGCCGAAGTGACGGGTTCGGACGCGATCTTCACCGGCGCCAATGCGGTGGACTACTCGGGATATCCCGACTGCCGGCCGGAATACCTCAGGGCGTTCGAGGCGATGGCGAACCTCGCGACGCGGCGCGCGATCGAGGGCGCGCCGATCCGCATCGAGGCGCCCATCGTGAGGATGACCAAGGCGGACATCGTGCGGCGCGGCCACGGGCTCGGCGTCGATTTCTCGCTCACGGTGTCCTGCTACAGCGCCGACGAGGAGGGCCGCGCCTGCGGGCGGTGCGAATCGTGCCGCCTGCGCCGCGAAGGGTTCGCCGCCGCGGGCCTCGCCGACCCGACGCGGTACAGACGGTAAGATAAGCGCCACTTTCGCGAAAAGAAGAAGATCTTGGGCGGCACCTCGAATCCCGGGCTCATCGTCTGCGTCGGCGGCTTCGCGCTCGCGTTCGTGTTCGGCGCGGTGGCCAACCGCACGAACTTCTGCACGATGGGCGCGATCTCCGACGTGGTGAACATCGGCAGCTGGGCGCGGATGCGCATGTGGCTGCTCGCGATCGCGATCGCGATCCTCGGCACCCACGCGCTCGCGCTCTCGGGCGCGATCGACCTCACGAAGTCCATCTACGTGCGCCCCAACGTGACGTGGCTTTCCTACGTCCTCGGCGGATTCCTCTTCGGCGTGGGCATGACGCTGGGAAGCGGCTGCGGGAGCAAGACGCTGGTGCGGCTGGGCGCCGGAAGCCTCAAGTCGCTCGTGGTGTTCATCTGCCTCGGCGTGGCGGCCTACATGACGCTGAAGGGGCTCTTCGCCATCTGGCGCACGAGGTGGATCGATCCTGTCGCGACCGATTTCTCCGCGCACGGCCTGGCGCGCCAGGACCTGCCCACCCTGTTCGCCACCTGGACCGGCGCCAGCCTCGCCTCCGCCGAGTGGGTCGTCGCGCTCGCCATCGCGGCGGCATTCCTCGTGTTCGTGTTCATGGACCGCGAATTCCGCACGAGCTTCGATCACGTGTTGGGGGGCACCGTCGTGGGCCTGGTCATCGTCGCCGGCTGGTACGTGACGGGGCACCTGGGCTACGCGGAGAATCCGGACACGCTCGAGAACACGTTCTTCGCGACCAACAGCCACACGATCGAATCGCTTTCGTTCGTGGCGCCCGTCGGCTACTCGCTCGAGCTGCTGATGCTCTGGAGCGACAAGTCGCTGGGCGTGACCTTCGGCATCGCCGCGGCGTGCGGCATCATCGCCGGATCGTTCGCCTACGCGATCGTCACTCGAACCTTTCGCTGGGAAGGGCTTTCCGGCACCGAGGACACCGCCAACCACATCGTGGGCGGATTGCTGATGGGATTCGGCGGCGTGACCGCGCTCGGATGCACTATCGGGCAGGGCATCACGGGGTTTTCCACGCTCGCCGTGGGCTCGATCGCGTCGTTCCTCGCGATCGTCGCCGGATCGGCGCTCACGATGAAGGTGCAGTACTGGCGAATGATGCGGGAGCCGTGATTTTCTTTGACCGGAAAGGGCGCCAAACGCTATAATTTCCGTTTCCCCCGGGGCGTTAGCTCAGCTGGTAGAGCAGCGGACTTTTAATCCGTTGGTCACTGGTTCGAATCCAGTACGCCCTACCAAATTCCTTTCGGGCGGAATGCGGGGCGCGCCACGCTGTTCCACGCTCATGGACAAGGTCTACGCGTTCCTGATCTGCCTCGCGCTCGCGGCGTGCGCCTCATACGGCGGATCGTCGCTCACCCCAGGCACGTCCACCGAGGCCGAAGTCCGCGCGACGATGGGCGCGCCGGCAATCGAGTTCGCCGACGCGCAGGGCGGCAAGGATCTTTTCTACCCGCGCGGCCCGATGGGAACGCAGACCTTCAAGGCCACGGTGGACAAGGGCGGCGTCCTGCGCAGCCTGCGCAACGTGCTCAACGACGCCACGTTCGACGCGATAAGGGCGGGCATGACGGAAGACCAGATCCTGCGCACGATCGGGCCCCCGGGCAAGAAGATCCCGTTTCCCATTTCCAATACGCATGCCTGGGACTATCGCTACGTCGATACGTGGGGCTACTACGCGACCTTCTCCGTGACCTTCGATGCCCAGGGCGTCGTGCTGAGCAAGCTCGTCTCACGCATCGAGGGCCGCGATCGGATGCGCTAGGCGGCCGGGCGGCGGCGAAGCTCGAGGATCCGAAAGGAGCAGGCGTGCCGGTCGTCGGCGGCATGGCGGGCGACTTCGGTCTCGATCCACTCCCTGCGGTCGAAACGCGGGAAATGGGTGTCGCCTTGCACGTCCGCTTCCACTTCCGTGAGGTAGATCGCTTGCGCGACCGGTAGTGCTTCGGCGTAGAGCGTCGCCCCGCCGATCACGCAGGCTTCCTCCGCCTGGCCCGCGGCTTTCCACGCCTCATCGAGCGAGCGCACGACTGTCGCGCCGGCGGCCTCGTATCCGGCCGTGCGCGTGACCACGATGTTGGCGCGTCCGGCGAGCGGCCTCCCGAGCGATTCCCAGGTGCGCCGCCCCATCACCACGGGCTTTCCCATCGTCACGCGCCGGAAGTGCGCCATCTCGTCGGGCAGGCGCCAGGGCAGCGTCCCGTCGCGCCCGATGACGCCGTTGCGCGCCATGGCCACCACCAACGCGATTCGCACGCTAGACCGCGATCGGCGCGCGGATCGCCGGGTGCGGCTCGTAGCCTTCGAGCGTGAAGTCCTCGTAGCGAAAGGCGTCCAGCTCGCGCACTTGCGGGTTGAGCCTCATCCGCGGAAGGGGCCTGGGCGCGCGCTGCAGCTGCTCGTCGGCCTGCTCGAGGTGGTTCAGGTAGAGATGGGCGTCGCCGAGCGTGATGATGAGCTCGCCGGGCCTGAGGTCCGTCACCTGCGCGACCATCAGCGTGAGCAGCGCATACGAGGCGATGTTGAAGGGCACGCCGAGGAAGATGTCGGCGCTCCTCTGGTACATCTGGCACGAGAGCTTCCCGTCGGCCACGTAGAACTGGAAGAGGGCATGGCACGGCATGAGCGCCATCTTCGGAAGGTCGGCCACGTTCCAGGCCGATACGATCATGCGCCGCGAGGAGGGGTTGGCGCGGATCTGCGCGAGCACCTGGGCGAGCTGGTCGATGTGCGAGCCGTCCGGCGCGGGCCACGATCGCCACTGGTAGCCGTAGACGGGGCCCAGGTCGCCATTGGCGTCGGCCCACTCGTCCCAGATCGTGACGCCGTTGGCGTGCAGGTACTCCACGTTGGTTGCGCCCTTGAGGAACCAGAGCAGCTCGTGGATCACGCTCTTGGTGTGGATCTTCTTCGTCGTGAGCAGCGGGAAGCGCTCGGCGAGGTCGAATCGCATCTGGTGGCCGAACACCGAAAGCGTCCCGGTGCCGGTGCGATCGTCCTTGCGCGTGCCGTTGTGCCGGACGTGGCTCAGGAGGTCGAGGTAGGTCTTCATGGGTCGCTCCCGATTCTATCGGAAGCGGGGCCTGGGAGCCCCGTGGAGGGCCTCCAGCGCGCGCGGGACGGGCCAGGGCCCTTGGGGCTCGCCAGAAAGACAAAGGGGCCTTGCGGCCCCTTTGTGGTGTTGCGTTGAAGCGGTTGCGGCGTTACTTCCAGCCGTAGCCCACCTGCAGGTACACGAAGCGGGCGCGCGCGTCGTAGTACGACGGGTCGTAGCCCACCTGGAACGTGTTCTGCTGGTTGGTCTTCGGGGGGTTGGTATCGAAGAGGTTCTTCACGCCCAGGGTGAACGTGAAGTTCTTGATGCCGGTGTACTGGCCCTGCAGGTCCCACAGGCTCATGGAGCTCACGCGGCGCTCGTTGCCGTCAAAGTCCGTCTGCCAGTCCGTGTAGGAGGTCTGGTAGGTGTTGGCGAGCGTGCTGCTCCAGGGGCCCGAATCCCACGACACCGCGGCGTAGTGCTTCCAGCGCGGGATCACGCCGACCACCGGGGAGCCGGCGGCGGAGCCCACGAAGCCGCTGTAGGAGCCGTCCAGGTTCTGGAAGTCGTAGCGCGTGTAGTACGTGCCCGAGACGTCCAGGCGCACGCGACCCCAGGACATGCGCGGCCACTTGTAGTGCGCTTCCAGGTCCCAGCCCTCGATGTGCGT
>Ga0335085_10005586_pt1 | contig 20108 bp, 20 predicted proteins | sample Lox_Sample_45_FD_206712 | JGI IMG/M metagenome (GOLD analysis project Ga0335085, IMG submission 206712) | Soil microbial communities from Loxahatchee National Wildlife Refuge, Florida, United States - Lox_Sample_4.5 | ecosystem: Environmental > Terrestrial > Soil > Wetlands | place: USA...
GGCTCCGGCTGCATGGCGGCCATTGAAGCCGAACGCTTCCTGGAAGCCCAGGGGCAGGCCCACTGAGTCAACTCCGCCCCATCACCCGGCCTTTCCATCGCGGTCCTTCCCCGGCCCGGGCGCTTCGAATTCCATGATTCGTTCCGCGCTCATTTCCCTTTCCCAAAATCCTAAGGCGAAGCGTTTTGTCTTATCAAATCCCCTGGCGCGGCGTACCGCGCGCCGGTTTGTGGCCGGGGAGGAGCTGGAGCACGCCATTGCCGCGGCCCGCGAGTCCAACGCCGCGGGGCTGAAAGTCAGCCTCGACTTTCTGGGAGAAAACGTCGGCTCGCCCGAGGACGCGGTGCGCGCGCGGCAGATGTATTTGGGGGTGTTTGATCGCATTGCGCAGGAAAAGCTGGATGCCAATGTCTCGCTCAAGCTCACCCAATTGGGCCTGGACTTCGGCACAGACTTCTGCCGGGAGCAGATGCTGCCCATCGTGAAGCACGCCGAAGCGCTGGGCAATTTCGTGCGCATCGACATGGAAGGTTCCGCCTACACCGAGCGGACCATCGGCATCGCCCGCGACTTGCGCAGCCAGTCGCCGGCCGTGGGGACGGTCATCCAGGCGTATCTCCGCCGCAGCGAACAGGACATCCGCAGCCTGGTCGCCCAGGGTTGCCGGATTCGACTGTGCAAGGGCGCGTACCTGGAGCCTCCGGAAGTGGCCTTCCAGGAGAAACGCGAAGTGGACGCGAACTTCGTGAACTTGATGCGGCTGCTGCTGCCCAGCGGCGTCTACCACGGGATCGCCACGCACGATCCGGCCATGATTGCGGCCACCCAGGAGTTCGCCTCCCAGCAGGGAATCGGAAAGGACAAGTTCGAATTCCAGATGCTCTACGGCATCCGCCCGGACTTACAACGCCGGCTGATCCGCGAGGGCCACAACATGCGCGTCTATATTCCTTACGGCCGCGACTGGTTTCCCTATTTCATGCGCCGCCTGGCCGAGCGGCCCGCCAATCTGATGTTTCTGGCGCGCAACATGCTTCGCGGCTGAGTGAGCCGTGCTCCGGCTTATCCGCGGCACTTCACCTCATCACCGGGCGCGCTCTTGACACAAATTGCGGGGATGTGGACTACGTTGCGTTCAACCCACACGTCTTCGCCCTGGCCGACATTGAAAAAGTATGTCGTCTTGGCGGCATTCGTGTCTTCCACAACCACCAACAGCTGGTTTGACTTTGCATTTGCCGTATAGCCGATTTGATTCACACCGCTCCAGCGCGTCCAATCATCCTGGAACTGCAGGCGGACGAACACCAATACCGTATGCGAGCCGGTAGCGAGCATTTGCTTTCTCCTTTCTGTAGTGGGAACAGAATCTAACCGAGTCTATACTTAACGCAGGATATCTAACTATGTCAATAAGAAACCTAAAAGTAAGCGAACCATCGCTTCGAGTCGGGTTCGGACGCGGATGAGGAGCGGTGAGTCCCGGCCAGCTGGCACGGCAAAGGGCGGGCACAGCACAAAAGTTCCGGCGCGCTGCGTTCGCCAGGGAAGGCAATCCGTCCGCCCCATGGCAGGTAGAGATCCGGCCGCCGCGGTGCTTACCTCGGATGCAGGGACATGGCAGAGCGTGGCCTACAGTTTGCGGCAAACTGTGAAGCCGTCGCGCAGCGGCAAGAGCACGGGGAAAAGTTCTTTTGCGGCATAGACCGCACGGTTGAATTCCTGGATGCCGCGGCTGCGCGCATCGCTCCGTGGAGCTTTTCGCGCCGCGCGGCCGCTCCACAGGGTGTTGTCCGTGAGCAGCAGGCCCCCCCGGCGCACGCGCGGCGCCGCCAGGCGCAGCGTCTCCGGATACTGCTCCTTATCCACGTCGATAAAGATGATGTCGAACTCTCCCGGGGTCTGCGCCAGCTTTTCCTGGGACCTGCCAACGTGCAGCTGAATTCGCTCTGCCACGCCCGCGCGCTGGAAGTACGCCCGCGCGCGTGTGGCGTTCTCCGGGCTGCCGTCGCTGTAGTGCACCTCCGCGCCTTCTCCCGCGGCTTGCGCTAACCAGAGCGTGGAATAACCGATTGCGGAGCCCAGCTCGAAAATACGCTTCGCGGCGGAGAGTTGCGTCAGCAGGTGAATCAGTCTGCCCACCGCGGGCCCCACGATGGGCACGTCATGGCGCGAAGCGTACCGCTCCATCTCCCGCAACACCGGGGCGCTCCTGGGGAGCAGGCCGTAGAGGTATTTCTCCACGGCGGGATGGGTGATGTCTTTGGTCCTCCACATGGCCTCTCTCAATCCTCCCGCCCGCGCGGGGAAGCGGCGCGATGCAAAAGTAGATTCCTCCGCCCGGCAAAAGTGGCCGGGCTTCGGAATGTCATTTTTTCAGCACCGTGCGGAAGACTGGCGGCATCGCGCTACCCGAGTGTTTCGCCCGGTTTCGGCGCGTGGATTTCCAGGCCGGCAATGTCCTTGGTCAATTCGCGCACGTGTGCGGGACGGCCGGTGAGCGGTGGAAACGTGCCGTAATGCATGGGCAGCACGTGCTTCACGCCGAGCAAACGGATGGCCACCGCGGCCTCGCGCGGACCCATGGTGTAAAAGTCCCCGATGGGAAGGCACGCCACCTCCGGCCGGTAGATCTCCGCAATCAACTTCATGTCGCCAAACACGCACGTATCGCCGGCGTGATAGAGCACCAGGCCTCCGGGCAGGCTCACGATCACGCCCGCGGGTTCTCCGGCGTACACAATCTTTCCGCCGTCATTCACGCTGGAGGAGTGGAATGCATGGGTCAGGCTGACCTCGCAGCCGGCCACTTTCGCCGCGCCGCCTTTGCTCATCCCGATCACGTTTTGCGCCCCCTTCGATTCCAGCCACTGGCCCAGCTCGTAGATGCACACAACGGAGCACTTGTGGTGCTTGGCGAGCTCCAGGGTGTCTCCCACGTGGTCGCCATGGGCGTGTGTCAACAGAATGGCGTCCACGCGCGCCTGCTTTTTCTCGTTCTCCGGGCAGAGCGGATTTCCGTTCAGGAAAGGGTCAAGAAGCAGAACCTTTCCCTCGGCGGTCAGGATTCGAAACGCGCTGTGACCCAGCCAGGTGATTTTATTTCCGCGGGTATTGAACATGGCAGGAACCCTCCCAGTGGGGGTGGCGTAGGTTTTTAAATGCCCCCGGCGACGCGAGCGGAAGAGATTCTAACGCAAGCTGCGCATCCGCGCCCGGTCGCTCACAGAGGGCCGTAGGGACGCTGCTTGCTGCGCGCCCGATTCCGCCAAAACGTTCACCACACCAGGGCGCACCAGGCAACGCCCCTATGGAGATGATTTTCGATTGGGAGGGGAGAGGAGCTGTTCGATGGCGGTCACAAAGGTCTCGCGCTTCTGTTCGCCAACGATTTGTCCCACCAACTTGCCATCCGGGGCGTAGAACAATGTGGCCGGAAGCGCCCCGCTCCACTTCGGGTTCACCCGGTCGATGAACTCTTCTTCTTTGCCCGGCTTTTTCCGGTAATTGGGAAACCCCGGTTGGGTCTTGGCCAGGAAGCGCAGCGCCAGGGCTTCCTCCGCGTCGTCATCCAGATCCATGGCGAAGACCGTCAGTCCTCTTGGGGCGTACTGGCGGGCAAGTTCGATCACCATGGGGTATTCGTCGCGGCATGGCTCGCACCAAGTGGCCCAAAACGTGACCATCAAGGGCTTTCCGTGGTATTCGGCCACATGCGTCAGATAGCCCTCCGCGTCCAGAACTTCTAGCGATTTCAGCGCTGGCGCCGGGGGAGTCTTTTTCGGCGCTGACGGGTCCGGACTCGCGGACTGGCGGAATGGGCCGCCCATCGCCGCCGCAGCGCCCAGAGCGGAGATGGCGAGCAGCGCCGCCGCTGCCCGTCCATTGTTCCTCCACACACTCTTCGATTTCCCGGTCATTGCATGACCCCTCTCGGAGAAACCGGAAAAAGCTTAACGCAGAGAACGCAGAGAAACGGAGGACATGGAGAAAGACTCCGCCTTCCTACGAGTGCGGCACGCGCTTGATGGTGCAACCGAATGCCTTGGTTTCCGTCACCGGCACGGCTTTGTCGGCGGCCAATGCGTCCAGCGCCTCGGTCAGGTCGCGTTTGGAGATTCCCGCCGGGTCTTTGCTGTCGTCGATGCGGCCGTGATAGCGCAGTGTGCCGCCGGCGTCAAACAGGTAGGTCTCGGGAGTGAAGGAAGCACCCAGGGCGTCGGCCAGGCGGTTGCCGTTGTCCTTCAGAATGGTGAACGTCAAGCCGTGTTCCCGGGCGTGAGTGGCCACCGCTTCGGGCGATTCCGTTCGGTTCGCGTTAATTCCCACCACGGCGAACCCACGGGCCCGCCATTCCTGGGCCAATGCCTCCATGCGTTCGTTGTACGCATTGGAAACGGGACATTGCACGGAGACGAAAATCACCAGCGTCCCCTTTTTCCCAGCGAGATTGGCCAGGTCTGTGGGGTCTCCACCCAGGGTAGCCAGTTTCAGGCCCGGCATTTTGCTGCCGATGGGTGGGGCAGGGGGAATCGCGGCAGCCCCTCCATAATTCTGCTGCGCCGCGGCCATGCCGGCGGCCAGCGCAAGCAGGGGGATCAGTGCCAATGAGCGGTTTCTCATCTTCTTCTCCTGGGGCAGATTCTAAACTCGGACGATGGGGGAAGGCCTCACCGTCCTTTTCTAAGACGCATTTACGGCACCATTGTATACAAGATTCCGGGCGCAGAGTCCTGCCAAGGGCTTGTTCTGGGCGGGATTCCCTTCCGTGGCGGGGCAGTTGTTTGCAAATCGCTTTGGTGATATACAAGTTTGTTATGCGCAACAGGCGCTCGGAGTCTGCCGGGCGCGCACTTCATGGCTGAGGAGCCTTTCAGATGGCCTATGTGATTGCAGAACCGTGCGTTGGAACCAAAGATACGGCATGCGTGGACGTGTGCCCGGTGGATTGCATCCACCCGCGCAAAGACGAGCCCGCCTTCGAGAGCGAAACGCAGCTTTACATCAGCCCCACGGAGTGCATTGACTGTGGCGCCTGCGTGCCGGTGTGCCCGGTGACGGCGATCTTTGCGCTCGAAGATCTGCCGGAAAAGTGGTCCAATTTCACGCAAATCAACGCGGACTGGTATTCGAAAAAAGCCTGAGCTGCGCTCAGCGCCTGCCCGTTCCACTGCGTCCAGAAGCGCTCCTGATGATCCCGGCGCGGCCCGCTCCCCCTGTGGCCGGATGTGGCTCTTTCCATGGCCGCAGCTTGGGATATCGCTTGCGGGAACACGAGCGGCCGCGCTCCAGCTCCTCGAGCCATTCCCGCACCGTGCGGCGCAACTCCTCCAGCCGCAACCGGCGGTGATTTGCCGGAAAGCCTTCTACCTTACTGAGCCCGCGAAGCAGCAGAGAGCGTGTGCCCACCCGGTTCTTCCGCTGATGGTGATAGAAGGCCGCGGAAATCTGGATGATGCCCTGAAGAAAGGTCTTCTCCGGCTCCGGCGCCACCAGCCAGATCACTTCCCAGGATTCATGCGCATGCCAGAATCTCCGGGAGTTGAATTGGCGCATCCCGCGGGCGAAAGCCTCGGAATCAGACCCCTGACCTCCCTTGCCGGATGAGCGCCCTGTTGGGCGGCTGCTGGTTTGCCGGTTCATTTGCCTTCCCATTCGGCGGGCGGCGATCCGTGCGGTGTGTCCTCTCACCTCGTCTTGCTAATTTCGCACATGCAGCATCGCCGGCGCCACTGGGCGCCGTACCGGTTTCGCCTCACGGGAGCGGCATTCCGGCGGTGAACGCAACGCGCTATGAGGGGTGACCCGGCACAGCAGATTGGCGCCCCGGAACTTCGCATTCTCGAAAGACTGGATGCCCACAAACTATCTGCGGTATGGTGTTACATTGCCGTTGGGGGAACTCCTTGTCGAAGTTCCGCTTGTTGTTGCTCATCCACGCGCACCAGCCGATCGGAAATTTCGACAGCGTCTTTGAAAACTCCTACCAGAAATCCTACCTGCCGTTCCTCCAGGCCGTCGAGCGCCATCCCGGAATCCGCATCGGGCTGCACATCAGCGGGCCGCTGCTCGAATGGGTGGAGGCCAAGCATCCGGAATATTTCGAGCTGTTGCGCGGTCTGGTGGCCAAGGGCCAGATCGAGATGGTTGGCTCCGGCTTCTACGAGCCCATCTTGATTTCCATCCCTCCCGAGGACCGCGTGGAACAGCTCCGGCGCATGGCCGACTATCTGGAAAAACACTTTGGTCGCCGCCCGCAGGGGGCCTGGCTCACGGAGCGCGTGTGGGAGCCGCAACTGCCCGGCTCGCTCGCCGCCGGGGGCGTGGAATACACGCTGGTGGACGATGTTCATTTTCTCGGCGCGGGCTTCGAGCTGGCCGATCTTTTCGGCTACTACCTCTCCGAAGACCTCAATGAAGTGGTGAAAGTTGTCCCGGGACTGAAGCGCATGCGCTATCTGGTGCCCTTCGGCCGCGTGGACGAGAGCCTCGAATTCCTCCGCCGTTCCGCGCAGGCGCATCCCGGCGGGATGGCGGCCATGGGTGACGACTGCGAAAAATTCGGCGTTTGGCCGGAAACCTACGACCATTGCTATGTGCACGGATGGTTGGATAATTGGTTTGCCGCCATCGAGAAGAGCGCGGATTGGCTGGAAACCGGCCTTCCCGCAGACCTGGTGGCGGAGATGCAGCCGCTCGGCCGCGCGGATTTGCCGGCCGCCTCGTATACGGAACTGACCGAGTGGGCCCTGCCCACCCCGGCCCGCAAACGCTTCCACGCGCTCCAGCAGGAATTCGCCAACCGGCCGGATGTGCTGGTGTTTCTGCGCGGCAGTTTCTGGCGCACCTTTTTGACCAAGTACAGCGAAGCCAACCTGCTGCACAAGAAGATGCTGCATGTCTCCGCAAAAGTCCGGCGGCTGCGGGCGGTGGTGCGCCGCGGCCTGCCCCTGCGCCGCGCCGTGGACCAGGCCTACACCCACCTGCTGCGCGCTCAGTGCAACGACGCCTATTGGCACGGAGTATTCGGCGGACTGTATGCTCCCCACCTGCGGGCGGCGTTGTGGCGCGAACTGGTGGTGGCGGAAAAACTGGCCGACGCCGCAGACCAGGGCGTGCCCAGTTACGCGGAGGTGCACTCGCTCGATTTCGACGCCGATGGACGCGAGGAGATGTACCACGTCTCGGAATCCTATGCCGCGCTTACCAAGCCGTGGGATGGCGGCACCGTGGCGGCGCTCGATTTCCGTGTCTCGGACGTCACCCTGATCAATTCCATCCAGCGCCGCCAGGAGGCGTACCACGATCGCCTGCGCCAGATGCCCGCGGCAGCCGCGGGGACCGCCCCGGGCAGCGCGGTCTCGATTCACGACGCCACCCGGGTGAAGGAAGCGGGCCTGGACCGCTTCTTGCGTTACGACCGCTGGCCCCGGCACGCCTTTCGCCTGATGCTTTTCCCGGCGTGGAAGAGCGCGCAGGACTACGCAGAGCTGCGGCTCGAGGAATCCTCTGCGTTCGCGGGCGGCGAATACACCGTGGCCGCCGGCACACCCGAGCGCCTGGAAATGATCATGCAGGCTCCATACACGGCCAAGGCCACTGGTGCGCAAAGCACGGGCCACGAAGGCCGCCTGCTTCACGTGGCCAAGACCCTGCTGTTTTCGCGCACCGGGAAGGGATTTGAGATCTCATGCCACCTGGCGCTCTCCAATCACACCGGCGAGCCGATGCGCATCTGCGCCGGGCTGGAGATGGTGTTTAATCTCCTCGCGCCCTCGGAATCCGACCGCTTCCTTGAATGGAGCGAGGCCCGGCAGCCCCTGCGCTGGGCGGGAACCGTGCCGGAGGCGGAACTGCGGCTGGTGGACGAGTGGCAGAATCTCTCTATCAGCCTTTCCGCAGCGAACGCACGGGAAATCTGGGTGGCGCCGATCGAAACGGTCACGGAATCCGAGGAGGGATTTGAACGCGTCTACCAGGGGTCGCAAATCCTGCCGGTGTGGCCGCTGGAACTTGCCCCGGGCGGGTTGTGGACGGGCCGGTTCACGCTGCGCGTGGGCCTGGCCCGCAGCGCAGCGCGCGCCGGAAAAAAGTGAAGCGCACGCGGTTGCCCGCCGCTTGCAGCGTTTGTTAGAGTGGCTTGCTTGGTAATGCGTCTGCTGAGCGCGTCCCGCGCGGAGGAGGCTCCATGGCCGTCAGCAAGGAACTGCTCGATATTCTGGTCTGTCCCTTGTGCAAGACTCCGGTAACGCTCACACCGGATGGCCAGGGGCTGAAGTGCGGCACGTGCCATCGTGTCTATCCGATTCGCGACGAGATCCCCGTCATGCTCGTGGATGAGGCCAGGGTGGAAGCGAGCTAAGGAGGACAGGCTTCTAGCCCGTCCGTTCCCGGCATTTGGATCATTTGCCCGAGCAGGCCGCCCAGGTGTTTCACCGGGCATCAACAACGCACAGGCGGAAAGCCTGAGCTACCGCACACCATGCCATCCACAAAGACTCTTCAGCGCTGGATTCGCGCCATGGCCGGCTGCCGCATCGGCGTGGTGGGCGACTTTATGCTTGATAGCTTCGTTTGGGGACGCGCTACAAAGCTTTCTCCCGAAGCAGCCGTCCCCGTGGTGGACTTCGTTGAAGCGAGCCACGCTCCCGGCGGCGCGGGAAACGTGGCCGCAAACCTGGCCGCGTTGGGCGGGCGCGTGGCGGCGTTTGGGGTATGCGGCGCAGACCCAGAGGCCGAAATCTTGCATCACAAGCTCGTGGGTGTGGGGGTTGATGCGCGCGGCCTGCTGTCCGATCCTACCCGTCCCACCACCCTCAAGACGCGCATCATTGCCCGCCATCAGCAGGTGGTGCGCGTGGATCGCGAGTCTCGTACGCCCATTGCTCCCGCACTCGAGAAAAAACTGATTGCCCGGGTGGCTTCAACTTTGAAAGGCGGGCGGGAACAGGCCGGCCTGGACGCTCTGGTCATTTCCGATTACGACAAGGGCGTGGTCACCGAAGACCTGACGCGGCGTGTGCTTTCTCTGTGCGCCAAACTGCGCGTTGCGGCCTTCGTGAAGCCGAAGTGGTCCATGTTGGCCACCTATCCAGGCGCCGCCGCCGTGGTGCTGAATAGTGCCGAGGCCTGCTTTCTGGTCACACGTCCCGTTGAGGACGACGCATCGGCCGAATATGCGGGCGCCAGGCTGCTCGAAAAATTTGGTTCCAGCGCCGTGGTGCTCACGCGCGGCGCCCGGGGGCTGGCGGTCTTCGAGACCGGCCGGGCAAACGGCTACCTGATTCCGGCGCTCGGCCAGGAGGCGCCTTTCGGCCGCCGCGCTGGCGCGGTCCGCTCCGGACACTCCGGGCTCGAGGTGTTCGACGTGACTGGAGCGGGCGATACGGTGCTGGCGGTCCTGGCCCTGGCCGTGGCTGCGGGCGCGCCGATCCGCGATGCCGCTGTGCTCGGCAATGCCGCCGCGGGGATCGTGGTCACCAAGCTCGGCACCGCCACGGTTGCCCCGGCGGAACTCTCCGCGCTCCTCCGGACTCTCTAGCCGCTCTTCATCTGGATTGCACGCCGGCGGCCGCGCTCCGGGGCGCGACCGGCTGCTAGCGTTTGAACTGGAATTCTGAGGGCGCGTAGCTCATGGACTGGTCGGAAATCTCCACCCATAACCGAACTTCTTTGGTGTCGCGGCTCTTCGGATCACCGGCACTGGGGAAAGGGGCGTACGGACTGAGTTCCACGGTCACCACCACGCCGGAGGCGTTGGGTGGCTGGTGGACCTCGCGCAGCTCAAAAGTCCTCACCGGGCCGTATTCACTCGCCGGTCCCCAATCGCGCATAAAGTCGCCGAAGGCATAGCTGGAGCCGGGCTTCCAGGTGCGATAGGCCGACTGGAAATCCCCCGCGGCCACCTGGGAGAGGAACAGGCGCACGGTGGCCTTTTCCGTGTGGAAGCGCAACGCCAGGAAGACTACGGTCGCCAGAATGAACAGAGCAGCGCCACCCAGGGCCACGTAGCGTGGAATTTTGCTGGGTGCTGGTCCGGCGTCTCCATCCAGCAGGCTCAATCCTTCCTCCCTCGGCACGCCGGCTCGCCGGTGCCATTCGGCGCAGCATCCGGCGGCGCGCAGCAAACCGTAACAGATGGGCGCGGGCCGCGCAAACCGGTGGCCGGTTCCGTACTGCCGGCGCAGCAGGGATCGCTCTGGACCTTGCCGATCGCCCTTTTGCGGGAGGAGACGAACCGGCACCCCGGGAGCTTTGGGCTAGGCGGAGGGAGTTTCGCCGGAAGCGGCGCTCAGCGCGCCGCCTGCGCCTTCGGGCAGTTCGATGCTGAATTTCGTGCGTAATTTTTCCTGATGCTCTTCGAGCGCCAGCTGTATCAGCTGGTCAATCAACTGCACATAAGAAATGCCCGTAGCTTCCCACATCTTCGGGTACATGCTGATGGAGGTGAAACCGGGAATCGTGTTCACTTCGTTGAGGTAGATTTTTCCGGTGCGCTTTTCCAGGAAAAAATCCACGCGGGCCATGCCGCGGCACTCCAGCGCCAGAAAAGCGCGCCGGGCGAATTCCTGGAAGCGTTTGATCCGGGCCGGCTCCAGGCGCGCCGGGATTTCCAGCCGCGTCCCGTCCTCCAGGTATTTCGCCGTGTAGTCATAGAATTCGCGGTGGGGAATCACTTCTCCGGGGATGGACACCCGCGGATCTTCGTTCCCCAGCACGGCCAATTCGATTTCCCGTGCGTTCACCGCGCGCTCCACCATGATTTTCTGTGCGAACTGCGCGGCCAAATCCAGGGCCCCAGGCAGTTCGCGAGCGCTGTGCGCTTTGGTCATGCCCACCGAGGAGCCCAGCGTGGCGGGCTTCACAAACACCGGATAGCGAAACTTCTGGCCCACCGCTTTCTTCACCGCATCCGGTTGCCGTTCCCACGCACGGCGCGCAACGGCCAGCCAGGGCACCACCGGCAGGCGGGCATCGCGGAAGAGCCGCTTCTGCACGTCCTTGTCCATGCCCACGGCGGATGCCAGCACCCCCGCGCCCACGTAGGGCACCCCGGCGAGTTCCAGAAGGCCCTGCACCGTGCCGTCTTCTCCAAACGTGCCGTGAAGGACCGGGAACACCACGTCCACGCGCAGCGCCGGGCGGACGTGTGCTTCACCCACGGCCATCAGCGATCCGGCGCTGGGGTCCGGCGGCATCACCACGCGATGCCCTTTTTTCAATACCTCGGGCAGAAGCTTCTGGGCGCTTGCGCCCACCAGCCACCGGCCGTCTTTGGTGATTCCGATGGGCAGGGCTTCGTATTTTTCAGGATCCAGCGCGCGCAGCACGGAATTTGCGGAAGCGATGGAGACTTCGTGTTCGCCGGAGCGGCCCCCGAAGAGAATTCCCACGCGCAGTCGTTTCTCGTTCATGAAAGCCTTATAGGATCTTCTTTCCCAGGCCGGAGAGCATCAGCTCGATTCCCAGGAGCGCCGTCTGATTGTGCTGGTCAATCACCGGATTGACTTCCACAATTTCGAGCGCGGCCACCGCCTTGGTATCCGCAATCATTTCCATGGCCAGGTGGGATTCGCGGTAAGTTACCCCGCCGCGCACCGGGGTGCCCACGCCGGGAGCGTCCGCCGGGTCCACAAAATCCAGGTCCAGGCTCACGCAGATGGCATCCGTTTCGTCCTGCGCAAAGCGCAAGGCCTCGGCCATCACCTCGCGCATTCCTCGCTCGTCCAGGTCGCGCATGGTGAACACGCGCACGCCCGACTCTTTGATGATCTTTCTCTCCTTGGCGTCAATATCCCGCACGCCGACCATGCAGATGTTCCGGGGATTGATCATCGGTTTGGAGCCGCCGAGCAGGGTCAACTCGTCCGGCCCGTATCCGGCAATTGCGGCCAGCGGCATGCCATGGATGTTTCCCGACGGAGAGGACTCCGGCGTGTTCATATCCGCATGGGCATCGAGCCAGATCAGCCCCACGCGCTTTTCCTTCTTGCGGAACCACGCGGTAACCCCCGCGGCTGTGCCCACGGCCACCGAATGGTCTCCGCCGAGCACCAGCGGCACCATGCCCTCCTCCAGCGTTTTCTCCACGATTTGCGCCAGGCCCCGGCACGTCTCCACGATTTCCGCCAGATATTTGGCGCGCTTATCGCCGTAGTGCTGCTCTTCCGCCTGCTTCACTAGCACGTTTCCGGCGTCCTCCACCTGGTGGCCCATGGACTTGAGCTGCTGCGCCAGTCCCCCCACGCGGAGCGCAGAGGGGCCCATATCCACCCCGCGGCGGCTGGCGCCGAGGTCCATGGGCACCCCGATGATGCGGATTTTTTGCGGCACAGTGTTCCTTCCAGGTCCGGAATCGGTCCAGGAGCCCCCGCGGGAAGCATCAAGGATATATGCGGTACAGCATACGAGGAAAGGGAATGACTTCGCGGATGTGCGCGGTTCCGCAAATCCAGGCCACCGTGCGCTCCAGGCCCAGGCCGAAGCCGGAGTGCGGCACGCTGCCGTAGCGCCGCAGGTCCAGATACCACTTGAAGGCTTCCGGCGGCAGGCCGTGTTCGCGGATGCGCTGGACCAGCAGATTGTAATCGTGGATACGCTGGCCGCCGCCAATGATTTCACCGTAGCCCTCCGGAGCCAGCATGTCGAAACCCAGCGCCAGGTCGGGCCGCTGCGCGTCCGGCTGCATGTAGAAGGCTTTGATGCTGGCCGGGTAACGATGCACGATCACCGGCCGATCGTATTGCGAAGAGAGCACGGTCTCCTCGTCTCCGCCAAAATCATCGCCCCACTTTGCGTCCTTGCCGCCTTTCTGCAGGATGCCGATGGCTTCGTCGTACGAAATGCGCGGAAAGGGCGGCTTCACTGTGGCCAGCTTGGAGACGTCGCGCCCCACCGTTTCCAGCTCGCGGCTGCGATGTGCCACCACGTCCTGCACGATGGCGCTCACCAGGTTTTCGCCCAGCTCCATCATGTCTTCCAGCACCGCGTAACTGGCTTCCGGCTCGAGCATCCAGAATTCGGTCAGGTGGCGCCGCGTTTTCGATTTTTCCGCGCGGAAGGCGGGACCGAAGCAGTAGACCTTTCCGAGCGCCGCCGCAGTGGCTTCGATGTAGAGCTGGCCGGACTGCGTCAGATACGCCTTGCCTTCGTCGAAATAGTCCAGTTCGAACAGCGTGGTGGTGCCCTCGCAGGCCGCGGGGGTAAACATCGGCGCGTCCGTGAGCACGTAGCCCTGGCTGTCCATGTAATTCCGCGCCGCGTGGATGGCCTGCGCGCGGATGCGCAGGATGGCCGCCTGGCGCGGCGTGCGCATCCACAGGTGGCGGTTTTCCAGCAGAAAATCCGGGCCATGCTCCTTCAGTTGGATGGGGTACGGGTCGCTTTCCGGCACGCGCTGCACCACCAGGATCTCCGTGATGTGCAATTCGAACCCGCCCGGCGCGCGCGCGTCCGGATTCACCTTCCCGGTCACGATGCAGCTCGACTCCTGCGTCAGCCCTTTCAGCGCCTCGAACGCCGCGCTGTTCTCCTTTGCAGAGACCACACCCTGAATTGTGCCCGTCCCGTCCCGGAAAATGGGAAAGAGCAATTTCCCGGCTTCGCGCAGGTTATACAGCCACCCGCGGATGGTGATGCTCTGGCCGGCATATTGGCCGATCTGCTCGATGGTGACGACGGGCATGGGTGTCAGGCAGTTCCTTTCCTGTTTCCGTTTGTTCTGGCTTTCGCTTTTCTCATTCCGAAGCCCGGCGCTGTCTGCCGGGCTGAGGAATCTGCTTTTTGCTTGGGCATCGAAGCGCCACACGCAGCTTCCTCGCTCCCCTCGGAATGACAGGATAAAGGATGTGGCGCGTCCAGGCGAGCCTCAGCGCTGCGCCAGCGCGGCCGCGGCGCGCTCCAGCCGCTCGAAAGCACTCACCGCGGCGGGAAGCGGTTTTGGCTCCGCGGATGTTTCGCGGACTTCCAGCGTGAGCGGCAACTCCTGTCCGGCAGTCGCCAGCGCCGCTAGGGCCGCATCCCAGTGAATCGTGCCCTGGTAGGGAAACAGGTGATCGTCTCGCTCTCCGGAGTTGTCGTGCAGGTGCGTGGTCACCACCAGGTCGCGCATGGCGTCAAACGCGGGCCCCACGCCTTCCCAGAGGTGGGCATGGCCGACGTCGAAGCATAGCCGCAGGTCACGCAGATGCGTATCGGTCACGAACTGGCGCAACGCCGCCGGGGAAGCGTACTCCCCGAACGTGTTTTCGAGCGCGATGGTCACGCCCCGCTGCTTGGCGAAAACACAAAGGTGCTCCAGCGAATTCAATGCCGCATCCATCCGCCGCGGGTCTTCTGTTTCCCGGCCGGCGCCCAGGTGCAGTACCAGGAAGCGATAGGGGATCACCTCCGCCAGCTCCAGCGCGCGCTTCACTTCGTCCACCGCGTCCAGGCGCCGCACCCGCTCCAGATCCGAAACGGAAATGGGCGTGGAGTTCTCTCTTTTCTCCCCCATTTCACGGCTGGTGGGCGCGTGAACGGAATGCACGCACAGGTCGTGCCCGTCAATCCAATCGGCCAGCTCGCGTACCGCCTGCGGCGAACGATAGTCGAAGTGTGAGCGCGCGCAGTAGAGCTCCAGCTGCGGGATGCCCGCCTGTTCGATCTCCGTAAGCAGCCCCGGCCCCAGCCGTTGGCTGCGGAACAGGTACGTGGAAAGTACGCGCATGAGTCTCATGGCCCAGCCCCGTTCGACTTCGCAGATGCGCCCGAGAAAAGCTCCGGCTGCACCTCTGCGGGCTGGGGCTTCTATTATGTCAGACCTGGGTCCGGGCAGGCACTGGCTTACCTGGGCTGTGCGTCGGAGCGTATGCCCGGTCCGGGGCCGCCGGCTCACTCGGCCTGTTGGCTAGCCGCTTCCTGACCCGCGCGCAACTTCCAGAGCATCTGGCGGAGCATGCCTAGCCAAACCTCTGCGTCAACGGATGACAGGCGCAAGCGGCGGACAAGGCGGCGCAACTTTTCTTCTGTTGGGGCGGCAGAGCGCGGTTTCAGGTATCCGCTCGAGCGTAGCGCGTCGAGCAGCACGGCACCGATGCGTTCAACTTCGCCGGCGGCGGCGGGCTGGCGTTTTTCGGGAAGCGGCCCGATGCCGGAACGGCGCGCCAGCTCGTAGAGACAGACGGCCACCGCCTGGCCCAAGTTCATGGAGCGGTGTTCCACCCGGGTGGGAATGCGCATCAGCCAGTGGCAGTGGCTGAGGTCGGAGTTAGAGAGGCCGACTTTCTCCGAACCGAACAGCAAGGCAACCTGGCTCGAAGCCAGCCGCTTGCGAATCAGTCGCGCTCCGACTTCGAGCGGATGGACGGGATGCTGCGGTTCGCGGCGGCCGACTGCGGTGGTCCCCACTACCAGCGTGCAATCCGCGACCGCTTCGGCGACGCTCGAGAACTCCTCAGTGCTGGAAAGCACAGCGGAAGCGCCCACGGCGGAGCGCGCCTCGCGAAAGGCTGCCTCGTAGGGATGCACCACGCGCAAGCGCCGGAAGCCGAAGTTGCTCATGGCCCGGGCGGCCGCGCCGATATTGAGGGGATTGCGCGTCGAGACCAGCACCACGCGCAGACGGTCGAATTCAGGCCGGGCCGACAAGGCAATCATTCTACAGCCTGCAATCAGAAGGCGTCCCGTTCGAATGAACGAGGAAGCCTTTCGAGGGAAGGGCGGCGAACCAAGAAAAGCGGCGTGGAGCCGTCGCATTCCAAGAGGGGGCTAGCCCCCGGCGATGGCGCCGATGATGAAGAAGGGCTCTTTGCCGGAGGCGACCGCGTCCGGCAGCGGCACGTCGGTAGGATCGAGAGACAGGTCCTGCTCGCAGGCAAAAAAGCGAAGAAACGGGCGGCGCTGGAGTGTAACGTGATCGCGGATCGTACCCCGCAGCATTGGGTAGCGTGCTTCGAGCGCATCGAGCACCGAGCGCACGGTGACCGGTGCCGGCACGTCCAGCTCCACGTCTCCCTGCACGCGCGCCAGCGTGCGCAAATGGGCCGGGAGCACGACCAGAATCACGGGATGGTCTGCACCTCGACGGACAGCACCGCGGGAAGATCGCGCACGATGGGTGTCCAGGAATCGCCGGAATCCGCGGACGCGTACACCTGCCCCCCGGTGGTGCCAAAGTACACGCCACAGGGATCGAACGTATCCACAGCCATGGCATCGCGCAAAACGTCCACGTAGCAATCCTGCTGCGGCAAACCCTTGGTGAGAGGTTCCCAATCGTTTCCGCCGGTGCGGCTGCGGTAGACGCGCAGCTTTCCTTCGGGTGGGAAGTGTTCTCCGTCGCTCTTGATGGGAACCACGTAGATGGTTTCCGGTTCGTGGGCATGGACGTCAATCACGAAGCCGAAATCTGTAGGCAGGTTGCCGCTCACTTCGCGCCATTGGTCGCCGGCGTTGTCAGAGCGCATCACGTCCCAGTGCTTCTGCATGAACAGCACGTCCGGCCGCGAGGGATGCAGCGCGATGCGGTGCACGCAGTGTCCGATTTCCGCATCCGGGTCCGGAATGTGGGTCGAACGCAATCCTTTGTTGATAGGCTTCCAGTTCTTGCCGCCGTCATCGGTGCGAAACGCCCCTGCCGCGGAAATGGCGATGTACATGCGGTTGTGATTCTTGGGATCCAGCAGGATGGTGTGCAGGCCCATGCCGCCCGCCCCCGGCGTCCAATTAGGTCCCGTGCCGTGGCCGCGCAGGCCGGCCAGTTCGTGCCAGGAGCGCGCCCCATCGGTGGTGCGAAAAATCGCCGCGTCTTCCACGCCGGCGTAAACGCTGTCCGGATCGGTCAGGGAAGGTTCCAGATGCCACACGCGCTTGAACTCCCAGGGATGTTGTGTGCCGTCGTACCACTGATGGGTGGTCAGAGGCTTGCCGGTTTCCGGCGAAGCGTCGTAGACGAATTTGTTGCTCGCTCCCGCCGGAAACTCGCCCGGCTTCGGCAACTTCTCACCTCCCGGAATCTCCCAGGTTTTCCCACCGTCGCTGGAGCGCTGGATAATCTGCCCAAACCACCCGCTGGTTTGCGAGACGAAAATGCGGTTGGGATCCGCCGGAGACCCCTTCATGTGGTAAATCTCCCAGCCGGCGAAGTGCGGGCCGCTGACTACCCATTTCTGCCGCTTGCCGTCTGCGGTCAGAATGAACGCTCCCTTCTTGGTGCCTACCAGAACGCGCGCCGTACTCATGAATGTGCTCCTCTCTAAGCGGCCGCCATTTTCTCATTCCACCGCTGGAATCTCCATCCCGAAGGCGCGGGGGAAGGAAAAAGGGATAAGCCGGATTGGCCGGCGGAAGTCTCTCCAGGGAATACGACGGGCGAATGGGTCAAAATCGACAGTACGGCGCCAAGCGGCCAAAGATTCCGTGAGCGAATACTCAGGGAATGCCGGCTGCGGCGCCGGCGCGGCGCGCATCCGGCGCGCCCAGGCGATCGCCGGAAACGGGATCAATGCCGATGGCGTTCACCTGGCCGATCGAGGCGCGGGACTTTACGGTATAGCCTCGGGCTTCGAGTGCGTGCACCACCTCCGGAGGCATGGCCTGCTCCACGTACAGAATGTCCGGCATCCACTGATGGTGCATTCGCGGGGCATTGATTGCCGTCTGCGGATCGCCTCCGAAGCGCATCCAGTAAAGCACGCTGAGCAGCGTGGCGGAGACAATCCTCGGGCCGCCGGGCGAGCCGGTGACGAAACTCAATTTCCCGTCGCGCAACACGATAGTGGGCGTCATGGAACTGACCGGCCGGCGGCCAGGAGCAATGGTGTTCTGCTCGGACTGGATCAGGTTGAACAGCTTGTTTGGGACGCCCGGCTGGGTAGTGAAATCATCCATGGTGTCGTTGAGCAGAAAGCCGCCGGGCGCGGTGACCGCGGACCCAAAGCTGTCGTTCAACGTGAAGGTGTTGGCCACGGCGTTGCCGTCTTTGTCCACCACGGAGAAGTGCGTGGTATGGACGCCATGCTCCGGCCCGGAAGGCTCCCACCCGGCGGGAGGCCATACCGCAGCAGCTTCCGCTTCGCGCCCGCCGCCGGTGAGCTGAGCCACATGCTGGTCCGGCGCAAGCGGCCCGTCGAAAGGCAGGGGATTGCCCGCGTGCACTTCCTTGGAAGAGGACGCGCGCTCTGGACTGATCGTGGCGCGGCGTTCTGCCGCATAGCGCGAATCGATGAGTCCGCGCACGGGCACGTGGAAAAAATCCGGGTCCGCCAGGAACGTAGCGCGGTCTGCGAACACCCGCCGCAGCGCCTCGGCAATCCAGTGCATGGATTGCGCCACCCGCTCCGGTCCCTCGGCACTCTGTGCGGTCTGCAGGTCCCAGCGGCTCAATAGTTCCGGGGCCAGCATCTGCAAGGCGCCGGCCAGGGCCACACCGCCGGAACTGGGCGGAGGCGCGGAGAAAACCTCCCAGCGCACCCCATCTTCACGCAGGGTGACCCGCAGCGGCTCGCGGACCTTTGGCCGGTAACCGAAAAGGTCTGCCATGCTCAGCAGGCCCTTATTGCGCTGCACATCGCGGGCCAGTGCGAACGCCGTGCCCCGGGTATAAAACTCAGCGACGCCGTATTTGACGATGCGCCGGAAGGTGCGGGCCAGTTCCGGCTGGCGAAAGATCTCGCCGGGACGATACAGCCGCCCGTCGCGCAGGAAAATTTTGCGGCTGCGCGAAAATCGCTCCAGCCGCGGCTTCGCGGCCTCCAGCGCATGGGCCAGTTTTTCGCTCACTGGAAAGCCCTCTGCGGCCAGACGGATGGCCGGGGCCATCACCTTCTGGAGCGAGAGCGTCCCCCACACGTGCAGCGCAAGATCCATCCCTGCCACGGTTCCTGGCACCCCACTGGCGCGGTAGCCCAGTGTCGCCGCTTCGGAGTCGAGCGTGCCGTCCGGACGCAGATACATGTCGCGTTTGGCCGCCAAGGGCGCGGTCTCGCGGTAGTCAATAAAGGAGGCGCGTCCATCGGTCATGCGCAGCAGTAGAAACCCGCCGCCACCGATGTTGCCGGCTTGGGGCTCAACCACCGCCAACGCGAAGGCCACGGCCACTGCCGCGTCCACGGCATTCCCACCCTGCTTCAGGATTTCCAGGCCAGCTTCGTTGGCCAGCGGCTCATCGCTCACCACCATTGCGCCGGTGGAGCGCACCGCCGCGGATGGCCAATGCGGCTGCGCAATCTCGCCAGCCGCCTGATCGGCTGCGGTTCCGCTCTGCACGGGAGGCACTGACGTATTCGAACCGGAGGCTTGGGACGCGGCCAGCGCGGGATGACCCAGCGCTTCGCCCCGCGCGGCGGTGCCTGCGTGGAAAGCAAGCATCAACGCCGCGACAATCGCAAGCGACGGGATCACTCGAATGGCTTTCCGATGGCGGCTCACTCCCGCGCGGCGGGAGGCATATCGCCCGGCGATTCTCGAAGGATTCACAGCGAGGCGGGCCGGCCGGAGATCATCTCGCGCACTCTGGCCACCAGCGCCAATTTTTCGCGGGCGCACTCGCGCGGCAACCGGTCCAGCCCACCGGCCGGACCCAGATAGGTGCGGCCGTTGGCAAGTTTAGGCAACACGGCTTCCACATTCCGCGCCAACTCCCGGAGGTTTTCCAGATCCGCTTGGCGGTGGTTGACTATGCCGAGGTGCAGCGGTTTGGGCGATCCCAAAGCCGCCAGTCGCTCTTGAAGCGCTGCTTCAGAGGCCAGGTCCAGAGCCAGAATATCTCCAGGGATTCTCGCCAATGCCTCAAAGCGCGAGCCCACCCCTGGAAACTGAAGCGAGATCGTCAACTCCAGGTGCCGCCCCTTGCCGCGCGCGGCCTCGCAGGCCGCGGCCAGTGGTTGGAGCACGCGGACCAGCAGGTTCCAGTCGCCTGCTCCCTCGACCGGGGCGAACTCATCCACCTGGATTTGTTCCGCGCCCCCTTCCGCCAGAGCCGTAATTTCCGCCCCCAGCACGGCGGCCAGTGCTTCCGCGCGCGCTTCGGGAGCCGTCAGTGCGGCGTCCTTGGACTCGGAAAACTTCCCCAAAGTGTATGGGCCGGTCAGCACTGCTTTGACGCAGAGTTTCCCGGCTTTGCCGCGCGG
>Ga0335085_10005587_pt1 | contig 20107 bp, 16 predicted proteins | sample Lox_Sample_45_FD_206712 | JGI IMG/M metagenome (GOLD analysis project Ga0335085, IMG submission 206712) | Soil microbial communities from Loxahatchee National Wildlife Refuge, Florida, United States - Lox_Sample_4.5 | ecosystem: Environmental > Terrestrial > Soil > Wetlands | place: USA...
CCGCCAATGCGGCTTGCGCCATCTCGCGCTGCAATCCGGGAGACGCGGTGTGCAGAGCCACCACGCGGCCGGTGCGGTCGGCGAGAACAAAAATGTCGCTGCCGGCGAGGCGCCAGAGATCCTTGGAGGCATCCTGGATGGTCGCCTCATGTTCGGTGGTCATGAGGGCGCGAAGGTTGGGCAGGTCGGCGAGGAGTTCGGCGGAACGGCTGAGAGTGATTTCGCGGTCGCGCTGAAAATTCTGGAAGGTGGTGACGGAATTCTGCAGGTCGGCGAAGATTCCCTTCTTGATCTCGCCCTGAACGCTGTTGCGCACCAGCAGCAGGCTCATGCACGTGAGTCCCGCGGAGATGAGCAGCATGGACAGCAGAAACTTGGTGCGCATCCGAAGTTTCACCACGTCCTCCCCCTGGATTCCATCCCTGCTCTGAAGAGCTAGCGAACGAACTTGTATCCCATACCGTGCACCGTGCGGAAATGGATGGGATTCGCCGGATCCTTTTCCAGTTTCTGGCGCAATTTCAGAATGTGGTTATCGACGGTGCGCGTGGATGGATAGTTCTGGTACCCCCATACCTCATTGAGCAGCTCGTCACGCGAGATGACCCGCTCGGCATTCTGCACGAGGAATTTGAGAGTCTTGAATTCCTGGGCGGTCAGGCCAACGGGCTGCCCGTCGCGAATCACTTCCATCTTGGAAAAATCAACCGAGACGCCGGCGAAGGCAACCACATCGCCAATAGGCGTACGAGCGGTGCGGCGCAACGCCGCGCGGACGCGCGCCAGAAGTTCGCGCGGGCTGAACGGCTTGGTGACATAGTCGTCGGCGCCAAGTTCCAGCAGCAGGACTTTGTCGGAAACATCGCTGGCCGCGCTCAAGACGATGATGGGGAGCGAAGGCGACTGGCTCTTGATTTCGCGACAGACATCGCGGCCCGACATGGCCGGCAAACGCAGATCAAGAACAATGGCAGCCGGCGCGGTGCTGCGAAAGGCCTCAAGCGCCGACTTGCCGTCAGCGCTGATCTCGACCGCAAAACCTTCGGACTCGAACAGGCGGCGCAGCGCCTTCTGCACAGCACGATCGTCTTCCACTACCAGAATTCGTTCCATGGTGGACGCTCTCGGATCGGCGGTCAGGCTGGCGGTCAGGTTTCCCGGGGGCCGCGCAGAGGCTAAACCTCGGCTTGCTTCTATTCTCATCATATCGCCCTCCGCAATTCTTCTTGAGATGCGCGAACCCGCGATCCGCTTCAAGACTACTATCGCTGGAGGCTTCTAAGTCTCACGCAGGCCTAGTGTTGACAATCTTTTTACAACTGCGAGACATGGGGCAGACATACGGCAGACGCGGGGCCAGGGAGCGGTGGAATCAGGGATTTGGACGGTAAGCCCAGGCGATGGCGTTGGCAGGAACGAAAGATTCACGCGAACCGTTGCGAGCCGCCTCGATCAGCGAACGGGTGGGAGCCAGCGAGCAGACCGGATCGGTGGCGCGCGCGTCTCCGGTAAGCAGGAAGGCCTGGCAGCGGCAGCCGCCGAAGTCTTCCGTTCGCCGATCACAGCTTCGGCATGGTTCCTGCATCCAAGTGTCGCCGCGGAAGCGCTGGAAGGCCTCCGATTCGTTCCAAATCCACGACAAGGAATGTTCCTGGACTTTGTCAAAACGCATGCCGGGAATGACGCCGGCCGCATGACAAGGCAGTACCTGACCAGAGGGATCAATCAAGAGCAGGCGCTGCCCCCAGCCGCCCATGCAGGCTTTGGGATAGCGGGCATAGTAGTCGGGGACGACCGAGTCGATCCTCACTTTTCCGGCAAGGCGCTTTTGCGCGTCAGCCACAACCCGCACCGAATGTTCGACCTGTGCGGGCGTGGGCATGAGGAAGTCGCGATTCTTGAGCGCCCAGCCATAGTACTGAGCGTGGGCAATCTCGATGCGTCCGGGCTCGAGTTGCTCGACGAAGGCGAGCATCTCTTCGAGGTGATCGAGATTCTGCCGGTGCACAACGAGATTGACGGTGAAGGCAATTGGGAACCTGCGAATGCTCTGAGCCATGGCGACTTTATGCGACTGCGCTTTCGCGCCGGCGATCCAGTTCGCCTCAGCCTCGCGCGCGTCCTGAAAGCTGAGCTGAATGTGGTCGAGGCCCGCCTTCACGAGAGACTGCAAGCGTTCTCCCGACAGCCCAATGCCAGACGTGATCAAGTTGGTATAAAGGCCTGCATCGTGCGCCGTGGTGACAAGTTCGGCCAGATCCTGTCGAGCCAAGGGTTCTCCCCCGGTAAGGTGGACATGCAACATGCCCATGGCAGCAGCTTCGCGGAAGATACGGTTCCAATCTTCCGCCGTGAGCTCTGCTTTGGCGGCAACCAGTTCGAGGGGATTTGAGCAATAGACGCAGTGCAGCGGGCAACGATGGGTTAGCTCGGCGATCAGCGCTAGAGGTTGCGGCATTAGTAGTCTACGATGCGTTTCTGCTGCAGGCTCTCGAGAAACGTTTCGACATCGGTACGAATCTTCGTAGCGTCTGCATTGGTGTAGCGCAAAGCGAGCGAGGCCACGATCTCCTGCAGGGTGCGCTTGCCGTCACAAAGCTCGAGAATGCTGCGCCCCGTGGTCTGCAGTCGGATCATGCCTTCCGGATAAAGCACGACTGGCTCTTCCCCATGCGACCCCCAGCGGCAACCGGCGGCGAGGCGAGGGCGGCTGGCTTCGACAGGAACGGTCACCGCTTATGACTCCTCGGGGCGGAAGGCGCCGGGCGGCGGCCAGCCGGGCTCTACATAGGCAATGTAGAGCGCGTCAAGCTGCGCCCATAGGATGTCGCATTTGGTGCGCAGAGCAGCGATCGCCAGCTCTTGGTCTTCGCGCGTAACGGCATTCTCACTCACCCAGCGCAAGGCAAATTGCGCGTCTTCGGGGGCCTGGTCAAGGCGCGCAGTGAAATAATCGAGACCGCCGGACAGCCAGGGATAGTGTTGCCGCAGCCGATCCATACGCAATGCGATCAGGTCGCGCGAAAACATCTCCGTCAGCGAGGAGGCCACGGCTTCCAGAAAAGTTCGGCTTCGAACGAGATCAAGATAAGCATCGACCGCGTAGCGCACGCCGGGAAGAATTGCATCCGCGGCGATGACGCGTTGGCGATCGAGACCGGTCGCTTCCGCCAGGCGGATCCAGCGTTCGATGCCGCCCTCGTGAGTGGCGTCGCCGTCATGATCCACCACGCGCTTGCGCCAAGCCCGGCGGAAGGCAGGATCTTCGCTGCGCGAAAGGATGATGGCATCTTTGATGGGAATGCGGCTCTGATAATAGTAGCGATTCAGGGCCCACGCCTGCAGCTGGCCGCGTGTAAGCTGCCCCTCGTGCATCATCAGGTGGAAGGGATGCTGATGATGATAGCGTTCCTCACCGACGGCGCGCAGACGGAGGCGCAACTGCTCGTGCGTCAGCAGTTCCGTCGCCTGCGGCGTTTCTACAGAGTGATGCTCCATCCGTCCTCGGCTACCTCCCAACCTGCATTGCGTACGGTGCGATAGGCGTCGCCTGCCTGGTTGAGCATGGGATTCGTGTTATTCACGTGAATGAACACTTTACGCGGCTTGCGCAGCCCACTAAGTCTCCTGAGACTTCCCTGCTCTGACGAAACCGGCAGATGCCCCATCTCGCGTGCGGTGGAACTGCTGCCCTGCACCCGGATCAACTCATCATCCGTCCAAAATGTGCCGTCGAACAGCAGCAGGTCGGCGCTCTCCATGCACGCGATCAGCGCCTCGTTGACGTCGCCAATGGCCGGCAAGTATGCCAACCGCCGCCCCTCACGCGAGCTGATGATCAGTCCCAGGGACGCCTCGTCCGGGGCATAGCTTTGCCCGCCATGCGCGGCATAAAAAGGATACCGCGTACCGATGGAAAACGCCTGGCATTGCAGCCCGGAATCTTGACCATCCATCGCGATGAGGGGAAATGTTTCGCCGGGCCGAATATCGGTCCATTCCACCTGTTGCGGTATGCGGTTCAGCATCGAGAACGCGGAATTGTCCCTCCGTAGAATCTGCCGCAGCGACGGTGTGCAGTAGATGCGGTAGCGTTGGAGTTCCCGCAGCGAGAGCAGGCCGACAGTCTGGTCAAGATCGGCGCTGGTTAGAATCACCCCTGCGATCGGGGACTGGCGCAAACCGCGAGGATGAAGCGCGCGCGTGGCTTCGATCTGCAATCGGAGATCGGGGGAGGCGTTGAGCAGGAACCACGAGGCGCCATCTCCGCTGACGGCCACCTGGGTCTGGGTGCGGGACTTACCTTGAAAATTTCCCGAACGCAGTGCCCGGCAATTGGCACAGGCGCAATTCCACTGCGGAAATCCGCCGCCCGCAGCAGAGCCCGGAATTTCTATCAGCATTCCGGCAGATTAAAGCTCGGCGCTCGCGTAGGTGTTGATTTCGCAGTTCAGGCAGATTTCTTCGAACAGAGGCGTGGTCCATTCCATGATAGGTCTCCTCACCGCTTTGACAATTTATACTGGATTTTCCCGACTGTCTAGCTTAGGGTTGCGGGTATGAAAATCTTTTCACACCCTGGAATTGTCCCGAGGTTTTCAGGGTACCCCCGGCTGGCACGAGTTGCAGCCGCATGATATATATGTCGCATACTTTTGACATCATTCCTGACAGGAGCCCTCGTGGAACCTCTTCATCGTAAAACCCCAGCCTACGATCCGAAGATTGGCCGTGATTGCCAGTTCTGCAAAGATTTTGACCCAACATTTAACCAACGGAAACCGGTCGACAGGCGGGTGTTGGAGACGATGGGGGATACAGCAGCCGCCCATTTGACCGAGGACGGCTACGTCAAGCACCGCCTTGCGGAGTTAGACCGCATGCGCGCCGGCATGACGGCTGCCTAGGAATTATTTCCACTTTACAACTTTGGCTTCTGCACAAGCTTGCAGGTAGTCCGCGACCAGAGCAATGGGCAGAGGGCCGTACTCCGCCGAAACTGCGTCGCGAATCTCGCCGACGGTACGTTTGCCGTCAACGAAGTTGACGATTTCGTACGCGTACAGTTCCGATTGGTCCTCGACATTGAGCATGGGCGTAGCCTCGCTGTTGAGCAGCTTGATCTTCGAAACCCGCTCCGCTCCCAGACGTGCCCGCAGGACGTCGTCGTTCTGGTAGGTCAGCGGACCGAATTCCCCGACACGCTCCGGGACCTTGTTCGCTGAAGCGTCGCCCGCCCAGGGCGCAGTCGGCGCCACGGCGCGGATTCCTTTCGCCCGCGCTTCCACGGTAAGAGCGGAATAATAGTCGGAAGTGAGTTGCGTGACTTGCTTGACGGCTTCGGAGTCGGCATCGGACGTGCCCCCGGCGGTAGCCACCAGCGAATGCAGCACGCCTATCTCACGCTTCAGAACCTGGGTCATCAGGTTACGAGCTTCGTACCATGAGTGAACCGGATCTCCCGGCAAATCCATCCAATCCTGCGCCTGATTGAAGCGCTGCGACAGGCGAATCTTCGATTGCGCGGCGATGTACGGCAGGAGTTGCGGAAGCTGCGCGGCGTCGAGATTGGCGTAGACATACCCCGAAGCTGCTCCGAGCAGCGCAACGCGCCGCAGCTTGGTGGCGTCAATCTGCTCCAAGGTGTCGTGATCGGTATGGATATAAAGATCAGGCCAATCCCGCAGATACAGAGAAGGCACGGCGATGGTGGATGAGTCGTAGTCATCATGATCGCTGCCTGCCGCGTAAGGGGTGACATTGGCGATGAACTGATTGCGGGTGCCCAAGTCACCGAGCCGGGTTTCGACCACAGCGGCCGCCGGATCCGATCCGCTTTCGGCGTAGTTGGCCGCACCAGCGCGAATGGTTTCGAGAAGGTTCGCGCCGACATCCGTGACAAAGCTGGGCAGCGACCAGGGCGTGGCCGTGAGATGGAAAACAGATTTGTTTTTAAAGAAGTCGCCGCCGACCATGTCCATGTGAATATCGGCGACCAGTTTGCTCCGAATTTCGGGATGGCGCGCGAGGAACGCCATGGTGCCTTCCACCTCAGGTCCCCAGACGAAACGCATAGTGCGCCTGGGACGGGGGATGGCTCCGGTCTCGATGAGACGCGCAAGCAGGCGAGCGGATTCGAGGATGGTCACGCAACCGCTGCCGTTATCGTTGGCCCCTGGCCGTTCGTGATCGAGGTGGCAGCTGTAGACGACTTCGCCAGCCTTGGAATCCGTTCCCGGGATGGTCGCATTCACCACCGTCCAGTGGCCCGGCCCTACCGTCGCCTGGACCTTCGCGCTCAGGAGAATGGTCTCGCCGGCGCGCAGGCGTGCCCGGAAGGCGTCGGCGGTTTCGCGCGAAACCATGAAAGCAAAGCCCGCCGCTTGACGGGCATCGAGGTGCCCCCAGCGAATCAGGGTTTTATCCAGGCCGCTCCAGGCCGTAGATTGATTGGGCATGTCGCTGACAATGCCAACCGCACCATATTTTCCGATGGCTAGAGCCTGCACCCGGGCCAGGACGCCGTCGGCCAGCACGATCTTGCCCTGAACATCTTTACCGGAATAGTCACTGTCGTGAGCGCCGTTGCCGACATCCACAAGAGCAGTTTGCACATCCGCAGTGCGGCTATAGTCAGCCAGACGAATGGGGTTCGTGGCCCAATCGCCGATCAGCAAATGCTGAGGGCCGACCTCCCAGAGCTGTCCTTGCTCAACCTTCCAGGCGAGATAGGAGCGCATCAATCCGTAGCTCGTCGCCCCGTCGATGGGAAACTGCTCGCTTTGCACTTTCGATAGGCCGTATTCTCCGGCGCGTTGGGCGATAAAGGCGGCGGCTTCGTCAAACGGCGGAGTCGCCGGAACCCGGTGCAAGCGGGTCAAGAATCGCAAATTTTCGTAAGGCACCGCGCCGCTGGCTTCCTCGCGCATCGCAACCCAGAGCTTGGTGGAAATAAAGGGATCTTGAGCGAAGGCCAGAGTCGAAGCGAGAAGCACAAGGGCGGAGACAACCCGTAAGCGAATCATTTCCAGACGAGGATACTGGAAGAGGGACCGCTGAAGAAAGGGCTCGGCTCCGGGGCGATCGACTGCCCCGGAGCCGATGAGGGGGTTACGGCAGGTAATAACGGAACGAGGTTAGGACAATGTTTTCCACGGCGTGGGGTTCCCCGGGGGTTCCGGACCAGGCCGCCTTGTCAAAGTAGGAGTATTGAGCTCCGAACTGAAGCTTGCCTTTGGAGCCGCTGTAAAGGCGGTACCAGAAGCCGAGCGTTCCTTCCAGGATCCGGCGAGTGTCACCCGTGCACGACCCCGGGTTGGTAGGCGAGAAGCCGCCCGCCCCCGGAGGTAGTTCGATGCTGCATCCGGCGTTGCTGAAACCGGGGGCACCATAGCCAACGTCCTTGCTTGAGGAGTTCAGGAACCAGGTGCGCTGCGCATATTCGCCGCCGGCATTGCCGTAGATGTCGAGTTTCGGATCGTGCCATTCCAACGTGCCCAGCGCCTGATAGTTACGGATCGGGGCCAGGGTCCCGTCGGGACGCACGGTTACGTCCGGGAGTCCCGAGCTTCCGTAGCGGCCAATGCCGTCGCCGGCCATCGCGTGAATGCCCAGATCGACATGCTTCTTGTAAACCGACCAGCGGGCGTTGGCACCAATGCCTCCGCCGGTGCGCGAGTCGTTAGACGCCAGCGCAGCCGAGGGCCCGGTGATACCACCACAACTCGCGGTGGTGGCCGTCGTGGCGCAGGGATAGATGCGGTCACGGAACTGGCTCAGCACTCCGAAGAGCTCGTAGTGACCGAAACCAGGCTCGGCCGCGACTTTGAAAACTAGATCGGGCGAGGAGTTATACGAGTAGTTTCCATTGAAGGCGTTGTAAAGACCACCGCTGTTTCCCAGTTGGCCGACCACAAAGTTCGCCGATTGGCCGTGTGCGGTGAGAGTGGTTTGCGGATTTTCTACCGAGAAACCAGCCCAGAACTTGTTGTCCCAGTTCTTGGTAATGCGGAAGCCATATTGCCGTGCCCAGCTGAAACCCACGCTATATTGCGGGTCGATGGTCATCGGCAGGGCCTCGGTGCGGTTATCCATTCCTTTCTTGGTTTCCGTCACCAAGCTCCACATCTGACCGCCCGTAAAGGTCCAACCGCTGTTGAGGGCCGCCTGGCCCCAGACTTGCCGCTGCCGCAACGTGTAACTGTTGCTTTCGTTGTTGTTGGAGGTCGTGCCCGACGACAGGAAGTCCGCCTCAACGTATCCCGTCAGCTTCGCACTCTTCAGCTTGCCTTCAGCCAGCATAGAGACGCGCGACTGACGACCGGAGGCAAAGAATTCGGAGAGGTTGGAGCTGTTGGCGCCGCTGAAGGGAATAGAGTTGAACGGCGTGTTGATGTCCGAACCGGTTGCGTGCTGCCGCCATACGGTTTCTGCCGCCAGAAAGCCCCCAGGAGTAATGGTGATGCCCTTGTAGTGAATGGCCAGCGGGCTCTGCATTTCGTTGACCGTCTTCTGGGTTTCCTGCAGGCTGAGGGCGGTATTGGCCGAGTTCTGCTTGATGTCGTTCACATCGTTGCTTAACTGATTGACCGTCTGGGCCTGCTGGGCAGTCTGAGAAGCGGCGGCATCGGCCTTACTCTGCGCTTCGGCGGCTACCGACTGGCTCTGATCGAGCTTCTGCTGCATCTGCTGCACGGACTGGTCTTTCGTCTGCAGTTCTTGGCGAAGTTGTTCAATTTGTTTCTGTTGCGCGTCAATCGCCTGTTGCATCCGGTCCAACTGCTGCGCGATGCTCGTAGTCGATGTGCTCGCTTTCTTCTTTTTTGCTGTGCTCCCCGACGAGCTCTGCGGAGCCGGTGCCGCCAGGGCGCTCGTCGTAAAGGCGAACACCAATACCAGTGCTAGAGACTGCTTCATTTTTCCTCCCCGATTAATTTGAAGAATCGACAGCAACCACGTGTGCGAAATCCGGTGACTCTGCAGTCTTGACGTTGAAGTGTGGATGCTAAGGGGGCTTTGTTAAAAAACGATGAATTTCCAGTAAATATCCCGTGAATCGGCAGTCAAACGCCGACGGCAGCGGCCCGGCTCGAGTTCCAAGGCGCGGCGCGCCGCTGATTCGCCGCAGGAAATGGCTGACGGGATTGAGTTTCGCGCTAATAGTTTTCCGAGAAGGATGTCGAGGCCGGTGCCGGGGCGCGTGTCCTCATGTGCATGGCGGCGACTCTGGGGCGCGCTGTGCCGTGACTGGCGGAGAACGGTAAGATGATTCGAGCCGGTTGCCAAGCTCATGTTGGCGTGACCGCTGCTGCCGAACAAACTGTGCCGAGTGCCTGCTCCATTCGCGTCCGGGGGGTGGTTCAGGGGGTTGGCTTTCGCCCCTTGGTTTACCGCCTCGCGCAAGCCAATGCCCTCTTCGGTTGGGTATTCAACGACGAGCAAGGCGTGGTCATTCACCTTGAGGGCAACCCGCAAGCGCTCGAGAACTTTGTTCATGAGTTGCAGGCGCACCCGCCTGCGGCAGCATGCATTTCTGAGATTGATGTTCAGCCGACGACTCTTACCGGAATCGCAAACTTCACCATTCGCGAGAGCCCTCGCGGCCAACCGCTGACTACGCGGGTTTCTCCCGACCTTCCAGTTTGTGAAGATTGCCTCGCGGAAATGCTCGATCCGTCGAACCGGCGCTACCGTTATCCCTACATCAACTGCACCAATTGTGGTCCGCGGTACACGGTCATTCTGTCTTTGCCCTACGACCGGTCGAACACGACCATGAAGGCTTGGCCCCTGGACCGGCAATGCTCCGCCGAATATCACAATCCCGCCGACCGGCGCTTTCATGCCCAGCCGATCGCGTGCCCCGAATGCGGGCCGAAGTATTCTCTGCTCGCCGGCAAAGAAGCCAGCGACGGCGATGCGGAGTCGGTGCGGAGGGCCGCGCTGCTGCTTAACGAAGGCAACATCGTGGCGGTGAAAGGGCTGGGTGGATACCACCTGGCCTGCGACGCGTGGAATGCTTCTGCCGTGGCTGCCTTGCGAGCGCGCAAATACCGCAAGGAAAAACCGTTTGCCGTAATGGCTGCAGATATAGAGGCCGCTCGCCGCCTTATCGAAGTCACTCCGCAGGTAGAAGCAATGCTGACTTCGCAGCCCAGACCGATTGTGCTGGCCCCGGCCAAGAATCCGATTCCGGGAGTGGCTCCCGACACACAAGAACTTGGCATTCTGCTGCCTTACACACCGCTCCACCATCTCCTGTTCGCGGCAGGGGCCCCAGGAGCCCTGGTCATGACCAGTGCCAACCGCTCGAATGAGCCGCTGGCCTACGAAGACGACGATGCTCTCACCCAGCTGTCCTCCATTGCCGACGCGTTCCTGGTTGGCCAGCGCCCGATCGCGCGCCGGGTGGATGACTCGGTTACGCGGGTGGGAATTTTTGGCCCCGCGATTCTTCGCCGCGCCCGCGGCTACGCACCGGGTGCGGTTGCCGAACTGCCGGTGAAACGCCCAATCCTCGCGCTCGGCGCCGACCTGAAGAACACGATTACTCTGGTGGTGGACGGCCAGGCCTTCGTTAGCCAGCATGTCGGCGATCTCGAACATTTTCAGTCGTTCCGTGCTTTCCAGGAAACGGTCAACGATCTTGTCGCCATGTACGAAGTGAAGTGGGACGAGCTGTTGACTGTGTACGATTGCCATCCGCAATACGTCTCCACCTCGCTGGCATCTTCTCTGCCTTCCCCCGACCGCCGCCGCGTGCAGCATCACCGCGCTCACATCGCATCGGTGCTGGCAGAACGCGGGGAATGGGAAAAGAAGGTGCTTGGCCTCAGTCTGGATGGCACCGGCTATGGCGACGATGGTGCCATCTGGGGCGGAGAGATATTTGTGGGAAGCGTGAAAACCGGGTTCCAGCGGGTGGGTCACTTGCGCGAGGCTTTGCTCCCGGGCGGCGATGCCGCCGCACAATTCCCGGTGCAGGCGGCAGCCGGCTTCCTCCCCCAACTGGAAAACCTGCCGGCGCTGAATGAGGCACCGTTCACTTTTCCTGCGCGATTTACCGCGGCGGTCGAATTGGTGCACAAAAGAGTGCGCACCTTCCCGACCACCTCCGCGGGAAGATTGTTTGATACCGCCGCCGCTTTGCTCGGATTCACCCGCGAGATTTCGTTCGAAGGCCAGGCAGCCATGTGGCTCGAGCAATTGGCGCGGACTGCTGGCCCGGTGGAAGCCTACCCGTTCCCCTTCATCGGCGAGGAATTGGACTTCCGCCCCTTGCTGCAAGCGGTGATCGATGATCGCGTCGAAGGACGCAGCGCCAACGAGGTCGCGCGGGCGTTTCAACTGGGGGTAGCCAAGGGATTGGCCGACTGCAGCCGCACTCTGGTACACCAGCACGGCGTTGACACGCTGGTAATGTCGGGTGGAGTCTTTCAGAACGAATTGTTGCTCGAGGATTTGAACTCCCTGCTAAGCGATTCCGCGATCCAGCTATGGACCAATCACAGCGTTCCCTCCAACGATGGGGGCATCAGCCTGGGACAGGCGGCGCTCGGCGCCTTCGGTCAATTCAACGAGAGCAAGGCCTAGAGTCTTGCGCGAGCCTATTCGCGCGGCCCGACGTTAGGCCATTCGAGCACTCCGATGCGGCCATCCGGTTGCAGAGTCAGCGTGGGCGCATAGAGGCCCAGGTACTGGCGGCGCCACCACAAGCCCTGATCACGCTCCTGGCTCATCGAGGTGAACCAGTACTGCCACAAGACCACCCGAATCATCTTCGGCGGAGATGACGGGAACGGATTTCCCGCGAAGAGCGCGAGGACGTCAGGATCGTTGGCCAGCAAGCGCTCCTCGGTCGAGGGCACGATGGGGTACTCCCGCCACGTGCCGAGCGAGGCGAACCACAGATTCCAATCGAAACGGGGTTGATGGGGAGCGTATATCCCCGGAGGTTTGTCGAGAGCCTGCGGCTTATAGCGAAAGGGATATGGCACCCAGGTCTGGCCGTCGTTCGATCCCTGGAACTCGATCTCGTATCGGCCGCGCGTCATCACCGCGAATAATCCGTACAGATTTGCGATGCGGAAGGGATCAAGCAAGGCGATGGGCGACTTCGGCAAAGGCAGCGACGGAAAGACGATCCACAGCATTTCGGCGGTGGTCGCGTAGAAGATCCAGATGAGCATGGCTCCGGAAACCGAGATTCTGACCGTCTGCCATAGCGATGGCAGATCGTCGTGGCGCGGTTGAGATGCCGTTTCAGGCTCCTTTGGAACTCCCAAACGCCGGGGCATCACGTGGCTCAGGACGCGATCATCCAGCAGCAGGATTCCGAGAACCAGCACCAGGTAATTCAGGAAGGTGTAGTTCGCCGTCAAAATAACGCCGATCTGCCAGATGGTAGCGATATAGAAGCAGACGCTGCGCCAGCGGCGGGGGAGGAAGAGCATCCACACCAGCCCCAGTTCCAGGCCCAGGGTCATGCAGACCGTGGCCGCATGAAACCAGTGCGGCAGGTGCTGCACGTACCAACCGATCCAGGTCGGCAACGGGCCGTTCTGGTAGTACTCGTCCATGGCGGTGAAGTTGCGCCATTGCGGATCACCGCTCGCCAGTTTGACCATGCCCGATTCGAAATAGATCCGGAACCACTCCCACTGCAACAAAAACAGACTGGCCCGCGAGGGCGGAGTCGCTTCGCCATACCCGGGAAGGAAGCCGGAAGGCGCAAGAAACCACGCAATGAAACCTGCTTCCAGCAACATGCCGTCCGACTGGTATCCCGAAAAATCCTGCGCGGCAGCCACGAACGAGAGGAAACAGGCAAAGCACACTACCAGCATGCCGCGCGGCCATACATTGGCGACGAGTAAGAGGGACGCCAGGATGCCTACCCAGCAGAGCGCCATGAGCGCGTGAGAACTGGAGGAGAACCACAAGAGCGTCGGTGCAAACCAGTAGCGGGAAGGGCCGAGTGCTTTGGCGACGGACTGGAGATATTCGCCCGCGGGCAGGATCCCCTCAGGTCCGATCAATCCACGAATCTGAAAGATGAGCGAACCAAACGCCGAAAGGTAAATGAGGCCAAGAGCGCGCAGAAAGAGCCAGCGCGGAATCAGGCGATCCCGGGCCCCGCATTGCGAATCAAAGAGCCATCGGCGAGGAGATACCTCAGTCCAATCCATTCCCGCGTCATTATAAAGGCGGCTGCCATCGGCCTCCGGCGCCGGCGCCTGCCGAACAGCTAGAATATTGCCGGGTGAGGGTTTTCCATGTGCAGAAGCATCAAGATGTTGTTTAACTTCGACCCGCCGGTCACCGACGAGGAAATCCGGGCCGCATCGCTGCAATTTGTCCGCAAGATCAGCGGTTTCCACAAGCCTTCGAAGGCAAATGAGGCGGCTTTTAACGCAGCTATTAGTGAGGTCGCCGAGGCCTCGGCTCGATTCCTTGGTTTGCTGGCGACCAGCCAACCTCCCAGGAACCGGGAGGAAGAGGCCGCCAAAGCCAAGGCCCGCTCGGCTGCAAGGTTCGGTACCTCGTAGATTTTTGACCGCGACTTTCCTGCAGTTGCGGTGTTATGCGGGAAAGGGCTATAACCCTGAGAGCTTTATAGGAGAGAACCATGACCTTCCCGACCCGATGGCTCACCGTCGCTGGATCGCTGGCGGTGGGCGCCCTGTTACTAATGCCGACCCTGGGGGCGGCGCAGAACGCGCCCGCCGGAACTCCCGATCAGATGGAGAACGGCCAACGTGCGGACCACAGTTTCGGTGAACTTCTGGGCCAGCACCCCGAGTTGCGTGAGCAGTTAAACAAGAATCCCAATCTAGTGAACGATCCCAAATTCGTCTCCGAGCACCCCGAGCTGCAACAATACATGCAGCAGCACCCGAAGATTGCCGAGCATCTGAAGGCGCATCCTGATCAAGTGATGCATCGCGAGCAGCACTATGCTGAATCGAAGCATACGCTTCAGCATCACCCCAATCAGCGCCACTGATCCTCGGAAGACTCCTCCCGCTTTGGAGTTCTCGCTGAAGGACAGCATCCGGGCTGTCCTTCGGCGAGCTTAGGTTGTCCGACCAGAGGTACTTCCCTGCACGGGTCCCCGCCGAACATTCGAGCGGTATCTTCAAGATCGGCTGCCATCACTCTCAATTACGCCGCCAGCTTTTGCTGCACGGCTGGCGGCTCGGAAGCCTTTGCCGCCAGGTACCCCTTGGCCGCGTTGCCGGCGAAATAAAGGCTGGCCAGCATGGCGAGATAAGTCCCCATGCCCAGCGAGATCGCTTTCATCATCTCTTCTTGCATCTGGTTCTGCATCTCCGCGTAAGGACCACTGGCCGGGCCGCCCATCGCGCTCGTCAGACTGCTGCGCACCATGATGCCCGCGATCAGCATGAACGCGAGTGGCAGCAACCCGCCCAACACCGCGCGCTTGTCTTTCCAGAAGTAATGCAGGAAAGGAGCCGCTAGCGCAATCACGGCAAAGAAACCGTAGATCCCCGCGCTAGGATGCCCGTTGCGCTCCATTACTTCCATCACGTTATTCGAATTCAGGAAGCCCAGAATCTGCCAGAAAGTAAACTCCATCTTGCCGAAGGGAAGCTGGATGGATGCGGCCGTGAGCCACAGCCAGGAAATCGCGAGGATCAGCCCGGCAACCAAATTCGGCATTCCAACCTTGGCCACCAGTTGGCCGAAAAGCTCGCTGCCCTTATTCCTGGCAGCATCCAGGGCAAGTTGAGCCTGCTCCTTCGCCAACTGGGCATCGGGGACGGCGGTAATCCCGTTGATCTTGCCCGCAGGATCAAATTCGACATCCACTGCCAGGCCGGGCTTGGCCGGCACCTCTGAACGCCAAACCCCTTCCAGGCCAAAGGAATACTGTTGCCCTTCCACGATTAACAGTCCCGGTCCGGCATAAGGATCGCGCAATACTTTGCCTCGCTTTGTCATCGTCCGTTCCTCCTCAATCTGGCGAAAGTCGCCGAATTCCCAGTTGTGCGCCACCATGCGGAGTGTTAGCATTCCCCGGTTCTCGGCGCAGCCCCTGCCAAAAGCATCCGCCGAAACCGGCCCAGGTACCAGCCCTCCACCCCGCATTGCGCAATAGCACAGGAAAAACTGTCATGCCGTCGGAGAATTGTGAAAGACGAGCCTCGGCGGACGGTGCGTCCATCCCGGAGGGAACCACCTCCGAGGGCCGCCGGGCACTCGATGAGCTGTTCAGTGCGACGTATGAGGAATTGCGCCGCCTGGCTTCGGCCGTGCGTCGCGGTGATCCCAGCGCGACGCTCACCCCGACCGTGCTGGTCAACGAAGCGTGGATCAAGCTTTCAAAATCGCCCGAGCTCGCCTGTTCGTCGCGCCTGCACTTCAAGCGGATCGCTGCGCGCGCCATGCGCCAGTTACTGATCGAAGCCGCACGCCGCCGCCACTCCGGCAAACGCGGTGGGGAAGGCGATGTCACCGTCATCACCTATGACGAGTCCATGGTGCCGGTGACGACTTGCGGAAAAGAACTGCTGGCCCTCGACGCCGCTCTGGAAGAACTGGCCAGGCTTGAGCCCCGCCAGGCCATGATGGTGGAAACCCGCTTTTTTGGCGGACTGGACGTGACTGAGACCGCGGCCCTGCTGGGAGTTTCGGAGGCGACCATCCTGCGCGACTGGCGCGCGGCGAAAGCGTGGTTGGCCCAAGCCCTGCGGAATGCCAAATGAGCGCCCCCATGGACACGGCGCGCTGGCAGAAGCTTCAAACTCTTTTTCACGAGGCCGCTGACCTGCCTGACCTGGAACGCCACGCCTTCCTGCAGGCGGCCTGCGGAGACGACCGGGTCCTTCTTTCCGAAGTGCTCGGCATGTTGGAAGCCGACAGCGAAGGCAATTCGCTGCTCGACCGTGACATGACCCACGTCGCGCACCAGATGCTGGCAGGGGCGGAGCCCGCGGCGGGGCGCGAATTCGGCCCTTACACCCTGCGAGAAATTCTCGGCGAAGGCGGCATGGGCGTGGTCTATCTGGCCGAGCGCCAGGATCTGGGGAATCAGGTCGCCATCAAGATTTTGCGCGACGCCTGGCTCTCTCCCGCGCGCCGCGAGCGTTTCGCCAGCGAGCAACGGCTGCTCGCGCAACTGAATCATCCTTCGATCGCGCGCCTCTATGACGCCGACACATTAGCCGACGGTACTCCCTGGTTTGTCATGGAGTATGTCGAAGGCTTGCCGCTTACGGAATATTGCCAAAGGCATCATTGCTCAATCACTCGCCGCCTGCAGCTCTTCCGGCAGGTATGCGAAGCCGTGCAATACGCCCATGCCCACGCCGTCATCCATCGCGACCTGAAGCCGTCCAACATCTTCGTGAAGTCCGACGGCAGCGTGCGCCTGCTCGATTTCGGCATCGCCAAGCAACTGGAGAGTCTCGACACACCGGTGAACCAGACTCTCACCCTGATGCGGCTGATGACCCCTGCTTACGCGGCGCCGGAACAAATACGCGGCGAAAATCTTGGGGTGCACACTGACGTCTACTCTCTGGGGGTAATTCTCTTTCAGTTGCTGACCGATCACCTGCCCTTTGATCTGGCCAATCTCACTCCCGGCGAAGCCGCCGGCATCGTGGCGGAACATGACCCTGGAAAGCCGTCAGCCGTTGCGGGAAACTTGCGGCGTTCGGAAGTCGGAGAAAACGCATGGACCGACCTCGATGTCCTGTGCCTCACCGCCATGCACAAGGATCCGCTCCGCCGCTATCGCTCGGCAGAAGCCTTGATTCGCGATGTTGATCATTACCTTGCGGGGGAACCACTTGAGGCCCGCCCTGACAGTGTGCGTTATCGTGCCACCAAGTTCGTGCGGCGGAACCGCCGCGCGGTCGTCAGCACCGCGCTCGTCGTAGCCGTGATTGTTACGCTCGTGACGTTCTTCACCCTGCGTCTGGCCAAGGCCCGCGATACCGCCCTGGCTGACGCCGCACGCACGCAGCGCATTCAGCAATTTATGACCAACCTGTTCCAGGGCGGAGACGAAGCCGCGGGCCCTGCGGACAATCTGCGCGTGGTCACTCTTCTTGACCGCGGCGTGCAGCAGGCGCAGTCATTGAGCAGCGATCCAAAGATTCAAGCCGAGCTTTACCAGAATCTCGGCGCCATCTACCAGAAGCTCGGCAAATACGACCGGGCGAATTCGCTGATGACTTCCGCCCTCGATGGACGCAAGCGCCTATTCGGCAACGACAGCCCGGAAGTTTCCGAAAGCCTGACTGCGCTCGGATTGCTTCGCCTGGATCAGGCGCATCTGGACGAAGCAGAACAACTCACCCGCCAGGGACTTGAGATGGCCCAGCGTACCTTGCCGCCCGACCATCCTACGATTGCGCAGGCGAATCTCGGATACGGCACGGTGCTCGCCCAGCGCGGACAATACGATCAGGCCATCCAGGCTCTGAACGAGGCGGTGCGTCTCGAATCCGCTCCAGGTGCGGCGCCGACCGATCTGGCCGCGGGACTCTCGGCGCTGGCTGCCGCGCAATACTCCGCCGGGCATTACGATGTTTCTTCTTCGTTGTACCGTCGCCTGCTCGACATGCACCGCAATCTTTATGGCGCGCGGCATCCGCTGGTTGCCGATGATCTCGGCAATCTCGCGTCCATCCAGCAGGATCTTGGCTATTACAGCGAGGCGGAAAAACTGGATCGCGAGGCGCTCGACATTACCCAGTCCTATTACGGTCCCGAGAATCCAAAAACCGCCACCGAACTCACCATGCTCGGCCGGGCACTGGAGTACCAAAACAAGTTCGATGACTCAGAAAAGTATTTGCAGCAGGCTCTCGCTATTCAGGAACGGGTATACGGACCCGTACATCCTTCCATCGCCGACACGCTGAATGAACTGGGGAACGACGCTTCCATGCGCGACCATCTGGATGAAGCTGGGGCGCAGTTTCGCAGAGTGGTAGACATCTACCGCGCGGTGTACGGCGATCATCACTATCTGGTGGCCATCGCGCTTTCCAATGTCGGTAGCATCTACAGCGACAAGAAGGACTATGCCGGCGCCGAGGCCATCTTTCGTGACGTGGTCGAGCGGTTCACGGAGACTCTCTCGGCCGAAAACGTCAATACCGGCATCGCCCGCATCAAGCTCGGACGCGTCCTCCTGCGGCAGAGCAAGTTTCAGGAGGCGCAGGTTGAAACCCTGGCCGGCTACAACATCCTGATCAAGCAAACCAACCCCTCCACCAGCTACATTCGCGCCGCACGCAAGGATCTGGTTGCCGACTACGAAGGCTTGAATCAGCCGGAGCAGGCCGCGAAATTCCGCGCGGAACTGGCGGCTGCAGAAACCCGGAAGTAGAGCATCCGGCTTTCTCGGGCATAACACCGGGTACATCCATGATTCGCACCCGTTCGCCTGGTTACGAACTGTGCCCGGCGCACTTCAGCACTCCCAGGTACGCATTCCACGGCCCTACCGCCTGGCGATACTGATGCGCCATGATTCGCGAGATTTGATGCAGGTGGGTGAGGTCGTGCACCGCCCAGGTCGCCAGCAACTCCGCGAGCGTTACTGGCCCCAGTTCGGGATGACGCCCGCGGCGTGAAAAATCGTTCGGTTGCAGATTGAGCGCCCGTAACTCATCAAGATTTACCGCTCGCAATTTTGCAAATTCGTCGAGCAATTGACCGAGCGACTTCCCCTGACTCTCGCGCTCCTGCGCCCGGCGATCGAAGCGATCAAAGGCGCGGCTGTCACCCTCCTCGAGGATTCGTTCGGCCCGAGGCATCCAGTCGGTGCGTTCGCCGTGAATCAAATGCCCGACGACATCGAACGCGGTCCAAGTGTTCTCGCCTTCGCTCTGTTGAGTCCAGGCGTCGGGCAAATCGCGCAGCAGCGCATTCAAAGCGGAAGGAGTGCGGCTGAGAAGTGAGATGGTTTGCTGAAGGTCAAATTCCATGGTGGCCCGCTTTAACGCAAGGAGTTCCAACCGCTTTCAGATGCAGGTTGCGCGCGAAAGATTCCTGGAGTTTTACCGAGCCGGCGCAGCCGGGAGCACGTCATAAAGGGGAGAAGCCGGCGTCAATTGCGGTCCATCATTTGCGGCTGAGATCGCCATGATGCGGATTTTGTCGTTGTCGGGAAGCTTGATGAACGCCGCTCCCGGAGGCAGGTCAAAAGCATATGCAAACAAATAAGAGTAACGATAGGCTACATTCTTCCCTGCAGAGTCATGGTGATGCGAGCAGTACCACGCCAGGTCCGCTCGCTTGATGTAACCCGGCTTTAGTCCCAGCATGTCACCATACTGGTCTCCCGAGGTATCTTTCGAACTCCACACGCGATCATCCCATTGGCCGACAAATCCACCCCAGTCTTGAACGGCGATTTCATCTGCGCGTTTACCGACTCCAAACGTTGCTTTTTGATCGCCGTCAGCCGACGCGGCCAGAACATAAAGGCGATCAAATTTTCCACGGGGGAGTGGAACGCTCTGTCCTCTGGCGATCACTGCGTCCGGGACGGTGGAGTCAGCGCGCGGCAATTGAAAGCGGACATCGCCAAATAGGATCTCTTTCGGCAGCATCTCCGCTGGCAATGCGTTGCCCTCGCCGTCGAATCCTTCCTTTGAAACGACGCCGTCATCGCTGGCGGCAGCCAGATCGTAGTGCAAGCTGACGGGCGCAGAGGAAACAGCCGCCGTCTTGTCGGCCGCAGGCGCAAGCTTCAGTGCGAACGTACGCGGCTGATATGCCGTGAACGAGGTGAGCAGCGATCCATTCTGCACTTGGGCACGACCTAGAGGTTGCTCCTGCCCGTTGATTTCGCGGGCGGCCACGACCGGTGCCGCGAAAGAAACGCGCACATTCGCCTGCGGGCGCCCATCCAATTCAACCAGGCGAACGACGGTTTCATCACTCTGTTCCGCCCGCTTTACGGCCAGAACTCGCACCCGCGAGCTGCTCACTTTAAGCAGAGAGAATTCGCGGCCAAGCGAGCCATTATGCTTGGTGGTCGAGAAAACCAAGAGCGGATCGTTCAATCGCTGGCCTTGCCAGTCGCTCTGGGCGGAGCGCCAATCGTAGGCGTGCCCAGTGA
>Ga0335085_10005588_pt1 | contig 20107 bp, 18 predicted proteins | sample Lox_Sample_45_FD_206712 | JGI IMG/M metagenome (GOLD analysis project Ga0335085, IMG submission 206712) | Soil microbial communities from Loxahatchee National Wildlife Refuge, Florida, United States - Lox_Sample_4.5 | ecosystem: Environmental > Terrestrial > Soil > Wetlands | place: USA...
CAAATTCAGGGCACCCTCAATGGGCTCGGCGAACGCTGTGGCAACGCCAATCTTGTCTCCATTATTCCGACGCTGAAACTCAAGCCGGACTTCGTGGAGCATTTCGATATTGGCGTGTCAGACGAGGCGCTCGGGCATATCGCGCGCGTCTCGCATGCGCTCGACGACCTGCTCAATCGCGCCGCCGACCGTCATGCGCCCTATGTCGGCGAAAGCGCATTCGCGACCAAGGCCGGCATTCATGCTTCCGCGATCATGAAGGAGCCTAAGACGTACGAGCACGTTGCGCCCGAATTGGTCGGCAACAAGCGCAAGCTGCTGGTGTCGGATCAATCCGGGCGCTCGAACTTGCTGGCCGAGCTCGACCGCATCGGTTTTGCCGTCGCCAAGGACGACCCGCGGCTCTCGCGCTTGCTCGATGAGGTCAAAGAGCGCGAAGCGACCGGCTACGCCTATGAAGCAGCCGACGCTTCGTTCGAACTCCTCGCGCGAAGGCTCCTCGGCAAAGTACCGCGCTACTTCGACGTGGAAAAGTTCGACGTCAATGTCGAGCAGCGCCTCAATGCCAAAGGCGAGCGCGTCAGCGTGAGCCAGGCGGTGGTCAAGGTGAAGGTCGGCGATGAGCTTCTGATCTCGGCAGCAGAAGGTAACGGTCCGGTCAATGCACTCGACCTCGCTCTGCGCAAAGACCTCGGCAAATACCAGAGCTACATCACGGGACTCGAACTTACCGATTACCGTGTGCGTATCCTCAACGCCGGCACCGAGGCGGTCACGCGGGTTTTGATCGAGAGCGAAGATGAAACTGGTGATCATTGGACGACCGTCGGCGTCTCGGCGAACATCATCGACGCGTCGTTCCAGGCGCTGATGGATTCGATTGTCTACAAGCTCCTGAAGTCCGGCGCTCTGGCGTGAAAGCAAGCCATGATCGACCACATCTCCCTTGCGGTGCGCGATCTGAAAAAGGCGGAGTCGTTTTACGCGGCCGCGCTGGCCCCGCACGGCCTCGCAAAGTTGCGCGAATGGCCTGATGCGGCGATCGGTTTCGGCAAGAAATATCCGGAGTTCTGGATCAACCGGCGCGACGCTCTGGCGCGCATAGCCGACGACAGTGGCGTGCACATCTGCCTGCGCGCACCTGATACGGCTGCGGTAGACGCTTTCCACGCCGCCGCGCTCGGAGCCGGCGGCATGTCTGATGGCGCGCCGGGACTGCGGCCGCACTACTACGCAGGATATTATGCCGCCTTTGTCCGCGATCCGGACGGTAACCGGATCGAAGCGGTGACGTTTTTGCGCGACAGGGCTTAAGAACAGCGCGTTGTCGCGGCACGCGCTTCCTTGCAAAGAACGATCACAACCGCTCGGCCGGAATAGCCATTTGCTTCTCCGCCTCGGTCACCGCTCGCGCCGCTGCGCGCAATTTCGGCAGGATGTCCTGGATGTTGTCGGCGACCAGAAGTTCAACACCCCGTGCCGGGGAGGGGACAAGGCCAAGCCCCCGCATGTGGTCGATCAGCACCAGCAATGGATCCCAGAAGCCGTTGATGTTGGCGATCAGGATCGGCTTCCTGTGACGCCCAAGCTGGGCCCAGGTCATTTGCTCAACGAGCTCTTCCAGCGTGCCGAGGCCGCCGGGAAGCGCAACGAAGGCGTCGGCGCGGTCGAACATCGTGCTCTTGCGCTCATGCATGTCGCGGGTGACGATCTGCTCTTGCGCCAGCTTTCGCGGCCGCTCTTTGGCGGTCAAAAATTCGGGAATGATGCCGGTCGCGGCGCCGCCGTGCTCGATCACCGCGCTGGCGACGGCTCCCATCAGGCCGATGGAGCCGCCGCCATAGACCAGCCGGACGCCGTTTTCGGCGAGAATCTTGCCGAAATCGCGCGCCGTCTTGACGAAGGCGGGATCAGTCCCCGGGCTCGACCCGCAATACACGCACACAGCATTGATTTTGCTCATAGAGTCTCGCTCGCAAAGGGATAGATGTGGCGGCGATTCGTCCGCGGCGCAAGCTGTTTGATGTTCAACGCGGGCGAAGACGTGGCGAGGCGGGAAGTGGCGATGCAGGAATCGGAGAAAGTCTCTATATGACAGCAACGTGGCGGCTCAACGGGACCCGCCAAGGTCACAATTTGCAATGAGAGCATACGCAACTGCCCCCGATCGCTCGACACGAGAGATCAAAGCCGACGGGGGGGCCCTGTTTTCGACCCTGTTCCATCTCTGGCCTTATATCTGGCCGGCGGACCGCGCCGATTTGAAAGGCCGCGTCGTATTCGCGACCGTTCTGATTTTTGTCGCCAAGCTCGCGACGGTAGCGGTGCCATTCACCTTCAAATGGGCGACCGACGCACTGGCGGGCCACGGCACCGCGCCGGTCTTTGCGAACCAATGGCTCGCCTGGGCAATAGCAACGCCGGTGATGATGACGTTGGCCTATGGCGGCATGCGCATCCTGATGGGTGTGCTCACGCAATGGCGCGACGGCATCTTTGCCAAGGTCGCGATGCACGCGGTGCGGCGGCTGGCGATGCTCACGTTCGAGCACATGCACCTGTTGTCGCTGCGCTTTCATCTCGAGCGCAAAACCGGCGGGCTCACGCGCGTGCTCGAACGCGGGCGCAACGGCATCGAGACCATCGTCCGCATGTTGCTGTTGCAGCTTTTGCCGACCATCGTCGAGGTGGTTTTGGTCGCCTGGGTGCTGCTGTTCCACTTCGACTGGCGCTATGTGGTCGTGATCGTGCTCACGGTCGCGCTTTATGTCGGCTTTACCTTCTACGCCACCGAGTGGCGTATCGGCATCCGCCGCAAGATGAACGAGAGCGATACCGACGCCAACGCCAAGGCGATCGACTCGCTGCTCAACTACGAGACCGTCAAATATTTCTCCGCCGAGGAGCGCGAGGCCCAGCGCTACGACCGTTCGATGGCGCGCTATGAGGATGCCAGCGTCAAGGCTTATACGTCGCTTGCCGTGCTCAATGCCGGCCAGGCGATCGTGTTCACCATCGGGCTTGCGGCCGCCATGGTGCTGTGCGCCTACGGCATCGAGGCCGGCCGCAACACGGTCGGCGATTTCGTCATGATCAACGCCATGATGATCCAGCTCTATCAGCCGCTGAATTTCATGGGGCTGGTTTACCGCGAGATCAAACAGGCGGTGATCGATATCGAGATCATGTTTTCGATCCTGGGACGCAAGCCGGAGATCGTGGACCGGCCGGGCGCACATGCGCTCAAGGTGGCGGCCGGCACTATCCGCTTCGACAACGTTGCGTTTGCCTACGAACCGACGCGGCCAATCCTCAAGGGTCTAAGCTTCGAAGTAGCCGCCGGGCAAACGGTGGCCATCGTTGGGCCTACCGGCGCCGGCAAGTCGACCATCTCGCGACTCATCTTCCGTTTCTATGACGTGACCGGTGGCCGTATTCTCATCGATGGGCAGGACATCCGCGACGTAACACAAAAATCATTGCGCGCCGCGATCGGCATGGTGCCGCAGGACACGGTGCTCTTTAACGACACCATCCGCTACAACATCCGCTACGGCGAATGGAATGCAACCAACGCCGAAGTCGAGGAAGCGGCGCGACTGGCGCAGATCGACGGTTTCATCCGGCTCTCTCCCAAAGGCTACGAGACTGAAGTCGGCGAACGCGGCCTCAAACTCTCCGGCGGCGAGAAGCAGCGCGTCGCCATCGCGCGCACCATCCTGAAGGCGCCGCCGATCCTGTTGCTCGATGAGGCAACTTCCGCGCTCGACACTCACACCGAACGCGACATTCAGGATGCGCTCGACCGTGTGTCGAAGAACCGCACAACGCTCGTGATTGCTCACCGGCTCTCGACCATCGTCGGTGCCGACGAGATTCTCGTGCTTGATCAGGGCGTGATTGTTGAGCGTGGCACGCACAACGAGCTGCTGGCAAAGAATGGTCTTTACGCCAGCATGTGGAACCGTCAGCGCGAGGCGGAGATGGCGCGCGAAATTCTCGCAGTTGTTGGCGACGAGGACAGCGCTCCAAACCGCAATCCGCCGTCAGAAACGGGAGCTCCCGGCGCGGAAGAAAAAGAGCTGCTGCCTGCCGCGGATGCGGCGGAGTAAAATGTCGGTCATTAACTCGATCCGCTCGCAACTCGCGCCGATCCACCCCCAAGGTTATCCGTTCATCGGCGGCTTTGCGCTGGGGGCGCTGGTGCTGTTCTGGCTGTGGCCGCCGCTAGGCTGGCTCGCGACCGTGGCGACGCTGTGGTGCGTCTATTTCTTCCGCGATCCACAACGGGTCACGCCGGCACGCGAGGGGATTGTCGTCGCGCCGGCGGATGGACGCATCAGCCGCATCGTCAGCGCGGTGCCGCCGCCGGAGCTTAATTTTGGCACAGCGCCGCTCCTTCGTATTTCGATCTTCATGAGTGTGTTTGATTGCCACGTGAATCGCAGTCCCGTCGCCGGCCGCGTCGAACGCATGGTCTATCGCGCCGGCGCCTTCGTCAGTGCCGATCTCGACAAGGCGAGCGAGAGCAACGAACGCAACGCGTTCGTCATTTCGGCGAGCAACGGACCTCGCATCATTGTGGTCCAGATCGCCGGGCTGGTAGCGCGGCGGATCGTGCCGTTCGTGCGCGAAGGTGATGCAGTCGCCGCGGGCCAGCGCATCGGCATGATCCGTTTCGGTTCGCGCGTTGATGTCTATCTGCCGGAGGGCACGACGCCTCTGGTCGGTGAAGGGCAGACCGCAACAGCCGGCGAGACGGTCCTCGCCGATTTGAGGGCTTCGCAGACGAACCGCAATTTTACCATCACCTGAACGCCTCAAAGCGCCTCCTCAGCCGCTCGTTGGCGGGGCGGGACCGGAACGGCTATATTGCGAGCATGGCCATCCCCAAGTCACCGTTCGGCAACGCGCGACGCCGGCGATTCCGCCGCATCCCGGTGCGCACGCTGGCGCCGAACCTTGTTACGCTGCTTGCGCTCTGCGCCGGGTTGACCGGAATTCGCATGGCGTTCGAGAACCGCTATGGATTGGCGCTCGCAGCCATTGTTTTCGCTGCCATTCTCGATGGGCTCGACGGCCGGTTGGCGCGGTTTCTGAAGGGAACATCACGCTTCGGCGCCGAGCTCGACAGCCTCGCCGATTTCGTGAATTTCGGCGTGGCGCCGGCGCTGATCCTCTACTTCTGGGGGCTGCATGATCTCAAATCCGCCGGCTGGATTGCCGCCATGGTGTTTGCGATTTGCGCGGCTCTGCGGCTTGCCCGCTTCAATGTGATGAGCGTCGACCCCGACCGGCCCGCCTGGACCGCCAACTTTTTCGTCGGCGTGCCGGCGCCGGCCGGCGCCATCATCGTGCTGCTGCCGATCTATGCGGCTTTCCTCGGCCTTCAGCGTTCACAGTTCGTGACCTGGACGATGCTCGTCTACACGCTGCTGATCGCCGGCCTGATGGTTTCGCGGCTGCCTGTGTTCTCCGGCAAGCGCGTCGGCACGCGCGTACCGCCGGACCTGGTCGGTCCCGTCGTCATTCTCGTCGTTCTATGCGTGGCGTTGTTGATCGCCTATCCGTGGATCTTGCTCACTGCCGGCACCCTGGCCTATCTGGTTAGCTTGCCGTTCGGATTGATGTCTTACCGGGGCTACGAGCGACGATCGCGCGACAGCAAAGTCGAGGCAGCGGCGGCGGCGAACAGACCGTCGTCTGCGCCGAGGGCCGCGAGCATGATCGATACGGCCGGGAACGAAGATCGTCCGTCGCGCCTGAATTGAGCCGCATCGCCGGCGAAAGTCGCAGGCACCCGAGGTAATGATGCGTATTGGTCGCCGCATGTTTCTGACCTCGATTGCGACCGCCGTGGCTGGTCCGGCCGTTCTGCGCTTCACCCGCGCCGACACCCCGCAAGTCGCGCTTAAGCTTCATCATTTCTTCTCTTCCGTATCGGGCGTGCATGGACAGTTTCTGGTCCCTTGGGCGCATAAGGTGGAAGCAGAGTCGGGTGGCCGCATCCGCATCGACGTTTTTCCCTCGATGCAGCTCGGCGGTGCGCCGGCGCAGCTGTTTGATCAGGTGCGCGACGGGCTTGCCGATATTGTCTGGGCGGTACCGGGCAATACGCTGGGGCGCTTTGCCAAGATCGAAGCGTTCGAACTGCCGTTCGCTGCGTCGCGCCGGGCGCTGGTTAATTCCAGGGCGCTGCAAGACTACGCCGCTGCCCACCTGCAGGACGAGTTCCGGGAAGTTCGGCCCCTTGGTTTCTCCTGCCGCGACCACGGCGTGCTGCACGCCAATCGTCAGATCCGGACAATTGAAGATCTTAAAGGCTTGAGGTTGCATGTTGCGAGCCGCCTTGGAGACGAAACCGTGCAAGCACTCGGAGCGCTCGGGGTCAGCGTTCCGATCCCGCAGGTTCCGATGGCGATTGCCGGAGGCGTGATCGACGGCTGTCTAGATCCGTGGGATGTCGTGCCGATCCTGCACCTCAATGACGCTTTCAAGGCTCATACCGACTTCGCCGACTCTTCGTTGAGCACGACGACCTTCGTGCTGGCGATGAACAAGGCGTCCTATGACCGGCTGCCGCGCGACCTGAAGAGCGTTATCGACAATAACGCGGGACAGCTTGTCGCCGGCATGGCGGGGGCAATGTGGGATGCCGAAGCGACAACCGTCGCTCAAGCGGCTCGCGAGCGCGGCGATCCCATCACCGTGCTGACAAACGAAGACGTCGCGTCTTGGCGTAAGGCTACCGAGCCGGTTATTGCGGCCTGGTTGAGAGAAATGAAAGGACGCAGGATTGACGGCGCCAAACTGATGGCCAGCACGCGAGCCTTGCTGGCCAGATATGCGAACGAGCCGGAGCCTCCACCCCAATCCCGGCCGCCGCAAGTGGAGAAGCCGGAACAGCAGCAGTCGTCACGGCCCTCGCAGCTCCAGAAACCGGAACAGGGCGCTGCTGCGCAGCCGCGGCAGCCCCAGAGACCCCCAGTGCCTGAGCCGAAGGTCGTTACCTCACAGAAGCCGCCGGCACCCGAACAGAAAGTCATCACCCAGCCGCGGGCTCCTCTGGCTAAAGCCGATGCGAAAGCTCCCAAGATCAATGCACCCGCCGCCACGCCCGTTACGAAAGTTGCTCCCGCCAAGGCGCTCGACATCCCGCTGTAGCGTTTCTCAGGCGGCTATCGGATGGCCTGGCATCAGACCATCAGGATCGCCGCAACCGGGCAGCGCCTTGCCGTGATGGGTCCTACCGCGAAAGCGTGACCGCGGCTCCGCCGGTCTCGTGTCCTTCGAAACGACCGCCGGAGAACGAAAGCTGCGCCAACGGTTCGTTCTTGTGGTTACGCATAATCAGCATGCCGTGTTCGAAAGTCCATTTGCGGCTGGTGAAGAAGTTGCCCGGACATCCGCCCTCCGGGGCGATGGTGCCTTGAGCGGCCGCGGGGGCGTTGCCGAAGTTCATGAAGCAAGCGCCGCTGCCAGCAGCCGTGAGCTTCCAGCGGCCGGTTAGATCGATCGGGGGTGGTGAAGGGGGTGGTGGCGGCGGGGGCGGGCTTGCTTGTGCTTCCGGCCGATCGGGAGCAACGCGATCATTCGCGGCGCATCCCGCCAGCGCCGCTAACGCCAGCAGGGTGGCCGCGGTAACAACCGCTTTCCCGCTCCAGCCCCCATGGTGTGTCAGCCAAGCCATCGGTCGATCAGAAAACCTCAAATTTAACCGCAAAAGAAGTGGCAAAGCGGCCTTTGCCCTGGGTAAAGCGCCCCATTTGCGCCAAAATTGCTAACCGGAATCAACACTTCTGCGGGGCCGATGTCGAGGGGAGGCACGTCATGAAGGTATCGCTGCCTGCGCTGATCCAAAGCGGCCGCGCTCGCTTTGCGGTCGCGGCCTTGTTTGCCGCCGCTTTGACTTTCTCGGCAGCCAACGCGAGCGCCGAAGACGCAAGCAATTCCAATTCGGGCAGCCCTATCTCGCCGGTCGAGGAATTCTCGCAGCAGCTGGAAGCGTTCCAGCGGAGCGTACCGGATCTCAGCAAGTCGATCCAGGACTCCGCCAGTACCATCGATAGCGTCACCGATCCCGAAAAAGCCCGGGCCGAAATCGACAGACTTCGCGCGACCGTATCCGGGTTGCTGGGCGCCGTTTCAGACAACGGTCCGGTTTCCCAACTCGGCGTCAAAGCGCTCGACCACATTCACATCAAGCTCAAGGCGCTGGCGTCGGAAACGCGCTACAAGCCGGAGGAGCGGCTGTTCCTTACCGATCAATGGCGCAAGCTCGAAACCGAAACCCAGAACGCGAACAGAGAACTCGACGATGCGCGTGTCCAATTTGCCGGACTGTTGCAGACCTTGCAGCAGAACGAGGATTTCATCAACGAGCTTCTAGAGATCAGGCAGGCGGAGAAGGCGCTTGAGGTTATTCGTCACCTCACGGCCGACATTCGCGATGCTTCGACCCAGCTCAACAAGCTAATCGAGGGAATTAAGCCGCCCGGAGCGTAGGTTTTGAACACGACGCTGCGGCGTGGACTAGGGTTGGCGGCGGGCGTGGTCATTCTCGGCGCCGCCATTGTGATGTTCAGACCAACGCGCGAGGTCGGCTACATCGAGATCAAAACCGTTCCGGTCGCGTCGCTCACGCAGACGGCACTCTACATTGATTCCGCCAAACTGGCGCCGATCAAGCAGGGCAGCGCAATTCTGCAGGAGCGCGTCGGCACGTTGCGGCTTCAGGCCGATGGTCTTGCCGGATCGCTCACGCCGCTGTGCGACATCGTGGTGAGAAGAAATCGCATCACCACCGTGACCATCTCGGTGCTGGAGCGTCCGCCACGTTGCCAATGCCGCTTCAGCGGTTCCGACGCCACGCGTGCGTGCGTGAGCTAGTTCGATCCGAACCGATCGCTCGGCGCCAGAGACCGGATCGCTTGAGCGTAGCTCAAGCGCCTCCGCTTGCGACGGCTCGTCATCTCATCGTCGGAATGACGAACTCGGCGCCTTCCTTCACCCCCGATGGCCACCGCGCCGTCACCGTCTTGGTCTTGGTGTAGAAGCGGACCGCGTCGGGACCGTGCTGGTTGAGGTCGCCGAAGCCGGACCGTTTCCAGCCGCCGAACGTGTAGTAAGCGAGCGGCACTGGAATGGCGAAATTCACGCCGACCATGCCGACTTCGACGCGGCTGACGAAATCACGCGCCGCATCGCCGTCGCGGGTGAAGATGGCGACGCCGTTGCCGTATTCATGCTCCGACGGCAACCGCACCGCCTCTTCGTAATCCTTGGCGCGCACTACCGACAGCACCGGGCCGAAGATTTCTTCTTTGTAGATGCGCATGTCGGGCGTCACGTGATCGAACAAACAGCCGCCCATGAAATTGCCGCTCTCGTAGCCCTGCATCTTGAAGCCGCGGCCGTCGACGACGAGCTTGGCGCCCTCCTTGACCCCGAGATCGACGTAGCCCTTGACCTTTTCCAGATGCGCCTTGGTTATCATCGGGCCGTAATCGGCTTGCGTGTCGGTTGACGGACCAATTTTCAGGCTCTCCACCCGCGGGATGAGCTTTTCGAGAAGGATATCCGCGGTCTTCCGCCCGACCGGCACAGCGACCGAGATGGCCATGCAGCGTTCGCCGGCGGATCCATAGCCGGCGCCGATCAGCGCATCGACCGCCTGGTCCATGTCGGCATCCGGCATGACGATCATGTGGTTCTTGGCGCCGCCGAAACATTGCGCGCGTTTGTTGTTGGCGGTTGCAGTGGTGTAGACGTATTCGGCGATCGCCGACGAGCCGACGAACCCGACCGCCTGTATGCGCGGGTCGGTCAGCAGCGTATCGACCGCTTCCTTGTCGCCATTGACGACATTGAGCACGCCCGCCGGCAGGCCGGCTTCGACCAAAAGCTCGGCGAGCCGCATCGGCACCGATGGATCGCGCTCCGACGGCTTGAGGATGAACGCATTGCCGCAGGCGAGGGCCGGCGCGAATTTCCACATCGGGATCATGGCCGGGAAGTTGAACGGGGTAATGCCGGCGACCACGCCAAGCGGTTGGCGCATCGAATAGAGGTCGATGCCGGGGCCGGCGCCCTGGGTGTATTCGCCTTTGAGGAGATGAGGAATGCCGCAGGCGAACTCCACCACCTCAAGGCCGCGCTGAACGTCGCCCTTGGCGTCGGCGAAGGTTTTGCCGTGCTCGGACGACAGAAGTCGCGCAAGTGAGTCAAATTCCTTCTGCGCCAGGTCGAGGAATTTCATCATGACGCGGGCCCGCCGTTGCGGGTTCGTCGCCGCCCAGGCGGGCTGTGCTGCTTCGGCAACGGCAATCGCGTGCTCGACCTCGGAGTGTTTGGCGAAGGCAACCTTGGCCTGAACCTCGCCGGTATTGGGATTGAATACGTCGCCGAACCGCCCCGATCCTCCCTTCACTTCTTTACCGCCGATGAAGTGGCCGATCTCACGCATGAAATTTCTCCTCTGGACGTCAAATGGCGCTTGCCGCCTTCGTAACTCTATTGTGCCGCCTTTTTCCGCAGCGGTCACGGGGTGAGCCGACTGCTTTGAGGCCCGCGTCGCCGTTCACTCGGTGGTCAATTGCCGCGGGTTTTCTCGTCAAATGCGCTACGCGCACAACCGGATGCCAGAGGTAACCGTCCTTTAAGCGCGTTGGCGCTACCTTGAGGCGGCGAATTAGGCGCGCGCCGCGGCGGGAGTCTTCTTTAATGGATATTGCAACGGGCCTGGGCTTGGCCGCCGGAACGGTGGTCGTGCTCACCATGATTTTCATGGGCGGCAACTTGCACATGTTCATAAGCGAACATGCCGTCATCATTATTTTCGGCGGGTCCTTTGCCGCCACGTTGATCCGCTTTCCTCTGACTGCAATTTTTCACGGCCTGCCGCTGGGCGCCAGGTTTGCCTTCACCATGCGGCGCACGACGCAGCGTGAACTGGTGGACGAGATCGCAGGCCTTGCCGAAATCGCCCGCAAGCAGGGCCCGATCGGACTGGAAAAAGTCGAAATCGAAGATCCGTTTTTGGCCAAGGGAATTCGCTTCGTCGCCGACGGCTATGACGCTGCCTTCATCCGCGACAACCTCGAGCGCGACCGCGATAATTTCCTCACCCATCTGGATGAGGGGCAGAAAATCTATCGCGCGGTCGGTGACTGCGCGCCCGCCTTCGGCATGATCGGCACCTTGATCGGGATGGTGCAAATGTTCGCCAACATGACCGACCCGTCCAAACTGGGTCCGTTCATGGCGACGGCGCTGCTCGCCACACTTTACGGCGCGCTCTTGGCAAACATTCTGTGCCTTCCGATTGCCGACAAGCTGCATCTCAAACTCGTCGACGAAGAGATCAATCGCACTTTGATCATCGACGGGATCCTCATGATCCGCGAGTCGAAAAGCCCGACGCTGGTGCGGGAAATGCTGATCGCCTATCTGCCGGAGAAGCACCGCGAGGCCGAGCCGGAGCCGGTGCCCGCGTGAAGCTGATGCGGCGCGGAGATCCAGGCGATGGCGCGGCGTAAGGAAGCGCACGGCGGGGGACACGGCTGGTTCGTCACCTTTGCCGACCTCATGGGCCTGCTCGTGAGCTTCTTTGTCATGCTGGTCGCCTTTTCCAATCAGGACCAGCAGAAGCTTCAGATCGTTGCCGGCTCGATGCGCGACGCATTCGGTGTCCAGAACAACGTGCGCTATTCGGGCGTCATCGAAGTCAACGGCTTGCCGACGCGGCCCAAACTGAAAAATGCGGCCCATATTCAACCCGAGGATGCTTCGGCGACGCCGACGCCGGACGAGCAGGATCATAATCACCAGTACGGCGCGAAGCTCAGCAGCGATCAGGCTTTTGCGCTCGCCACCGCGTCACTGCGCCAGGCCCTGCAGGATATGCCCGAGCTCGCGGAAGCCTCGAAGCACATCATGGTCGAGGAGACCAAGGAGGGCCTCAATATTGAGCTGGTCGACCAGGAGGGCCGTTCCATGTTCGCCGAAGGCTCCAAAGAGCCTTATGAGCGGACGCGGCGGATCATCGAAAAGCTCGCCGTGCCGCTGAAGGCAACGCCTTACCGCGTCTCGATCACCGGGCACACGTCGGCCTCGAAGACACCGCCGCTGTCCGATTACGGGCCCAGGAACCTCTCGGTAGACCGTGCCAACGCCGTGCGGCAGATCCTCGAAGAGGAGGGTCTGCCTTCGACTAATATCTACGAGGTCGCCGGCAAGGCGGACACCGACCCATTGTTCCCCGACGACCCCTATATTGCCGCAAATCGGCGCGTGACCATCACGCTGATGCGGGAAGCACCGCCTGTCCCGCCGAACCTGAAACCGTAAGCCATTGCCAATATTATGGAATCATCGGCGCCGGCCGCCTCTTGCGTTACCTTGGCGGCGCCATCAGGTTAACCTTTCGCAGGCGACCAAATGGGATGGCATCGTCTCGGGTCGGGCTGCTCGGAAGACTAAAGCTCGCGGCATTGATCTGGATCATGACTCCTTGCGCCGGAGCGTGTATAGGCGCGGGCCGCATCCGTAGTCGATGCAGCACCAGGAGCAGGGCGACTTCCTGTCTCAGAACTCTATGGCAGATACCGTAACGGCTCCGCTTGGCGGCGAAGCTTCCGTCGACGGCACCACGGACACGCGTTCGAGCGCCGGGTTTTGGGGCCTTACGCTTGGCAGCATCGGCGTCGTCTACGGCGACATCGGCACCAGCCCGCTTTATGCGCTCCGCGAGGCCATCGTCGCAGCCTCCGGCACCAATCACGAAGCGATTGCGCGCGCGACGGTCCTGGGTGTCGTGTCGCTCATTCTTTGGGCGCTGTTTATCGTCGTCACGCTCAAATATGTGCTGATATTGTTGCGCGCCGACAACAACGGGGAAGGCGGCACGCTGACGCTGATGGCGCTCGCGTCGCGCGCTGTTTCGCGAGTAGGCCGGGCCGCCAGCACGGTGGCGCTGCTCGGCATCGTCAGTGCCGCGCTGTTTTACGGCGACGCCGTTATTACGCCGGCATTATCGGTCCTCTCTGCCGTTGAAGGTATCGACGTTGCGACTCCGGCGTTTCACGACTTCGTGGTGCCGATCACCGTTGTCATTCTGATCGTACTGTTTGCGTTTCAGTCGCGCGGCACGGCGAAGGTTGCAGCCCTTTTTGGTCCAATAACGACGGTGTGGTTTGTGGCGATTGCGATACCCGGCGTGATCTGGATCGCGGGCGATCCTGGCGTGCTCTGGGCACTCAATCCGGTGCACGGCGTTGCGTTTCTGCTCCACCATGGCATCATTGGATTTTACACTCTCGGAGCGGTGTTTCTCGCCGTTACCGGCGCCGAGGCTCTTTATGCCGATCTCGGCCATTTCGGCCGACGTCCGATTCAGATGGCCTGGCTTTGTCTTGTGCTGCCGGCGCTGGCGCTGAACTATCTCGGCCAGGGCGCGCTGGTCTTCGAGCAGCCGGAATCGATCACAAATCCGTTCTTTCTGCTCTATCCTCACTGGGCGCGGATTCCGATGGTGGTGCTGGCGACGGCTGCGACCGTGATTGCCAGCCAGGCGGTGATCACCGGGGCCTATTCGCTCACCAGCCAGGCGATCCAGCTTGGCCTGTTGCCACGCTTTGAAATCCGCCACACCTCGGCTCATCAAGCCGGCCAAATCTACATGCCGCGCGTCAATACGTTGTTGCTCGTCGGTGTGCTCCTGCTTGTCGCGCTGTTTCGTTCGTCCAGCGCGCTTGCTTCGGCCTATGGCATATCCGTCTCCGGCACCATGGTCGTCACCGCGATAATGGCGTTTATCGTGATCTGGCGCATGTGGCGGTGGTCGCCGTTTGCTGCTGCGGCGCTGATACTGCCGTTTGTGCTTATCGACCTGACTTTCCTCACTGCCAACATGCTCAAAGTCGTCGAGGGCGGCTGGGTACCGCTGGCGCTGGGCGGCTTTGTCATGCTGGTGATGTACACATGGCGGCGCGGCTCGAGGCTTTTGTTCGAGAAGACCCGGCGGTTGGAGACACCACTCGACGATCTGGTGAATATGCTCGAGCGTAAACCGCCTCAGCGGGTTCCCGGAACGGCGGTGTTCCTCACCAGCGATCCGAAGAGCGCTCCTACGGCGCTGCTGCACAGCCTCAAGCACTACCGTGTGCTGCACGAGAAGAATATCATCCTGTCGGTCGAGACCACGCACACCCCGCGCGTCGAGCCGGCAAAGCGCGTGCGCATCGAGCCGGTCGGCAAGACCTTCATGCGGGTGCATTTGCGTTTCGGCTACATGGAAACGCCGAATATTCCCAAGGCGCTTGCGCTTGCGCGCAAGCTGGGGCTGCAATTTGACATCATGTCGACCTCATTCTTCCTGTCGCGTCGCGCCTTGCGTCGGGCCTCGCGTTCGGGAATGCCGCGCTGGCAGGACCGAATGTTCATTACGCTCGCGCGTTCGGCCAACGATGCGACCGACTACTTCCAGATACCAACCGATCGGGTGGTCGAGGTCGGCACTCAGGTGAACATCTAGGGCATGGTCTGTGCGGGCTCCAGGAAGGCTGACCGCCCATTTGCTCCTGAAAAGTGCCGCTGGATCGACCGGGCGCGCTTTAAGGAACTTTGCAAAAGCCGCTTTGATTTCGCGCCCGGCTGACGCAATCTGACCGGCTACTGGGTTGTCTTGGGAGAAGGGACCATGTTGGATCAACCAGGGGGCGGGCACAAAGTGCTCGATCTGACGCCGCAACAGGTCGCGCAAGGATTAAAAGAAGGTCACATCGTGTTGGTTGACGTGCGTGAGCCGAGTGAGACCGCGGTTGAGCGCTTTCCGGCCGCTGTTTTGGTGCCACTGTCATCATTTGATCCGGCGACAATCCCGGCGCCGCCCGGAAGTGAAGTGGTGTTTGCCTGCCGATCCGGGCGCCGCTCGGTGACGGCGTCGCTCGCGGCGCAGGAACAGGGTTTCGAGTACAACTGTCATCTCGCCGGAGGCATTCTGGCGTGGAAGGCGGCTGGATTGCCGATTGAGAGCTGACGCGAGTTTTGCTGTGCGCGGCCTCCGCCATCAGGTGGCCCATCCCGTTGCAGCGGGATTTGTCTTCGCGGTCGCAGTCGTACTCGTGGCTGCTGCCGGTCCAGCGGCGGCTCAGAAAGAACGTGTCGTCAATTTCTATAACTGGTCGGACTACATCGACCCTGTCGTGCTGGACGATTTCACCAAACAGACCGGCATAAAGGTACGGTACGACACTTTCGACTCCAACGACACGCTGGAAGCCAAGCTTCTGGCTGGAAAGTCCGGCTACGATGTCGTGGTCCCGACCGGCTATTTTCTGGCCCGCCAGATCGCGGCCGGCCTATTTCAGAAACTCGACAAGTTCAAACTGCCGAACCTGGCCAACGTCTGGCCGGAGATCGCCAGCCGGTTGGCGCTTTACGATCCGGGCAACCAATATGCCGTGAACTACATGTGGGGCACGACTGGTATCGGCTACAACGTCAAAGACGCGCGCGAAAGCGGCGGTGGAAACGCTTCGATCGATTCCTGGGACGACGTTTTCGAGCCCGCCAAAATCGCCAGATTCAAGGATTGCGGTGTTTACCTGCTCGACTCGTCGGACGACATTATGCCGGCGGCGCTGCACTACCTGCATCTCGATCCGAATTCGAGCGATCCGGGTGATCTGCAACAGGCGGCCGATGTCCTGATCAAGATCAGGCCGTATGTGCGCAAGTTTCACTCCTCCGAATATCTGAACGCGCTCGCGACCGGTGAGATCTGTTTCGTTGTTGGTTTTTCCGGCGACATCAAGCAGGCGCAGAGGCGTGCGGCGGAAGCGAACAGCGCCGTCGCGGTCGGCTATGCAATCCCCAAAGAGGGCGCGCAATTGTGGTTCGACAATCTCGCCATCCCCAAGGACGCGCCTGACGTCGCCGAGGCCAACGCGCTGATCAATTATCTGCTCAAGCCGGAGGTGGCGGCAAAGAACTCCAATCTCATTGCCTACGCCAACGGCAATCTGGCAAGTCAGAAATTCATCGACAAATCGATCCTCGACGACCGCAGCATCTATCCCGATGCCGCGACCATGGCTAAGCTCTATACCATCACCGCGCACGATCAGAAGACGCAGCGGCTGATCAACCGACTGTGGACGCGGATCAAGACCGGCAGATAGAGGTGCAAATGGGCGCGTTGGACGGAAAGGTAGCCATAGTAACTGGCGGCACGAGCGGCATCGGCGAACGGATCGTCGAACTGTTCGTCGAGGAAGGCGCTCATGTCGTGGTTGCCGCGCGCCGCGAGCAAGAGGGGGCCGCGCTGGAAAAGCGGCTCGGCGTCCGCTTCATCCGGACCGATGTGTCAAGCGAAGCCGACGTGAAGGCCATGGTTGATCACGCGGTCAAATCGTTCGGCCGCGTCGATTGTCTGGTCAACAACGCCGGTATTCCGTCTCCGATGGTCAGCATCGCCGAGATCGATGTGCCGACCATTGATCGGCTGATGGCCGTCAACGTTCGGGGCGTTCTGTTGGGCATCAAGCACGTGGCGCCGATCATGATCGCGCAGAAGGCCGGCAGCATCGTCAGCATTAGCAGCATGGCGGGCCTGCGCGGCGGCCTTTCCGGCCACATCTACTCCGCGACCAAAGGTGCTGTGCTGGCGCTGACCCGATCAGCGGGCGCTGAACTCGGAGAAAAGGGCATTCGCGTCAACAGCATTTCGCCGGGTGCGATCGTCACCGGCATCTTTGCCAAGAACGCCGGCGTCGAAGGTGCCAAGGCCGACCAGCTGACGGACATGCTCAAGGTGGGCTTCGCGGCGTTGCAGCCAATTCCCCGCGCCGGTCTGCCGGACGATATTGCGCGAGCGGCGGTCTACCTGGCAAGCGATGGATCCAGCTTCGTCAACGGCCACGACATCGTGGTCGACGGCGGTCACTCAAGTGTTACACGGGGCTGGTCGACGATGTTGGCTGGCCGAACCGAAATGACCAAACGGCTCAAAGAGGCTGCCGCCGCGCTTTAAGCGCCAATAGGAAGGTGCGGACTCCAAGTTGACGAAACGCGGCCGCGGACCTGGACCGGGAGGAGCGGAACACTTCTTCGACGCCGTTCAACCCACTGCAGAATATCTGGACTAAATTCGCTCGGCTCGATTCAATTGCCGGTCGAACGCAACTCAAGCCCGGGCCGATGTCGCTTGCCGGAGCCCAATGATGCGAAGAAGGACGCCGTCCTTTGCGGCGCCGATCGAGCGCCGGACGTTGCTCAAGGCCGGCCTCGCGTCGGCGGCTGTTCAGATCGCATCGCCCTTGGTGATCAGCGCCCGCGGCGAAACAGCGGTGAAAATCGGGATGCTCGAGCCGCTTACCGGGGTATATGCGAAGCTCGCCGAGGCTGAAGTTGAGGGCGCCCAACTTGCGTTCGAGGAGGTCAATCACAGCGGGGGCATTCTCGGCCGGCGGGCGCAGCTTCTGGTCGAGGATTCGGCAAATGACATCGCCGTCGGCGTCGCAAAAGCCCGGCAGCTGATCGAGCGTGATCAGGTTGATTTCATCCTGGGCGACGTGAACTCGGCTGTTGCGCTCGCGACGATGCGGGTCACGGCTGAGAAGCGCAAGCTCCACATTGTCACCGGCGGGCACACAGACGAGATCACCGGCAGTAAGTGCAGCTGGAACGTCTTTCGCATCTGCAAGACCGCCACGATGGAAGCCAACGCGATCGCCGATACGCTGGTCAAGAAATTCGGCAAGAGATGGTTCTTTCTGACCCCGGATTACGCCTACGGCTATTCATTGCAAGCCGCTTTCGAGCGCAAGCTTCGCGAGCACGGCGGGGCCTGGGCGAGCGCCGCCCTGCCGCTTGGTACCGTCGATTATTCTGACGCGCTGCTGAAGGCGGGGGCTTATCGGCCCGATGTGCTCCTCGACCTCATGGGCGGCCAGGATCAGGCGAACAGCTTGGAGCAGATCGTGCGCTTTCGGCTCGTCGACGACATGGCAATCGGTGGTGCGCTGTTCGAACTGGAGAGCATCCTGGCAGTGTCGGATGCCGCGCGGATCGGGTGGTGGACGATGGAGTGGTGGTGGAACCAGCCGGACAATCCGCAGATCAAGGCGTTCGACGAAGCGATCCGGCGCCGCGCCGCTAGAGCGGCAAGCGCGCGGGACTGGTTCGGTTATGCCGCGGTCCGTACGCTGGCAAATATTGCCAATCGAGAAAAATCTCTGGACTCGGTTGTTCTTGCGCGGGCCTTGCAAGGCTATGTGTTGCCGGCCGATGTCGCGCTGGACCCCGACCGCGCGGTTTTTCGCGATGGTGATCACCAGCTCATGAGCACCATTCTCGTCGGTGAGGTCCATCCGGCGCGCAGCGATCCGTTCGACGTTTTTACTGTCGGCGGGATCGTCAAGGGCGATAAGGCTGCTGGGCCCGTCGAATCGAGCGAGTGCAGGCTCGCATTTCCCGGCTGAAATCTTCGCTGCGCTTTACGACAGTTGCGCGGGGGGACCGGGCCGGAGTTTAACCTTTTGGCCGTCGGTGAAATTGACTGGAGGATTGAGGATGACCTGGTCGCCATCTTTGACGCCGGCACTTACCTCGACGCTGGTGCCAAAGTCGCGCACCACGGTCACGGGGTGGATACGCGCAATGCCGTTCTCCACCACAGCGACACTCAAGCCATTGCGGTTGAAGATGATTGCCTCGGACGGAACAATCATCGACGGCGTCTTGCGCGGGATCTTCAATTCGACGGTGCAATAGACTCCCGACGATAGCGCGTGGTCCGGATTCGGTACGTCGATTTCGGTCAACAGCGTCCGGGAGCCCGGCTGCAATGCGTCGGCGATGCGGGTAACGGTACCGGGAAAGTCGTGACCGGGCATCTCGGGTACATTTACCACGGCCGCCACTCCGGGAGTAATTCCGAACGCTTCGTCCTGCGGTACGTAGAGCTGGATGCGGATCATGTCGCTCTGCATCAGGGTGAACAGAAACGTGCCGCTGGTCGCGTCCGCGGTCACCAAACTGCCGATATCGATGTTGCGCTGGGTAATGACGCCATCGAACGGCGCTATGACGGTCTGGTAAATCTTCTGCTGATGCAACACCAGCAACAGCGCATTCTGCGCTTTGATGTTCGCTTCGGCGACGGCAACGGCTGCCACTCGCGCTTCGAGGTTCAGCCGGTCAGTGTCGCCTTGTTGCGGGGTCACCCAACCCTTCTGCACCAGAGGATTGTCACGGTCCCAGGTGACTTGGGCGAGGTCGCGATTGGCTTTCGCCAGCTGCAACGACGCTTTCATTTGCGCGAGATTCCCCTCGGCCTGCGCGATCTGGTGCTCGAGCTCGGGCGCGGTGATCTCGACAAGGACGTCCCCGGCTTTGACGTGGCTGCCTATGTCGACATCGCGTTTTGAAATGTAACCGCTCGCCCGGGCGTAGATGTGCGCTTGCTCGAATGCCTCGGTGGTGCCCGGCCAGCTCACCGTCATCGTCCTGGCGCTCGCGCGCACCGCCGCAGCCCGCACGATGGGGACGAAATCGCGGCGCTGCTCCGCCGTCGCCAACACTTGCGCGTGCAGTTTGTAGTGTTGCCAAAAGCCGATGCCCAATGCGCCGCAGAGCAGTGCCAAGACGCAGATGGCGAGAAGCCTGGCGCCGCTCACGCGCTTTGCCTTGACGCCGGGGCGATTTGGCTCAGCCGTCGGGTGGCTCGGCGGGCGTTCGCCGGGGTCTGCGCGCAACGTGACGTCGCCATTGTCGAGCGGAAATTTCGGGATGTCGTTCATTGCGGGTCCTCCGCAAACACGCCATGCGCGGGTTTGCCGTCATTGCCCTTGCGCAGCATGGCGAACAGATACGGTACCACAAGCAGCGTGGTCGGCGTTGCAAAAAGCAGGCCGCCGATCACGGCTCGGGCCAGGGCCGCGTTCTGCTCTTCGCCCGGGCCGCCGATCGCCATCGGAATCATGCCGACGATCATCGCGGCCGCAGTCATCAGCACCGGGCGAATACGGGTGCGGCCAGCGGAAATCGCTGCATCGAACGCGCTCATCCCGGCGAGCTGTTGTTCGCGGGCGAAGGTGACCAGCAG